>Ga0209690_1002061_pt1 | contig 11520 bp, 13 predicted proteins | sample GraSoiAngelo_150_FD_186164 | JGI IMG/M metagenome (GOLD analysis project Ga0209690, IMG submission 186164) | Grasslands soil microbial communities from the Angelo Coastal Reserve, California, USA - 14_1009_09_40cm (SPAdes) (version 2) | ecosystem: Environmental > Terrestrial > Soil > Grasslands ...
CGGCCCGCTGGCTGGAGCCGCCGCCCGGCGAGGGCACGGTGCTGGTGGATCTGGCGCGCGCGCGGCAGCTCGTGGCGGCGCTGAGGGAACTGAAGCGGAAGCTCAAGCTCAAGGGCGAGCCGGACCTCGCGTTCGTGGCCCGGCAGCCCGACGTGCTGACGATCCAGGCGAACGGCGTGGATACCGTCGCCTGGGGCGAGCTCGCACCGATCGTCGAGCAGGCGGCTGGCGAGGTGCTGCAGATGCGCGCGCGCGAGGGACAGGCCCTGGCGACGGATCTGGCGCGCCGGCTCGACGCCATTGCGGAGCTGGCGCGCGGCGTGGAGGCGCGGGCGCCGGCCCGGCTCGGGGCCGAGCTGGAGCGGCTGAAGAAGGCCGTGACGGAGCTCGCGGCGGGCGTACGCGTGGACGAGCAGCGCCTGGCAGTGGAGATCGCGCTGCTCGCCGACCGGGTGGACATCACGGAGGAGCTGGTGCGGCTGCGCACGCACGTCGCCGCGTGCCGCGACGCGCTCGCGAAGGAGGGGGCGGTTGGCAAGCAGCTCGGGTTCCTCGCGCAGGAGGTGCTGCGCGAGGTCAACACGATCGGCTCGAAGGCCAACGACGCCGCGATCACGCAGGCGGTGATCGCGATGAAGGGCGAACTGGAGAAATTCCGGGAGCAGCTGGAGAACCTCGAGTGAAGCCGGTCGTCGTCGTCCTGTCCGCGCCTTCGGGCGGCGGCAAGACGACGATCGCGCGGGCCCTGCTCGCGGAGCGGCCGGATGTCGAGTATTCGGTCTCGGCCACCACGCGGCCGCCGCGCCCCGGTGAGCAGGACGGGCAGGCGTATCACTTTCTGTCCCGCGCGGCGTTCGCGCGGCGTCGGCGCGCCGGCGAGTTCCTCGAGTCAGCGCAGTACGCCGGTGAGTGGTACGGCACGCTGAAGAGCGAAGTGGACCGGATCCTCCGTTCCGGGCGGCACGCGCTGCTCGACATCGAAGTGGAGGGGGCGCGCCAGGTCCGGGCGGCGTATCCGGCGCCCGCGTCCGTCAGCATTTTCATCCTGCCGCCGAGCGTCGCCGCGCTGCTCGAGCGACTGGGGCAGCGCGCGAGCGAGTCCCCCGACGCTCTGCAGCGCCGCCTGCGGCGAGCGGTCGAGGAGGTGCGGGAAGCCTCGCAGTACGATTACGTGCTCGTGAATGACGACCTGGCACAGGCCGTTCGGGCCGTGTCGGCGATCATCGACGGTGACGCCGGGGTGCCACGGCGGCCGGCAGACTTCGAACGACGATTGGACGCGCTCGCGCGGGACCTGGCCCAGGCGGCCGGGAAGGCCCCGCGCGGAGCCTGAGGAGAACCAGACGCGATGCGGATCATCACTCCGGCAGAAGTGGCGACCGAGACGGGGAACAAGTACCTCGGCGTGCTCGTGGCGGCGAAGTTCGCGCGCTTCGTGAACGACTTTCCCCGCGACCGCTCGGTCGACTTCGAGCAGAAGCTGACCACGCGCGCCCTCGAGGAGCTGGTGCGGGCGCGACTGACGTTCCGGCTGGTGCGGCGGCGGCGCCAGGAGATCTGATGTCGCTCGCCGGCCGGCACGTCGTCCTGGGCGTGTCGGGCGGGATCGCCTGCTACAAGAGCTGCACGCTGGCCCGGCGGCTCGCCGAGGACGGAGCGACGGTGGACGTGGTGCTCACCGCGTCCGCCGCCGCGTTCGTGCGGCCGCTGACGTTCGAGGCGCTGCTGGGGCGTCCAGTGCTCGCTTCCTTATGGGAGAAGGATCGGGCGCTCGCGCACATCGCGCTCGCCAAGGAGCCTGATCTCGTCATCATCGCCCCAGCCACGGCGCACCTCGTGGCGCGCGCGGCGATGGGCATGGCCGACGACCTGCTCACCGCCTTGCTGCTCGCCCGCACCGGGCCGGTGCTGTGCGCCCCGGCGATGAACGACGACATGTACGCCCACCCGGCGACCCAGCAGAATCTCAAGGTGCTGGCGCAGCGCGGCTGGCAGTTCGTGGGACCCGAGACCGGCCCGCTGGCCGAGGGACCGAGCGATCGACCCGGGCGGATGAGCGAGCCCGAGACGATCCACGCGGCCGCGGCACGGCTGCTCGCGCCACCGGGACGGCTCCAAGGCAAGACGGTCGTCGTCACGGCGGGCCCGACTCGCGAGCACCTCGACCCGGTGCGCGTCCTGACCAACCCGTCGAGCGGCCGGATGGGCTTCGCGCTCGCCCAGGCGGCCGCGGCGCGCGGGGCGCAGGTGATCCTGATCACCGGCCCGACGGACCTCGCGGTGCCGCCGGGCGTGACGGTGCAGCGCGTCGAGACCACGGCGGAGCTGCAGCGCACGGTCCAGGCGGCGATGCCGCAGGCGCAACTCCTCCTCATGGCCGCTGCCCCGGCCGACTTCCGCCCGACGGCGCCCCTCCCGGCCAAGCTGCCGCGCGCCAACGGCCGCATCACGGTGGAACTGGAAGCGACGCCCGACATCCTGGGCTCACTCAAACGCCCCAAGCAGTGCGTGGTGGTCGGGTTCGCGCTCGAGACCGGCAACGGCCTGGAGCGCGCCCGGGGCAAGTTGCGCGAAAAGCATCTGGACTACATCATCTTGAACGACGCGCTCGAGCCCGGCGCGGGATTTGAAGTCTCCACGAATCGCGTGACGATCGTACCGAAGCAAGGTGAGCCCGTGAGGCTCCCGCTTCTTCCCAAGCGCGACGTGGCGGAAAAAATCCTCGACGCGGTGGAGCAGGCTCTATCGTGACGGACGGGCGGGCACGGGCGCGGACTTACCTGGAACAGCAGCGGCTGCTGGGGGGCGACTCGGTCATTCTGTCGCCGACCAATTCGCCTCTCACATCACCGTCGGCCGTCGGGCAGACAGGTGGTCAGGCGGACGGAAAGCTCGACCGTCCGGGCACGGCGCTTCCACCGCCCGGCATCTCCTTCGACCCCCCGAGCGGCGACCTGTTCACGAGCGATCCCCTGCAGCAGGCGAAGTCGCTCGACGCCATCGCCGCGCAGGTGCGCGGGTGCACGAAGTGCCGGCTGTGCGACGGGCGACGCAACGCCGTACCGGGCGAGGGGCCGGAGGACGCGCGGCTCGTCGTCGTCGGGGAAGGTCCCGGCAGAGTGGAGGACGAGACCGGACGCCCCTTCGTGGGACCGGCCGGCGAGCTGCTCACGAAGATCCTCGCCGCGATCGAGCTGCCACGCGAGCGGGTGTTCATCTGCAACGTGGTGAAGTGCCGCCCACCCGAGAACCGCCTGCCGCAGTACGACGAGATCGCGGCCTGCGCGCCGTACCTGTTCCGCCAGATCGAGCTCCTCAAGCCCAAAGTCGTGCTGGCGATGGGGGGCACCGCGGCGCAGACGCTCCTCAACACGAAGCAATCGGTCGGGGGCCTGCGGAACCAGGTCCATCGGTTCCGGGGCGTCCCGGTCATCGTCACCTACCATCCCGCAGCCCTGCTGCGCAACCCCAATTGGAAGAAGCCGACCTGGGATGACGTCCGCATCGCCCGCCGTCTCCTCGACTGAGCATCCCGCAGAGTACGCCGGCCGCCAGGCTCCCTGGAGCAACGAGGCGGAGCAGGCCGTGCTCGGGGCCATGCTGCTGGATCAGGACGCGGCCCTCAAGGCCGCCGAGCTGCTCGACGACACGATGTTCTATCGGGAGGCGCACCGTCTCCTGTTCCGCGCGATGGTGGCGCTCACCGAACGCGGCGACGTCATCGACCCGGTGACGCTGCGGGACGAGCTGGTGCGTCGGGGCGACCTGGACCGTGCCGGCGGCATGGAGTACATCGGCTCGCTCATCGACGTCGTCCCCACGGCCGCGAACGTCGACTATCACGCCCGCATCGTGCGCGACAAGGCGGTGCTGCGCCGGCTGATCGAGGCGGCGACGTCCATCATTCAGGACGTCTACGACGGGCGCGCGAGCTCCTCCGAGGTGCTCGACAATGCCGAGCACCGCGTGTTTCAGGTCGCCCAGCTCAAGCGCAGCGAGGAGTTCACGCGCCTCAAAGAGCTCATCTGGCCGACGATGGAGCGGATCGAGCAGCTGCAGGCGGGCCACGGCGCCGTCACGGGGGTGCCGACCGGGTTCGTGGACCTCGACCGCCTGACCGCCGGGTTCCAGAAGGCCGACCTGGTCATCATCGCGGCGCGGCCGTCGATGGGAAAGACGGCCCTGGTGCTCAACGTGGTGCAGCACGCGGCGATCGAGCGCAACATCGGGGTCGCGGTGTTCTCGCTCGAGATGTCCAAGGACGCGCTGGTGCAGCGCCTGCTGTGCTCGGAGGGCCTGGTGGACGCGCAGCGGCTGCGGCGTGGCCAACTGCGCGACGACGACTATCCGAAGCTCGCCCGCGCGGCCGGGCTGCTCGGGACGGCTCCGATCTGGATCGACGACTCCGCCACGCTCACCCCCCTCGCCATGCGCTCCAAGGCGCGCCGCCTCAAGGCCGAGCACGACATCGGCATGGTGGTCGTGGACTACCTCCAGCTCATGCAAGGCCCCTCCGACGCCGAGAGCCGCCAGCAGGAGATCTCCTACATCTCGCGCTCCCTCAAGGCGCTGGCGAAGGAGCTCGACATCCCGGTCGTCGCGCTGTCGCAGCTGTCGCGGGCGCCGGACCAGCGCACCGGCGACCACCGCCCGCAGCTCTCCGACCTGCGCGAGTCGGGCGCGATCGAGCAGGACGCGGACGTGGTGTGCTTCATCTACCGCCCCGAGATGTATTACGGCCCGACCGACAAAGACGGGAACAACATCGAGGGTCTGGCGGAGCTGCTCGTCAGCAAGCAGCGCAACGGCCCCACCGGCCTCGTGCCGCTGTACTTCAAGCGCGAATTCACCCGGTTCGACAACCGCACCCTGCGGGACACACCGCCCGAGGCGAACCGTGGCTAAGGCGCGCTCCGTGTTCCGCTGCACGGAATGCGGCGCGGAGCAGCCGAAGTGGGCGGGGCGCTGCGACGCGTGCGGGGAGTGGAATACGCTGGTGGAGGAGGCGGTGGGGCGATCGGTTGGAAGGTCGGAAGGTTGGAAGGCCAGAGCGGGAGACGTCGCTCCCGTCCAACTTTCCAACCTTGCAACTGTCCGCCCGGAGCGCTGGCGCACCGGACTGGCCGAATTCGATTTCGTGCTCGGCGGGGGCATCGTTCCCGGATCGGTCGTGCTGGTGGGCGGGGAGCCCGGCATCGGAAAATCCACCCTGCTGCTCCAATGCGCCGCCCGGCTCGAGCAGGCCGGCATCCCCACCCTCTACGTCTCTGGCGAGGAGTCGCCCGACCAGCTGCGCCTGCGCGCGGAGCGGCTGGCGGACGACGCGCGCGGCGTCCACGTGTTGGGGGAGACGCGGCTCGAGGCGATCCTCCATCACGCCCAGGCGCTTGGCTCCCGCGTCGTGTTCGTGGACTCGATCCAGACCACCTACACCGACGAGCTCGAGGGCGCCCCCGGCAACGTCGGCCAGGTGCGGGAGTGCGCGGCGCGGCTGATGCGCTTCGCCAAGCAGGCCGGGCCCGCGGTGCTGCTCGTCGGGCACGTGACGCGCGGGGGCGGGATCGCCGGGCCCAAGACGCTCGAGCACATCGTGGACACCGTCCTCTACTTCGAAGGCGAGCACACGCTCGATCACCGGGTGCTGCGCGCCGTGAAGAACCGGTTCGGCTCGGTCGACGAGATCGGCGTGTTCGAGATGACGGGGGGCGGGCTCCTGCCCGTCGCGGACCCGGCCGCGGCGTTCCTCGCGGGCCGGGTGACCAACACCTCCGGCTCCGCCGTGACCGCGCTGATGGAAGGCACCCGCCCGCTCCTCGTTGAGATCCAGGCGCTCGCCGCGAAGGCCGGGTTCGGCACGCCGGCCTCGATCACCGCCGGCTGGCGGTCCTGCTCGCGGTGCTGGAGCGCCGCGGCGGCGTGGCCTGCGGGGAGCTGGACGTGTTCGTGAATGTCACGGGCGGGATCCGCCTGGTCGAGCCGTCCACGGATCTGGCGGTGCTCGCCGCGTTGGTGTCGAGCGTGCGGGACCGCCCGCTCCCGGCCGACGCGCTGTTCCTGGGCGAGGTCGGGTTGGGCGGCGAGGTACGGCCCGTGGCCGGCGTGGAGCGGCGGCTGGCGGAGGCCGCGCGCCAGGGCTTCCGCCGCGTCTTCTGCTCGGCGCGGTCGCGGATCGCGCCCGGCGCGGCGGGGGTCGAGCTCGTCGCGCTGGACGGGATCGGTGAGCTCGCCCGCCGCGTCGCGGCCTGACGTCGGCGTCGTGATCGTGGCGGCCGGGGCCGGTGTGCGTGCCGGTCCGGGCGAGCCCAAGCAGTTCCGCCCGATCCATGGCGTGCCGATGCTGTTGCGGGCGCTGCGGCCGTTCACGTCGCACCCGGAGGTGGTGCACGTCGTGGTCGCGCTCCCCGCGGGCCACGTCCAGCAGCCGCCCGACTGGCTCGCGAAGCTCGGGGGTGAGCGGCTGGGGCTCGTGCCCGGCGGCGACACGCGCGCGCAGTCCGTGCGCGCGGGCCTGCGCGCTCTGACCCCGCACGCCACCGTGGTGCTGGTGCACGACGCCGCCCGCCCCTTCGTCAGCCGCGAAACCATCGACGGCGTGATCGCGCGCGCGCGGGAGGGGGTCGGCGCGGTTGCCGCCGTGCCCGTGAGCGACACCGTGAAGGAGGTCGTCGAGAACCGCCAGATCGTGAGGACCGTTCCGCGAGAGCGGCTGTGGCGTACCCACACGCCGCAGGGCTTCCCGCGGGCGATGCTGGAGCAGGCCTACGCGCGACTCGGCGGGAACGAGGCCCCCACGGACGACGCCGAGGTGTGCGAGCGTGCCGGCGCGCCCCTCGAGGTGGTGCCCGACACGCCGCAGAACTTCAAGGTCACGACTGCCGATGACTTCCGCATCGCCGAGGCCCTGGCGCGTGAGCTGCGGTGAAGCCCGTCCCCTTCCGGACCGACGCCGAGGTCGAGGGGGCACTGGCCCCCGTCACGGCCCATCTGCGGCGCGGAGGGTTGCTCGCCTACCCGACCGAAACGGTGTATGGTCTCGGCTCGCGGCCGCGCGAGACGGACGTGCGCGCGCTCGCCCGGTTGAAAGGCCGGCGGCCCGACAAGCCGTTCCTGCTGCTGGTGAGCGGCCAGACCATGGCCGAAGCCCAGGGACTGGCCTTCAACGAGGTGGCGAGCGCGCTCGCCCGCGCCTTCTGGCCGGGCCCCCTCACGCTGGTGCTCGCGGGAGGTGGCGGCCGGCTTCCCGATCTGCTGCGGGGACCGGAGGGGGGGATCGCCGTGCGGTGGACGTCGCACCGGGGGATGGCCCGGCTCGTCGCCGCGCTGGGGGAGCCGATCACCTCGACGTCGGCCAACCTGCCCGGCCAGCCTCCGGCCCCCGGGCCGGAAGCGATCCTGCGCGACTTCGCGGCGGCGGCCGAAGCAGGTACACTAGTGGTGTTGGATGGCGGGGTCCTGGGGAACTCGCCGCCGTCGACCGTGGTTGACTGCACACGCCCGACGCCCCGCCTGGTGCGCGAAGGCGCGCTGACGCTGGCGGATCTGCGCCGCGCCGCGGGCCGGTTGGCTCCGTGAAACGCGAATGAAGACGATCCTGCTCGTCTGCACCGGTAACATCTGCCGCAGCCCGCTCGCGGCCGCGTTGTTGGAGCGCGCCCTCAAGGAGCGCGGGCTCGACGCGATCGACGTGTCCTCGGCGGGGACGGGCGCGTGGGACGGTGCGCCGGTGTCGGAAGGCGCCTACCTGGTGGGGCTCGAGCGGGGGCTCGATCTCTCGGGCCACCGCGCGCAGCTGCTCACCCGCGAGATGGTGGACGCGGCCGACCTGATTCTCACGATGGCGCGTCATCACCGCGCGCGTGTGGACGAGCTCGGTGGCGAAGGGCATGTGTTCGTGCTGGGCGAGTACGCCGGGCGGGAGGGGGACGAGGCCGAGGTGAGCGACCCGTTTGGTGGGGACCTCGACGTCTACCGCGACACCTGCGCCGAGCTCGAGGCGCTCGTCGCGACGGCGGTGGAGCGCATCGTCGCGGAGGCCGAGCGTGGAGATCAGCGCTAGCACCAGGCTGCTGGGGGTGATCGGGGATCCGATCGCCCACTCGCTCTCTCCCACGATGTACAACGCGGCGTTCCGAGCCCTCGGGCTCGACGCCGTCTACGTCGCGCTGCCGACCCCCGCCGCCGCCCTCTCCTCGCTGCTCAGCGCGCTGGCGAGCGTCGGCGCCGCCGGGAACGTCACCGTGCCCCACAAGGAAGCGGTGGAACGATGCTGCGCGCGCAAAACCGATCTGTGCGCCCGCGTGGGAGCGTGCAATACCTTCTGGACCGAGCACGGTCAGCTGGTGGGGGACAACACGGACGTGCCCGGCGTGCTCGCCGCCCTGCGCGCGCTGGGCGGGGACGGGGCGGGACGCTGGCTCGTGCTCGGCACGGGGGGCTCGGCCCGCGCGGTGGCGGTCGCGGCCGCGGAGGCGAGGGCGGAGCTGCACATCCGCTCGCGCGACCCGGAGCGCGCGCGCGCCTTCGCCCGCTGGGCGGAGGGCGTGGGCGCGAGTGCGCACGCGGCCCGGGGCCCCGTGGCGACCGAGATCGTGATCAATGCCACGCCCCTCGGCCTGGAGGAACCCGACCCCCTGCCGCTCGCTGCGGAGGAGATGCCGCAGGTCACCACGGCACTCGACCTCGTCTACGCGCCGGGCGAGACCCGCTGGGTGCGGATGCTCCGCGCCCGCGGCGTTGCGGCCGCGGACGGCCGCGAGATGCTGGTGCGCCAGGGGGCGGCGGCGCTCACTCGCTTCTTCCCCGGCCAGGCCGCACCCGTCGAGGTGATGCGCGCGGCCGTGAACCGCGCGCTCCGTGCCTAATGCCCTCGAGCAGCTGCTGCTGCCCGCGGAATGCCTCCTCTGCCGCGGCCTCCTGTCCTTCGCCGACGCCGACCGCACGGTCTGCCCCGTCTGTCGCCATCGCTGGCGCCCCGTCCTGCCGCCGTGGTGCGAGCGCTGTGGGCAACCGGAGCCGCTGTTCGGCGGCTGCCGCCTGTGCGCCGATTGGCCGGCCACCCTGCGCCGCGTTCGCTCGGCCGTGTGGCTCGAGGGCGGCGCGCGCGAGGCGGTGCACGCCCTCAAGTACGCCGGGCGCGCGCGCCTCGCCGATGACCTCGCCGCCGCGATGAGCGGCGCGATGCTGCGCGGATGGGACGACGCCGTGCTCGTCCCCGTCCCCCTGGGACCCGCGCGGCTGCGCCAGCGCGGCTACAACCAGAGCGAGCGATTGGCGCAGGCGCTGGGGCGGCGTTGGAAGCGGTCCGTCGTCGACCTGCTTGTGCGCGTGCGTGATACGGGCACGCAAACGGCGTTGACACCAGCCGCTCGCCGGGCGAATGTGGCGGGGGCGTTCGAAACGCGGAACGTCGAACGCGGAACGCGGAACGGAAGGCCGGGTGAGTGTTCCGCGTTCCGCGTTCCGAGTTCCGCGTTAGAACAACCCTTGATTTTAGTTGACGACGTGTTCACCACGGGCTCGACCCTCGCCGAAGCCGCCCGGGCGCTCGAGCGGGCGGGTGCCCGCGCCGTCCTGGCCGTGACGTTCGGCCGGGCCGTCCTTCCGGATTTCAGCTAGGGAGCAACACGATGGCAGTGCGGGTCGCGATCAACGGATTCGGCCGGATCGGCCGCAACGTGCTGCGGGCGGCGGTGACGCTGCAGAGCGACGCCGTGGCGTTCGTCGCGGTGAACGACATCACCGACCCCAAGACGCTCGCGCATCTCCTCAAGTACGACTCGGTCCACGGCCGCTTCCCCGGCAGCGTCGCGGCGAAGGGCGACTGCCTCGTCGTGAACGGCAAGGAGATCCGCGTCACGGCCATCAAGGAGCCGGAGCAGCTCCCGTGGAAAGACCTCGGCGTCGAGCTCGTGCTCGAGAGCACGGGGCGTTTCACCGACCGCGACGCGGCGGCGAAGCACCTCGCCGCTGGCGCGAAGAAGGTCGTGATCTCCGCCCCGGCCAAGGGCGAGGACATCACGATCGTGATGGGGGTCAACCACGACCGCTACGACCCCGCCAAGCACCACGTCGTTTCGAATGCCTCCTGCACGACGAACTGCCTCGTCCCCGTGGTGAAGGTGGTGCTCGACCGCTTCGGGTTCGTGCGCGGCTTCATGACCACGGTGCACAGCTACACGAACGATCAGCCGGTCCTCGACCTGCCCCACAAGGACCTGCGGCGCGCCCGCGCCGCGGCGCTCAGCATCATCCCGACGACGACCGGGGCGGCGAAGGCGACGAGTCTCGTCATCCCCGAGCTCAAGGGCAAGATCGACGGCATCTCGCTGCGCGTGCCCACACCGGACGTGTCGCTGGTCGATCTCACCGCCGAGGTCGGGAAGCGGACCACCGCGCTCAAGGGGATCCTCGAGGTGAGCGACGAGCCACTCGTCTCCGCCGACTACATCGGCAACTTCGCCTCCGGCGTCGTGGACGCGTTGTCCACGAACGTCATCGACGGCACGCTGGTCCACGTGTCGTCCTGGTACGACAACGAAATGGGGTACTCGGCGCGCTGCGTGGACCTGCTCGCCCACATCGCCGCCCAGCAGTGACCCGGAAGCGCGGCCTGCGGGACCTCCCACCGGAAGCGCTGGACGGTAAGCGCGCCCTCGTGCGCGTGGACTTCAACGTGCCGCTGCAGGACGGCCGCGTCATGGACGACACGCGCATCCGCGCCGCCGCTCCGACGATCCAGTACCTGCGAGAGAAGGGAGCGCGGGTCATCCTGCTGTCGCACCTGGGCCGTCCTCTCGGCGGCCCCGATGCGAAGCTCTCCCTGCGACACATCGTGCGGGACGTCGAGCGCGTGCTCGCCACGACCGTCGAGTTCATTCCCGATCCGGTCGCCGGCGTCGCCGCCACGAAGCGCCTGCCGCGAGGAGGCGTGGCCCTCGTGGAGAACACGCGCTTCTGGCATGGGGAAGAGCGGAACGACCCCGCGCTGGCGCAGACGTTCGCCACGCTCGGCGACTTCTACGTGGACGACGCCTTCGGGTCGGCGCACCGCGCGCACGCCTCCACCGAGGCGTTGGCGCGCACGCTCAAGCCGGCCGTCGCCGGGTTCCTGATGGAACGGGAGCTGCGCTACCTGGGCGAGGCGCTGGAGCAGCCGCGGCGACCCTTCGTCGCCGTGCTCGGCGGCGCCAAGATCTCCGGCAAGATCGACGTCATCGAGGCGCTGTTGCCCAAGGTGGACGAGATCCTCGTCGGCGGGGCCATGGCGAACACGTTCTTCCTGGCCCTCGGCTTCGACGTCGGTGGGTCACTCGTAGAACGCGACAAGGTGGACCTTGCCAAGACCCTCGTCGCCCGCGCCGGCAAGAAGCTCATTCTGCCCCGCGGCGCCGTGGTCGCACCGAGTCTCGAGCGCGCGGCCGAGCGCCGCGAGGTCTCAAGCGACAAGGTGCCGCTCGATTGCGCCGTGTTCGACATCGACGAGATCACGCGCCTCGACTTCCGCGCGCGGCTGCTCCAGGC
>Ga0209690_1002063_pt1 | contig 11518 bp, 5 predicted proteins | sample GraSoiAngelo_150_FD_186164 | JGI IMG/M metagenome (GOLD analysis project Ga0209690, IMG submission 186164) | Grasslands soil microbial communities from the Angelo Coastal Reserve, California, USA - 14_1009_09_40cm (SPAdes) (version 2) | ecosystem: Environmental > Terrestrial > Soil > Grasslands ...
TGTAGACCGACACGATCTGCTCGACGAAGCCGGTGCCAGCGAAGTCCTTCACGTACATGGTCACCGGTTCGGCCGGCGTGGCGTGGAACCGCGTGTTGAGCCCGAGATTGCCGACAATGAAATCCCCCCGGCCGCGGCCGGTGAAGTCCCCGGCGACGATGCGATTCCACCACCCTTCGCTCTGTTCGAGGCCCGGCGTCTCGATCCGCACGAGCTTGCCGCCACCGGCGTTGTGGAAGATCGTGATCGGCATCCATTCGCCTACGACCACCAGGTCAAGGCGGCCGTCGCCGTCCACGTCCTGCCACACCGCGTCGGTGACCATGCCCACGTGCTCGAGCTCGGGCGCGAGTCGGTGCGTCACGTCCGTGAAATGGCCGTGGCCGTCGTTCTGGAGCAGCATACTGCGGGGATCGACGCCGTAACGCCACGGGACCACCCGTCCACCCACGAAGAGATCGATGCCGCCGTCCCCGTCGTAATCGGCCGCGGCGACCCTTGAGCCGCTCACGTACTCGAGGGGCACATTGCCCGTCGCCTTGCGGAAGTTGCCGTGCCGGTCGTTCAGGTACAGCCGATCCTGCAGCACGGGGGCGAGGTCGGAGAACTCGCTGCCCCCGCTTACCACGTAGAGGTCGGGATGGCCGTCGCCGTCCGCGTCGAAGAACACGGCGCCGAGGTCTTCGGATAGCCGGTCCTGCTCGAACAGCTTCTCGTTGGTGCTGACGAATCGGCCGTCGGGTCGCTGGATCAGCAGCTTCCCCGGCTGGCCCTTCGCCCCTCCGATGAACATGTCGTCCAGCCCGTCGCCGTTCACGTCGGCCACGGCCATGAACGGTCCTTCGGTCGAGACGAGCTTCGGGATCAGCGGCTCACGGTCGAAATCGACGAAGTCGTCCTCGTGATGCGCGTAGGGCAGCGCGATCGCGTCCGTCACATCGCGGAGAACCGGTTCTACGCGCTGCCGAGGCTCGGGGTTCGGGGTTCGGGACTCGGACTGCCGCACGGTCAGGCGCTGGTTCGTCCCAACCCGCTTGAGCAGGCTCACGCGGCCATTCGGCCACTCTACCTTCACCGAGTCGAGCGTGTCACGCCGCCCGACGCCGAACGTCAGGACGTAGTCCACGCTCGACTGAAAGCCGCGCGTGGGCTCTTCCTCCTGGAAGAACTGCTCTGTGCCGCTCCACAGCGTCACCTTCGCGCCGATCGCAAAGCGGTTGCCGCCCTCGGCGTCGAGCCGGACCTGGAGGAAGTGATTCTGCGTGAGCGTCCGGGCGTTGTTGCGGTAAATGAAGGCTTCCTGGTTGACGTTGTTCACGACGAGGTCGAGTGCCCCGTCACCGTCCAGATCGCCGTAGGCCGCGCCGTTGGAGAAGCCGGGCGTGTCCAGGTCCCAGGCGGCACTCTCGTTCGAGAACGTGAGATCCCCCCGGTTCCGGAACGCGTGGTTCGGCAGCTTGGTCGACGGCATCGCGTCCACGAGGCGCCGGAAGTCCACGCGCCGCCCGCTCGCCGCCTGGATCATGGTCTCGCGGTTCGCGAGGAAGGCGAGATAGTCCTGCGACGTGACGTCCTTGGCCAGGCCGTTCGTCACGTAGATGTCCTTGTAGCCGTCCAGATCGAGATCCGCGATCAGCGCGCTCCAGCTCCAGTCGGTCCGGGCCACGCCGGCCAGCTGCGCGATGTCTGAGAACGTGCCGTCGCCGTTGTTTAAGTGGAGCATGTTGCGCGTGAACTGATAGTGGAAGCCGTTCTTCACCTCGGCCTGGAGGCGACCCCAGTCCTCGAACGACGTCGTGGTCTTGAGCCGGTACTCGTCGTCGGGCAGCATGTCGACGACGTAGATATCGGGCCGGCCGTCGTTGTTGATATCCGCGATATCAAGCCCCATGGACGAGAGGCTGATGTAGGGCATCGCCTTATCGAGCACCTCGGTGAAGGTGCCGTCGCCCTTGTTGAGATACAGGTAGTCGCGCTCGAAGAAATCGTTGGCGACGTAGATGTCGGGCCAGCCGTCGCGGTTCACGTCGCTCACGACGACGCCCAGTCCCAGTCCGATCTCGCTGCCATAGATCCCGGCCGCCGCGCTCACGTCGGTAAAATGCCCGCCGTCGTTGCGATACAGATGGGCGCCGCCCAGGGGATCGCGCTGAGTGCGGGTGTTCTCCAGCCGCATGCTCGACACGGGGCGCGGCGAATTGTTGATCACCAACAGGTCGAGATCCCCGTCGCGGTCGTAGTCGAAGAACACGGCGTGGGTCGAGTACCCGGTGTCCGCCACACCGTACGCGGCCGCTTGCTCCACGAAGGTCGGCACTCCATGCGAGTCGAGTCCCTGGTTGATGTAGAGCTCGTTCGCGCGAAGCTTGCCCTCCACGTTGCCGGCGTGGCAGACGTAGATGTCGAGCAGCCCGTCGCCGTTCACGTCGGCCAGGGTGACGCCGGTCGGCCACCCCTTGCTGTGCAGGCCCGCCTCCTCGGTGACGTCGCGGAAGCGGAAATGCCCTTCGTTGAGATAGAGCCTCGTACCGCCGAGATTCGACGTCAGCACGATTTCGGGGAGGCCGTCGCCGGTCAGGTCGCCGAGCGCGACGCCGCCCCCGTTGTAGTAGTTGCGATAGGTGAAGACGTTGAGGTCATGGGTATCGGTGAGGCGATTCTCGAAGCGGACGCCGGTGTAGCTGGAGGGCAGCAGCGTGAACAGCCGGCCATCGGCCGGCGGCGCCTCAGATCCCGTCGCCCCCGAGCAGCCGGCGATCAGGCACGTTGCGGCCGTAACGAACCAAATAGCCTGCCCTCGGCAGCGAGAGCAGGCTATTACGGCGGACTGAAACCGCGCAGCACCCAATCAGGATCCTAGGGGCACGCCGGCGCCCCGTATCCCGGATTCTGGCATAGCATCGGGTTGGCGTCGATCTGTGTCTGCGGAATCGGCATGAGGACGAGATTATCTGCCCCAGCTGACTTGAATTGCCAGGCTTGCGTATATTGGCCGAACCGGACGAGGTCCTGGCGCCGCTTCGCCTCGAACGTGAGCTCGAACAGGCGTTCGCGCAGGATCGCGTTCAGGTCGACGGCACTGAGCGTGTCTCCGCCCGGAAACGCGCGCGCCCGCACGGTCTTCACGAGGGTGAGTTGATCCGGCGTGCCGCTCGCCCCGTTGAGCTCCGCCTCGGCTTTGATCAGATAGATCTCGGCGAGGCGGAAGTAAGCGAAATCGTTGCCGTTGTTCTGGGCCACATGCTTCGGATCATACGGCCACTTGTAGATGCGGAGGCCTTCGCCTTCGTTCGCGGCCTTCACATCAGCGATGGTCGGCGTAAAGACCAGCCGTGGCGCCCCCTTGTCGCACCCCGGCCGGAAACACACGGGAGTGCCCGTCTCCAGGTTGACCTGCGGGCCGCGGAGGAAGATGTTGCTGCGCCGGTCGTTCAGCGTATCGAACGCGTAGTACGTCTGCGCCAGGGTCGAGAAGCCGTTCCAGGGCCCGGGAGTGAACTGATAGTAGTGCAGCGTCGCCTGCAGCAGCGGGAAGCCGAGGCCGTCCGCGGCGATGAATTTGACGACGAAGATGTTCTCGGGCGACGCGGCGTTGTCCGCGGTGAAGTTCTGCGAGAACGAGCTGGCCAGCCCGTACACGCCGGAGGTGATGATGCTGTCCGCCCGGTTGAGGGCGGCCGTGCAGGCGTCGATGTTCCCGCTCACTTGAATGCCCGAGCACGAGTTATAGGTCGTGGCGCTGAACCCCCCGGCTCCGGCGACGTCCTTTGTGAACACGCCGGCGTTCAGATACATGCTGGCCAGGATGGCATCCACCGCGCCCCTCGTGACCCGTCCCACCTTGGTTCCTAGGAGAGTCGTGTCGCCCCACTGCTTGGGCAAATCGGCACGGGCGGCGAGCAGCTCGTTCTCGATGAACTTGAACACCGAGTCGCGTGACTCGCGCTGGCGCGGCTTGACGTCGGTGGTGGTGACGATCGGCACGCCACCGAACAGGTCCATGAGCTGGTAATAGTAGAAGGCCCGCAGCGCCCGGAGCTCCGCCACGACGGTCGCCTGCTGCGCCGGGTCCATGACCGTTCGGTTCGCCAGCGCAGCGAGCACAACATTGGCGTCCGCGATCCCGGTGAAATCATTGACCCAGGCGTTGTTGATGTCCCCAAGCCCGGAGGGGCTAGTCGCTGTCCAGGTCTGGCGGTGAATCTCGAGCCAGCGGCCGTTGTCGTACCAGTCCTGCCCGCGCGTCGGCACCACCATCTCGTCGGTAGTGATTTCGCTCAGCGTGTAGTAAGCAGAGCCGAAGCCGTATCCTGGGAACGCATACCGTAACTGCGCATACACCCCGGCCAGGCCGGCGAGCACTTCCGCCTGATTGCGGAAGAAGGTCCCCGGCGTGATGTTGCTCGTCGGCACCTCATCGAGGTTCGTGCATCCCTGCAGGGGGAGCAGGAGCAACGTGAGGGCGCCAACCGCTCCAATTGAAGTCATCACCCGTAGTCTCTTCATGGCACCAGAGCTCCTCAGAACACGACGCGGAGGCCCCCCGTCACCGTGCGGGGCCGTGGGTAGCTGAGGTAATCGATACCGCGCGACGCCAGACCCGAGCTCGCATACACCTCCGGGTCCAGGCCCGAATAGCCGGTAATCACGAACAGGTTGTCGGCCGATGCATAGAGCTTGGCGCTGCGTGCCGAGCGCGTCAGGACCGGCAGGTCCAGGTTGTATTCCACCGTGATGTTCTGCAGCCGCAGGAACGACGCCTTCTCGATCCAGCGGGACGAGTAAATCGCCGGCTGTTTTAGCCCGGTCGGGTCGGTCTGCGGCAATGCGGACTGGAGAAAATTCTTGCCCTGGAGCGCGTTCCCCTTCGTGGAGTAGACCAGGGCGGTGTTGTTGAACACATCCTGTCCCACCGCCGCCCGGAGCAGGAAGCTGACGTCGAACTTGCCCCAGGTGATGTCGTTGTGCAAACCGACGGTGAAGTCCGGGTTGGCATTGCCGATGACGGCGTAGTCGCTGGCGCGCGCGGTCGTATCCTGCCCGTTCTGGCATTGCTGCTGTCCGTTCGGCAGCGTGTCCGCGGGCCCGAGCGAAGTGCATCGGAACAGCTGCTGCCCGTTCGCGTTCACGCCGACGAACACGGGCCCGTAGAACGTGCCGAGCGGGTACCCGGGCATGATGCGCTCAGAAACCTGCCCGGACTGCCCCTGGCCGCTCACGCCACCCGACGTCAGGAAGGAGTGCGTGCCGAGACTGATCACCTTGTTGCGCTCAGCGGCGAACACGAGCCCGGTCCGCCACGTCAGGCCCGGGCGCGCCAGCACCAGGGCATCGAGGGAGAGCTCGAGGCCGCGATTGCGCAGCTTCCCCACGTTCTCGAGCACCGTTTCCACGCCCGCCGGCTGCGGCACGGGAACCGACAGCAGCAGATCGGAGGTGTTCTTGATGTAATACTCGAGGCTCCCGGCGAGGCGGTTATTCCAGAGGCCGAAGTCCACCGCCACGTTGTACTGGGTCGTTTGCTCCCACTTGAGATTCGGATTGGCGTTGCGCGTCGGAACGACGCCGGTGTTCGGCACGTCGCCCCACGGATACGTCCCGCCCGTCCCGGCTGCCAGGAGCGGCAACGACGCATAGGGCGGTATGTTCGGGTTGCCTTGACGCCCCCATCCCAAGCGCAGCCGGAGGTCCGAGAAGGGCGAGCCGCGCAGGAAGTCCTCTTGGCTGACGTGCCACGACCCTGACAGCCCCGGGAACAGGGCCCATTTGTGCCCGGCCGCGAATTTGGACGATCCGTCGTAGCGCAGCACCCCCGTCACGAAATAGCGGTCCTTGTAGCCGTAGTTGGCCCTGGAAAGGAACGAGACCAGGCGGGCCTCTTCCGACGCCGAGGAGTCCGTCCGCGTGACGGCGGCGCCCAGGTTGTCGAAGCTGAACGCGTCGGTGAAGAAGCCCTTCCCCTCGGCCATGAACAAGTGGCTTGTGTACTTGTTGTACTCGTAGCCACCCACGATGTCGAAGCTGTGCGCCTCACCGACCTGCCGCCGGAACGTCAGCAGGGTCTGCACCGTCCGGGTCGAGTTGTCGAGATCGTACTGCCGCGCGAGGCCTCCACCCAACGCCTCCCCCACGGGGTTCGAGTTGGGGTAGTAGACCTGCCGCCCGCCGCCCGAATGATCCAGGCCGACGGTCACCTGCGCCGTCACGCCCGGCGCCAGATCCAGCTCGGCCGTCGCGTTGCCCAAGGTGCGCGTGGTCTGGCCGAGGTCGATGATCTGGTCGGCGAGGGCCACCGGGTTGCGTACCGACGTCCCGCCGGGCTCGTAAAAGTGCGTCCCGGTCGCATCGGTCACCGTGATCGGCTGCGTGGGATCGAAGATGGCGACGTTCTGGAACACGCCGCCCTCGAAGCCCCCCGTATTCTCGAACGTGAGATATTGATTGTTGACGCGCGAGGTCGTCACGTTCACGCCGAGGCGCAGGCGGTTGTCGAGTGCTCGGTGCGTGGCGGTAAGGCGCCCCTGAATCCGCTCGAGATTGCTGGAGAGCGCCACTCCCTGGTCTTTCATGTAATTGAGCGACGCTCGATACCGCGTGTCCTCGGTCCCGCCTGAGAACGACACGTCGTGATTGTGCGTCACGGCGGTACGGGTCACCGCGCGCTCCCAGTCGGTGCTGGCGTTCCCCAGGGCGGTGAAGTGTGACGGACTCAGGCCGGCCAAGTTGCCCGACACCGAGTCCTTGAAGAAGTTCTGGCAGAGGGTCGCGTGGGTCGCACAGTAGCTGGTTGAATCCGCCCGCCAAACGACCACCTGGCTCGTGACAAACTGCCGGTATTGAGCCGCGGTCACCAAGTCCAGATGCTTGGCTGGAGATGCCGCGGCCACATAGCTATCGTACTCGACGGTCGGTCCGCCCGCCGCCGCTCCCTTCTTGGTCTCGATCAGGATCACGCCGTTCGCGGCGCGGCTGCCGTAGACCGCAGTCGCAGAAGCGTCCTTGAGGATCGTGAGCGAGGCGATGTCCGATGGGTTGAGCAGGTTGAGCGGGTTACGTGGCAACGGCGGCGTACCACCCACGCCGTAGCTGGGCGGTTCGGTCGGCACATTATTGATGGGCACCCCGTCCACCACGTACAGCGGAGCATTGCTGTTGCTTATAGAGCTGCCGCCGCGGATCAGGATCTGCGCCCCGGCCCCGGGCTCGCCGTTGTTCTGAATGATGTCGACGCCCGCCGCCCGGCCCTGGATCATCTGGTCAACATTGGCCACGACACCAACGTTCGCCGCGGAGCCACTGACCGTCGAGACCGACCCCGTAATGGCCTCGCGCCGCTGCGTGCCGTAGCCCGTCACCACCACCGGTTCGAGAATCGCGGCCGCCGGCACTAGGCTCAGGTGCACGGTGACGGTCCCGCCGGCGGTGACGGTGACGCCCTGCACCTGTGAGCCGTACCCGATCCGGGTCGCCCGTACGCGGTAGATCCCCGGAGCGAGGCCGCTGATCAAAAAGCTGCCGTCGTTGCGGCTGAGCATGCGGTGGGGCGTTCCTGCGATTGCGACTTCGACATTGGCGAGCGGTTGCTGGGTCGTACCGTCCACGACCTGCCCCGTGACGGCGCCGGTGGAGTCCTGCGCGCCGAGTGGGACCGACCAGAGCAACGAGCCTGCGACCAGCGCGGCAACGACGTGACGGACCAATGGCATACGTCTGCCCTCTACTGGGTGGGAGTGGAGTATCGCCTTCGCTCACTACGTCGACCTGCCGACACCTCCTGCGCCAGGACCGAACGGCATTACTTCTCGGGATATGATTCCCCGGAAACGGGAATTGTCAAGCAGCGCTGAAGGGGCTACCACGCCCAGCTTTACGTCGCATCGAACCCCGCGAATTCCCCCCGCTGGTACACGTTGCCCTTGTATTCCTGATCGACGTGGATGCCGATCTTGGACGTGTAGTACGCGCGCACGGTCCACCGCTTGAGCTCCTTGAAGAAGTGCTCCAGCGGCGTCTTAGGGTCCGACTCGCCGGCCGCCATCCGGCTGAGGACCGCGGTCCGCTGGTCGGGCGTTGCATGGAGGAACGACTGCCCGTTGAGCTCGCGCGACAGCCCCTCCACCGCCTCGAGGCCGGAGCGCCACAGCGCCTGCCAGTCAGGCTCGAGCGATTCCGCCAGGCGGCCGTCGATATAGCCGGCCACGCGGGCGCCGCGCGCCCCGGGCGAATGGTCGTCGGCGGGGATGAGCAGCTCGGTGAGCTCGTCCAGCAGCGCGTACTCCGCCGCCGTCAGGAAGCCGCCCGAGAGTCCGGCCGCGGCGTGCGCCGTCACGGCCTTGACCGGCACCAACGGGGCGGCCAGCGCGGCCGCGGTGACCTCGATCATCTCGCGGCGCGAGAGCGTCCCCGGCGCGGTTCCGCTCCGGCCGTCCGTCCCGTCGGTCATAACGTCCCCTTCCGGAATTCGTCCGCGAGATACTCGCAGGACCGCCACGCCAGTGCCATGATGGTCCACGTGGGATTCTGACACGACGCGCTCACGTGGCTCGAGCCGTCCACCACGAACAGGTTGCGCACGTCGTGCGACTGCTGAAACTGGTTCAGCACCGAGGCCTTGGGGTCGGTCCCCATGCGAGCGGTGCCCAGCTCGTGGATGGACCAACCTTCCGTCAGGACCTCGCGATCGACGCCCACCACTTCGATCCCCGCGGCTTCGAACATTTCGCGACCCGTCGCGACCATGTCCTCGGCCATCTTGCGCTCGTTGTCCGAGAACTGGTAATGAAACCGCAGCACCGGGATCCCCCACCCGTCCTTCACCTCGGGGTCCAGGTCGACGTGGCTCTCGTAGCGGGGGAGGACTTCACCGAAGCCGCCCATACTAATGAAAGCGCCCGCATGATCGCGCACCGTTTTCTTGAATTGGGCACCGAATCCCGGCGTATCGAACACGTGCCGTGGAAACATCGTGTGGCCGCTCGAGCCCTCGAAGCCGTACCCCCGAATGAAGCCGGGCTGGCGCTCGGTCAGGTTGCGGAACCGCGGGATGTAGAACCCGCCCGGCCGACCATCGTCGAGGGTGTGCGGCTTCCCGACCAGTTCCTTCACGAGGCCGGTGACGCCAGGCCCCATGACGTGCTCGCAGAAGTTGTGGCCGACGTGACCGCTCGAGTTGCCGAGGCCGTTGGGGTGTTGCGGCGAGCGGGACAGCAGCAGGAGACGGGCGGACTCGAGCGTGGAGGCGGCCAGGATCACGACCTTGGCCTTCGCCTCGTAGGACTTGCGCGTCTCGCTGTCGAGGAACGCGACCCCGCGTGCCTTACCGGTGTTCGGGTCGACGAAGACCTCGTACGCGATCGAGTTGGGGCGAATGGTGAGCTTGCCCGTGTCCATCGCAGGGTAGATGAGCCCGGTGGGCGAGTCGAACACCGCGTGAATGTCGCACCCACCGGGACGCCGGTTACACGCGCCCCGGCCATAGCACTTGCTGCGGTACCGGTTGTGCTTCAAGCCATCGGTCGTGACGCCGGCGCGATACGGGGTCAGGACGCGCCCCGTCTGCGCGAGGCTGTGGCGCAGCTTCACCTCGCCGTAGTTGAGCTTCGTCGGCCGCTGAAACAGACTGTCCGGCAGATGCGGCAGATTCTCCTTGACGCCGGCGATGCCGAGGTACAGGTCGACCTTGTCGTAGTAGGGCGCCAGGTCGGCGTAGGAGATGGGCCAGTCCTCGCCGTAGCCGTCGTGAGACTTGGCCTTGAAATCGTAGTCGGAGAGCCGCAGCGCGAGACGGCCCCAGATGTTGGTCTTCCCCCCCAGACAACGGGCCCGCACCCACGCGTAGTTGGTTCCGGTGTAGGGGTGATCCTTCTCGTCCACCAGGATGTTCTTGACGTAGTCCGACCCTGACCATCCCCCGACGTAGGAGTAGACGTGCTTGAACGCCGTGGCCTTCGCGTACGGCGGCTTTCTGATGGTGTACTCGTTGAACGAGAGGCCGTGTGATCCGGGCGGGGCGTCGCCCCGGCGCGGATGATCGTACGGCCACTCCATCGAACGCAGCTCCTGCTCGATGGGAAGCTTCTTCCCCGCCTCGAGCATCAGCACGCGCAAGCCGTGGGCGGTCAGGACGTGGGCGGCCATGCCGCCCGCGGCTCCCGAGCCCACGACCACGGCGTCGTAGGTCTGGGACAGGTCGACGTCCTGATGAAGAGGCGGGGCAACCTTGAGCAGTGTCATTGCGCGGCGCGGCAACAATGCCCGCCGCCCGCGGGCGCGTCAAGAGCCCGGCCTCAGCGCCTCACTCGCCGGAACACGCCGTACACCGGTACGCCGAGGAGCAGGAGTCCGGTTCCGATCACGGCGTTGCGCGGATTGGCGAGCACGGCGCTGGCCACGACGTACAGCGCGGCCAGCACGAACAGGGCGGGAGTCCACGGATACCCGGGCACGCGGAACAGCGCCCGCGGGGCGGCGTCGCGCCGCCGGTACACGAACAGTCCGGCGACCGTCAACCCGAAGAAGATCCAGTCCCCGAACGCGACGTAGTCCACGAGCTGGCTGAAGGTGCCGTAGGACACGGTCAGCACGATCGCCCAGGCGCCCTGCAGGACGATCGCCGCGGTCGGCGTGCGATGGACGGGGTGGAGCTCGGCGAGCCGCGAGAAGAAAACGCCGTCCGCCGCCATCGCCTGGAACACGCGCGGCGTCACGAGGATCACGAGATTGAGAAAGCCGAACGTGGACACCGTGATGCCGGCGGCGATGAGGGTGCCGCCGGCATCACGGTGCACGGCCCGCATCACCGCGGCGGCGGGCGCCGACGTCGCGGCGAGCCCGCCGGACCCGAGCACCCGGAGATACGCCACGTTCGCGAGCAGATACACGGCCACCACGACCGCGACGCCGAGCACGAGCGCGCGCGGCAGGTTCCGCTCCGGCTCGATGATCTCCTCGGCGATGAAGTTGGTCTGTTGCCAGCCGCCGTACGTGAACAGGATGGGCACCAGGGCGGCGCCGAGCGTGACAGCGACGTGCGCGGCCGCGGAAGGCGGTGGAGGGCGGTCCAGGCCGGTGAATCTGACGGCGGAGAGGCCTGCCACGATGAGCGCGGCGAGGGCGGCGAGCTTCAAGACCGTGAAGATGTTCTGGGTGACGGCGGCGGGCTTCACGCCGACGTAGTTGAGGCCGGTCAGGAACACGATCGCGCCCGCCGCGAGCGGCACCGTGAGCCGCGGGGAGAGGCCGACGAGCGGCAGCGCGTAGGTCGCGAACATGATGGCCACGGCCGCGATGGCGCCCGTCGCAATCAGGAACAGCAGCGCCCAACCGTACAGGAACGCCGGCAGCGGCCCCCACGCCTCGCGTAGGTACACGTACCCGCCCCCGGCCTTGGGGCGCGCCGCGCGCCCAGCTCCCCGAAGCACAGGGCCCCCACGAGCGCCACGACGCCCCCCACGACCCACGCGACGATGATGAGTGGCGCGGACCCGACGCGCTCGGCGACGGTGGCGGGCGTCAGGAA
>Ga0209690_1002074_pt1 | contig 11479 bp, 8 predicted proteins | sample GraSoiAngelo_150_FD_186164 | JGI IMG/M metagenome (GOLD analysis project Ga0209690, IMG submission 186164) | Grasslands soil microbial communities from the Angelo Coastal Reserve, California, USA - 14_1009_09_40cm (SPAdes) (version 2) | ecosystem: Environmental > Terrestrial > Soil > Grasslands ...
ACTTCCTGTCCCGCTTCGACCGCGCCCTCTTCCAGGACGCGCAAGTAGAACCCGTGCCGGCCGCTCCTCCCGACGAGGCGCAGCAGCCCTGGCCGCTCCCAGTAGCGCGAGATGTTCCGGCAGGGCTTGCGCGGCTCGGAGATCTGCAGCAGCGCCGTGCCCGCGCGCCAGACGTCGCCCAGGCACGCCTCGTCCTCGGTCGTGCCGCCGACAGTGAGGTTCTCGCCGAACCCGCCGTGCGGCAGGCCGACCCAGTGCAACTCGTCGCGCCAGCGTTGGTAGTGTTCTTCGGGATAAGCGAGCACCGCCATGTCCGGCCCACCGTGCCAGCGCCGGTCGGCCTGCCCATCCCCTTCGAGGTTCTCGCGCGCGACGCGCACGGGCCCGTAGACGGGGACCTTGCCGTAGCCGGTCGTCCACCCCGCCGCGCCGGGCGGGCCGCGCCGGCGGGGGAGACCGACCTGGACGGAGACCAGCCGCATCGCGGATGCCGGTCTACACCATTCCGCGATCGAGGCTGGATAGGGGCCGACTAGAAGGATGCGGCGGCGGTGACCAGGACGCGGCGGCCGATCGGGCTGCCGAAGGGATGCTCACGGTGGTCGTCGCCGAGCAGGTTGTAGACGGCCACGCCCCCTTCCAGGCGATCGCGGATGAAGCGGTACCCGATGCGCGCGTTGATGAGCGTGTACGCGGGCAGCGCGTAGGGCGCGAGCACGACGCCGGCAGGGGCGCTGGGGTCGAAGGACTTCTCGAACCAGGTCACGGTGGAGACGTAGTGCACGTCGACGCCCAGGTCGAAGTTCGCGCGCGTGCGCCAGCTGGCGACCACGTTGAGCTTGTGCTGCGCGGTGTTGGCGACGGTCGCGGAGGATTGGTTGGCGGCGACGTGATCGGTCGTGCAGCTCGAGGTGCAGTCCGAGAGCTTCTCGAAGGAGTAGTTGACGCCGACGTCGACGCCGTCGGCTGGCTGGTACCGCACCCCTAGCTCGGCGCCGACGCCGACGAAGAGGTTCGGCTCGTTCTGGAAGCCGGTAAACCCGAGCACGGTCTGCCCGCCGGAGGAGGTGCCCGGAGGCGCCGGCTGCAACGCGCCGTCGGTGATCAGGTTGCGCACGCGCTCGAGGTACACCACTGCTTCGGGCGTCAGCCGGTCGCCGATGCGGCCCTTGTAGCCGAGCTCCGCCTGCAGCATCTCCTCGGGCTTCAGGCTCAGGTCGCCCTGGAAGCGGATGCCCGCGCCAGGCGCGACCGGCGCGAAGAGGTTCGCGTAGCTCTCGAGGAAGGTCGGCGCGCGGAACGCCGTGCCGGCGGTGAAGCGGAGGAAGTGGTCGCGGGCGACCTCCAGCAGCACGGTGCCGCGGGGCGAGTGGACCAGACCGCCAGCCGTGATGTGCTGGTCGGCGAGCAGCGGATGGCGGTCGACGCGGTAGCTCAGGGTCACGGTCACCCGCCGGGAAGGCTCCCACTCATCCTGGAGGAAACCGCTGAAGTGCTCCTGCGTGTAACGGGTGCCGCCGTCGGCCCGCTGGGTGAGGAACCCCCAGTCGACGGTCGAGTAGCGGAACCCCGCGCCGAAGTTGAAGCGGTGCCGCCCGAGCAGCTGGAACTGCAATCCGGTGCGGGCGGAGGCGTCGATCACGTCCGCGCGGACGCTGGCCAGGATCGAGGGCAGGGCGCCGGGCCAGTACTCCGGGCCTGACCGCATGCGCAGCGCGTTCCAGTAGACCCTGACGTCGGTCTCTCCGTAGCTGGCCTCGGCGCGGACGAACCCACCCTGCCCTTCGTTGCCGAAGGTGCGCAGCGAGCCGAGAGGGAAGACTTCCATCGCGTTCATGTTGTCGAAGCCCGCTCCCGCACGGACTTGCAGCCCGCTCGACTGGTACTCGGCGGCGAGCTCGGCGCGCTGGATCTCGCGGCTGCGACCCGGCTGCGAGAATTGCGGGCTGAATCCCGCCGGAGCTTCGTTGCTCCACTTGTCGGCGTGGTCGTATGCGAGGCTGGTCCGGTAGGTCAGCTTGCCGTTGCGCCCGCCCGCCGAAAGTGCCCCTTGCAGGGTCCCGTAGTTGCCCGTCTGGAGGAAGGCGCGACCGCCGTTCACCTCGTCGCCGGTCTTGGTGATGATGTTCACCACGCCCGCGTACGCGTTGGCTCCGTAGAGCGCGGAGCCGGGGCCGCGGATCACCTCGATGCGGGCGATGTCCTGCACCGAGACGTCGAGGAGCGGCCAGAGCGTAGCCCCGAGGAAGTCCTGGTACACGCTGCGGCCATCGACGAGCACCAGTACCTTGTTCGCGATACGCCGGTTGAAGCCGCGCACCGAGACGTTGGTGTCCGACGGGTTCATCTCGGCCACGTCCACGCCGGGGACCCGCCGCAGGATCTCGGGGATGGTCGCCGCGCCGGTGAGCCGGATCTCGTCGGCGGTGATCACCGTCAAGGACGCGGGGGCCTTCGCCTCGGAGCTGGCATGCACTCCCGCGGTCACCACCTGCTCCTCGAAGATGTCCTCGTCGGTGCGGCCTCCTTCGAGCGCGGAGGCGATCTCCTGCGCCGTGGCGCGCGTGCGGGCGGTCACCGAGGTGGCCTCGAACATGCCCTCCTCGTCCTTCTCCTTCCCGTTGGCGGGTGCGGCGCGCGCCGCGGCTCCCTTCGAGGCAGCCAACGTCGCCGGCGCCTTGTTGCGCTCGATCAGCTCCTGCAGCGCGGCGAGGAGCTGCGACGTGTCCACCGAGGGGGCCGGCGTCTGCGCAACCGGCGGCCGCGCGCCGATGGCGCCGGAGAGCCGGGCGATGACCGCCTCGACCTGCGCGCGGTCGTCGGGATCCGTCGCGACGTAGCGCTGGAAGTAGTCGAGCGCCTCGGGGATCCTGCCCAGGTCAACGTAGGCGCGCGCGATGTTGTAGAGCAGGTCGGGATGCGGCTTGACGGCGTAGGCCTGCTTCAGCTCGGCGATGCCGCGCTCCACCTGCCCGCTTGCGATGAGCGCCATGCCGTCGCGGAAATGCCGCTTCGCATCGCGGCGCGCGTCGGCGAACGCGGCGGGCGCGGCGAAGAGCGCGACCGCCATGGCGCAGACGGCGCCGCGGAGGATGCCGTGCGGAACGTAAATCTGATGGGCGCGCGTCGCGTGGCTCATCGCTAGTCCTCAGTACGGGTCGTCCCTGTAGCCGACCGACCGGCGCACGGGCGGCGGCTGCGGCTCGACCTTGGAGGGTTCCTTCTTCAGCGTGGCGGCGATCTCGATGCGGTCGCCCGAGAGCGACCGGCGCAGCACGGGGAACGGCTTGTACCCGTCGAGCTTCAAGACCAGCTGGAGGGGCCGGCCGGCGCTGACGGGGAGGTCCATCGGGGTGTGGCCCAGCGCGCGGCCGTCGGCGTCGTTCACTTCGGCGCCGGAAGGGGCGCTGGTGAGCGTCACCAAGGTCACCCCGGCGCTGGCCGGCTGGTAGGCAGGATGAGACGGCGGCGCGCCGACGACCACTCGAGCGGTGTGCTCCACGGTGACCGTGGGCTTCGGTCGCTGCCGCCGCGCGCCGCCCATCCAGACCGCCAGCGCGGCCGCGGCCAGCACCGCCGCACCGGTCGTCAGCCAGATGGACCGGATGGAAGAGGGCGGGTCGCCCATTCCGGTGAACCGATGCCAGCGCGCGCGCTCCTCGAGGGCATCCGCGGGGAGTGGCGGCGGCCGCACCGCACGCGAGCCGCCCTCGGAAGTCGTGGTCACGGAGGGCAGCGCCTCGGCCGGCGTGCGCGGCGAATCGAGCGGCGCGGAGGGCGTCCGGGCGGCGACCGGGCGGAGCGAATCGGGAGTGACGGGCGGCGGCGCGGAGAACGCTCCGGCGGCCCCGCTGAGCTGCTGGCGCACGAGCTTGAGCGACCCGAGCAGCTCGTCCATCGACTGGAACCGGTCCGCGCGCTCCTTCGCCATGCACCGCAGCACGATGGCCTCGAGCTGTGCGTCGATGGCGAGGTCGGGGCGGAGCTGCCTCGGGGGCACGGGCGCCTCGTGCAGGTGCTTCAAGATGATGTCCACGGGGCTCACCGCCGTGAACGGCACCTTCCCGGTGAGCATCTGGTAGAGCAGGACGCCCAGCGAATAGAGGTCGCAGCGCTGATCGGGGCTCTGGTTGCGGGCTTGCTCCGGCGCGATGTAGTGAGGCGACCCCATGAAGGTGCCGGCATTGGTGATCTCACCGTCCGGGTTGTCGCCGTGGAAGAACTTCACCAGGCCGAAGTCGAGCACCTTGACGAAGTCGTGATCGTCGTGCTGCCGCAGGAGCATGACGTTGGCCGGCTTCAGGTCGCGGTGGATGATCCCCAGCGCATGCGCCTCTCGCAGCGAGCGGCAGATCTGCTGCGCCACGTGGATGACGCGCTCCTGCGCGAGCGGGCCCTCCTGCTGCATCGCCTGCGACAGCGTGCGGCCGTCGAGGAACTCCATGGCGATGAAGAAGATGCCGTCCTCGGTGCGCCCGTAGTCGTAGAGGGTGATGGTGTTGGGGTGCGTCAGCCTGGCGGTGACCGACGCCTCGAGGAAGAAGCGCTTGTAGAAATTGGGATCGCGGTCGTGGCCGGCGCCGAGGATCTTGAGGGCCACCACCCGGTCGAGCGGCGATTGCAGCGCCTTGTAGACGCGGCCCATGCCACCCTGCCCGATCGCCTCGACGATGCGGTACCGATCGTTGACGGTGCGCCCGATCAGCGGATCGGCCTCGGCAGGGGGCGAAGGGTGCGGAGAGGCCGAGGCGCTCATGCGGGTCAGTTCACGCTAGACCACCATTCTACAGAGGGTCAAACATCCGGATTATCGATCGCGGGGGAGCAAATGTAGGCAAATAGTGGTAATTTGCGGAGCGGGTATGTCGATGCGCGACAAGGTCGAGGAGCTGCGCCGCCGCAGGGCGGAAGCGCTGCGGATGGGCGGCGAGGAGCGGCTGCGCCGCCAGCGGGAGCGCGGCAAGCTGGACGCGCGCGCGCGGCTCGAGCTGCTGCTCGATCCGGGCAGCTTTGTCGAGATCGGGCTTCTCGCCACCCACCTCGGGCAGTTGCCGGAAGAAGCGCAGCGGTCCGCGCCCGCCGACGGCGTGGTGTGCGGGACCGGCTTCATCGACGCTCGGCCGTGTTGCGTCGCGTCCTACGACTTCACCGTGCACGGGGGGAGCATCGGGCCGGTCGGCGAGCGCAAGGTGGCGCGCCTGCGCGAGCTGGCGCTCCGCGAGCGGATCCCGCTGATCTGGCTGGTCGACTCCGCCGGCGCGCGCCTGTCGGCCGATTTGGACGAAGCGGCGATCGTCAGCTCGTTCGCGGACACGGGCTACCTGTTCCGCGAACAGGTGGTGCTCTCGGGCGTGGTGCCCCAGGTGGCCGCGATGGTCGGTCCCGGCGCTGCCGGCACGGCATACATCCCTGGCCTCGCGGACTTCGTGCCGATGGTGAAGGGCACCTCTTCGATGGCGATCGGCGGGCCGTATCTGGTCAAGAGCGTGGTGGGGGAGGACGTCACCGAGGAGCAGCTCGGCGGCAGCAAGGTGCACACCGAGATCTCGGGATGCGCCGACATGGAGGTGGCCGACGACGCCGCCTGCCTTGCGGCCGTGCGCGAATACCTTTCGTTCTTCCCGCTCCGCTGCGGAGAGAAGCCGCCGCGTAGAGCCTCCGCCGATCCGGCCGATCGCCGCGACGACGCGCTTCTGGACGTCGTGCCCGACAACCCGCGGCAGGCGTACGACGTGCGAAAAGTGATCGCTTCGGTGGTGGACGACGGCAAGCTCTTCGAGCTGAAGCCGCGCTGGGCGCGCAACCTGGTCACCGGCCTCGCCCGCATCGACGGCCGGAGCGTGGGCGTGGTCGCGAACAACCCCATGCACCTGGGCGGCATCCTCGACGTGAACGCGGCCGACAAGGCGGCGCGGTTCGTGAACCTGTGCGACGCGTTCGAGATCCCACTCGTGTTCCTGCAGGACGTGCCCGGGTTCATGGTGGGCACCAAGGTGGAGAAGGAAGGCATCATCCGGCACGGCGCGAAGATGCTGTACGCGGTCGCCTCGGCGACGGTGCCCAAGCTCACGGTGGTGCTGCGCAAGGGTTACGGCGCCGGCTACTACGTCATGAACGGGCGAGCCTACGAGCCGGACGCTCTGCTCGCCTGGCCCGGCGCCGAGATCAGCGTGATGGGGGCCGAGGGGATGGTGGCCATCGCGGCCAACAAGCTACTGGCGCAATCCGACGATCCAGAGGCCCTGAAAGAGGAGCTGGCCGCGCGCATCCGCCCGATGATCGACATCTACCGCGTCGCCGCCCACGGCTACGTCGACGACGTGATCGACCCCCGCGACACCCGCCCGCTCCTCGCCCACTACTTACGCCTCACCGAATCCAAACGCGTCGACCGCCCCCACCGCAAGCGGGAAATCTCCCCGGTGTAAGAGACGAAAGGATCACCGCGGAGACGCGGAGGGCGCGGAGATTTTGTTGAACCGAATCCTCCGCGTCCTCCGCGCCTCCGCGGTGATCTCGTGGTCCTTATCGCGACGCGGTGCGGAGGGAATTGGACGGGGAGAGTTGGGAGAGGGCGAAGGCGTATTCGTCCGCGGTTTTCTCGATCGTGGCGCGGACCAGGTCGGCGCCGCCGTGGCCGGAGTGTTTCTCGATGCGCAAGAGGACGGGGCCGCCGGCCGAGGAGTGCTGCAGGGCAGCGGCGAACTTCCTCGCGTGCATCGGGTCGACGCGATCGTCCGCGTCCGCCGAGAGCACCAGCGTCGCCGGGTACTTCACTCCGTCGCTGATCCGTTGCTGCGGAGAGTACGCCGCGAGGTACTTGAACTGCTCGGGGTCGTCGGCGGTGCCGTATTCGGGAATCCACGTCTTCCCCGAGCCGTACAGGTGGTACCGGAGCATGTCGATGAGCGGCACGTGGCAGAGCGCCACCGCGAACAGGTCGGGCCGCTGCGTCTCCGCGGCGCCGACCAGCAGGCCGCCGTTGGAACCCCCCCGGATCGCGAGCCGCGACGGCCTGGTGTAGCCCCGCCTGACCAGCTCCTCCGCGGCGGCGATGAAGTCGTCGAACACGTGCTGCTTGTTCCGCAGCATCCCGGCACGGTGCCAGTCCTCGCCGTATTCGCTGCCGCCGCGCAGCACTGCCTCGGCGTACACCCCGCCCCGCTCCAGCCAGGGATAGATGCTGCCCTTGAAGGCGGGCGTGATCGCCACGTTGAAGCCGCCGTACCCGTAGAGCAGCGCAGGCGCCTTGCCGTCGCGCGGCGCCCCCTTCCGGCGCACCACGAAGACGGGGACACGGGTGCCGTCGTTGCTGACGGCGAAGATTTGCTCCGTCTCGTACAGCGCAGGGTCGACGGGGAGCTTCACGCGCGAGTACATCTCCGTGCCGCCGCGCGCCACTGACGTCCGGAAGATCTCCGGCGGGTGCGTGTACGATTTGAACTCGAAGTACGCCTCGTCCTCGTCTTCCCGGCCGACGAGGTTCCCGGCGGTCCCTACGTCCGGCAGGGCGATCTCGCGCACCAACTTGCCGTCCAGGTCGTGCACTTCGAGGTGCGTGACGGCGTCCTTCAGATAAACCAGCGCAAGCTTCCCGCCGACGAGGCGCGTGCTGTCGAGGGTCGCGTCCGTCCGTTCCGGGACGACCTCCTTCCACGCCTCGCGCGCGGGCCGCGCGGGATCCACGGCGAAGATGCGCGAGTGCGGCGCGCCCTCGTTCGTCGATACGTAGAAGCGGTCGCGGAACACGTCCACGTCGTAGAGCGCATCGTTGCCGGCCGCGAGCGCCGTCCAGGGAGCATCGGCCTTGCGTGCGTCGCGGAAGTAGACGTCGTTGCGCCCCCAGCCGTGCGCGACCGTGCGCACCAACCAGCGGCCGTCCTTCGAGAGCTGCGCGCTCTGGAAGGTGGTGGGATCGCCCAGCTTCTCGACGACGACGCGGTCCTTGCGCGGATCTTCTCCCACCCGGTGGAACTTGATCGTCTGCCAGCCCGGCCGCTCGGCGACCGGGATGCGCACGTCCACCGGTAGCCAGGTGTAGTAGAAGCCGTCGCCCTTCGGCGTCCAGGAGGCGGCGGCGTACTTCGCGCCCTCGATGACGTCGAGCGCGGAGCGCTTTCCCGTCGCCACGTCGAGCAGGTACATCACCGCCTCGTCCGAGTTGTTGTGGCGGACGGTGTACGCGATGGTCTTGCCGTCCCACGACGGCCACCAGCCGCCCAACGCGTCGCTGCCGTCGGTGGTCCAGCCGTTCGGATCGAGCAGGACTCGCTCCGGGCCGCCGCGGCCCTGCCTGACGAAGACGACTGCCTTCTCCTTGGTGGCGAACTGCCGGGCATAGAAGTAGCGGTTTCCCCGGTGCCTGGGCGCGCCCAGCACGTCGACGTAAAGCAGCTCCGAAAGTCGGCGCGCGATGGCATCGCGTCCGGGCAGGCCGCGCAGGTGCGCGCGCGTGAAGCCGTCCTGCGCGTCCATCCAGGCCTGCACCTCGGGAGACTTCTCGTCCTCGAGCCAGCGGTATGGATCGGGGACGCGGACGCCGTGCAAGGTCTCCACCGATTCGGCGCGACGCGTGGGCGGGTATTGCAGCGTCGCGCTCCGGGACACCGATTGCACGAGCGCGGCCGGCGCAGTGGACGGAGCTACTGGGGCCGCCCGCGCCGCCGGCGCGGCGTCAGCCGGCTGCGCCGGTTGAACCGGGTTGGCGGACTGTGCGGTGGCGCAGCCGAGAAGGAACGAAACGAGGAAGGCATTGCGCATGGCGGCGCAGTCTACCCGCGCCGCGGGATGCGCAATAGCTCGCGGGCTTGCGCGGGCGTCGCCACGCTGCGGCCCGCGGCGCGCGCCATCTCGGCGAGCCGCGCCACCAGCTCGTACGAGCCCTTCGCCAGCACGCCCTTCGAGAGGTACACGTTGTCCTCGAGCCCGCAGCGCGCGTGGCCGCCCAGGCGCAACGACAGCTCCGCCATCGGGAGCTGGTGGCGGCCGATGCCTGCCACGCTGAAGCTGCATCCCTGCGGGAGCTTGCCGACGAGGAACTCGAGATTCTCCTCCGATGCTCCGAGCCCGCCACGCACACCGAGGACGAAGTCGAAATGCGCGGGCATGTCGATCACGCCCTCCTTGGCGAGCGCGATGCAGCTCTCCACGTGGCCCGCGTCGTAGCACTCCAATTCGGGGACGATGCCGCGCTCGCGCATGCGCCGGGCGAACTCGCGCACCATCGGGAACGGGTTCATGAACACGTCGTCGCCGAAGTTGAGCGAGCCGGCGTTGAGCGTCGCCATCTCGGGGTTGCACAGAAGCGGCTGCGCGCGCTCCTCGGCACTCATGCCCACCGCGCCGCCGGTCGTGGTCTGCACGATGACATCGCAGCGCGCGCGGATGGCCCGGATCGCCTTCTCGAACAGCGCGCGGTCCTGGGTGGGCGTGCCGTCGTCGTTGCGCACGTGCAGGTGGATGACGGCCGCCCCGGCCTGCGCGCAGCGCTCGGCCTCGGCCGCGAGCTCGTCGGCAGTGATGGGCAGGTACGGAGTCTGCTCGCGCGTGGTTTCCGCGCCGCAGATCGCCGCGGTGAGGATGGCGGGGCGGACCGGCATGCGCCGGATCCTACCCCGCCGGCCGGAAGTCCGCTCAGTGGGTGAGCGAGGCGCCTTCCTTCACTTCCTTGACCGTGCGGCCCACCTCGCCCTCCTCGTGCCGCTCGGCCAGATCGCCCAGGCTGATCACTCCGAGCGGCTTCCCGTTCTGGTCGCAGGCCAGGACGCGCGAGACCTTCCGCTCCTTCATCAGCTCGGCGACCTTCTGCACGTCCTCGTCCGGCCGGACGCTGACCACGTCCTTGGTCATCACCTGCTCGACCTTGGCGCCTTTCAGGTCTCCGCCCTTGGCGATGAGGCGCACGACGATGTCGCGGTCGGTGACGGTGCCGATCGCCTTGCCCGACGCGTCGACCACGGGCAGGAAGCCGATGTCCTCCTCGGCCATCTTGCGGGCGACCTCCTGGACGCTGGCATCGGCCCGGACGGTCACGACCTTTCCCTTGAGCAACTCTTGAACGCGCATAACGCCTCCTTCGCCTGGTCAGGCGGCAAGATGCGCATCCGCGCGCGCCTGCGTCAGCGGCGAGGGTTCCGCTGCTTGCCCGCAGGGGTGACGCAAGTCCCCACGGCCCGGCACACCACGACCGGCTGCGCGAGCAGCTCCGCGGCCGAGTCCGACAGGTCGGCGCGAGGCGAGATCACCTTCCGCGCCTCGAAGCGCATCTTCCGGCTGGTCTTCCCGACCGAGAGGATCTCGCCTTCCACCTCGACGAAGTCGCCCGAGTGCAGCGGCGCGAGGAACTCCACCGACTCGTACGCGCGGAACAATCCCTCGTCGCCGTCGAGCCGGACGAGGAGCTCGGTCGCCACGTCCCCGAAGAGCCCCAGCACGCGCGCGCCGTCCACCAAGCCGCCGCCGTAGTGCGCATCGTGCGCCGAGAGGCGGAGCCGGAGCACCGTCTTCAGCCCCACGCCGCTCATGGCTTTTCCCCCTGGATGGTCGCGTCCGGCGTGCCGTGCGCGGTCGGCTGCGGCGGCGGGGCCCGGCCCTGTCGCTCGAGTAGACGATAATAGATGTAATTGGCGACGTCGCTCGGCTTGGTGCCCGGCCCGAATCCGGCGTCGAAGCCCAGCTCCAAGGCGGTCTTGTGGTCGACCCGGGGGCCGCCGAAGATCCAGATGGTCTTGTCGAAGATCTTCGCCTCCTTGGCGGCATCGACCAGCGTGCGCGCGTCCTCCTTGTGCACGTCGCGCTGGGTGACGACCTTGGAGACGAGCACCGCGTCCGCCTGGACCTCCCGCGCCTTCTCGACCAACGCGTGCGGCTCCACCTGCGATCCGAGGTTGATGGCGCGGAACATGCGGTAGCGCTCCAGGCCGTAGTCGCCGGCGAATCCCTTCATGTTCATGATGGCGTCGATCCCGGTGGTGTGCGAGTCGGTGCCGATGCAGGCGCCCACCACCACGATCTTGCGGCCGACGTCGCGCTCGATCACGTCGTTCAGCTCGTCGAACGCGTGCTTGCGGTGGGCGACGACCGGGACCTCGATGGCCGCATAGTCGAGCTGCATGTGGGTGCGGCCGTAGACGACGAAGAAGCTGTAGTCCTCCCCCGCCTTCTCCATGGAGGAGACGAGCACGTGCGAGAGGCCCAGCTTCTTCGCCAGCTGCGCGGCCGCCTCCTTCGCCTTCTCCGAGACGGGCACCGGCAGCACGAAAGAGAGCTGGACGACCCCGTCGTCCTTGCGATCGCCGTACGGCCGGATGAGATGCTTCTCGCTCACGCCCGGCCCTCGAGCAGCTCCAGGAACGGGTTGAAGTAGTCCGGCGCGCGCTCGAACACGCCGTCCAGGCCCTTGCCCCCCGTCTCCGTCCGGGCGGTGTCGCCGAAGCGCGCCTTCCCGATGGCCGCCATCATGCCGTCCTTGGCGACTTCC
>Ga0209690_1002075_pt1 | contig 11478 bp, 10 predicted proteins | sample GraSoiAngelo_150_FD_186164 | JGI IMG/M metagenome (GOLD analysis project Ga0209690, IMG submission 186164) | Grasslands soil microbial communities from the Angelo Coastal Reserve, California, USA - 14_1009_09_40cm (SPAdes) (version 2) | ecosystem: Environmental > Terrestrial > Soil > Grasslands ...
GAACTTCGACGCGCTGAAGAAATCGGCGCTCACAAAAGAGTTCCGCCCCGTGTCGCTGAAGGCCACTGCATACATCGAGATCAAACAGCAGATTCGCTCGTTCAAATCGCACAATGTCATCGGCAAGCTCGAAGGCAGCGATCCAAAATTAAACGGTGAATATATTATCTACACCGCGCACTGGGACCATCTCGGGCGGCATCCCGAATTACAAGGCGATCAGATTTTCAATGGTGCGATCGATAACGCATCGGGTGTGGCATCAGTGATCGAGCTCGGCGGCGCGTTTACAAAATTGAATCCGCCGCCCAAGCGCTCGGTGTTATTTATGGCAACGACAGCGGAGGAAGCGGGATTGCTCGGCGCAAAATACTACACACAACATCCGCTCTATCCGCTGGAGAAAACGCTCGCGGACATCAACATCGACGGCGTAAATCCGTGGGGCAAATCGCACGACCTCGAAGATCTCACCGATGGCAATTCAACCCTGGACGATTTGCTAGGCCAGGCCGCGGCGCGACAGGGCCGCGTGCTGAAGCCGAACAGCGAACCGGAGAAAGGCGGCTTCTACCGCGTCGATAGTTTCGAATTTGCCAAGGCCGGCGTGCCCGCGCTGCACGCAGCTCGCGGCGTTGAGATCATCGGCAAACCGCCGGAGTACGGCAAACAGAAGCGCGACGAATACACCGCGAAACATTACCACCAGCCGTCCGACCAAGTTGATCCCGCCTGGGACCTCTCGGGAGCCGTGCAGGATGTTCAACTTCTGTTCGAAGTCGGTTACCAAGTCGCGAACGGCGACAAATTTCCGGAATGGAAAGCGGGCAGAGAATTCCGCGTAAAAGGCTCCGCCTCACGCGGTCATTGAGAAGCAATCAAAGAACGTTCTACGTTTACGTGCTTCACTCGAAGCCAACTCCGAAAGCATTCGCGAGCAGGCTGGCCCGATTACGGAATAAGTTCAGTGAGTTTGCAACGACACCCTGCCGTGGCTTATCTCGTTCTCGTTAGACACTCCGCGTGGTCTGCTGCTAAATTGATGGGCGGGAATGAATATGCGAACCATCACAGTGAACAGGTTTGCATGGACAATGGTATTTATATGCCTGGGCCTCGCGCAGACGGTTTTGGCTGATGACGCGTTGACCGCGCGCAACAAAGCCCTCGTCCGCGACTTCTACACAACTGTGCTCATTAACCGGCAGGTCGACGCGGCGCCGCAATTTTCTGCGCGCCGACTATATCCAGCACAACCCAAATGTGCCGACTGGATTAAAGGGGTTCATGGATACATTTCGCGAGCGATTCGCCCAAAAACTTCCGCCAGACTACAAGCGCGAGTTGCTAAATGTCGTTGGCGACAACGACATGGTTGTGGTCTATGTGCGGCACACATGGACGAGTCATGACGGGCAGCACAAGCAAGCGCTCGGATTTGATATGTTTCGAGTGCAGGACGGCAAGATTGCCGAGCACTGGGATGCAGATGCCTGATCTGCCACTCGAAATCTGTATTAGCATTACGAATAGACCTAATCAGGCGACGCCCTGCAGCAATTCGCCGAGGAAACGCAGTTGCAATACCGCGCATTAAATGGTTGAATCGCGACTTGTGAACTCTGAAAATCTGAATGGGCTCTCTTAAAAAAAGACGGAAGGCAAAAATTGCCAAGCACAAACGCCGCAAACGGATGAGGGCGCATCGCCACAAGAAGCGGCTGAGATATAAGGTGTAATGCCATGGCAAGCTGGAGGCTTGCGGAGAACATCCAGCGCCCAACTCCGAACGCCCAACGCCCGATGCGGGTCATCCCGAACGAAGTGAGGGACCTCGCCCACGAAGTTTAGGTCACGCGGGGTAAGCAGCGTAGTCATTCGACCTGTTAGAGGTCCCTCGCTACGCTCGGGATGACATTGCGGACGGAGTGAGCGAAAGGTAAGGTCAGTCATGAGGGAGCGCATAAAGCGCGGAGTTGCCGTCTGCCGGGGATTTGTTCTCGCGCTTATTTTTCTCGCGCTGGCAAATGCACTTGCCGAGCCAACGACGAGAAGTTCGTCGGCAAAAATTCCTCGTTCGCGCCAGGCGAAACAAAGTGGGCGCCAGGATGATTCGCTCAATTCAAAACCGGCTGCAGACCTCGTTTTGCGTGCAGGCGGCGACCGCAAGGCTGGCGCGCTCGCGCATTTTGTCGAAGGAATGGCGTTCGAAGAAAATGGCGAACTGGACCGCGCGTTGGATGTGTATCGGAAGGTGCTCAATGTCGATCCCGGCCAGGCGCAACTCGCCTCGCGTGTGGCGGGTTTGCTAATACAGGACGACGATTTTCCACAGGCAATTGACGTGCTGAAAGACGCAATCAAAGCAAACCCGACTGATGCCGGGCCGTATCAGCAACTCGCTTACATCTACGCGAAGTACCTGAAGAAAACGGACCAAGCCATCGATTATGCCAATCGCGCCATCGCCCTGAATCCGGGAGACGCAGACGCGTACCAGCGCCTGGTCGAAATTGAAGTTGCAGCCGGCCAGGAGAAGAAGGCACTCGAAGTTCTCGAGCGCGCCACAAAAGTTCGCAGTAACGATCCCACTTTCTGGATGCAAGTTGGGAAGCTTTATGTGGCGATTCTTTTCAAGTCTGATTCGCAGCCGAAACCGGACGAACTAAAAAAGGTCAACGATATATTCAAACGAAGTGGCCGACTATTATGCTGCGTCCCAGCAATTGAAGGAAGCGATACCGCTGTATTTGCGCGTTCTGGAACTGCAGCCGGAGGATGCAAATGCGCGCGAGAAACTGGCGACTGGTTTTATCCTTACAAACCAGCGCGACAAAGCCATCGAGATGCTCGAGCAGATCATCAAGGAGCATCCGGACAAATATCAACCCTACGATTTACTGGCACAGGTACTGGATGATGAAGCGCGATCCCTGCAGCGGGCAAACCGCATCGAGGAAGCAAAAGCGAAGTTTGCAAAAGTCGCCGCGAATTATGAGCAAAGTCTGTTGATCAATCCAAATCATCCCGGCACCTATCTGCATTTGGCGGAGTTGCTTCTTGGACCTTTGAAAAATGCAGCCCGCGGCGTGCAATTATTGGCAGAAGCCCGGCGCCGATTTCCCGGCGCGCCGGAGATTGTTTACTATCTGGCGATTGCTCAGCGCGAGGCCAAGCAGAGCCAGCAAGCCGTGGCGACTTTTGAAGAGGCGTTGCACGAAGCGCAACTTGACGAGGACAACGACGTAATAAATGCCAAGTTTTATTTCAACTACGGAGCGGCGGCCGAGCAAGCTGGCTTGTACGAAAAAGCGGCTGAGTTGCTCCGCAAGTCAATCGCGCTCGATCCGGCCAATTCGGCAGAGGCTTGCAATTATCTCGGTTACATGTGGGCAGACCACAACATGAACCTTGATGAAGCTGAAACCATGATTAAGCGCGCGATGGAGAAAGAACCCAACAACGCCTCGTATCTGGACAGCCTCGGTTGGGTTGAATTTCGCAAGGGCAAATTTGATCAAGCGCTCGGCAATCTGCTTCGTGCTGCAAAAGGGACGGAACACGACGATCCGGTGATCTTCGAACATATCGGCGACACTTATTTGAAATTGAATCGTGTTCCGGAGGCATTGGAATCATGGCAGAAGGCGCTGGCACTGGATCCGAAAAACAAAAATCTTGCGGAGAAAATCGAAGGAACCAAGAAGACAATTGGCAAAGATTTGCCTGTAAAAACAAATCCGACGTAGTGAGCGCGACCAACGCCGAACATCAAGCAGCGAAGCGGCCTCTGCGCCGCTGCACGGCAGATATCCAACGTCAACGCCCAACGCCCAAGGAGGCGATGCCACCGTCGTTGGAGATTGAAGGGCTGGACGTTGAGAGTTGAGAGTTTGTCCATCTAACATGAAGGAATATCCCACGCCATGGCAGCGTAAGACCATGTGGGCGGCACTTACTGCCTGCTTCGTGGTTCTTCTCATCGTCGTTGTCGGCGCAGCGATCTGGACAGCAGCCAACATCATTAGCTTCCTCCAACCGATCCTGATCCCCGTAGCCATCGCCCTGATTCTTACTTATCTGCTCGACCCGCTGGTGACGAGAATGTCTCGCGGGACGCTCAGCCGCACGAAAGCCGTGGCTCTTGTTTTCGCCATTGCCTTTTTTTCGTTGGGAGGATTGGCCGCCTGGCTTGTCCCCACGATCTCGATCCAGAGCGCGAACTTTGCGAGGCAAGTTCCAGCGTACACTGAAAGAGCACGGGACTACACCGTCGATCTTATCTATCGATTCGACCACACATTCGGATTGCTCAGCGGAGGGCATCGAAAATCTGCATCGACCAGCCTGACGAACTGGCTCATCGGCCCCGCTGCATCGCCTTCTGCTCGCGAACAAACGCCGACTCCATCTGCCTCGCCGCAAGCCGCCACACCGCCGACTGAAGTAATTGCTCCCAGTTCGCCAAAGCTGACCACGGCGGAGCGCCAGCGCATTCAGGCTTACGTGGAGAAACAAATGCCGAAATTGGAGCAAGCGCTCCCGATTGTACTGGAAAAATTCTGGGACATTTTGAAGAGGAGCATCGGCGGATTCCTTGGCGTCACAGGTTTTCTGCTCAGTCTGATCCTGGTGCCGATCTATTTGTTTTTCCTGCTAAACGAAAAGCCGCGCATCGAACAACACTGGAAAGAATACCTGCCGCTGCGTGCGTCGCCCTTGAGAGATGAAGTCGCGGATGTGCTGTCGGAAATCAATGGCTACATCACCGCGTACTTTCGCGGCCAACTTTTGGTGTGCCTGGTGGATGGCATCCTCATAGGGACGGCGCTGACTATTTTCGGCCTGAATTTTGCGCCAGTGATTGGTGCGCTCGTTGTCATTCTCACGATGATTCCGTACATCGGCATCATCATTTGCTGGGTGCCAGCCGTCCTGATCGCCGCATTTCAATGGGGCGATTGGACGCACCCCATCATTGTGACGCTGATTTTCATCGTCATACAAAATCTCGAAGGCATATTTTACGCTCCGCGAATTGTTGGAAATTATGTCGGGTTGCATCCGATGACGGTGATCGTCTCGATCTTCGTCTGGGGTCTGATAATTGGCGGAGTAATAGGTCCGCTGCTTGCCGTGCCGCTTACCGCAACGATTAAGGTCCTCCTCGCACGCTACGTTTGGAAGCGGCGTTTGAGGGAACGCCCTGTCGAATTGGCTGAGGTAGCCCCGGCAGTTCCGGAACTTGAAATAGCGACTCATTCTTAGCGTAGCGGGGCGAAACGTTCGCGCAGGGATAAGCGAACCGCACCGAAAGAGGAGACGAAATGGCGGAACGAACCAAATGCGGCGGGCACGGGAGAACTCGCCAGCTATTTTTCGCGCTGGGGTCTTTTTTCCAACGACAAGTCCGGGTCGCTCGCCTCGCCGTTATAGTTGCGGTATCAGCAATCGCTTTTTTGCTGGGTATTGTTTTGTTCAGTTACGGCTCAAGATTGTATGAGGACTGGCGCGAAACCCGTTTGCTAAACCGAGCCACTGCGCTGCTACAGGAAGGCAAACTAAGCAAAGCGGCCCAGACGGCGCGAGAGCTGGTGGCACGACATCCTGATTTTGTGCCGGCGCTTTACGTCTTAGCAGAGGCAGCAGAGAAGCAAAATCGGGAGGAGGCTGTGTCGTGGCGCCAACAGATAGCGCGGCTGCTTCCAACGGACCTGGACAGCCAGCTCAATCTCGCTTCCGCGGCATTGCGTTTTGGAAAACTCGATCTGGCGCGCCAGGCGCTCGACCGGGTCCCTGCGAACGATCGGGACAGCGCAGCTTATCATGTCGTTGCAGGCTGGCTCGCGCGTGCGGAGGGCAATTTTGCCGGGCAAGAGGAACAATTCGCGGCCGCCGTAAAGAAGGAACCCAGTAACGATCTTTATCAGTTCAATCTCGCAGCCCTGCAAATTCGTTCCAAGGACTCGGAGAAAAGTGCGAGAGCGCGCGATACTCTCCAGCGACTAAGCAGGATGGCCCCGTACCGGACCGGTGCGTTGCGGGCGTTGCTGAACGATGCAGTGGCACGCAATGAGCGCGCCGCAGCAGACAGTTTTGCGCAACAACTTCAAATGTCCCCTGAGATCACATTCGGCGATTATCTGCTCTGTCTGAACTTTTATCGGAAGCTCGACGAGAAAAAATTTCGCCTGGTACTCGAGAGAGTAAAACCCTTTGCGGCGCGCGATCCCGGCAATCTCGCGGCGCTCATGGATTGGATGAATCAAAATGGACTCGCAGGAGATGTCGTTAAGTGGATTGACAAGTTGCCGGCAGCAGAGCTGAATTCGACGCCGACAGCCGTAGCAGTCGCTGATGCGTATGCGACAACAAAAAATTGGTCGCGGCTGAAACGTTGGACACGGACGGGGACATGGGGCGATTCCGAATATCTGCGTCTTGCATATCAGGCGATTGCCACACGACAATCACGGCCTCGCACCGGAAATGCCAGCGACGAGTTCGAAACGCTCTGGCGCTCTGCAGAACAATCCGCAAATGAGCAGCCCGAACACGAACTCGCGCTGGCCCGTCTTGCTTCAAAATGGGATCTCGAGAAGGAATCTGAAGAACTTTGGTGGCGCGTGGCAAAAAGCGCTTCATCCCGACGCGAAGCCCTGGAGTGGCTTCGGCGCCTGTATCGCGCGGAGAATGAAACAGCCAAACTTTACGATGTTCTCCAGCGTATTCATGATAGTTCTCCGACCGAGGCGCCGATCACAGCCGATCTCGCCAGGCTCGGCTTAAACATTGGACAAAATACAGAACAATCACATCAGCTTGCCAAAGAAGCGTACGATCGCGACCCGAACGAGGTTAATTGCGCCGTGACTTATGCGTTTTCGCTCTCCCGGCTTGGAAAGAATGCCGAGGGTGTTGCCATCATGCAAAGTTTGCCGCCTGAGCAGTTGCATGACCCGCATGCAGCCGTTTACGTCGCGCTGTTACTTGCGGAGGCGGGACAGGCCGAAGCAGCGAGCGATTACATCGCGGCCACTGATGACGCAGAGATTTATCCGGAGGAAGAAAAGCTCCTCGACGAAGCAAAGGCCAGGCTCGCGACTGCATTCGCCGATCCGTCGGCAGCCATATCCGCGCTTCCCGCTGAACAGAGCCCGACGCCGACGGCGTTGCCACGCTGATTCGTCACAAAAAGTTACATCGTTACAAGGTTTGAATAACTCGCCTTGGAATAGCGCTGTAGCGTCCGCTATCCTCAGCGGAGCTACCTTTGTAACGTTGTAACTCTTCTATTGCTTCAACGCAGCCTCGGTCGGCTCCTTCTCGTCTTTGGCAATTGCCCTCGTCCATTGCGCAATATCTTCGGAATCCATATGCACACGTTTTTCCAGCCGCGCGTCATGAAATCCCCACTTTCGCACGTCCACCAAATACTGTTTGCGTGATAGCAACGTTCCGCGACAAACATGCTCCTGCCCCGGAGATTCTTTTCGCAGCCGGTCGATTAGCTCATCTATGACTGACCTCGGAATTCGTCCCTGCTCGCCGGGGTAAATGTAGCCGAACAACACCAGATGACTGAGCAGGACGCGCCAATCAGGACCAAAGCGCCGAACCAAATGCGGCCAATCCAGTTTGTCCGCGCAGCTCACGAGAATATGTGCAATATCGGCGCCGTCGAAGCGTTCGCGTTCCATGATAAACGCCTTCATCCAAATCATTTCTTCAGGGGCAGAGACCTTCACATGCAATCCCAGCAGCTCATCGTCCCGCGCGCGCTCGAACCATGAATCATCAACTTCGCACAGGCCGTTGCCGGCGCGGAAAATCAGATCGATGTAGTCCCGGCCGAGTCCGGCTTTGGCAAGCCAATGCGGAAATGTCATTTCTGTTTTGTAGCCGGCGCGGGCAAGCGCATCCATGGCCGCATGGATATGACGTGGTCGAACGTAGAGATCGAAGTCTTTCGACCGGCGCGAAACGCCTGAATATACCTCCACCACATACGCGCCGCCAATCAGGAACGGGACATCCGCATCCTGAAGCGCCGCCATCGATCTGAGATAAAAGTCATTCAGCCTGCGTTTCGTTTTCGAGGCTGCTGCTCTCGTTACGGTCATCACCCAACATAACGCAACCCAGGCGGGCCACGCGTGCATGGCGAGCCGCGCAGTTAGTTGAAACGTCCATTGGTTGCGCCGATTCCGTTGTTTAAGACAAATGGCTACGCGAGGGTTACGGATCGCCGCTACAGCGGATGTGCATTACGCCAAGCACTCGCGCGGGTTGCTGCATGAAGCCTTCGCCGAGATATCACAGAACGCGGATATGCTGCTGCTCTGCGGAGATCTTACCGACTACGGACTTGCCGAAGAAGCCGAGGAACTCGTGGCCGACATTCGGGCGGCCGTAAGAATTCCGACGATTGCAGTTCTCGGCAACCACGACTTCGAATCGGGCCAGCCGGAGTTGGTTTCCAAAGTTCTCGATGACGCAGGTGTGAACGTGCTCAACGGTGAAGCCATTGAGATCGCCGGAATTGGTTTTGCCGGGATCGCTGGTTTCGGCGGTGGTTTCGGCCGGCGAATGCTAAACGCCTGGGGCGAATCGCTCATTAAACAATTTGTGCAGGAGTCCATCAGTCATGCTGTTCGCCTGGAGCAAGCTTTGGCCAAACTCCAAACCGAAAAGCGGATCGTAGTGCTGCATTACTCTCCAATCCGCGAGACGCTGCAGGGTGAAGATCCGGAAATTTATGCGTTTCTCGGATCGAGCCGGTTGGAAGAGCCGATCAACCGATTCAAGGTGACCGCTGTTTTTCACGGTCACGCCCACAACGGTATCCTTGATGGCAAAACTTCGACGGGAATACCGGTCTATAACGTCTCGGCGCCTGCGCTCCGCAAAACCGGCAAACTGTATCGTATCGTCGAACTGTAGGGCGTCTGTGCACCGACGCGTGTGAGACTTTACCGCGGTCAGACGCTAATCGATCGAAGCGATCTTCTCGTGATCGCGCGCCAAGCTTCTACATCCGTTCGGTCTTGCGTGGGCAAAATGCAGCGCACAGCTTGAAGTGCATTGAACGTTACTTCCGAAAACGGCACGTTGATCGAATCTGCCAGTTCGGATCGCACTACAGGCGGGATTTTTTTGTAAAGAAGACTCAAGTGTGGATTGAGTTTGTAATCGGACGAATCTTCGGCAGCACTGCGAACGATCGCATTCAATTGCTGCAATTTTGTGTTCAGCGCGAACTGCACGAACAGCGTTTTAATGAATTCATCCGAGTAATCAATCCCAAGAGCTTTGACAGTGACTGATTGGCATTCGCGCGCCGCTTTTGACAGCGCGTGCTCAGCGGCGTCGATGTGATTAGCCCCGACATGAATCGTTACATGCGGCTCGAAAAGAGGCGCGTCGTACCGGCGCGCGAGATCATTGATCGCTCCCTGAAAAAAGCTGTGGGCCGGCTCGCCAGGAATCAGCCAGTAAGCAATGACGATTTCTCTGGGCACAAACGCGTCAACTCCACTTTTGGAATTCAATAATGTTCCCTTCCGGATCGCGCGCATAAACAACGCGAAGCGTACCGACACCATTTACTTGTGTCGTCGCAATGTTTGCAACTGCGCTGCCGCCCGCTGCAATCACCGCCTGCAACGCTTGATCGACGTCGTCGACTGCAAATGCGATGTGCGCGAACCCGCACTGGTTCGCTGCCGGCAGGCCGTGCTCGATCAATTGATCATAGCTGAAAATCTCAAGTGTCGGACCGTCATCACCGTAGCCGGGCAAGCGTAGGTGAACGCCGCGAAGATGCGCGTTCGGGACCGCATTCACGCTGTCGAGCCAGTTGCCCGACAAATCGCGTTCAGGGCCTTTGGGTTGGCATCCAAACACCTCGGAATAAAATTGAACCAGTCGTTTCCAGTCTCTCGCAATCAGATTGGTGTGAACGTATTTGGCGCGGATTGGCATCGGTTTTTCTGCTCGATAGCGTTTTTTAATACCATAGCCTATCTGCCCATGTCATTCTGAGCGGAGCGAAGAATCTCTGATCTTTCCTGGAGGAGTGCGCTAGAAACAAAACCGAGATGTTTCGCTTCGCTCAACACGACACTAATACTAGAGTTGCTGATACTTGTTTATGCCGACGAATGTTCTTGGGACCGAGTTGAAATGTTGTTGTCGCGACCCGCTGACCGGATTTTACCGCGACGGTTTTTGTCGAACAGGACCGGAAGACATTGGGCTGCATACCGTTTGCGTTAAAGTCACACAGGAATTTTTGGATTATTCCGTACTCGACGGCAACGATCTCGTTACGCCGCATCCGGAATTCGGCTTCCCCGGATTGAAACCGGGCGACAAATGGTGCGTGTGTGTGACGCGCTGGAAGAGCGCGCTGGATCATAACCGCGCCGCGCCTGTTGACCTTGAAGCAACGCACGCGTCCGCGCTCGAATTCGTCACACTGGAAGAATTAAGAGCACATGCACTGAAATAGCTTGCGCGTACGTTTGAATCCCGCCGATTTTGCCGCCACGCTAGGAGCGAATTGAACCTGCCATTTAGCCTTTTCCTGGCGCTGCGGTATTTGAAACCGAAGCGCACATTTCTCTCTATCATCACACTGATCTCGGTGCTCGGGGTGATGCTGGGCGTGACGGTGTTGATTCTCGTCATCTCGGTAATGACCGGATTCGACCGCGAGCTGCGCCAGAAGGTGATTGATTTCGATGCACACATTCTCGTGAGTTCCGAGGACGTCTTGCGTGATTGGCGGACACTCAAAACAAAGATCGACAACACAACGGGCGTTGTCGCAACGGCACCCTTCATTCAAGGCCCAGTGATCGTAGAATTTCAAAACCGGCGGCTCGCACCGCTCATGCGGGGCATTGATCCCCAGCAGGAAGAAAAAGTCATTCCGCTGCGAAAATTCATTAAAGACGGCAAACTTGATCTGGAAGGCGAATCGGCCGTGCTCGGGATTGAGCTCGCCCGAAAACTTCAAGCAAGCGTAGGCGACAAGATAACCGTCTATTCGCCGGGTAATCTTGGTCAGATGCTCGACAGCATTAAAAAACTGGAGAACGCCAAGGGCGAAGAAGAGAAAAAAACAATCGACGAGTTGCGAGAGGTGATTCTCCCGAAAGAACTCACCGTCACCGGTATTTTTGAGACCGGCCACTACCTGCACGATTCCGAGTATCTTCTCGTGCCCGTTCACGTCGGACAGGAGCTATATGGCCTCGAGGATGCGTTGCATGGCATCACCGTTAAGACCGACAACCCATACGGCGCCGAGCGAGTAAAACAGGGGATTCAACAATTTCTCCAACCACCGGAGTACGCGCAGACGTGGATCGACATGAACCATCAATATTTCGAAGCTGTGCGACTCGAACGGTCGGTAATGTTTTTCCTCCTGTTTTTTATAGTGGTAGTCGCGGCGTTCGGAATCATGAG
>Ga0209690_1002076_pt1 | contig 11471 bp, 7 predicted proteins | sample GraSoiAngelo_150_FD_186164 | JGI IMG/M metagenome (GOLD analysis project Ga0209690, IMG submission 186164) | Grasslands soil microbial communities from the Angelo Coastal Reserve, California, USA - 14_1009_09_40cm (SPAdes) (version 2) | ecosystem: Environmental > Terrestrial > Soil > Grasslands ...
TTTCTTCAATTCGACGGGCATCGGGGCATCGGGCAGGCGGCGGGTCACGGAGATCGTCTCACGGTACGTATTGATGAAGGCCACACAGGGTTGACACCCGTCGATGTGCCACTCGAGCAGCTCGCGCAGATGGTTGGGGAGGGATCCGTCGAAGTAATCACCGAGCAGCTCGGCGATCTGCCGGCACTCGATCTCGGACGCGCCGCCCGAACCGCACTCACCCATTGCCCACCATTATAAAGAGATGCGCCGCGCGCGGCGCGGGATTCAGCCCGGTCTGACGCAGGGCGGCATCGTATTCCCCGGGGGCGGAGGTCGACCGCCGCGGTATGCTGCCCACGTGGCTCGGGTCGCCGTCCTCACGCCCTTCGCCTTTCCCTCCGTCCGCGGCAACGCCATCACGGCCGAGCGCATCGTCGCCGGGCTTCGCGAGCGCGGCGAGGAGGTCTCGGTGTGGGATCTCTCGGCGACCGCCGAGGCCGACATCGCCGGGGAGGTCGAGGCCTGCCGTCCCGCGCTCGTGCACGCGTTCCACGCGTATCGCTCGGGGCCGCTCGCGCTGCGTCTGGCCCGCCGGCTGGAGGTGCCGCTGGTCGTCACTCTGACCGGCACCGACGCCAACCACGAGCTGCTGGACCCGGAGCATGCGCCCACCGTGCGCCGTGTGCTGGAAGGCGCCGCCGCGGTGACCGCCTTCGACGCCTCGATCGGCGAGCGGGTGGCGGCGGTGCTGCCAGATCTGAGGGCGCGGCTCGTCGTGGTGCCGCAGGCTGCACACTTCGCGGAGGCCGAGCCGTTCGACCTCGACGCGCGCTGGGCGCTGCCCGCCGACCGCGTGCTGTTCCTCCTGCCCGCGGGCATCCGTCCCGTGAAGGCGCCGCTGCGACCCCTGGGGCCGTTCGACCGCGTGGTCGCCGCCGACCCGCGCGTGCGGCTGCTCTACGTCGGGCCGGTGCTGGATCCGGTGGAGGGCCGGGCGCTCGCGAAGGCGCTGGCCGGTCGGCCGTGGGCGCGCCACCTCGGTCCGATCGCGCTCGCTGCTCGCCCGCGCCGACGTCGTGCTGAACTGCTCGATCTCCGAGGGCGGCATGGCCAACTCGGTGCTCGAGGCGCAGGCGCTCGGTCGCGCGGTGCTCGCCGCGGACATTCCGGGCAACCGCGCGCTCGTCGAGCACGAGGTCACCGGGCTGGTGTTCGCCAGCGACGCCGAGCTGCAGGCGGCGGCCCTGCGCCTGGCGCGCGACGCCGCGCTGCGCGCGCGGCTCGGCGCGGCCGGAGGCGCGCGCGTGGCCGAGCGCTACCCGCCCGCGCGCGAGGTCGACGGCTACCGGGAGGTCTATCGCCGATTGATTCCAGTACGCGCTTGAGACGGACGCGAACCTCGGGCATGCTCGCGGCAAGGGGCCGTCACCGTCGATCCCACTCGCCGTCCCGATGCCGCAGCGACGGGCAGTTGTGAGTACGCCCGCTCCCTGGATGGGCACCGCGCGCCATGCCGCCGCGGAGCCCGGCCATCCTGTGATCGTGCCGGCGCGCGCTTGCGGGCGCGTGTCAAGAGTCGAGGTGTGGCGTGTCTCTTGCATATTATAATGGGCCCGGGGGTGGTAGCGCCGGGCGACGTCATCCAGAGAGAGGAGACTCGATGACCGACGACGGCCGGGTTCGGGAATTCGTCACCGCGTTCGAGACGCTGCGCGCGGAGGTCGAGAAGGTCATCGTCGGTCACCGCGAGATCATCAACCACGTCCTCATCGGCATGTTCGCGGGCGGCCACGTGCTGCTCGAGGGCGTGCCGGGCCTCGGCAAGACGCTCCTCGTCAAGACGCTGTCGGAGAGTCTCGAGCTGTCGTTCTCGCGCGTCCAGTTCACCCCCGACCTGATGCCCGCCGACATCATCGGGACCAACATCATCGTCGAGGACGCCGACGGTCGGAAGCACTTCCAGTTCCAGCAGGGTCCGCTCTTCGCCCACGTCGTGCTGGCCGACGAGATCAACCGGGCGACGCCCAAGACGCAGTCGGCGCTGCTGGAGGGCATGCAGGAGGCGTCGGTGACCGTGGGGGGCGTCTCGCGCCCGCTGCCCGCGCCGTTCTTCGTCCTGGCGACGCAGAACCCGATCGAGATGGAGGGCACGTACCCGCTGCCGGAGGCCCAGCTCGACCGCTTCCTCCTCAAGCTGCGCGTGCGCTATCCGGCCATCGAGGAGCTGAACGCGATCATCGACCGCACCACGCAGTCGCGGCAGGTCGTCGTCGAGCGCGTGATGAGCGGCGCCAAGGTGCTCGGCTATCGCGAGCTGATCCGCGAGGTGCCGGTGGCCGCGCACGTGCGCGACTTCGCCTCCGGCATCGTGATGGCGACGCATCCGCAGTGGGCCGACGCTCCCGACGTGACGCGGCGGTTCGTGCGCTACGGCGCCAGCCCGCGCGGCGCGCAGGCCCTGATCCTGGGCGCCAAGGTGCGCGCCCTCGCCGAGGGCCGCTACAACGTGAGCGCGGACGATCTCAAGGCGCTGGTCGCGCCCGCGCTGCGGCATCGCGTGATCCTGAACTTCGAGGGCGAGGCCGAGGGCATCGACGTGGACACGCTCCTCGGCCAGATCGTGGACAACGTGGAGGCGAGCACGGCGCAGGCGCGGGAGCCGTTCGTCCGATGACGCCCGGCGCGGCGCTCGACCGGCTCGTCCGGCGCGTCAGCGCGCAGGTGCGGCGCCGCCGCGTGGAGCACTACGCGCTGCGCGGCTTCTTCTGGGCGTCGCTGCCCGCCGTGGTGCTGCTCGCGCTCAAGGGGCCGCTCGGCCCGCGCGCCGTGCTCGCGGCCGGCGCGCTGCCGCTCGCGGGCGCGCTGCTCGGCGCCGCCTGGGGCGCGCTCAAGCAGACGAGCCCCGCCGATGCCGCGCGGCTGGCCGACCGCGCGTTCGGTCTCGAGGACCGCGTGGCCACCGCGCTCGAGTGGGCGGAGCGGCCCGATCGCACGCCGCTCGTGGACACGCTGGTCGCCGACGCCACCGAGCGCGTCGAGCGTCTGCAGCCGCGCCAGATCGTGCGGCGCATCCTGCCGCGCGAGGCGCACTTCCTGCCGCTGCCGCTGGTGGTCGCGCTCGCGCTGACGCTGGCGCCCGCGCTGCCGCTGCCGTCGCCGCGGCTGCCGGACTTCATGGGGAGCAGCCAGGAAGAGGAGAAGGACACGCGCACGGGCTCGGGGCTGCTCGAGGAGCGCAGCAAGCCGGAGGCGCGCGAGCGCCTGCGGCCGCCGGCCTTCGAGGAGCGGGAGTTCCAGGCGCGCAGCGGGGCCTCGACGGCGAGCACGGCCGGCGACCTCTCCGCGGTGTTCAAGGACACCTCGCTCAGCTCGCAGCGACCCGACTTCAACAGCTTCCTCAAGCGCGGCGACGAGCGGCTCAAGCTGCTCGAGCAGGTGGACCGCTTGCCCGACCTCGCGTCGGACTTCACGACGAGCCAGTACAAGATGGTCTTCCGCAAGTCCAAGGCCCTCGCGGGCGGCCTGCGTCCCGACCAGATCTCGCCGCAGAAGCTCAAGGAGCTGCTGGAGGAGATGGAGCGGCTGGGCCGCAAGGGCGGCAACTGGAGCGGCGAGGTCGGCGAGGGCATGGAGGCGCTCGAGGGCGGTCAGACGGACAGGGCCATGGAGGCGATGCAGAAGGCGCTCGACAAGATGCGCGCCCAGGAAGAGGCGCAGCGCTCGGGCAAGGGCCTGCGGGGCGGCCGCGACAGCGAGCGCGGCGGCGCGAGCCGGGACCGCCGCGGCGGCGAAGGCGGCGGTGAGGGCGAGGACTTCGGCGAGGGCGAGGGGCTGCTGCCGGGCAAGGGGAGGAGCGCCTCGCCGAAGGGCGAGGCGAGCCGGCGCCTGTCGGCGACGCCGTACGACGTCGGCGTCGAGGGCGAGTCGCGCCGCGGACGGAAGGACGGCTACGACACGAACATGACGGGTCGTGGAGGACCGATGGCCTCGCGCCTCCACTATCTCGGCGTCATCGGCCAGTATCGCAAGCTCATGGAAGACGCCATCACCCGGGAAGCCGTCCCGCGCGACTACCACTCGCAGATCAAGGACTACTTCCAGGCGCTGGATGAAAGATAGGACCGTGGCCGCCGACACGCGGCACGCCTTCTTTTCGCCCGAGTTCCTGGCGCAGCTCGAGCGGCTCTCGCTGCTGTCCCGCCGCGCCTTCCGCGGCAGCGTGAAGGGCGAGCGACGCAGCCCGCGCCGCGGCCACTCCGTCGAGTTCGCCGACTACCGCGCGTACGGGCACGGCGACGACCTCAGGTACGTCGACTGGAATATCTACGGGCGCCTCGACCGCCTGCACGTCAAGCTCTTCGTGGACGAGGAGGACCTCTGCCTGCACCTCCTGATCGACGCCTCCGCGTCGATGGGCTTCGGCGTGCCGAGCAAGCTGGAGTACGGCACGCGCGTGGCGGCCGCGCTCGGCTTCGTGGGCCTGGTGAGCCACGAGCGCGTGGGCGTCGGCATCCTGCGCGCGCGCGCGGTGGAGGGCTGGCCCCCCACGCGCGGGCGCAACCAGGTGGTCGCGCTGCTCGACTTCCTCTCGGACGTCGACGCCGGCGGGCCCACGAAGCTCAACGAGGCGCTCGGCGAGTACGGGCTGCGCGCCCGCGAGCCGGGCCTCGCGGTGGTCGTCTCCGACCTTCTCGATCCGCAGGGGTTCGAGGCGGGCGTGCGCTCGCTGCTCGAGCGGCGCTTCGACGTGCACGTCATCCACGTCCTCGATCCGACCGACCTGAACCCGGATCTCGCGGGCGACCTCCGGCTGCACGACGCGGAGACGGGCGAGGCGCGCGACGTCACCGTGGACGGCGAGGCGCTGCGCGGCTACCGTGAGCGGCTCGCGCGCTTCCTGGAGCGCGTCGAGGCCTTCTGCCGCAGCCGCGAGGTCGGCTACCACCGCGTGAGCACGGAGACGCCCGTCGAGGAGTTCGTGGTCGCGCAGCTGCGCGGGCGGGTCGTCGCGTGAGCTTCCTGTCCCCGCTCGCCTTCGCCATCCTCGGCGTGGCGGCGCCCCTCGTCCTCCTCTACTTCCTCAAGGTGCGTCGGCGCGAGCGCCGCGTCGCGAGCCTCATGCTCTGGGGCGCCGAGCTGCGCGACCGCGAGGCCTCCACGTTCTTCCAGCGCCTGCAGCGCGACCCGCTACTGCTCTTGCAGCTCCTGGCCCTGATCGCGCTGGCGCTGGCGCTGGCGCGGCCGGTGGTGACGGTCACCGGCGAGGGCGCGCGCAAGGTCGTGGTCGTCCTCGACACCTCCGCCTCGATGAAGGCGCGCGACGTCTCGCCCTCGCGGTTCGACGCGGCGCGCTCCGAGGCCGCGTCGCTCGTGCGGCGCCTGGGCGAGGGCGCGGAGATCATGGTCATCGAGGCGGGCGTGCAGCCACACGTCACCGCCGCCCTGGGACGCGACCGCGACCGCGCGCTCTCGGCCATCCGCGCCGCGCGCCCGCGCGACCTGCCGCAACGGCTGCCGGAGGCGCTACGGACGGCGCGCGCACTCGTGGGCATCGACCCGCGCGCCGAGATCCACGTGTTCACCGACGGCGCGTTCGTGATGGGCCAGACGCCGGAGATGACGGACCCGCGCATCCGCTGGGTGGGTGTGGGCCGCCGCGGGTACAACGTCGGGATCGTCAGCCTGTCCATCCGCAAGACGTACTACGGCAGCTTCGGCTACCAGGCCTTCGTGTCGCTGGTGAACCACTCGCCGGAGGCCCAGACGTTCGACTTCGCGCTGAGCATCGACGACCAGATGATCGCCGAGAAGTCGCTCACCCTCGAGCCCAGCGTGCGCCGCTCGATCGTGCTGCCGTTCGCCCACCAGGGCGGCGGCACCGTCACCGCGAAGATCGGCGTGAACGACGACCTCGCCACCGACAACGTCGCCTACGCCGTGATCCCGCCGCCCAAGAAGATCGCGGTCACGCTGGTGAGCCCCGGCAACCTCTTCCTCGAGAAGGTGCTGCGCACCGATCCCACGGTGGCCCTGGAGGTGAAGACGCCCGAGCAGTACCAGGGCGGCATGGGTGAGGCCGACGTGGTGGTGCTCGACTCGTCGGCGCCGCCGAAGGTCGGCCCGGGCCGCTACGTCTTCGTCAACACGGTGCCGCCCGACGTGCCGCTCGAGGTGCTCGGCCGCATCGAGGCGCCGACGGTGATGGACTGGGACCGCTCGCACCCCGTCATGCGCCACGTCGAGTTCGCCAAGGTGGCCATCCAGGACGCGATGCGCGTGCGGCCGCTGGCCGCCGGGCGCGCGCTCGTGGAGGCGGTCGGCGGGCCGCTGCTCTACGCGCTCGAGGAGCCGGACCGCAAGGCGATCTTCATCGGCTTCGACCTCTTCAAGACGGACTTCCCGCTGCGCGTGGCCTTCCCCCTGATCCTGTCGAACACGCTGCGCTGGCTGCACCCGGCCGCGCTCGATCAGTCGAGCCTGCAGCTGGCGGCGGGCCAGCCGATCCTGCTGCCGGTCGCCCACGGCATCTCCTCGGCCACCGTCAACACGCCGAGCGGGCGCGCGGTGAAGGCGCTGATCACCCGCGGCGTCGTGTCGTTCACCGACACCGACGAGGTCGGGGTCTACACGCTGTCGACGGCGCGCGGCGACATGAAATTAGCGGTGAACCTCGGCGACGGTGACGAGTCCGACATCACGCCGCATCCGCTGCCCGCGCCGCCGGCGCAGGTGACGGCGGCGTCGCCGCCGGTGCCGATCCAGCGCGAGCTGTGGCCGCTCTTCGTGCTGGTGGCCGCCGTGCTCCTCGCGCTCGAGGGCGTCCTCTACTGGCGCCGGCAGACGGGCGGCCGCCTGCGCGTGCCGTCGGTGACCGGCGATCAGTGGGCGCTGGCGCTTCGCGGCGCGCTCGTCGTCGTGCTGCTCGTCACGCTGCTGCGGCCGACGCTGCCACGCTGGGTGGACCGCCTCAACGTCGTCTTCCTGCTCGACCACTCGGACAGCGTGAGCCTGGTGGCCCGCGAGCGCGCCTATCGCTTCGTGGCCGAGGCCGTCAAGCACCTGAAGAGCGGCGACCGGCACGAGGTGATCGTGTTCGGTGAGGAGGCGGTGGTGGACCAGCCGCTCTCCAACCGCCCGAGCGTGTACCGGCCCAAGGCGGTGGTGAGCGGACGCGGCACCAACATCTTCCAGGCGATGCAGCTGGCGCTGGCGACGGTCACCCCGGGCCACGCCAACCGACTCGTGATGCTGACCGACGGCCGCCAGAACGCGGGCAACGCGCTGGCGGGCGCCCAGGCCGCCAAGGACGCGCGCGCGGACATCTTCTACGTGCCGGCGCCGCTGACCTTCACGCAGGAGGTCGTCGCGGAGGCGATGCTCTTGCCGCAGGAGGTGAAGTACGGCGAGCCGTTCCAGGCCAAGGTCGTGGCCTGGAGCCTCAAGGAGACGCAGGCGCGGCTCTCGCTCTTCCGCAACGGCGAGTTCCTCGGCTCGCAGATCGTGCGCCTCACCGCCGGCAAGAACGTGTTCGCCTACCGCCAGGCCCTGGACCAGAGCGGCATCCACGTCTACCAGGCCGCTCTCGACGTGGAGGGCGACACCATCGAGGACAACAACCGCGCGGTGGGCACCGTCGTCGTCCGCGGCCGGCCGCAAGTCTTGCTCGCCGACCGCGACCGCTCGCACGCCTCGTCGCTGGCGGCCGCGCTGCGCTCGCAGAACATCGAGGTCACCGTCGTCGAGCCGCCGGGGATCCCGAAGGACGTCGCGGGGCTGCAGAAGTACGACGGCGTCGTGCTCTCCAACGTGTCGTCCCTCAAGCTGACGCGGCCACAGATGGCGCAGATCCGGGACTACGTCCGCGACCACGGCGGCGGCCTCATGATGATCGGCGGCGAGGAGTCGTTCGGCCTCGGCGGCTACTACCGCACGCCCGTCGAGGAGGCGCTGCCGGTCACGATGGAGGTCAAGCAGAAGGTCGAGATCCCGAGCCTGGCCGTCGTGCTGTCGATCGACCGCTCGGGCTCGATGGCCATGTCCACCGACGAGAAGGTGACCAAGCTCGACCTCGCCAAGGAGGCCGCCCACCTCGTGGTGGACCTGCTCGACGAGCGCAACGAGGTCGGCGTGATGTCGTGGGACACAGAGTTCATCTGGGACTCGCCGATGCGGGGCGCACGCGACAAGGGGGCCATCCACCACGCCATCGCCACCATCAAGGCGGGCGGCGGCACCGACGGCTACCCGGCGCTCAAGGAGTCGTACCAGATCCTCTTCGACCGGCCGGCCCTCCTCAAGCACGTCATCTTCCTGTCCGACGGCCAGATGACCCGCGGCGACTTCGCGGGCCTGCTGCGGCGCATGGCCAAGGACAAGATCACGGTGTCCACGGTGGCCATCGGCAAGGACGCCGACGTCCAGCTCATGGTCGACATCGCCAAGTGGGGCAAGGGGCGCTTCTACTACACCGAGGACTCGCAGACGATCCCACGCATCTTCACGCTGGAGACGCAGCTGGCCTCCAAGGCCTCGCTGGTGGAGCAGCCCTTCAAGCCGCAGCTCACCGCGCCCAACCACGAGGCCATGCAGGACATCAACTGGAAGGCGGTGCCGCCGCTCGGCGGCTACGTGGCCACCACCGTGAAGCAAAACGCCGAGCTGGTGCTGATGAGTCACCAGGAGGATCCCGTCCTCGCGACGTGGCGCTACGGGCTCGGCCGCGCGGCGGCGTTCACCTCGGACGCCAAGTCCAAGTGGGGCGTCCTCTGGCTGCGCTGGGGCGACTTCAACAAGTTCTGGGCGCAGCTCACGCGCTGGACCCTGCGCAGCGGCTCGCGCTCGGACACCACGGCGATCGTGCAGCGCATCGACCAGACGGGCGAAGTGGTCGTCGACGCGGTGGACGGCAAGGGCGAGTTCATCAACTTCCTCGACTCGCAGATCGGCGTGGTCGCCCCGAACCGGGAGCGCAGCGTCGTGGACCTCGAGCAGATCGGCCCCGGCCGCTACCGCGGCCGCTTCCCGGCGCCGCAGGAGGGCGTGTACCTGGTCGGAATGGCACAGCGGAAGGCCGAGCGCGTGGTTGGCTCGCAGCTGGCCGGCCTGGTGGTACCGTATGCTCAAGAGCTTCGCGATCTGGGCGTGGACGAGACGCTGTTGCGAGAGCTGGCGGAGTTGACGGGCGGCTCGGCGCTCCAGGAGCCGCAGGACGCGTTCTTGAAGCTGCGGCGGCGCTCGCGGATCGCCGTCGAGATCTGGCCGTGGCTGGTCGGGATCGTGGCGCTCATGATGGTGCCTGATATCGCCCTCCGCCGCGTGGGGCCGGGGGGCCTGTCGCGGATGAGGGGCTGGTTGAGCCGGAGGCTGCGCCGGGCCACGCCGGTGCCGGAACGAGGGGAGGAGGGCGCCTGATGGCTCGACGCTGGATGCTCGTCGCGGTCCTGGCGTGCTGCGGGCTCGTCGCGGTGGTTCCCGCCCAAGCCGCGGTCAAGCCGCGGACGATCCTCGTCGTGCCCTTCGAGACCAATGGCCTGTCCGCCGACGAGCAGTGGATCGGCGAGGGCGCCGCCCAGGCCGTGGCGCTGGGTCTCGTGCAGTCGGCCGCCTTCGTCCAGGTCGACCGGGCGCGGCTGCGCGCCTTCGGCCAGCCGGAGGCGTGGGGCGAGGCCACCGTGCTCCAGGCCGCGCGGAGCCTGCGCGTCGACGCCGCTCTCTACGGCCGCGTCGCCCGCACCAACAACGAGCTGGTGCTCCAGCCCAGGATCCTCGAGCTCCGGAGCGGGAGCGGCGACCCCGTCTCCATGGAGCCGGTGACCGTCGCCGACGGAGACCTGATCGTCCGCCTCGCCGCGCTGCCGACCGCCTACGCGCGCACGCTCAAGGTGCCGCTCACCGACGCCGACGTGCGTCGAATGGAGAGGTCGGCGGCGCCGACGAGGTCCGTTCGCGCGTTCGAGCTGTTCGCGCGCGCGCAGATGGCGGCCGCGCGCGGCGGCCAGGAGGCCAACGAGAACGCGGTGGACCTGCTCTCGCGCGCGATCGAGGTCGACGCCAACTTCGTCGTCGCGCAGTACACGCTCGGGGCCGTGCACCAGGCCCTCGGCAATCGCTGGAAAGCGGCCGCGCAGTTCCGCGCCGCCACCCAGCTCGACGCGACGTACCCGGAACCGTACAAAGCGCTCGGTGATCTGTTCCTGGCCGCGCCGCGGCGACTCTTCGACCAGGCGGTGGAGGCCTTTAACAAGGCCATCGAGCTGCGTCCCTTCTACGCCGACGCCCACGTCGGCCTCGGCGACGCCCGCGCGGCGAAGGGCGAGATCGACGGCGCCATCAGCGCCTACCAGAAGGCGCTGACCTACAACGCGATCAATCCCAAGGTCTACATGAGCCTCGGCAAGATCTACTACGCCGAGAAGGGCCTCTACTACGAGTCCGTGCAGGCGTACCGGCGCGCGATCGATCTCGATCCCCACTCCGTCGACGCGCGCATGGGCCTCGGCGAGGTCTACGAGGACAAGGGCCTCTACAAGGAGGCGGTCGAGGAGTATCGCAAGGTGATCGAGCTCGACGACAAGAACACCGGCGCGCTCTACAACCTGGCCCTCGTCTACGAGAAGACGGATCCCAAGGAGGCCATCGTGCAGTGGGAGAAGTACATCACGCTGGCCTCCCAGCTCCCGTCCGAGAAGGACTGGGTGGACGTGGCCCGTCAGCACCTGCGCAAGCTCAAGGGCCAGATCAAGGAGTAACTGCGAGTCGGTGGACGAGCTCAGGAAAGACCCGACACGTGGGCAGTGGGTGCTCATCCGACCGAAAGGCGCGTGGGTGCCGGACGCGCCCTGCCGCTACTGCCCCGGCGCCGAGCACCTGACCGGAAGCGAGATCGCCGCCTACCGCAAGGACGGCTCGCTCGCCAACGCCCCCGGCTGGACGGTGCGCGTGGTCCCCGAGGCCGACGCCTACTTCCGCATCGAGTGGGAGCTGGTCCGCGAGGGCGTCGGCATGTTCGACATGATCACGCCGCGCGGCGCCAGCGAGCTGATCGTCGAGTCACCCAACCACGACGACACGCTGGCCACGATGGACCCCGACCAGATCGAGGGCGTGCTCTGGATGTACCGCGACCGTCTCCTCGACCTCAAGCGCGATGGCCAGATCCGCGACATCCTCATCAACCGCCACCACAAGAAGCCCGGCGTTCCGCCCCACCATCCGTATTCCCGGGTCACCGCGATCCCGATCGTGTTCGACGAGACGCGGCGCGAGCTGTACCAGGCACGGGAGTACTACCAGTACAAGCGCCGCTGCCTCTACTGCGACATGCTCCGCCAGGAGATCGCCGCCGAGGAGCGCGTGGCGAAGCTGATGCCGGGCTTCGCGGCGCTCGTGCCCTACGCCTCGCGCACGCCGGGTGAAACCTGGATCGTGCCGCGCCAGCACGGCTGCTCGTTCGAGGACGCGCTGACCGCGGAGACCGGCCGCGACCTCGC
>Ga0209690_1002081_pt1 | contig 11461 bp, 14 predicted proteins | sample GraSoiAngelo_150_FD_186164 | JGI IMG/M metagenome (GOLD analysis project Ga0209690, IMG submission 186164) | Grasslands soil microbial communities from the Angelo Coastal Reserve, California, USA - 14_1009_09_40cm (SPAdes) (version 2) | ecosystem: Environmental > Terrestrial > Soil > Grasslands ...
CTCGTTGAGGTACGTCCAGCCATGAGCCACGAGCCCTCGCACAGCACGGAGCATCTGCCGCCGCCCGAGGCCCAGGCGGACGAGCACGTCGCCAGCTTCAAGATCGTGGCGGTGGGCGTGATCGCGTTGCTGGTGTTCGGCGCGGCGACGGTCTGGTCCGCGCGCATCCTCGATCGCACCGCGAGGACGCTCTCGCCGGGGGGCCCCCTCCCGGTGGGCAAGGAGATCGGCAAGCCGGAGATCGGCATCGTCGATCAGACGCCGTTCGAGACCACGCGCGGGTCCGAGAAGTACCGCCGCGAGGCGCTGCAGCGGCTGAACAGCTACGGCTGGGTCGATCCGCAGAAGGGCGTGATCCACGTCCCCATCGACAAGGCGATCGATCAGCTCCTCTCGCAGGAGCAGGGGAAGAAGCCGTGATCGCCGCGCTGCTCATCGCCGTGCTCTCGACGTCCACCGATCCCGCGTCTGCGGGCGGCGGATACGGCTACGCGCCTCTCAAGCCGATCGGGGACGAGAGCGTCGACGTCGTCGAGCGCCTCGGCGACCCGATCCCCGCCGGACTGCGCTTCTACGACGCCTTCCACAACGACGTGCCGCTGAAGGACTTCCTCGGCCACGGCAAGCCGGTGGTGGTCACGCTCGTCTACTTCCAGTGCCCGATGCTCTGCAGCCTGGTGATGAAGGGCCTGGTCAAGGGGCTCAACGACACGGGCCTGCAGCTCGGCAAGGACTACCAGGGCATCACGCTCAGCTTCGATCCGAAGGACACGCCGCGCGCGGCCGGCGAGGCGCAGCGCGGGTACCTGGCGGCGATGAAAGGCCTGGATCGCGCGCGCGCGCAGGACTGGCCGTTCCTCACCGGCAGCGAGGCGAACGTGCGCGCGCTCGCCGAGGCACTCGGCTTCAAGTACCGCTACGACGCTCCCACCGCGCAGTTCGCCCACCCCGCGGTGGCGTTCGTGCTCACTCCGGAGGGGCGCATCTCGCGCTACCTGTACGGGGTCGACTTCCCCGGACGCGAGCTCCGGCTGTCCCTGGTCGAGGCGAGCGACGGCCGCGTCGGGACGAGCTTCGACCGCGTGCTGCTCAAGTGCTTCCGCTATGACCCCGGCACCGGCCGCTACCGCGTGTATGCGACGAACTTCGTCCGCGGCGGCGCATTCCTCTCGGGGCTCGGGCTCGTGGTCGGCCTCGCGCTGCTCTGGCGGCAGGAGTGGAAGCGCAAGAGGAACGCCGCATGAACGAGACGCTGCGCCGCTTCCTCTTCCTTCCCGACCAGGCGTCCACCTTGGCGTACGAAGTGGACCGGCTCCACTACTTCGTCATTCTCACCACCTTCGTCATGTCCACGGCGGTGGGGCTCACCACCATCTTCTTCTTCATCCGCTACCGCAGGCGGAGCGAGACGCAGACCACTCCGCACATCGAGCCGGCGTCGCTGCTCGAGGCCGCGTTCGTGATCATCCCGCTCGCCTTCTTCCTGCTCTGGTGGGTGATGGGGTACCGCACCGCGATCGGGCTCGCGACCCCTCCCGCGGACGCGATGGACATCTACGTGCAGGGCAAGAAGTGGATGTGGAAGTTTGCCTATCCGGGCGGGCCCAACTCCGTGAACGTGCTGCGGGTGCCCTCCGGCCGCCCGGTGCGGCTCCTGATGACCTCGCGCGACGTGATCCACTCGTTCTACGTGCCCGAGTTCCGGGTCAAGCAGGACGTCCTCCCGGGCCGGTACTCGCAGGTCTGGTTCCAGGCGGTCGAGCCGGGGCGGTTCCAGATCCTTTGCGCCGAGTACTGCGGAGCGGGGCACTCGATCATGCGGGGCGAGGTGATCGTGCTCAAGGCCGAGGAATACGAGGACTGGGTGAGCGCCCAGCACCGCGGCCTGGCCACCAAGCAGGACGGCCCGCCGACCGCGCTCGATTTCGCGCCGCCGCTCGGCAACCTGGTCGACCAAGGCCGCCGGCTCGCGCAGGAGCAAGGGTGTGTCAAGTGCCACAGCGTGGACGGCTCGCAGCACATCGGCCCCACCTGGCTCGATCTGTACGGCCGCCGCGAGAGGCTGTCCGACGGCCGCATCGTCAACGTCGACGAGGGGTACATCACCGAGTCGATGATGGATCCGTTCGCGAAGATCGTGGACGGGTTCAAGCCGGTGATGCCCAGCTTCGCCAACAAGCTGGCGGGTCCGGAAGTGGCCGCCATCGTCGAGTACATCAAGTCCTTGCAGAGCGACGCCGTCCGCACGGGACCGTCGGAGGGTCCGGCCTATGCGCCAGTCCGAGGAAGATAGGGAGAAGCTCGGCGCGCCGCCGGCACACGACTCCTACCTGACCGACGGCACCACGGTCATGAGCTGGCTCAACACGCGCGACCACAAGCGCGTGGGTGTGATGTTCCTCGCGGCGGTGGTGTTCTTCCTCTTCCTCGGCGGCGTCTTCGCGCTGGCGATCCGGATGAAGCTGCTCTACCCGGGACCGTTCCTCTTCGACGCGCTGACCTACAACCGCCTCTTCACGCTGCACGGCGTGACGATGATCTTCCTCTTCATGATCCCCGCCATCCCCTCGGCGTTCGGCAACTTCGTGCTGCCGCTGATGATCGGCGCGCGCGACGTCGCTTTTCCGCGCCTCAACCTCGCCTCGTTCTACGTCTACCTGGCCGGTGCGGTGCTGGCCATCTGGGCGATGGTCCACGGCGGAGCGGATACCGGCTGGACCTTCTACACACCCTACAGCACCACCACGCCGACGATGCTGTTCCCGCTGCTCCTCGGCGTCTTCGTCCTCGGCTTCTCCTCGATCATGACCGGGATCAACTTCATCGTCACGGTGCACACCTTGCGCGCGCCCGGCGTCGGCTGGATGCGGCTGCCGCTCTTCGTCTGGAGCATCTATGCGACCAGCATCATCCAGGTGCTGGCGACGCCGGTCCTGGGGCTCACCGTGCTGCTGGTCGCGCTCGAGCGGGTCCTGCAGTTCGGCATCTTCGACCCGGCGCGCGGCGGCGATCCGGTGCTGTTCCAGCACTTCTTCTGGTTCTACTCGCACCCCGCCGTCTACATCATGGTGCTGCCCGGGATGGCGGTGATCAGCGAGTGCGTGGCGACTTTCTCGCGCAAGAACCCCTTCGGCTACAAGGCGATCGCCTTCTCCTCGCTCGGCATCGCCTTCGTCGGGTTCTTCACCTGGGGACACCACCTCTTCGTCGCCGGTCAGTCGGTGTTCGACAACGGCGTCTTCGGGGTCCTCTCCATGTTCGTCGGGATCTTCACCGCCGTGAAGGTCTTCAACTGGGTGGGGACCATGTACCGCGGGGCGATCAGCTTCAAGACGCCCTTCGCGTACATCTGCGGGTTCCTCTTCTTCCTGGTGTTCGGCGGGATGACGGGCGTCGCGCTCGCGACCGTGGCGCTCGACGTGCACTGGCACGACACGTACTTCGTCGTGGCCCACTTCCACTTCATCATGGTCGGCGCCGTGATCATGGCCTTCCTCGCCGCCCTTCACTACTGGTTCCCGAAGATGTTCGGCCGCACCTACCACGAGGGATGGGGCCTGGTGGCCGCCTCGCTCATCATCCTCGGGTTCAATGCGACCTTCATCCCGCAGTTCCTGCTGGGCAACAACGGGATGCCGCGCCGCTACTACCAGTATCCGGAGCACTTCCAGGCGCTGAACGTGGCCTCCACCGCGGGCGCCACGCTGCTCGGCTTCGGCTTCGTCATCATCTTCATCTACTTGGTGATCGCGCTGCGCTGGGGCCCGAGATGCGAGCAGAACCCCTGGCGCTCGAAAGGGTTCGAGTGGCTGACCGAGTCGCCGCCACCCACCCACAACTTCGACCGGATCCCGCACATCACCCAGGACCCGCACGACTACCGGACGCACGCGCCCAGCGGGGTGTACGCCGATGTCTGAAGCCGCCGCGCTCCCGCCCGGAGAGCACCCGGCCCGCGGGGCCGACCCGCACCTCGCCCACCACTTCTCCAGCCTGGAGAGGCAGGTGGACGCCTCGCGGCTGGGCATGTGGCTGTTCCTCTGCACCGAGGTGCTGCTCTTCGCCGGACTCTTCACCGGGTACGCGGTGTACCGGTACTCGTTCCCCATCGCGTTCGCCGCGTCTGCCCGCACCAGCGAGATCTGGGCGGGGACCCTGAACACGGTGGTGCTGATCACCAGCTCGCTCACCGTGGCGCTCGCAATCCACTTCGTCCGCACCGGCCGGCAGCGCGCCGCAGTGGTGTGCCTTCTCATCACGCTGGCCTTCGCGCTCACCTTCCTCGGCATCAAGGCCATCGAGTACACGGCGCACTTCCACGAGCACCAGCTGCCCGGGCGGTACTACCGCTTCGAAGGCGTGCGACTGCCGGGCGCGTCGATGTATTGGGCCCTGTATTTCCTCATGACCGGTCTGCACGGCCTGCACGTGCTGATCGGGATGAGCGTGCTTGGCGTCATCGCCTGGCGGACGTCGCGCGGCTACTACACCCCGCACTACTACGTCGGAATCGAGCTGGCCGGCCTGTATTGGCACCTCGTCGACCTGATCTGGATCTTCCTCTTTCCGCTGCTGTACCTGATCTAGGAGGACTGAAAGCCGTGGCCGAGAACGGCGAGCATCACTCCGCGCTGCCTTATTTCCTCGTCTGGGTGGCGCTGGTCATCCTCACCGTCACTACCTACGTGACGGGCCGCATGCACCTGGGCACCTGGGCGCTGCCGCTCGCCATGATCATCGCCGTGACGAAGTCGCTCCTGGTCATCCTTTTCTTCATGCACCTGTGGGAACAGAAGGGCGCCAACCGCATCGTGATCGCGACGTCGTTCGTATTCGTCGCCCTGATCATCACCCTGACCGTGGCTGACGTGGCGACCCGGTTCCCGCTCGCCACTCCGGCGGGCGCCCCCTTCGGTACCGACATCCCCGCCGAGCTCGAGGAACCCGCCCCCGAATACCAACCCCCCGCCGGCAAGATCGGCGAACCCCCGCGCGGCGTCCCGCAACCCAAATAGACGGATCAAGGGTGGTGGGTCGGGGCGTCCGGCGATTCGACGGCCTTCTTGCCGATGTCTTCACGGCTGGGGCCGTCTTCGGCGTGGTTTCCGACGCCGAACCGGCGCTCGGCCTCGGCGAAGTCGCGCAGCGCTTCCTCGTAGGACGCGTATCGTTGCTTGGGAAGCGACTTGAGGAAATTGATCACCTCGACCGGCGCATCGTTGTCGGCGGCGGTCTGCACGAGTTCGTCGCGGGTGGCGGGATAGTCGACCGCCTGGAGGTGCGCTGCGGGGCTACGGGCGGGGTTCTCTCCAATGCCTCTGGCCATGTCCGGAGCCTACGCATGCACTCGCACCCGGGCCACGGTGGCACGGGCAGGACAGCTTCCGCGTGGCGGCGTCGAGTGACCGCCAGGCCCCCTTCTCGGTCCTCGGCCGGGTGGGCTAGGATTGTTCGCCGGAGGCTTCACCATGGTCAATCGACGCGTCGCCCTCCTGGGGGTCCTGTTGTCCGCCTGCGCCACCGTCTCGGAGCGGCCCGCTCCGGTCGAGGCGCCGGTCTCGCGCGGCAAGCAGATCGCCGCGCAATCGGCCGCCCAGGCACCGGCCGGGCACCGGTACAAGACCAAGATCGCCATCGCCCGCTTCACCAACGAAAGCAACTATGGGCGGTCGCTGCTCACCGACCAGGACCTGGACCGCATCGGCAAGCAGGCCGGCGACATGCTGATGTCGCGCCTGGTGCTCTCGGGGAAGTTCCTGGTCCTGGAACGTCCCGACGCAGCGAAGCTGGAGCGCGAGCAGAAGCTCTCGGGCGGATCGATGATCGGCGCCGACACCGTCATCGCCGGCTCGGTCACCGAGTTCGGCCGATCGGTGGGAGGCAAGAGCGGGTTCTTGAGCAGCACCAAGCTGCAGACGGCGAAGGCCAAGGTCGACATCCGCCTGGTCGACGTGAAGACGGGGCTCGCCTACTTCTCGGCCAACGGGTCCGGCGAGGCGAGCACGGAGAGCGGAGAGATCGCCGGGTTCGGCAGCCGCGCCGAGTACGACGCCACGCTCAACGACCGCGCCATCGCGGCCGCCATCTCCGACGTCGTCGATCGGCTGGTCGACAAGCTGTACGACCGTCCCTGGCGCACCGACATCCTCGAGGTCCGCGGCACGCAGCTCTTCATCGCCGGAGGCGAGCGCCAGGGCCTCAGGCCCGGGGACACGCTGGCCGTGCTGCAGGCGACGGGGACCGCCAAGAGCCAGCAGTCGGGTTTCGAGATCACGCTGCCCGCACGGCAGATCGCGACGGTGCGGGTCCTCAGCGTGTTCGGCGACAGCGAGACCAACGAGGGTTCCGTCTGCGAGCTGACCTCGGGGACGCTCGACGCCGGTGCGCTCGCGACCCTGTACGTGGCTGAGCCGGCTCGGGGAGGTACGCCATGAGAGGTCTTCTTCTCGCCGCGTCAGTGTCGATCACCGCCTGCGCGATGCCGTCGACGACGGTGCGCACCACGGACACCCGCCCCAGCCTGGCCGTCGAAGGTGCGCCGCGCGGATCGCGGCTGTTCGTCGACGGCAACTCGGTGGGCGATGCCGGCGCGTACGATGGACAACCCGCGGTGCTGCTCGTCGAGCCCGGCACGCACGTGGTCGACGTGCGCGACACCTCCGGCAAGGTGCTCTTCCGCCAGACCGTCTTCGTCGAGAGCGAGACCAAGACCATCCAGGTGCACTGACCATGCGCTCCCCACATCTGCTCGGCGCCCTCGCCGGCCTGGCCGGACTCGCACCCTTCGGATGCGCCCAGAACTCGATGTACCGCTGGGGCGGCTACGACCAGGCCCTCTACGATCACTACAAGAACCCGCAGAAGCGCGACGAGTTCGTCGCCAAGCTGTCGGGCATCATCCAGCAGGCCGAGGCGACCGGAGGGCTGGTTCCGCCCGGGTGCTACGCCGAGTACGGCTGGGCCCTCTACGAGGAGGGCCGCACCGCCGAGGCGGTGACCTACTTCGAGAAGGAGAGCAAGCGCTGGCCCGAGTCACGGCCGCTGATGGAGAAGCTGATCCGCAACGCGGCCCGCGCCAAGGCCCCCGCCCCGGCGGCCGCCGCGGTATCCGCCACGGCGATCGAGGAGGGGAAGAAATGAAGCGCCTCGTGATCCTCGCCGCGCTCGTCGCCGCCTGCGCGCCGCCGCCGAAGAAGGACTACTCCAAGCTCGTCTCCTCGAGCCCGCGCGCGCTCCTGGTCGTGCCGGTGGTCAACAAGAGCGTCGACGTCGATGCCGCGGACTACTTCCTCTCCACCCTCTCGGTGCCGCTCGCCGAGCGCGGGTATTACGTCTTCCCGGTCAATCTGGTGAAGCGGATGCTGGAGGACGACGGCCTGTCCGACGCCTCGCTGGTGCATGGCACCGACCCGGCGCGGCTGTGCGCGCTGTTCGGAGCGGATGCCGTCCTCTTCGTCACCATCGAGCAGTGGACGGCGAAATTCATGCTGCTCAGCACGCAGGTCACGGTGGAGTTCAACTACGTGCTCAAGGACGGCCGGACGGGCGAGGAGCTGTGGAGGGACCACGAGGTCGGCGTCTACGCTTCCGACAGCGGCGGCGGCGGGCTCGCCGGCGCCATCGCCGCGGCCATCGTCGCCAAGGCCGCGCCCAACTACATGCCGCTGGCCAGGCAGGCGAACGCACGGGCCATGGCGTATCCGGGCCCCGGGTTCCCCGCGGGCCCCTACCGCCCGGAGTACCAGAAGGACCTGCCGTCCCCCGCCGCCGCGGAATCTCCAGCGGCCGCAAAACCGGCCACGCCCGCTGCTTCCCAGCCGCCTCCGGCAGCGAAGTAGCGTCCGCTGGATCTGGCACGCCTCGTGCGTCCGGAGGACGCATGGACGGCGTCCTGCTCGACCTGAGATACGCGCTCCGCTCACAAAGAGGACCGCGCCAGCGTCGCGTCCCTTCGCGACCAGTTGATCGGCGAGGTGCGCACGCCGCTCCTGGTGCTGTGGGGCGCGGTGGCGATGGTGCTGCTCATCGCCGGCGCCAACGTCGCCAATCTCCTGCTCGCCCGGGCCTCGGCGCGCCAGCAGGAGATCGCCGTCCGGCTGGCGATGGGCGCGAGTCGCGCGCGCCTCGTCCGCCAGCTGCTCACCGAGAGCGCACTGCTGGCATTGGCGGGGGGCGCCGCCGGCGTGCTGCTGGCGGTGTGGGGAACGGACGCGATCCGGCCGCTGTTGCCGCCCACCGTCCTGCGCGTGGGGGATCTGCGCGTCGACGGCCTGGCGCTCCTGTTCACGGTCGCCCTTTCGCTCGCGGCGGCATTCGCGTTCGGGCTCGTCCCGGCGCTGCGCGCCTCGTCGATCGACCTGCACGCCTACCTGAAGGAAGGAAGGGCGGTGGTGGGCGGGACCCGTGGCCGGCTCCGCAGCGGTCTGGTCGTTGCCGAGGTAGCGCTTGCGCTGGTCCTGCTCATCGGCGCGGGCCTGTTGCTGCGCAGCTTCGCGCGCCTCACGCGCGTGCAGCCCGGGTTCGATCCCGCGAACGTGACCACCGTGTCCATGTCGCTGTCACCTTCGCGCTACGGGCGACCCGAGGCGCTGGTGCGGTTTGCGCGCGACCTGCGCGAGCGCGCCGCGGCGTTGCCGGGAGTCGCTGCCGCCGCGCTGACCTACGGGCTTCCGCTCGGCGACGCAGCCGACCAGTCGGTCTGGCCCGAGGGTCGTCCTCCGCCTGCCGCCGGTGAGCGCGTGGAGGCGATGGCGTACGCGACCACGCCCGGGTACCTGGAAGCGATGCGGATCCCGCTTGCAGGGCAGGTTCTTCACCGAGGCGGACGGCGACGACCACCCGGTCTGCGTCATCGACGACGCGTTCGCGCGCAAGCTCTTCGCCGGCGAGGAGCCCCTCGGGCGCCGCCTGGTCGACGCCGAGCGCGCTGTCGCGCGTCCTGCGCAGCTTGCTGTTCGGCGTCAGCGCCACCGACCCCCTGACGTATGGTGCGATCGCCTCGGCGCTGATCCTGGTTGCGCTCGGCGCCTGCTGGCTCCCGGCCCGGCGAGCGGCAGGCGTCGATCCGGTCATCGCGCTCCGCGCCGAACAGGGTGTCCGGTTATGGGATCGCGGGATCCCACGTGCGGGCGGAATCGCCCCCAGGAGGGCGTTCAACGGCGAATTGCCGCCGTTCGCGCCCTGGCATGAAGTTCGCTCTAGTCGGGCCCGATGCAGGCGAACGAGCAGATTGCAGGTAGATCACCGGGCAGCGTGGTCGACATCCCGCGCAAGAAGGCCCCGAAGACGAAGCGCAACGTCGCGCTCGCGGCCGGAGGCCTCCTCGCCGTCGTGGCGATCACCGTCGGCCTGTCGCGCCTCAAGGCGGCGGCGCCGACCGTGGACCGCGGAGCGGTATGGACCGACACGGTGAAGCGCGGCGCGATGCTGCGCCAGGTGAAGGGCCCCGGCACGCTGGTGCCGGAGCAGATCCGCTGGATCACCGCGGACACCGCGGGGCGCGTGGAACGGTTGCCGCTGCGTCCAGGCGCCAAGGTCGAGGCCGGGACCGTCCTACTGGAGCTGAGCAATCCTGACGTGATGCTGCAGGAGCTGGACGCCGAGCGGCAGCTCGCGCAAGCCAAGGTGGACCTCATCAACCTGCGCAACACGTTGCACACGCAGGCGCTGGCGCAGCGCTCGACGATGGCCACGCTGCGCACCGATGCGCAGGACGCGCGCCGCAAGGCCGACGCCATCCGCGACTTGAAAGGCGTGGTCTCGGACATCGAGCTCAAGCAGCAGCTGGACAAGGCGGACGAGCTGACCGGGCGCACGGAGATCGAGGAGCAGCGCCTCACCGTCATGCAGGGCAGCCTGCGCGACCAGGTGCGCGCGCAGGAGGCCCAGATCGACCGGCTCAAGGCGGTAGTGGCATTCCGCCAGAAGCAGGTCGACTCGATGAAGGTCAAGTCGATCGACGAGGGCGTCCTCAGCGAGCTGCCGCTCGAGCTGGGCCAGTGGGTCACGCCGGGCGCGCTGCTCGCCAAGGTGGTGAAGCCCGAGCGCCTCAAGGCGATCGTCCGCATCCCCGAGACGCAGGCGCGCGACGTCGCCCTGCAGCAGAAGGCGGAGATCGACACCCGCAACGGCGTGGTGCAGGGCAAGGTGGCGCGCATCGCGCCGTCCGCGGCGCAGGGCTCGGTCGAAGTGGAGGTGGCGCTGCCGGCCGAGCTACCGAGGGGCGCCCGCCCCGATCTGACTGTCGAGGGCACCATCGAGCTGGAGAAGCTCAACGACGTCCTCTACGTCGGCCGCCCGGCCGGCGCGCAGCCCGACGCCACCGTGGAGCTGTTCAAGCTGACGAAAGACGGCGACCTGGCGGTTCGTACCAAGGTTCGCCTGGGCCGCAGCTCGGTCAGCACCATCGAGGTGCGCGACGGCCTTGCCGAGGGGGACGGCGTCGTCCTCTCCGACATGACCCAGTACGACAACGCCGAACGAGTGAGGCTGCGCTGAATGGAGACGACCCAGACGCCCGCCGAGCCCGGACCGCAGCTCGTCTCGGGACCCGCCCCGACGCTGCTCGAGCTGCAGGGCATCCGGAAGGTGTTCCTCACCGACGAGGTGGAGACGCACGCCCTGTCCGACGTGCACCTCGCCGTGAAGAAGGGCGAGTGGCTCGCCATCGTGGGTCCTTCCGGATCGGGGAAGACCACCTTGCTGGCGCTGCTCGGGCTCCTCGACACGCCCAGCGCCGGCACCTTCCTTCTCGACGGGAAGCCGGTGCAGGACCTCTCCCCCGCCGACCGCGCGCACGTGCGCAACAAGCACATCGGGTTCATCTTCCAGAGCTTCAACCTGATCGGCGACCTGACCGTCTTCGAGAACGTGGAGCTGCCGCTCACCTACCGCGGCATGGCGCCCGACGAGCGCAGGAAGCGCGTCGAGCAGGCGCTGGAGCGGGTCGGCATGTCGCACCGCGCGCGGCACATGCCCGGCCAGCTCTCCGGCGGCCAGCAGCAGCGAGTGGCCGTGGCGCGCGCGGTCGCCGGCGACCCGCTCATCCTGCTCGCCGACGAGCCCACCGGGAACCTCGACTCGAAGAACGGCCAGGCGGTCATGAAGCTCCTGCGCGAGCTGCACCAGTCCGGCTCGACGCTGATCATGGTGACGCACGACCCCGCGTACGCGCGGCTCGCCTCGCGCACGGTGACGCTCTTCGACGGGCGCATCGTCGACGAGTCCAGCTCGCCCGCCGGCGAGGGAGCGCTTTCGCCGTCTGCCTGAATGCATGCCATGACCGCCGCGATGTGAAGAGCACAGGGCCGCCCTATTGGCGGCCACTGCAGGAGGACCACATGGATGCGGTGCTGCGCGACCTGCGCTACGCGGCCCTGCCCTGCGGACGGAGTGAACGATGATCCAATTGCGCAACCTGGAGAAGGCCGTCAAGCAAGGCAGCGGGCAGCTCTTCCTGCTC
>Ga0209690_1002082_pt1 | contig 11453 bp, 12 predicted proteins | sample GraSoiAngelo_150_FD_186164 | JGI IMG/M metagenome (GOLD analysis project Ga0209690, IMG submission 186164) | Grasslands soil microbial communities from the Angelo Coastal Reserve, California, USA - 14_1009_09_40cm (SPAdes) (version 2) | ecosystem: Environmental > Terrestrial > Soil > Grasslands ...
TCGCATGCCAACCCGGCGCAGGCGCACGTGTAGCAGATACACTGTCTGGGCGATCGCGATGCCTATAGCACGCGCCAAAGGACGCGGCAAGACGCCGATTGCCTTCACCGCCAGCCACGCTAGCGCGTACTCCGCTTTTTGACGCATGCCAGGGAAGGGTGACGGTACATCGCAAGAAAATCGTTGTCAAACCGGAAGAGAAGTCCGACAAGCAATCCCATGAAAGTAACGGGCACGACCTTAGTCATGTCCTGTTGCGGACTATTTCTCGCTTGCCGATTTTGCCCATTTTGCCAAGGTAGTCAGAAATGGGTTCGCCCCCGCCGGCGGATCGATGAGGCCGGTAAGTGAAGTCTTGAAAGGAACCATCCGGCCATAGAACTCGCGTGTGCTGTCCTTGTCCTGCTTAATCACGGCGCCATTAAGAGTTATCCCGGCGAAAACTCCGCGCGCGCGCGAATAAGTCAGTACCTGGGCACGCATCTTCCAGTCAGTGCCGCCTTCGGCATGGCGCCCCACCGGACCGGCAGCCACAGATGCATCGGCGCCAAGCTGGAATTTGCTGGACAATAAATTCCGCATGCCTTCCTCGTTCATCACCAGCATCACCAAATCAACCGCCTGCCCTCCGATTTGCAAGCCAAAGCTGCCGCCGGCAAGCGTGAAGAATGCCGGCGCACTCCAGCCCTTGGGAGTTCGGCAACTGGCGATCCCCCGTCCGTAGCGCCCCCCGACGATGAATCCGCCCTTCAGCATCGACGGCACCACCGCCACACATTCTGCAGACCCAAGAATTTCTTCGGGAATTCCCTGGTCGGGCGCGGCTTCGATTTCATCGAGGACGTTGGCCGCCGCCTGGATCCGGTCCGCGGCCTTGGTTTCCTCTTTAGTTTTGTCTTCAGCCAGCGATATCGCACAAAACGATGCCATCACGACAAGAAGCAGAAGCTTTTTCATTTCCTCAGCCTTCCTGGAAGTTAGTCCGAACGCCAAAATTGATTCGGCTGATTCTAATGTATTTCTATCGGTTGGACGCGGCGAGCTTGTGCAAAGTTGTGTGAATCAACAGGAAGGCCTGAGGAAGAGAAGCTTGGAAGTTACCTGATAAAAAATTCGGGGCTGAAAGCGGTGACCCTAATCTCCGCCCCCAACCCCGTCTCCCAGGTTCTGTGGTAGGTAAGCGCAGTATGGTGCAGGCGAAGAATTCAGGCAAGATTACCCAGGTCACTGTCCTAAGGTAACTACCCGGCGAGGGCTCGATTACTTGGCTGAAACCAGCGAATGCGTAATTGCGTGTACGGAAAGCGCGATGCGGTTTTGCACTCCAACTTTGCGCATCAGCTTGGCCACGTGCGCTTTGACGGTGCGCTCTTCGATTCCCAGCGCGGCCCCAATTTCCTTGTTGGAACGTCCCACCACCAGCATTTCCAGTACTTCTTTTTCGCGATCGGTAAAGGTCACGCGGCCAGCCGGAAAAATACGGCCCGGCGAACTGCTGACCCGCTCTATGAACATTGAAAGCACTTTACGCGGAGCCCATACCGACCCCTGATTCACAATGCGGATGGCCTGCACGAATTCCGCCGGCGATGCGGCTTCATCCACATAGCCCTTTGCCCCTGAAGCGATGGCCTTCAGAATGGTCTCCTCATCCATGCCTGAACCGGTAACAATAATGCGTAAGTCGGGACGCGTCGCTTTCAGGCTGGCCATGGCATCGAACAAGTTCTGACCAGAGCGGTTGCCAAGCAGCACCAGTTCGATATTCTGTAACTGGCCAATCTCCGGCAGTGCCGCAGACACCAGTTCAAAATCCGGCTCGCTATCGAACAAGGTCCGGAATCCCACAAACCGCAGGGGATCGCTCTCCACCACGGCAATACGGATGATCGGCTTTTTGGCGACTGCAGCTTTCATAGCTTTCCTTGTTAGGATGTTTCTGGGTAAAGCATAGCCGCATTTGTGCATGATGGAAAGAGAAGGTAATGCACAGGGAATTACCGGGGTAACCTCCTTAGCATCCAATAAAGGACGACTAAAACTCATGAGAAAACCACTAAAGCAGGTGAGTTCGCTATCCGCACTCATCTTCGCAGTCTCATTGCTGGCGTCCGCCCAGACCGCGCCGGCAGCACCTCCAACCCCGCCATCGCAGGCTGCGCCGGGGACTTACCAGCCAAAATTCCCCGGCGACCCGGCACGTTCGGAGTCTGAGGCTCACGCCCTCGGCTACATGCGCGTGGTGTTGCGGGCTGAAAGCCTGTACAAAAAGAGGCACAACAAGTATGGCTCGTTCACCAAGCGGATGGCCCGAAGCACCGAGCGCGGGGATTACACGGTCAGTTTTCGAACCAACAAAGATGGCTACGTTCTGGTGATGACTCCGAAACAACTCGACAGCGAACACCGGTCCTTCTATGCGGAAGAAGACAACATCATCCACGCCGATGATCAGAAGGCCGCGGATGCGAGTTCCCCGCGTGTGAAATAAAGGTTCCGGTTCGTCGTATCGCTTACGCCGGAGTTCCGGGTTTGATCTCCGCCGCTTTGCCTTCGCGATAGACGATGGTGAGCGGCTTGCCACCATTGGGATAGTTCACAGTTTTCACTGAATCGTCCGCGGATTTCTCCGGAATCCCCATCCCGATGGCGAAGTCGGCTTGCAGTTCGTTCATTCCCGGCTTCACTTCGTGACGATCGATGGCAGCCCACACATCGGCCGGCCAATGCTTGTACAGTTCGTGCGGATCCTGAATGTAAAGCATTTCATCGGAATAAATGGTGTAATCGCTTCCCTTCACCGCTCCGATAGGGAATGCATAAGTTTTCCCATCTTGTTGGAAAATCGCCAGGATCTCTCGCTGCCCAGCCGCGCCCGGGGGAACGTCGGTCACCACATCTTTGATTTGCAACTGCTGCAATGGTAAGAGTGTTCCGGCATCGTGAGCAAAGTCGGCGTGATGGCGCACCGCATCGTAAGGATAGTAGGTATAGCGGTAGCCTTCCTTCACCCACACAGGCCGCTTGGTAATTTCGCGGGCAGACTTCAAATCATACGGATGCAGCTTTTTGGGCGTGACGTAGTAATCCGCATTCAGCGGCAGTTCCTTCGTTTGTCTTTCTCGCGCGTTCGCAGCCCGCCGTTCATGAATAATGTATGCCGCGCGCACCCCGGCGATCGCTATGGCCGCTGCCAGAACGATCTGAATTCTCTTTTTGGATTCCGGACTGATGTGCATGCGTTCGCCCAGGCGAATAGTGGACTGCAAAGGCCGTTGAAATAGGTTGCCCCGTTCTTGCGCCTTTGCGGGTGCGCCGTTCTTGCGTTCTTTGCAAGGGCGGGGCTTTTACGCACCCAGCACAAGAGGTGTTGCTTACACTCCCGAGGTCAACTCTTCCCAAACTTCCCGGCCGCGACTCTCGGCCACCTTCGCCAGTCGTGCACCGACACGCGAAACTAATTCCAGAAATTCCGTTCCACGATCCACGTAGTTAGGCAGCTCCTCGCGTATCTGTTCAAACTTCTCAGGATATTCCGAGGCCAGCACTGCCAGTCCAACTCCGGCCATCAGCACACCAGCTGGACGCCTGCCCTTCAGAAAAAGAATTGCAGACGTTCCCACCGAACCCGCCACCACCGCACGCTTCCAATTTTCCATGTAGTTCCCTCGCGAATAACGATTGTAAACCCAGTGAACATGGCGGTGCCTTATACTGCACCGGGCCGTTTCCTCGGGAGGAAAGATGGCAAAGTCCCGCGCTATGTTGCTCGCAGTTGCGATTATTGTGCTCATGCCGTTCGCCATCGCACAAAGCAAGCCGCGCGCGCGCGATTTAGGCGTCCCCTTCGACGGCACTCCCGGCCCGCTGAACGCCATCACCGATGTGAAGGGTGTCGAGGTCGGCCACACCACGCTGATTTCCGGCAACGGACCGTTGAAGGTCGGCGTCGGCCCGGTGCGTACCGGTGTGACCGCGGTTGTGCCGCGCGGAAAAGATTCCAAAGATTCAGTCTTCGCCGGATGGTTCACCCTCAACGGCAATGGCGAGATGACCGGCACCACCTGGGTGGAAGAATCAGGGTTTTTGGAAGGCCCCGTCATGATCACCAATACCCACAGCGTCGGCGTGGTGCGCGATGCCGTGATTGCCTGGCGGGTAAAGCACGGGCCTCCCGATGAACAAGGCTACTGGTGGTCTCTCCCGGTTGTCGCCGAAACCTGGGACGGCTATTTAAACGACGTGAACGGTTTCCACGTCAAGCCTGAAGACGCCTTCCATGCACTCGACACCGCGCACGGCGGCGCGGTCGAAGAAGGAAACGTGGGCGGCGGCACCGGCATGATCTGCAACGAATTCAAAGGCGGCATCGGCACTTCGTCCCGCGTGATTGATTCCAAATACGGTGGCTACACCGTAGGCGTGCTGGTGCAGTGCAACTACGGACGCCGCAGCCAACTCCGCATCGCCGGCGTTCCCGTAGGTAAAGAAATTCCCGATCACACCGTCTGGAACGATGACGTAGGCTCAATCATCGTCGTGGTCGCGACCGACGCGCCGCTAATTCCCACTCAACTCAAACGTCTGGCCAAGCGCGTCTCTCTCGGCCTGGGCCGCGACGGCAGCTACTCCGGCGACGGTTCAGGAGACATCTTCATCGCCTTCTCAACGGCGAACCCCGGCGCCGCCGGACCAAAGGCACTCCACCAACTCACCATGCTGCCCAACGACCAGATCGATCCCATTTTCCTAGCGACCGTTCAGGCCACCGAAGAGGCCGTGATCAACGCCATGGTGGCCGCCGAAACCATGACCGGCGCAAACAACCGCACCGTGATCGCCTTACCCCACGACAAGCTTCGTGAAGTGTTGAAGAAATACAACCGCCTGGCAAAGTGACATTGTTCGCGCGGCATCCGAGGCGCGCGATTCTCATTGGCCTAGGACCTCGGAAACAATGGGCGCGCACAAGTGCATAAACTCTCCATCCCCGCGCATTGTCTTTCGGAGGTCAGGCCTTAATTCGAGAGCTTTCCGGGCTGAGCTTCTTGCCTATGCGTATTCGAGACTTGCGCAATAAGCGCGCGCTAGATCGAAGTATCCCCATGCGTAAGTGGGATCCAGCTCAACCGACTTCTGCAGTGCGGCGGCGGCCTCCGGAACGTGCCTCGCCTTTAACAAAGAATACCCCTTCAAGTTGAGAACGTAGGGGTTGTCGGGATCGAGCTGCAGGGCGCGATCATAGCTGCGTACCGCATCCTCGTACCGTCGCTCATGGTACAAATTCATGCCGTCGGTCACAAATCGTACCGCCTCGCGGGCATTCGCCAGTTGCTTTGTGTACCGGTCCAAATTGAGCTGAGCGATTTTCAGGAGCTGGGTATCTGTTTCGATCTGATCGCGTAGGCGCTGTTCGGTCTCAAAAAGCGGCTTGATGCGCGAACCCACTACGATCGCGGTACCAACCGCTAGAACCGCTAATCCGGCCTGTGCCCAGAGCACCAAGCGTAGCCAGGAAGGCGAGCTTTCTTCAGAGATGACTGTGGAGGAGTTCATGATCGCCTCTGTCCGCTTAGGGAAAGTCGGATAATCCAGAATAAAATCAGGGCGAGACCGAGAAGCCCAACTCCGGTTGCGCCATTAGAAACCTTGCCGAGTATTTCGGGAGTGATCCTCCCGTCGAGCACGCCAATCACGGTACCCAGAACCAACACTACCAGGCACAGGCAGCCCGTGCCACAGACCATGAGCTGCCGGACTTCCCGGGGCGTCCAGATGGGCATTCCAAATTACTCCCGGCGCACAACTGCGAGGTGAAGGTGCCTATTCTGATGCAGAGAGGCAAACTGGGCAAGCAGATTGTAAAAATGCGTTGCGGCACAAACTAACGTTGGTCACGGCGAATGCGCGAGAGTTCAGCCGCATCAAGTGTCTTCAGTGGGAAGACTGGGCCAAGTCTTAATGTCCCCCTATCATCCAAATCAATTCCCGGTGCCGTGAGATTGCGCTTTCCAATCTCAACCCCATTGGCATTCAGTTAGTTACATCCACCCAGCGGTACAGTACCTTTGGTACTTGGGCAGGCACTCCAGCACCGCCTATAATCGGCGTAACACCAACGCACACTTGCGTTTGACGAACCAAAAGCACAATGGACCCCCTTGTGGCATCGGTAATCTTCGTCCTGGGGCTGGTATTTGGCAGCTTCCTGAACGTGTGTGTCTATCGCATGCCACGCGATCTCTCGGTAGTTCATCCGCGATCCGCCTGTCCGCACTGCCATCATTCGATTGCCTTCTATGACAATCTGCCCGTTCTGAGTTGGATCTTTCTGCGCGGCCGTTGCCGGTATTGCAAGGCACCCATCTCGTTGCGTTATGTGATTGTCGAGCTACTTACCGGCGCGTTATTTCTTGGCTGCTTTTGGCACTTCGGCCTCACCCTCGCGGCGTTGAAATATTGCGTTTTCGGATATCTGCTGCTTGGCCTGATCTTCACCGATGCTGAGACCAAACTGCTTCCTAACAAATTGACGCTGCCTGGACTTGCCATCGGACTCATGTTCAGCCTGTTGGTTCCCGTCAACGATTTGGTTTCGCAATTCCTGCCGGGAGTAGTTCCGCTGCCAGTGAGTTCTGATGTTTCCTGGCGGCTGCTTTCTCTGCTCGATGCCCTGCTCGGTGCCGCAGTAGGGGCTTCGTTCATCTACGGCGCGGGGGCGATCTACCTGCGCGCTCGCGGAATCGAAGGCATGGGTTTCGGCGACGTCAAGTTGATGGCAATGATTGGCGCCTTTCTCGGCGTCAAGCTCACAATCTTTACTCTGTTCACTGCGTCTCTGGCAGGATCGCTTTTTGGCTTGAGCACGATTTTTGTCGTTTGGTTAAAACGCACTCGCCGTTTCATGGCCCGGCAGCACGCCACCGCCGCGTCCGCCCGAAAGCGCGCCTGGCAATCGGCGAAAATTGGCTACCGCAATTACCAGATGCCCTTCGGCGTCTTTCTCGGCAGCATGGCAATGATCGCCTTCCTCTTTGGAAATCGCTGTCTGCACTGGTACTGGGGGTTGATGTGAAGCTCCTGGCCAATCCGCTGTTCCTCAAAATGGTGGTGCTATTTTTCGGGGCGGCGTTCGCCTTCCTCATGGGAATCTTCATGATGCGGCGCATGCATCACAGCTTGGTGTCGGAACAGGCATCGCTGCAAAAGTCCGCACCTTCGGCGGACAGCTTTCCCCTGCATACCTATCATGCCGTCATCCAGCAACTGAAACAGCAGAAGCACGAGTTGACCGCGCTACAGCAGACGGAACGTCGCCGCGCCAAAGCTAGCGAGAACATCAGCGTCGCGGTCCTCTCCAATCTGTCTGCGGGAGTGCTGTTCTTCGGTACCAATGGCTTGGTACGGCAAGCGAACCAGTCAGCGAAGAGCATCCTGGGCTTCGCCTCCCCGGTAGGAATGAATGCCGAGGAAATCTTCCGCGATACGCAGGCCCAGTCGGCTGCGGGACAGCGCCCACTGGCAGAGAGCATTCGATACGCGCTGCGCGATGGAACTCTTCTACGCCAGGTTAAGGCCGAATACGTTACCCCGGCAGGAGAGCATCGCGAGATTCAGGTGACGGTATCCCGCGTGACTGCGGCCGATGCCAGTTCGATCGGCGCCACCTGCCTGATCACCGACCAGACACAGATTGCGCAGATTCTCCGCCAGCAGGACATGCGCCGCGAAATGTCAGCCGAAATGGCGCTGGCCTTGAGAAATTCGCTGGTCACGATTTCCGGATACGCACAGCAGTTGGCACAAAACCGCGACCCCGAGGTGGCTCGGCAACTGGCGGCAGACATCGCCGCCGAATCTGCCCACCTGGATCGCACGATCGGTGGTTTCCTCGCCGGAGCAAGTGCGGCGACAACATAGGATTATTCGAAGTTGGCTTACAGCACATTGCGTATGCCGTCGCCAAGTTGACGGGATTCTGCAAAAACAAAGGATGGCAACTATGAAGCGCATTGCACAGATAGCATTGGCGGGAACGATTGGGATACTTCTGATGGTCACAGCAGCCGGCGCGCAGTCGCTCGGCGACTACGCCCGTGAAGTTCGCAAGGAGAAGCCCCAGAAGCCACCCGCAGTCAAGCATTTCGACAACGACAACTTGCCCAAAGATGAGCACCTCAGCGTAGTCGGACAAGCTCCCCAACTCCCCGCTGCCGGCGCCCCCGATGCCGCGGCCAAGACGGACGACTCCACCCAGAGCACAGATCAGTCCAAGGCAGATCAGTCCAAACCCGACCAGAAAGCAGACGCTCAGCCCGGCAAGGATGAGGCTGCACAACGTCAGGCTGCCAATCAGGAGTGGAAAGAAAAGATCAATGCCCAGAAAAACCAGATCGACCTGCTGACACGCGAATTGGACGTCTTGCAGCGTGAGTACCGCATTCGCGCGGCCGCGTTCTACGCTGACGCCGGCAACCGGCTCCGCAACGCCGGCCCATGGGACAAACAGGACGCACAATACAAGCAGGACATCGATGCCAAGCAGAAGACACTCGATGCCGCCAAGCAAAAGCTGGACGACTTGCAGGAACAAGCTCGCAAGTCGGGAGTTCCGTCGTCAGTTCGCGAGTAGCCAGAGTAGCCTTCCGCAATAGCCATCCAAAAAGCCTCCAGCATTCCGCTGGAGGCTTTTCTACTGACTTGCTCTTACTGACTTGTTCTTGATGAGCGTGGCATGTCGCCGTTTGCGAGTCCCTGGCTACCGTGGTTGAACCTCAACCGGATTAGTTAAAAATACGGACCCCTTTGCCCGTTCCCCGACGACAAGCTTTTGTGCATGCTGGCAATAATGCGCGATGACAGCAGGCTTGGCCCAATCCAGATCCCAACCGTTATCAATGGCAGTGATGGTATACGAGCCAGGAACCACGCCTTTCAGGCTAAAGCTTCCATCTAGATCGCTCTGGTCTCTGCGAAAAAGTTCGCGATTTGACTCAGGATCTTTGGGCACCAAAACCACCATTGCTCCCGCAACGCTCTTGCCACCCTGTTTGGCAAATCCCTCTACGATTCCGATGCCCTCAACCAACCAGAGTGAGACAGTGAGAGACGAGGCTGCCGGAACGTTCAGCGCATGCCCTGAAGTTCGGCCGCTTTGAGATGCGATTCGAACTACGGAATACTCCTTATTCTGGAAACCTGCTAACACATCATATTTACCGGGACTCACATCCTGGAAATCAACTTCTCCTTTCGCATCCACTTGCGCCACAGCGACAATTCTCTTTTTGCTATTCCGCAAGAACACACGGAGTTCCGTCGGAATCGCTCCTCCGCTCCGCAATTGCACAGACGCTTTCACCTTGCTGGTCGGCTCGCCCGAAGACACGTCCAGTTCCTGACCTTGCTGGGTGACATCCATCTCGGCCGGCGCTTCCAATTGGCCGGTCGTTGCTCCCGGCATACGCACCGTGTACCGGCCCGGCGCCACTCCCGTCATCTCATACACGCCCGGGGAAACCATTTGTACGCCGTCGGTCTGTACGGATTCCATTCCATCGAATGCCGGCTTCTGAAGTACCGGCCAGGAAATCCCGCGGGTGGCGTCCTCTGGAACGTGAAAGATTAAGTGAAGCGCAGGAACTGGATTCAGGTGAACGTCAACTTCTAAATGATCTCCGCCTCTCACCGGTATAGGCATGGCTTCATCAGCCTCTGTAGCATCGCCGTAATAAGTAGTCGGATAAGTAACGTCAAGAGATGGGTCCACATGTGAAGGTGAGGTCTCTGACCCAGATTGAGTAGACACTGGATGCACCGCATACCACGGTTTCGCGCTTACCGACAGGAAGTAGGTGCCGTCATTAAGCGGCATGACCTCATACGTGCCTTGATCATCGGTGGACCCGCGCCGAAATGGCCGGATAAGGCCGACCCCGGAGTAATGATCCTCGCGGTAAACCATAATGGCGGCATGGCGGACAGGATCTCCGAATTCATCCAGTACCCTGCCGCTGAGCACGGCGGCAGGCGCCAAACGCAGAACCAGGTTCTCAGTATCGAGACCGGCGCCCGTCACAATTGCGGTTGAAAACTGATCGTGCGCGTCGTAGGCGGCGGTGAGAAAGCCCCGCCTGGCTCCTTGCAGCGCGTACTTGCCCGCATTGACCTGAAACTCAAACCGGCCATCGTCGGAAGTTACAAACGACTGCATATTCTGAGGGTTCCTGGCATCAATGATAAGGACCCGAGCCCGCGCCAGCGGATGGCCTCCTGTCACACTCACGACTGTCCCGGCAATTCGAAACCTCCCATTCAACGCAGCCGTTTGTACGGCGCTGGAGTTTTGCGCGGCGCACAGCCCCGAAAGATTCAGTAGCGCCATACTTACGGCGAGAATGGCAAGTGAACGCAACTGTGAGAAGCTGGGCATTTAGTCGCTCGATGAAACCACCTGCAGGCGCAAGTGTTCTTTCTGGCCGGCAACCAAACGGACGATCTGCCCCTTTGCGTCATAGGCGCGCATCGCTTCGGGATTCCCGTACTCAAGATCAGTCTGCTGGCGCCTAAAAGCCAGCACGCGATAGACCCCCGGCGGCAATCTTAGCGAAGCGAACTTTCCCTCCGACGAGACACCCGCCTCGGTGAACTGTCCAGGACTGTCGGGCAACGGAACGCAATAAACATACGCAGTCGCATACGAAACTGAAGATACGGGGCCAGAGGGCGGCGCCGTGTCGCTCACTGTAGCATTCGCGCGTTCAATCGTGCCTTCAATCTCCGCGAAGTCGTCCCGCATCGTGACTTCAATCGGGGAGCTCGCGCCTCCAGCTCCCACCACCAGCGGCTCATGCTGCAAGTCAACTCCTCCGGATGTCACCGACGACGCATACCCGCGAGATGAAGTGATTCGCACCCAGTGGCGTCCAGGTTGCACATCCTCGATGACAAGCGATTCGTCCTCAGGCCGTCTCGGGGGACGGAGGGAAAAACTTCTTTCCTGACCGAAATCATCTGTAGTCTCCAACGCCACATTGAGGTAGCGTCCTCGAAAGCCTCGGCTGGATCCACCTCCGCCATTGATCGTAAAGCCTGAGGTCTCAGTGGATGTGAATTCTTCCTTAACGTCCACCTTGATGGGGTGCCCGGCCACCATCGTCATGGGCGGTCCCTCAACAGCCGCCCCGTGAACCGTAACGTTCAACGATCCAGCGACAGCATTCGGTTCATAACCGGCAGCTTCCAGAGTGTAGGTTCCGTTCGGTAGTAAACCTTGGATTATCTGTTCTCGATCGTTGTATCCAAGGGCATAGCCAGGACCACGCCGTCCTTGAACAGAGACGATTACGTTCATGGGAGTGCCGGTTGAAACATTCGCGACCGCGACTTTCACCGGATAATACGGCTGCCTGACGAGCGAAAGATTGGCCTGAACTGTTTTACCTGCCCCCAAC
>Ga0209690_1002083_pt1 | contig 11451 bp, 12 predicted proteins | sample GraSoiAngelo_150_FD_186164 | JGI IMG/M metagenome (GOLD analysis project Ga0209690, IMG submission 186164) | Grasslands soil microbial communities from the Angelo Coastal Reserve, California, USA - 14_1009_09_40cm (SPAdes) (version 2) | ecosystem: Environmental > Terrestrial > Soil > Grasslands ...
GCCGAAGCCGGAAGCCCAGATCGCGTCGAACCCGGCCTCTTCGATCAGCTTGGCGCTGAGCGCGTCGTGGGCGCCGACCGTCTTGATGATCCCCGGCCGGCGCATCAGCTCGCGGAGCTTGGCGGCTTGTGTCATAGGGCTGTATAGTGTGTGAGGCCTGACGAAAAAGTCAATGGGCAGGCGTTCCGGGGGAGGATTGTCAGGGCTGGAGCGGAGTGCTATAAAGCCTGGCGATGGCTAGAGTGGCGTTGATCACAGGCGGGGCGAAAGGGATCGGCCGCGCGATCGGCCTGGACCTCGCCGCGGCGGGGTGGGACATCGCCCTGTGCTATCGCACATCCGAGCGGGAAGCCGCTGAGACCGCATCGCGCATCACGCAGGCCGGTCGGCGCGCGCTCGCCGAGCGGTGCGACGTCTCCGATGCGGCGGCGGGCGAAGGCTTCGTGCGCAAAGTCGAGAAGGAGTTCGGCGCGGTGGACGCTCTCATCAACTGCGCCGGGCCCTATCACCGGGTCAACATCCTGGATGAGACACCGGCCGGCTGGACCGCGATGTTCGCTCACAACCTCCATGCCGTCTTTTACATGAGCAAGGCGGTGACGCCGGGCATGAAGGCCCGCAAGTCGGGGCGAATTATTAGCTTCTCAATGGCGAACGCGGACCAGATGGTGGCCCAGCCGGAGGTGACGGCCCATTACATCGCCAAGGCCGGCGTCCTGATTCTCACGCGTACGCTGGCCAAGGCGCTCGCGCCGTATGGGATCACGGTCAACGCGATCTCGCCGGGCTTCATCAATTCGGGTAGCGCCCCGGAGGCAGAGCTGGCCGGCATGGTGAAGAAGATCCCGGCCGGCTACGTCGGCGAGCTGAAGGATCCCGTGGGGGCCGTCCGCTTCCTCCTCTCCGACGCAGCCCGCTACATCACAGGCACGAACATCCACCTCAGCGGCGGCTGGGGCATCTGACTGCCTTCAATTCCTGCCTGATCTGCTAATCGTTGTGTTCGCGTTCTTCCCTCAGAAAGCTGATGCCAGACAATACAATCACTGCTATTTCAGCATGTTATAGATAATAAAGATATACTATTGACACATAAACTATATGTAATATATCATCCTCTCCGATCGTGGAGTGGTGGGTACGTCCATGGTTGGGGAGGTTGCAATGAGGCTCAAAATTGCTTCACTCGTGTTGGCCATTTTGCCGGTGATCGTCACGAGCGCGTCGGCGGACGATCGAAGGATTCTCGATGTACTGCTGAAAAAGGGAATCATCACACAGAATGAATACGACGAGATTCTCAAGGAAGCGGCGGAGGAGCCCAAGCCGCCTGCGAAGGGTGAGACGAAGTCGTCAATTGCCGACGAGATACAGAAGGCGGTCGAGACGCAGAAGGCGGCAGATAAACAGAAAGCTACTATAGACAAGCAGGCTGTGAAGGAAGGCCAGGAAAAAGGGTTTCTGCGAGCCCTGAAAGAAGGCTTTACGCCGAGTGATTCGGACTATGAGAAGGCTCCTTATACTCCGATGCTGCTCCATCTGCGCCGTCAGGAACGGTTCGGCTTCCACCTGCATAACCTTGAAGGCCGGTATTCAGATCAGGCTGGTCTGAATACCGATATACCGGGAAACACCAAAAGTCAGTTCCAGGTGGCAACCGCCGAACTTGAGGCATCAGGCTATATCTTCCCTGGCCTCCTGTTCGCTCAGGTGGTCATCGAACCTCGCGATAATCTGGGACGCGGTCTCGGTGATTCCATCGCGAAAAACATCCCGCCTGGGAACAACGCACCATCGGGAATCTTGCGTGACGGATTTGCCGACCTCGTGCTGTCCGAACCGGAGATGGTGATCCGAGTGGGGCAGCAACGGATCCCCTTCGGCATCGAGCCCCAGACGCCAGGCGGTCTCTTGCCATTTACCAGTCGTGCCTACCTTGACCTCAAGCTCACCCGGAATCCTGGGCTTGATAACACGAAGTTCAGCAACGCCGAGTTTATTCAGGAACGGGATATTGGAGTCCAGACCAGGGGACGCCTTTGGGGCGATAAATTCGACTATGCGCTGGGCGTTTTCAATGGCGCCGGGATCAATGTCAGCGACACGAATAATTCCAAGGATTTTATCGGCCGTCTGGGGTTCAACCCGCATCGGGGATTGCGGTTTGGCGTCTCAGGGTATGAGGGCACGCAGGTCGATATCCAGAAGGCCAGCGGGCTTCGTAACCGGATTGGCGGTGATTTTGAACTGACACAAGATCTCCTTCCGCGGTTCCGGTTCATGGGGGAAGCGGCCGATGGACGTGACGGTCCGTTCGAGCGCCGGACCTGGTACCTTTCCGGATTTTACGAACTGATCCCACAGAGGACGCCGACGTCACCGGGACTCTTGCTCGGGGTTCGGTATGAGGAGATGAAGCAAAATATCGGCGGCAGTGACGACAACATTTACGATCGATGGACTTTTGGTTTGAACTATTATTTCCTGAACGCAGTCAAGATGTCCTCGGGATACTGGCAGCAGGTCAAGTTCCAACTTGAATATGAGATTCGGAAGCACAATTCCTTGTCTGCGGCCGCCAACAGCACCGACACCTTCGCGCACAACTTTCTGATTGCGCAGCTCACGGTGCGGTACTAGAAGGTGAAGTCGTGATTAGATCGGGCATTTGGATAGGGCTGATCGGGTTAATGAGCCTGGTGTGGGCCGGCCCTATTCGGGCCAGCGAGATTTCCGTTGCAGCGGCGTCCGACCTGAACTTTGCGTTCAAGGAGATCGTCGCGGAGTTTGAGAAGAAAACCGGGAGCACGGTGAAACTTTCGTTGGGCTCGTCCGGGAACTTCTTCGCCCAACTGTCGAACGGTGCACCATTCGATCTCTTTTTCTCAGCCGACATCGGCTACCCGAAGAAATTGGAAGAGGCCGGGTTGGCGGAACCGGGGACTCTCTACATGTACGCCGTGGGCAGGATTGTGGTCTGGGTTCCCAAAGGCTCTCCCATTGCTGTCGCGGAGTTGGGGATCAAAGCCCTGCAGCACCCATCGGTGAAGAAGGTCGCCATCGCGAATCCCAAGCATGCTCCGTACGGGCGAGCCGCTGTGGCCGCAATGGAGCACTACAAGGTGCATGACACGGTGAAAGATAAACTGGTGTTGGGCGAGAATATCTCGCAGACGGCGCAGTTTATCCAGACCGGCGGCGCCGATATCGGCATCATCGCCCTGTCGTTGGCGGTTGCTCCCGCCATGAAGGCAAGCGGCATGTATTGGGAGGTTCCGGTGGAGGCCTATCCGCGTCTTGAGCAGGGCGCGGTGATCCTGAAGGCCGCCAAAGATCAGAAGACGGCTCGTGCATTCCTGGACTACATCAAGAGTCCCGAGGGCACCGCCGTCTTCAAGCGGTACGGCTTCTTTCTGCCGGAGCAATCGGCACAACATCCGTCTGAACACGATGAGTGTGCCCTTCTATCCCCGCGCTTGACAGCGGTGGTCTCTGCGATGGCCAAGCCCGGCGCGAAGGTCGACGCCCTGGCCGCGCGGGGACCCATGGCGGCGCTGACGCCTGCTGCGGAACGGTTCGACGTGACGTTGCATCCGGCTGAACGCGTCTCGCTTCCTGCCAAACCTGCCGAGGGCCCGGAAGCGGCCGCGAGCTTTGCCGGCCTCGTGCCGATTTCAGTCCCCCGTGACGGGGTGTATCGCATCTCGATCAGCACGCATCTCTGGCTCGAAGTGTTGAACGGCGACTCCAAGCTGCAACGGATCAGATTGGAGCCGCGCTTCCACTGCGGGGCCGTCCAGAAAAGCCTGGGGTTCGCGTTGAAGCCTGGAGTCACTTACTGGCTGCAGTTATCCGGAAGCAAAACACGGGAGGTGCATGTGGTGATCACCGCAGAATAAGTTCATTCTGCCGCATCGCCGCCGGCTTTCCGCACTAATTGACTTCTCTCGGCCGTGTTCCTAGTATCGCATTCATTTTCTAACTGTACGGGGAGGCCATGCCGAGAAAACGCCACGCCGCTGCCACTGACGGCCCTCAGGATGTCCTGACCGCCCGCGAGGCCGCCAAGTATTTGCGTTTGGCCCTGCCGACTTTCTACCGCTACATGTGGCAGGGGAAGATTCCCAGCTCGAAGATCGGCGGGCGGTACCGGTTCAAGAAGTCGCTCCTCGACAGATGGTTAGGCAAGAAGGCCGAAGGGGAGGACGTCAGCGGACGGAACAAATTCGTGGGCAAAGTCTCAGCCATCAAGCGGGATGCCATCCTGGCGCAGGTCAATCTGGACGTGGGCGAGCACAAGATCACGGCTGTGATCACCCGCGACGCGCTGGACGACCTTGGAATCAAAGTCGGCGATACGGCGGTGGCGCTGATGAAGGCCACCGAGGTGATGATCATCAAGGAGCGGTAGAGCCATCCATGAATAGTGAGGGTTCTTTATGAACTGGGCACCGATCGTTCTCACGTTGAAACTTGCCGGTCTGACCGCTCTGATTCTTGTGGCCGTCGGGATGCCGATCGCCTACTGGCTGACCTATTCGCGCTGGCGCTGGAAGTTTCTGGCGGAATCGGTCGTGGCGTTGCCGCTGGTGCTGCCCCCGACGGTCCTCGGCTTCTACGTCCTCGTGGCGGTCGGACCGAAGAGCCCCTTAGGCCAAGGGTATCAGGTGCTTGTCGGCCATCCCCTGGCCTTTACCTTCGAGGGGCTCCTCTTCGCGTCCGTCCTCTACAGCCTGCCGTTTGCCGTCCAGCCCTTCGCGTCTGCCTTCGGATCTGTGGATCCGAAGCTGGTTGAGGCCTCGTGGACGCTCGGGATATCCCGATTGGCCACGTTCCTTCGGGTGACCTTGCCCTTATCAGCCGCCGGTGTCGTGACGGGCGTGGTCCTCAGCTTCGCCCATACCATGGGCGAGTTCGGGGTGGTGCTCATGGTGGGGGGCAACATTCCCGGCGTGACCCGGACGGTCTCGATCGACATCTATGATGAGGTCCAGGCCCTCAACTACGCCGGCGCGGCTGAGACCGCGCTGGTGCTCCTGATCTTTTCGTTTGTGGTCCTGTCGGTCGTCTATGCCCTCAACCGGAACATGTGGGTGGTATGGCCGATGAGATGACAGCCGACTTCGAGAAACGGTACAACGGAGGGCCGACGATCCGTGCGGCGCTTGGGCTTCCGGTCGGCCGTTCGCATGTGACCGTCCTGTTTGGACCGTCAGGAGCAGGCAAGACGACGGTCTTGCGCTGCCTCGCCGGACTGGAGCGGCCCGAGCGCGGGCGCGTCCGGTTTGCGAGCGAGACGTGGGTGGACACGGACGTGGGCGTCATGGCGCCGCCGCAAGCGCGCGGGGTCGGCTACCTGTTCCAGGACTATGCCCTCTTTCCCCATTTGACGGTCGCCGGGAACATCACGTATGCGATCCACGACCTCGACAGCAGGGAACGACGCGTGCGGCTTGATGAAATGATTCGCCTTCTTCGGCTCGAGGGGTTGGAAGACCGGCGTCCGGCCCAGCTCTCCGGTGGGCAACAGCAGCGGGTGGCGCTCGCGCGCGTGCTCGCGCGCCGTCCCAGACTTTTGCTGCTCGATGAGCCCCTCTCCGCGCTGGATGCCCCGACCAGGGAGCAGCTTCGGGGCGAACTGCGGGCTCTGCTGCGCGGCCAGCGCATGCCAACTCTGTGCGTGACCCATGATTGGGTGGAAGCCTTAACGTTGGCGGATCAGGTAGCAGTGATGGCCGGCGGACGAATCCTCCAGACCGGCTCGCCGGATTCTGTGTTCAGCAGACCCGCGAATGCTGAAGTGGCCGCCATCGTCGGAGTCGAAACGGTGACTGCGGGGAAAGTCGTGGGCCGTCAGGATGGCCTGGCCGCGTTCGATGTGGCGGGCAAGCAGCTCTGGGCCGTCGAAGCGAGCGGCAAAGGTGAGGAGTTCTATCTCTGCATTCGGGCCGAGGATGTGATCCTCGAAATCGGCGCACAACCGAGCAGCAGCGCCCGCAATCACCTCGCCGGCCGGGTGACGGACGTACGCCCGGCCGGCCCGGTCTCACGCGTCGCTGTGGATTGTGGGTTTGCGCTTACAGCCCTCGTCACGCGGCAGGCGGCGCAGGACCTGGATCTGAAACCTGGCACGCTGGTGACGGCGACTGTCAAGGCTTCGGCGATCCACCTGATTCCGCGCTGAGCGACGCGGCTATTATTCCAAACCCTGGTCCAGATCATCCGCAACCAGTTCAAAGAGGCGTATTCCGGAAAGCTTCTCGGACACGATCACATGCGTGGCGCCCTCTTTTAGAAGAATAGCTGCTTCCCGGTTATCTTCAGCGGTCATAATAAGTTGGGCTTGAGGAGCCATCTGTTTAAGATGCGCTAACAGCCGACGGTTGGTGATCCCTTTGAGAAAGGTGTCCGAAAGGGAAAAGATCACAAACGACGCATCTCCGATCCCCCAATGGTGGAGGGTCTCTGGGTGAGCTAAGTCGCCGTACACCCAATGAAATCCTCGTGATTCTAAATGATCTTTGAGTGCCGCATTATAGTCCACCACCAAGACACGCTCCTTAAGATGTGAAGCGCGAGTCTCTACCGCTTCCAGAAATGCCATACCAGCCCGGTAACAACCCAATAGCACTATATCCCGCTTAGGGCCTTCATGGCGCCTGGTCTTCTCCTCCTGAACCCCTCTCTCTTGGATATTCAGGATGGGAACGGCGCGCATCAAGGCCCGGGTCAACGTGTCATTGAAGTTGATGATGTAGGTCGCCAAAATGGATGTGACGAGCATGGAGGCTAAAACGGTGGAGGAGAGCCCTTCCGATACGTGGCCGTAGTTTGCTCCCAGAGCCGTGATCACGAGGGAAAACTCGCTCATTTGGGCCAAGTTCAGAGCGGTAAGCAACCCATTCCGAATCCCCATCCTCAAAAAATACACCGTGGGCGCCACAGAAAGTAACCGACTACCGAGCACAAACGCCGCAACAGCCAAAGAAATTTTCAATAACTGCCACGTGGGCACCGGCACCTTGAGTCCCAGCGATACAAAGAAGAGCGTGACAAAAAAATCCCGAACTCCGGACAGCGTGCCGATCACGGCTGTGCCGTAGGGGAAGGCTGCGATGCTCATCCCAGCGATCAAGGCGCCCATCTCCTTCGAGAGTCCTGCGATTTCCGCCAGACCGGCGATGAAGAAGCACCAGGCGATGGAGGTCAACAACACCAGCTCCGGACTCTTGCTGGCTGCAAGGAAGAGTCGGCTTAAAAGATGACGGCTGGCGACGAAGGCGGTCACCACGAGGACCACACCGAAGCCCAGGGACTGGGCAATGTTTCCCAACTGGGGGTTCAACAGGTTGGGCTGGCAGGCCATGAAAATGATGGCCCCGACATCCTGCAGGACCAGGACTCCTACGGTCAGGCGGCCGGCAACGGTGTGTATCTCGAACTTGTCGTGCAGGAGCTTCACGACGATGAGGGTGGAGCTTAAGGCTGCCGCCACCGCTATATAGAGAAGATCGAAGTTCCCATTACCTATCCTATAACCGACGAAGCGGAATGCTAACAGGCCCAGTACCACGCAGGCGGAAATCTGCACGATCCCCAGAGTAAACATCGACTTGCCCATCCTCACGAGTTCCCGAAGGTTGATCTCCATGCCGATGATAAAGAGGAGCAAGATGAGCCCTATCTCGGAGATCAGCTCAATATTGGCTTCGTTCGTCACAAGTCCAAACCCGAGGTGGGTTCCCAGAAGAACACCGCCCAGGACATATCCGAGAATCAATGGCTGACGAAAGAGCCGCGCTACGTGGGACGCCGCCGCTGCGAAGATGATCCCGTAGGCAACGTCGGTTAGAAGTGAGAGGGATTGGTCAACCACGCATCATCCTTTATTCTAGTCGCCGGGCGCGTCTTCCGTTCCTTCGGGGGCCTGGTCCAGTTCTCCCATCATGCCCTCGTCGAAGTCTTCGCCCATCTCCCCGGCCATCTTCTTCATGAACCGCGCCATGCTCTTGGGATCGCTCTCATCGAGGTCGCCCAAGCTGCTCGGGTCGGCCAGCGACTCCATGCGGGCCTCCTCCGACTTGGGGGTGGCGATACGGGACATGAGCCGGGTCAGCCGGTCGCTCCCGCAATGCTGGCAGCGCACGGGCTCGGGGTTGATGATGCTCCGGATGAAGAGCGTGGTGCGCTTACGGCAGGCATCGCATTGGTATTCATAAATCGGCATGCATGCACCTCTGCTTCGTGCCCAGCATGTTGCTCAAAATCAGCGGTGGACGTCAACCCTTCTCATACTATAATGGTGGGCGAGGATACGAAACCAGTAAGGTAGGCGTTCGCGATCACGACCGGAGGAGACGAGCATGGACATTCGGACCGAGAGCCGCAACGTCACGATGGTCCCGCAGTGGCAGGAAGAAATTGAAGGCCGCTTGCACGATCTCCAGGACGGGCATAACGACATCCTGCACGCCAGGATGATCCTGGAGAGGAACCGGCACCACAACAAGGGGCCCAAGGTCGCCATGGCGCGGCTGGTGTGCAACGTGAGGGGCGGGACCTTCACCGCCTCGAAAACGGAAGAGACGTTCGAAGAGGCCATCCGGGCGACGTTCAATGCGATGGAGGAGGAGTTACGCACGTTCCGGGAGAAGAGGAAGCAGCGGGCGCGGGTCGAATCCGCCCGCCGCAAGCCGGGCAAGAGCGGGCAGTTCGACTAAAACCGCGCCGATGGGTATAGTAGGGGACAGGTAGGAACGACGCGTGCGTGCGTTGGTCAAGACGAAGGCGGCCCCGGGGTTGGAGTTGCTGGACGTTCCCCAACCGTCGGCCGGCCCTGGGCAAGTGGTCGTGCGGGTCCTGGCCACGTCCCTCTGCGGGACCGATAACCACATCTACCGCTGGGACAAATGGGCCCAAGGCCGTATCCACCCGCCGCGCATCATCGGCCATGAGCTGTGCGGCGAGGTCGTCCAGACCGGCCCTGGGGTGGCGGCGGTCGCCGTCGGGGACTACGTCGCGGCCGAGTCGCATATCACGTGCGCCGTGTGCTTTCAGTGCCGGACGGGCAACGCGCACGTCTGCAAGAACTACCGGATCCTCGGCATCGACGAGGACGGGTCCTACGCCGAGTTCGTACGGCTTCCCGAGCGCGTCCTCTGGAAAACCTCACGGGAGATCCCGCCGGAGTTCGCCTGCCTGCAAGAACCGCTGGGCAATGCCGTCCACGCGGCGCTCGTGGAGGACCTCACCGGGCAATCGGTGCTGATCACCGGTTGCGGCCCGACGGGGCTGTTCGCGACAGCGGTGGCCCGCACCGCAGGCGCCGGCGTGATCATCGCCTCGGACGTCAGCGACTACCGGCTGGGCCTCGCTAAGCAATTGGGCGCGGACTACACGATCAATCCGGCCAGGGATGACACCGGCCAGATCACTCGCATGACGGGCGGGGAAGGGGTGGACGTGGCGCTGGAGATGTCCGGGAGCCCCAGCGCCATCCACAAGTGCTTTCTGTACGTCAAGAACGGCGGCCGCGTCACGCTGTTCGGCATCCCGGAGGCACAGGTTTCCTTTGACATGACGAACGAGATCATCTTCAAGGGCATCCGGGTGTACGGCGTGACCGGGCGGCGGCTCTTCCAGACCTGGTACCGTCTCGCTGGACTCTTCAAGGCGGGCCTCAACATCAAGCCCGTCGTCACCCACGTCCTGCCCTTGGACAAATTCGCTGAAGGGTTCGACCTGGTGGCGAAAGGGCAATGCGGCAAAGTCGTCCTTAGGCCGTAGATGGCGTACGACAAGGTCAAACCGCTCATCGAGCAGCAGCTCGCGGAGATCCGGGCGGCAGGACTGTATAAGACCGAGCGGATCCTGCTGGGGCCGCAAGGTGGCAGCATCCGCGTCGCGCAGGGCACGGTCATCAACCTCTGCGCCAATAATTACCTGGGCCTGGCCGACCATCCGGCGATCGTGGCGGCAGCGGCAGAAGCGGTCCGCACGTGCGGGTACGGCATGGCCTCGGTGCGGTTCATCTGCGGGACGCAGGACCTCCACAAAGGTCTCGAACGCGCCATCACGTCCTTCCTCGGCACCGGCGACACCCTCCTCTACAGTTCCTGTTTCGACGCGAACACCGGCCTCTTTGAGACGCTTCTCAGCGAGCAGGACGCCGTCCTCAGCGACGCGCTGAACCACGCCAGCGTGATCGACGGCATCCGCCTGTGCAAGGCCCAGCGGTACCGGTACGCGCACCGGGATATGGCCGAACTGGAAAAGGGCCTGCGGGAGACGGCAGGGCGGCGCATCCGTCTGATCGCCACCGATGGGGTCTTCTCGATGGACGGGGACTTCGCCCGTCTGGATGCGATCGTCGCTTTGGCCGAGCGGTACGGCGCCCTCGTGATGGTGGACGACAGCCACGCGACCGGCTTCATCGGTCCCACCGGGCGGGGGACGCCGGAGTTGCTCGGCGTGGCAGACAAGGTGGACCTGATCACGAGCACGCTGGGCAAGGCGGTGGGAGGCGGGACCGGCGGCTTCACGTCGGGCCGGCGCGAGTTGATCGAATTGCTGCGCCAGCGGTCGCGGCCCTACCTGTTCTCGAACGCCGTCCCGCCGATGATCTGCGCGGCGGGGCTCAAGGCCCTGGAGTTGATCCGGCAGGGCGACGAACTGCGGAGACGCTTGGAGGAGAACGCGCGGTTCCTCAGACAGTCTCTGGAGAAACTCGGCTTCAAAGTCCGGCCCGGCACGCACCCGATCATGCCGGTCATGCTGGGCGACGCGGCGCTGGCTGTGCGGATGGCGGACCGTTTGCTGGAGGAAGGGGTGTACGTGATCGGCTTCAGCTATCCCGTCGTCCCCAAGGGAGAAGCCCGCATCCGGGTCCAGGTCTCAGCGGCGCACACGCGCGAGCAACTCACCCAGGCGGTGACGGCCTTCGAGAAGGTAGGGCGCGAGCTGGGCATCATCGCCTAGCTGCGGCAGCCTTACGCCTGACCTTTTTGTTCGAGCCTCTCCACGCGCTGGCGGAGTTGGTCGTAGGACAGGTGGATCAGCGCGCGGGTTTCCCGGAATTGCTCGGCGATGTTGGCTTGGTCCTGGGCGTATCGGCTTTCGATGAAGGTTGCAAAGCCCTCGGCTAGCAGGTGCACTTCATGTCGGAGGCCTTCGACCAACACGCCGGTGTGCCGCTTAAGCTCATCAAAGCGATCGTCATGGGAATCGAACCGTTGCTCGACCCGCGTAAAGCGTTGATCGATCAAATCGAAGCGACGATCGTGACCATCGAGCCTTCGCTCAATCCGATCGAATCGCTCATCGAGCGTTTGAAACCGCCCATCCAGGTACTGAACGAGTTCCTGGTCCATGCCGCATCCGCCGCGAGAGAAGGCTAACCCGCTTAGCCGTCCTTGTCAATGAGACACGGCAGGATTGAAAAGGTTGAACCTT
>Ga0209690_1002090_pt1 | contig 11420 bp, 13 predicted proteins | sample GraSoiAngelo_150_FD_186164 | JGI IMG/M metagenome (GOLD analysis project Ga0209690, IMG submission 186164) | Grasslands soil microbial communities from the Angelo Coastal Reserve, California, USA - 14_1009_09_40cm (SPAdes) (version 2) | ecosystem: Environmental > Terrestrial > Soil > Grasslands ...
GCTCCACCCGAAGAAATACGCTTGGTGGATATGGTTTTTCGCCACGCTGGCGATTGTCTACTTTCTGATGTTCTTAGGTTGGCTTAACGATCGCGGCTGGGGTTGATGCTGGAATTACTCACGGCGGCGTCACCTATACACCTACGGATAATCACCCCACTACCTACACTACGGTAACTCCACAAACGCCTTTGAAAGCCAACCCATCGGCAGGAGATCTGATCACGCTGCTCAAGCCAGTGACCGTACAATATCGACCTTACTGGTCTGATCCTGCACGGCACTCTGTTAGTACCATTACTCTTCCAGCCGGAACGAAAGTTGAATTTATGTCACGCGATGGTGACAATGTTCGCTTTTATTTGGCAGATGCAGATTACGGAATCTATGGGGATTACGAAATCCCGGTCGACGCAACCGATATCAAAAACTGAGAACTAGCAGCAGAAGGGAGCAAACCTGAACATTTGACAGTGCCGCAAGTTTTCGGGTGAGCGCTCCGTCGATTCGCTCGCAACGAATCAAGCTTCCCTATCCGATCTCGCGCGGTTTTTGAGAGGGCGCAGCGGCAGTGAAAGCGAACCTGCGTTTACGGATCAGCATCAAATTGCGGATGTAAATAAGTGAGTTCGGCAGATAAGCGAGAATCCCAATCGGATCGCGCCGGAAAACGAAGTAAACGCACATGAGAATGCTTCCGGCGATGCTCCAGTACCAGAACGACACTGGAATCACACTTTCGCCTTGCCGCTCTGAGGCAAGCCATTGGACAAGGAAACGCATTGAGAAAAGAGCGTTCCCAATGAAGCCAAGGACCATGAGATAACTCCAGTCCAGACCGAGGAACCGATATTCCTTCCCGATCCAAGTGATAGCGATAAGTGCGAGCGTGTTCATAGGCAATGTAGTTGTTTAGCGTAATCGATTCGGCGATCCCATAACGAATCGCACGCGATCCCGAACAAGAAAATGACCCTCAGGATCGCGCTTTCATTTCCGCGATCAAAGTATCGGCCATCGTGGCGGGCGTGTCAGCAATCGCGACTCCGGCAGCTTTGAGCGCCGCGATTTTTCCGGCCGCCGTTCCTTTTCCTCCTGAAACGATCGCACCGGCATGGCCCATCCGGCGCCCTGGTGGTGCTGTCATTCCGGCGATAAATGCTGCGACCGGTTTTTTGCAATTGGTCTTGATCCATTCGGCCGCTTCTTCTTCTGCTGAGCCACCAATTTCGCCGATCAAGATCATTGCATCTGTGTGTCGATCTTCGTTGAAAAGCTTGACTGCATCGAGATGTGACATGCCTTGGATGGGATCCCCGCCAATCCCGATGCAGGTTGATTGGCCGTATCCGCGCGACGTCAACTGCCAGACAGCCTCATAAGTGAGTGTTCCGGACCGCGAGATTACGCCAACGTTTCCGGGCTTGTGAATGTAACCCGGCATGATGCCGATCTTGCAAGCGCCAGGCGTTATGATGCCGGGACAATTCGGACCGATCAAACGGCTCGGTTTGCCTTTCATTAGCGCTTTCACCCGCATCATATCCATCACCGGAATTCCTTCTGTGATGCAGACCACCAGCTCTACGCCTGCATCGACCGCTTCAAGAATCGAATCGGCTGCCGCCGGGGCAGGCACGAAAACCATAGAGGCGTTGCATCCTGTCTTCTGTCGCGCTTCCCAGACCGTGTCGAATACCGGGACTTTGCCATCGAACATTTGTCCGCCTTTTCCCGGTGTGACCCCGGCCACGACGTTCGTGCCATAATCCATGCATTGGCGTGTGTGAAACGCGCCCGCGTTACCCGTGATTCCATGCACGACCAAGCGTGTGTTCTTATCGACGAGGACGGACATCAGGAGAATTGCGGATTGCAGATGGCGGATCGCGGAAACAGATTCCTGGCTTCCTGGTTTCCAGATTTCATTTCGGTTTTCGCTTGTGCACGACGAGCTTGTTCCCATCCGGATCGCGAAATTGCGCCATCCAACAAACTGGCGTCTCACTTTTCTCCATGTCGAACGTGACTCCGCGCTCTTTGAGCTTGGCGATAGCCGCATCGATATCTTCCACCTCGAAGGCGATCGTTGTTCCATCGCGCGAGGGCTTCCATGCCGGATGGCAACCGACTCCGATGGTCGTCGGGCCCAGATCGTACTCGACCCACGCGCCTTCCATCGCCGTGTGGCTCGGCTTCAATTCGAGGGTCTCCTGATAAAACTTGCGAGCGCGTTCCTTGTCAGAAACGGCGATGGCAACGAATGCTATTTCCTTTGTAATCATGTGCAGATTCCTTTCTTGTTTTCGGGTTTCAATTTGTGGATGATCAATTTGTTTCCGTTCGGATCTTGAATAACAGCCATATGGCAGCACGGCGTCTCGAATGGTTCCGCCGCGAAGCGAACATCTCGCTCTTTCAATCGCGCGATCGCATCATCGAAATCGTCCACTTTAAGCGCCGCGCCCGTGCCTTGATCCGACGGTGTCCAATGTTCGCCAACATTAGCAATCGCCAGCGTATCGTCGCCCACGGCGTATTCGATCCATTTCCCGCTCATCATTTCCTCCGCGACTTCCAAACCGAGCACGTCTTCATAAAATTTCCGTGCTCGTGCAATATCTGTCACTGGGATAGCTACGAATCCGATGGCTTTGATTTTCATTTTACTCTATCGAACTACCGTGGCTGCAGTTTCGAATTTGCCGCTGCAACGGCCTTCTTTGCCGCATCCGCGAGATCGCTCGCTGTGATCAACGCAAGACCGCTTTCTTTCAACAACTGCTTCCCTTTTTCCACATTCGTTCCTTCCAGCCTAACGACTAGTGGCACGGACAATTTCACCGTCTTTGCTGCGTTAATAATGCCCTGCGCGATGACATCGCATTTCATTATCCCGCCGAAGATATTCACGAGGATCGCTTTTACGTTCTTGTCGGAGATTAGAATCTTAAAAGCTTCGGTCACCTGCTCTTCGGTTGCGCCGCCACCGACATCGAGAAAGTTGGCTGGTTCGCCGCCATAGAACTTGATGATATCCATCGTGGCCATGGCCAGACCGGCGCCGTTCACCAGGCAGGCGATGTTACCATCGAGACCGATGTAACTGAGCCCGTGTTTTGACGCTTCGACTTCACGCGGATCTTCTTCTGCAATGTCGCGCATCGCTGCGATCTCTGGATGCCGGTAAAGCGCGTTATCATCGAAGTTAAATTTCGCATCGAGAGCGAGCACCTCGCCTTCGGCTGTCACGACCAGCGGATTCACCTCGACCATCGAGCAATCCAAGGCAATGAACGTGCGGTAGAGGCCCTCGAATAATTTGGAGGCGTTCTTTAATTGTGATGACTCTAAGCCAAGTTGCTTCGCCAGTTTCCGAGTCTGAAATGACTGCAAACCAGCTAGCGGATCGATTTTTTCACGAGCGATTTTTTGCGGAGATGTCGCTGCGACGGTTTCAATTTCGACTCCGCCTTCCGTGCTCGCAACAATCAGGGGCGCGGCCGTGGCTCGATCGAGCAGGACTGCAAAATAAATTTCACGCGCGATCTCCGCGGACTCGGCGACGAATACCTTGTTGACAACGCGACCAGCCGGCCCGGTCTGATGCGTCACGAGAATTTGCCCCAGGATCTCTGCAGCAGCGTTACGGACCTCTTCTGGTGTTTTCCGGACTTGGACTCCTCCTTTGAATCCGGTCTTAAAAGTCCCCTTGCCGCGTCCGCCAGCGTGGATTTGCGCTTTGACAACAACATCAACATCGCCGAGTTCACGCGCGATTTGCTCCGCTTCGTCGAGTGTCGATGCGACTTTGCCTCGGGTTGTCGCCACATCGAATTTTTGCAGCAACTCCTTGGCTTGATACTCGTGAATGTTCATTCGCAGAATGCGCGGGCAGAGGTGCAATTAGCCTGGGGAACCCACGTCAGCAACGGTTTTTCTTTGACGAATTAGCTTGTCCTTTTCAAACCGAGCCGCCCATGCTGAAGTTCATCACCAAACCGTATGAAAATCGCATCTTAGTTTGCGCACTTATTACCACAATTTCTCTTTCGCTCCGCGCCGGCACATCCGCGCAGGAAAAAGCGTTCATCGACAAATACAAAGCAGCATTCGAGACCAAGGACACGGCGACGCTAGAATCTTTTCTCTACACGCAGGGCGCCGACCCGGCGATCCTCGGTTTTTACAAAATGATGCAATCGAGCGAAGCCGGGGAAAAGATTACCGAGATAGACCTTGTCGATCTTACCCCTGAGGATGCGAAGAAGGCCGCTGCCCCGCAGGATTGACCGACCGGCGGCAAGGTTTGCCTCACACTCAAGCCAATCAAAAAGCTCGTCATTAAGATCGAGAAGAAAGACGCCAACGGCAGCTCAACCAGCACCAGCGAAAACTTCATCGCCGAGAAGGACGCCAAATTCGTTATTCCCGTCCCAGGGCCGTGTAAATAGGACCCCTCTAAGCAGCTTAAAGGCTGCCATTCATTTTCGTTCCTGCCCGAAAAGAGTTCCCACGGTGCGCTGCTCTGTCGGAGGTTCGAGCGCGTTAACGAATTTTCGAAATCGCTCGGAGAAAACCTCTGGGCGAAGTTTCCAATATTCAGCGATCCCGGGCGCAGCAACGTAATGTCGAAGAAGTCCGTGCCAGCCTTCCCACAGCTGCCTGTCCATCAGTCCATAAACATAATGAAAATGAATTGTCTCGAAGGCTTTCAAGAACTGGTAAGTGGCATGGAAAAAACGCGCCCGATCTTCGGTGGAAAGTGCGCCTAGATCTTCCAGGCCGACGCGCCAGATCCGTTCCAGCTCGGCGTTCTCCATCAAAGGTTTGGTCACATCGCGCAAGGCGGTGGCCGCGGCGTCTTGCGTGGCGAGCCTGGCCACGCGCGTGCTCCGATGCACTTGAAGGCCGAGATATAACACGGAGAAAACAACAGCGATCGAGCTGACCAATTGCGAGATCGCATTGATCGCTTCCCAGTTCATCCCTGTGTTATACCACAGGCGAACGGCTGGTTGCTACTTTGGTTCGTCCGCGACTTTAAGGACGATTTTGCCGCGTGTGTGGCCAGTAGCGACTTGTTCCTGCGCTTTCATCGCTTCGGAAAGCGGGAACGTTTGTGAGACGATCACCTTGATTTTGTTTGCGTCGATCAATTTGCCGATCTCCGCGAGCTCACTCGAATCCGGGTTTACGCTTAAGGACGCGCCCCGAATCCCATGTTTATCCAATTCCGCCTGATCGAGTCGTGACACGAGCGTAACGATAAAGCCGCCTTTCTTCACTACGCCATACGAACGCGCGAGCGTGTCTTTGCCGACCGAATCGAGCACAACATCGACGTCCTTCGCTACGTCCTCGAATTTCTGCTTTGTATAATCAATCGCGACATCTGCGCCGAGCTGCTTGAGCAGATCCTGATTTGCTGTCGACGCCGTCGCAATCACTTTCGCCCCGCGCGCCTTTGCGATCTGGATGGCAAAACTTCCTACTCCGCCCGATCCACCGTGGATAAGCACAGTTTGGCCCATGCTCAACTTGGCGGTGTCAATCAACGCCTGCCACGCGGTTAATGCCACCACTGGCACACCAGCCGCTTCGACAAAACGGATCGACTTCGGTTTGGGCGCAGCCTCGACTTCGGTCGCGACAGCGTACTCCGCATAGCCGCCGCCGTCTTTCAGGCTGAGGTACGCGTACACCGAGTCGCCCGGCTTGAACTTCGCGATCTTCGCTCCCGTTTTCTCGACAACCCCGGCGATGTCGTAACCCGGAATGAACGGCAGCGTTATCCCGAAAAACTTCGCGCCTCTTTCGGAGCGAATGGACGCGTCCACGGGATTCACACCGGCCGCGATCACGCGAACAAGAATCTGATCTTCCTTCGGCTCGGGCCGCCGCGTATCTTCATACTTCAAAACCTCCGGGCCGCCGTAATTATGCACCACAATCGCTTTCATCGTCGGACCTGATGATTGTGCACGAGCAACAACCGAACACAAACAGATGATCGCCACGCAAAGAGATTGCGGTGGTTTCATATAATACGAACGTCTCTTGTTTACGTCTTTCATCAAGTAGACGCTGGTGGGCTCGACGGCGGATTCAGTGACGTTGATGGCGGTGGCACAGGCGGACCCGATGACAAAACCGGCAAAAATTCGGGCGGCGTGTAATTCGCCCAAACATCGTAATTCGGACCGCACTGCCGGACAAATAAAAGCACAAACGAGCGCAGACAGACAAACAGTGGCAGCAAAATGACTGTTCCAATGTAGGGAAGCGCAGCAGTGCAACAGGTCGCACAACTCACAATTGTGCCGATCATCAGCACAGCCAGAACCAACACGATTCCAAACAAGCAAAACAAGACGAAAGAGCCAGGATTGCGTGCTATCAGCTGGGTTACATCGCGAAATGCCTCAAGCGCGCGACAACGCCTTCTGTACATCACGGGCAACATAAAATAAGAAATGACAGCAATAAAAATACCGATTGAAATCCAAAAGACGAAGAGGAAGAGAAGGAACCCAATAAAAACGGTTGAGCTCATTTCGCGCGCGTGATGCCCAACCCAGCCTATTGCAACAAAAATCGCAAGCATTATCGCCGCCAATACCAGCACCGCGAGTATGAGCGCCAGGAAAAACAAGAAGTAACTGTTCCCTTCCTTACGATACTCACGCCAGGGCTCGACGATTGCTGCCCGGTTACGGACGATGCAATCCGTAAAAATAAAATTCCCGCGCGCCTTCAACCACATGATTACGATGATCAAACCGAAAACAAGCACCGCAAAGAAAGCGACTGTTATCTGCAACCACGGCTGCCACTGGCCAAAATGAGGCCGAATTATCTGATCGGCTCGATGCGGTTGAAAATTTCCGAATGGGTACGGGAAATTGATGCCCACGCCTCCAAAGTGTCCGGATAGAAACGCCGCAAAGCCAGTCACGAGCCATTTCGTCAAATCGAACGGCTGAAAGAGAATCTTCTTCGTCAACTCGAACGCTTCACCAAACGGTTTAAAGATTTCGATTTTCGGCTCCGTTCCATTCATGAGTGCGATCTTGAATCGGTTCGACCAAAGCGATCAACCCCGAAAGTGCCTGCTCAGCCTGCCCGCCGTAGCGAGCGAAAGCCTTCGGAGTTCGGGGTCAAGCGCGTTATTGAGCCGAGTGCCGGGCACGGCATCGGCACGACGGTCAGCGAGCGCATCAAGCACTCAGCCGATATCTATAGCTTCCTCTTCGCGCAACGGGGATGAGGGCGGGCAGAGGTAACGGTTCTGTTACAATTCGATGCTTGAGGCCCGAGCGTTCTAAGCAAAGTATCGCGGATGAAATCGCTCTTTCACTCCGGCAATATCCTAACGAAACGATTTATTTCGACCGCGCTGGTCGGGCTGTTTCTTTGCTTGGCCTCGCCGACCCGCGCCTCCGACCAGTCCAGATTTCAAGTGAATCCAAACGCCGGTGCGGGTGACGTCATCGTTCGCGGCAAGCTCGGCGGCCTGATCTTTGGTTTCGAGGTCGACCCCAACGGCACGGAAGGTCTGCTCTGCGAGGCGGTCTCAAACCCCGATGGCACCGTGTCGGCCAGAGTTGAGACCTTCAGCCAGGCTACGGGTAGAATCATAAGAGTCCTGGCCAGGTCGGAATCGCAGGATGACTTCATCGCCTTGGGCGTAGCGGGATCGGTCGGCTTGTTCGAGCATGAAGACGTCAGAGGACTATTCAATATCAAGCGAACCTTTTCCACCATCAATCCGCTGGCGGGTAATATGATTAATGCCCACTGGACCCCACCGATCGACCCCAAGCAAATCGTCAATCAAGTGAAACCCAGCCTAGACGGCAGCTCGAACGCTGCGGTCTATGCCATCAGTGTCAGCACGAACGTGAGCCCGGTCGTCTTCAGCTCCAATCTCGCTGATAACACTTTCGGACCGCTCATCGAAATTACCGATCCGGATTTCACCCAGGAAGCGCCACCGGTCATTTCCTTCGATCCCATAGGAAATCAAGCCATCCTGGGGCATGACAAGCCGTCGCCCTTTATCCTTCCGCCGGTTATCGGTCTTGTCGATCTAGCTACCGGCTCCTTTGTGAAACGAACCGGCCTTGGTCTCGGAGTCATCAACGGCATCGCGGTCGATTCGGAAGATGGAGTGCTTTGCACTGATACTTCGTTCGACTCCGCCGTGCAGTTCTATACCCTGAGCGATTTCACCGGTATTAGCGTGCTGCTGCCCGGACACGATCCGCAAAATTCGACCGCGAGCGGTGGAGACATCGAATTTGATCCGATTAACAAGCTATTCTTCGTCGCGCAGGCCTTTTCGAACGGACAGCTCGACAATGGCAGCAGTATCCAAGTTTACGACCTCGTGGGAAATTTGGTAGAGTCGATCGACGGGCTGAATTTCCAAGGCGGCGATAATGTCTTTCCCGTCCACATCACTTTAAATCCGAATCGCAGGATCGGTTTCGTGAACGGTCCTGACCTAACGACTGCCATTCAGTCGTTCAGCTATTGAAGGTTCAGCAGTGGCGCGTGACGTTACCGTTATCGGCGGTAACGCGATAAGTCAGGAGTTTTCCCCGAAATTCGAAGAGGCGCTGGTTTAGGATGGGAGAGATGGGGTCAAGCCTACATTTAACATTTCCCCTAGCAGCTGATGAGCTGGCAAGCGGTTGATGCTCTTTTTCGTCGGTGGCAGCAATGTAAACGTTTTTTAGATTTGACCCCATTTCCCATTCTCTGACCCCATTTTCAACTCTCTGCGCGACGAGGCCAATGAGCGATGCAACTTATCTCAACCTGCTCTTATCGCCCAGACGCAAACCGCCCGCGGTCACAATCCAAACCGCAACTTGTGAAGGACTTTACTTTCTTAATGAATTGAGAACGTTTTGATCGTAATCACGAATTCTTCCGGTGTTCATTGAAATTGTAAACAGCCGAGTTCCAGTTGCGGCTGGTGTACTGGTTTAGATTGTTTATGACGTCCGAGTCGTTGCTGCCGTAAGGCGTAAACCAGCTGCGGTTGCCATTCCAATCGTAAATGATTGTCGGGTTGCCCGCAGGCGTGCTCTCGGGATTTGGGACGTTGAGCTTTACGGCGATCACTTAATCGTTGAGATCGTAGTCGAACACGTCGCTATTTGCCAGATCCCGCTGTGTCCATTTGCTATCGGCGGTTGCTTCCTTAAGGAGCGCCCCCATGTTCTCGATTGGCGATGTTGAACAAGAAGAGAGAAATTGCCGAGACGCACAATCGTCGCCCGGTTGATGAGGGTAAGAGTGGCGTTATGGCGCTCTCAAAACGTCGCTATCCGATTGGCGCGGAATTGATCGGCGAAAACGAAACGCATTTTCGTGTTTGGGCGCCAAAGGCACACCAGCTCGATCTTGTGATCGAGGACAGTGCAGCGAAAAATGCCAAGCGAACATTTCATTCTCTGGAAGCCGAAGACGGCGGATATTTTTCCGGCATCGCCAGAGTCGGCGCGGGCGCTTGCTACCGGTTTCGCGTGAACAACGCCGAAAATTTTCATCCCGATCCCGCGTCACGCTTTCAACGCGATGGACCGCACGGTTCCTCCTGCGTTGTTGATCCAACGACGTTCCAATGGGCGGACGCAGGCTGGCCCGGAAAGAAATTGAAAGGCCAAATCATCTACGAAATGCACATCGGCACATTCACAAAGGAAGGAACATGGCGCGCCGCCGCGGAGCGGTTGGCAGAACTGGCGCGCATCGGCATCACCGTGATCGAGATGATGCCGATCGCGGATTTTCCCGGGAAATTCGGCTGGGGTTACGACGGTGTCGATCTTTTCGCGCCAACCCGCCTGTATGGCAGGCCGGACGATTTGCGCGCGTTTGTAAATCATGCACACTCGCTAGGCTTGGGTGTCATTCTCGACGTTGTCTACAATCACTTCGGCCCTGACGGAAACTATCTCGGCGTTTATTCCGACGATTATTTGACTCGTGAGAAGGAGAACGATTGGGGAGACTCGATCAATTTCGATGGACCAAACTCAGGTCCGGTCCGCGAATTCTTCATCACCAATGGGCGCTACTGGATCGAGGAGTTTCATTTCGATGGATTCCGCTTCGATGCGACGCAAAGCATCCTTGACAATTCTGATGAATACATCGTCGGCGCCATCGGCCGCGCCGCGCGCAAAGCGGCTCGAGCGTGCTCGATTCTTTTGTTCGCAGAAAATGAGCGGCAAGAAGCCAAATTGATTCGACCGCGCAGTGAAGGTGGCGATGATCTCGACGCTGTGTGGAACGACGATTTCCATCACAGCGCCGCTGTTGCGCTCACGCAAAAACGCGAAGCTTATTACACAGATTACGTGGGCTCGCCGCAGGAATTCATTTCCGCGGCCAAGTACGGCTATCTTTTTCAAGGCCAACCCTACGTCTGGCAGGAAGCGCCTCGCGGCACACCGACATTTGGAGCCCCGCCGGAAGCATTCGTCGCGTTCATCGAGAATCATGATCAGATTTCAAACACCGCGAGGGGTGAGCGCCTCCGTTTCCAAACGTCCCCAGGCCGCTATCGCGCCATGACTGCGCTGCTTTTGCTGGGACCTTGGACACCGTTGCTTTTTCAGGGCGAAGAGTTCGGTGCGTCGACCCCGTTCATGTTTTTTACAGACACGGGAGACGGCCCGATGCGTGAGGCCATTCGTAAAGGACGATTCGAATTTCTGACGCAATTTCCGTCCCTTGCCGCCGAAGACATGCAAAAACAGTTGCCGGTGCCTTCCGATCCTGAGGTCTTTGCAAGCTCCAAGCTCGATTTTTCCGAACGGGAGAAAAACAAGCAATTATACGACCTCCATGTCGATCTTTTGCGGTTGCGACGCAAAGACTCTCGCTTTCGCCAACAGAAACCTGATGGACTGGATGGGGCCGTTCTCGGACCGAAAAGTTTTGTCCTCCGGTATTTCAGCGAAGGAAGCGCTGACGATCGATTGCTCGTGGTGAACCTCGGCGAGCGCCAATTGCTTGCCCCGATTCCGGAACCATTGCTGGCGCCACCGCTCGGCTTGGAATGGGAAACACTTTGGTCGAGCGAATCAACTCGCTACGGTGGATCCGGCGTGACCACCGTCGCAACACGGGACAGTTGGATATTGCCGGCGGAAGCCGCAGTGGCGCTGCGGCCCGTCCCAGAAAAAGCTCCGCGACGCCAACCAAAACGACGAAAACTAGGCTGAAGGAGTTCGTTGTTCGTCTCGACAGCTAGTGAATAAGCAATTGGAAACTGACCGGCCGGTTATCCGTGCGATGCTCTGGGACGGCACGCGCATGTCGCGTGAGCTTTTGCTTGACCGCGAATGGCTCGTGACGAACGGCCTCGGCGGTTACGCATCGGGCACTGTTTCAGGCGC
>Ga0209690_1002093_pt1 | contig 11404 bp, 7 predicted proteins | sample GraSoiAngelo_150_FD_186164 | JGI IMG/M metagenome (GOLD analysis project Ga0209690, IMG submission 186164) | Grasslands soil microbial communities from the Angelo Coastal Reserve, California, USA - 14_1009_09_40cm (SPAdes) (version 2) | ecosystem: Environmental > Terrestrial > Soil > Grasslands ...
TTCCTCGACAACAACGTTCGCGTACTCGGCGGACGGCCGCCGCCTCAAGCGCGTGTCGGGCGGCACGACGACGCACTTCGGCAACGATCCCATAACCCCGAGAATGCTCGACGACACAATCGAGGAGTACACATCAACGGGCACGAAAACGACGACGTACGTGCACGGGATCGGCGTCGACGAACTCCTCGGCTACAAGACGACCGTTTGGTATTCCTATCACGCGGACGCCCTTGGCAGCGTCACGAGTCTTACGACCTCAACGGGAGCGACGTCCTCGACATTTCGGTACGACGCATTTGGCGCGACCCGGGCGCAGAGCGGATCCAGCAATCCGTATGGCTTCACGTCGAGAGAGGACGAATCCCCGCTCGGACTCTACTACAATCGTGCGCGATTTTACGATCCCGTCCAAGGCCGGTTCCTCGGGGTCGACCCGATTGGGGCCGCAGGGAGCACAAACCGCTACAGCTATGCCGGGGGTAACCCAGTAAACCGCGTTGACGCCTCAGGACTGATGACTCCGTATGTCTTCCAGTTTTGCGTCTCGGTTCTATGGTGGTCGCAATGTTATGTTTATTGGCATGTGACCCTCACAGAGGCGGAAACCCAAGATTACATCGGTTACCTGACCGCCGACCCCGCTCTATTTGTAAGCATCATGATCGCGACCTGCTTCTCGAAGGCTCTTTTTTACTGCGCCGCTCTCGCAGCCGCTGCAGAGCCCATCGCGTGGGGTCTCGTTGGGCTCGGTCTTACCTGGGCTTGGCTTGAGTATGTCGACAGCTTGGGCGGCTACACTGGTTTATGGTTTGAGGGCCTCGTGCCAGGCGTTGCCATTTTCGGGCACAATTGAAGGTGTGGGCTCAGCGTGATTGACGAACTCCTTGCCTTCGAGGCGGCCCTCTTGATTCCGTTGGTAGTCGCCCTTGGCCACCACCGAGAGGAGTTCACGCGGTGGTCGTCCTCTCCGGGTTGGCCTTCTTGCTGCTTCGGTTTCTGGAAATTTGGAATTTTCCGAGAAGTTTGTCATCCTCCGATAAGCTGGTGTCGAATTCGTTGAGCATCGGCGCAGCCTTCGGCTACTTTGCCTACGTGACCATTTCCCGAATCGCTCTCCGCAACGTAAGCCGCCAGTAGAGCGTCCCTCCGCTGAATCCGTTCCTGTGTGACGCATACTCCGATGCCTGTCGGCCTGCCGACCGTCAACAATCTCGGTTCAAATTGGACCGCACCCTTGTCGTCCGGGTGTCGTGCCAATTAGCGTCCAGCCTGCCGCACCAGCTATCAGCTCGCTACCAATTTCAGCGAGGATCGCACACCAGCCGCTTCGGCGGCCAAAGCTCCGAGGGCCCCGCTCGGATGTCGGTTCAGGCGGGTCCTTTCTCCGTGGACTTGACGGTGGTCGTGAAACCAGCGGTGTCTTTGTGGTCGAACTGCAAGTCGGCGTCGTGCAAGGCGAGCTTCTTGATCCGAGTCACCACCGAGCGCTTCCAGCTAATCCCGTTCGGCAGGACGATCTCTCCCATGAACTTCTCTCCCGTAACAGGGTTCACGATATAATCGCTCTGAACCTCCCCGACGCCGTCGACCTTGAACGATGCGATGTACTCCCCGTACTTCCAATCAATCTTCACTCGCTTCGTTGGCAGGAGCGTGGCGATCGTCTTCCGAAGAATCGCTGAGGAGCCGCCATGTTCCCCGCTCCCGATCTCCTCGAGGGCTTTGACTTGGGCCAGGGTCGCGGACGGATCAATGTATTGCCGCGCAATTCCGTTCCCTTCATGAATGGCTTTGGGCCACCAGTAGCCCACGGCATATGTTACGCCATCGAGCCTTGTTTCGCCAAACATCCCCTTGCGAATGTGATGCCCCACAAACGCCTCACAATTTCCCGTGGTTGGATATCCGTTGAAGTTGCACGGGCATCCGTACGCACAATTGCAGGCTTGGATCACTTCGGCATCCATCTTCCATTTCGTCGGCAACCGCTCACTCCTGTCAGTCGAAGGGCAACGGCACTCCGCATATAATCGTATTTTTGAGACTCCCTCGATTCGCATTGTATGTGGTTCGCGCAATCGCCGCTTCTGTTGACAGGCGGGTCGCCGACGGTCCTCGTTGTCAAGCGGGGTTGAGGCCCTGGCGCTCACCTCTCGTAGCGCATCACAGCCGACCGGCCCTAGCCGGGTGCAAAGGTGACCACCGCGGAATAGTCCACGCAGCCCCACTCGTCAAGGCCGGCGGGTCCAGGTCCCGAGCCCACGCCTTGCCCGCGGAGGTTCGCCAGATCGCCCGTGCCGCCCACGACGATCCACTCGAACCACCAATATCCGAGGTCATTTCGGGTGTTGCCGGTCCACCGTATCTCCCAGGTTCCCGATTTGCCCATCACTATGCCGGTTACGAACTCCTGTCCCCGACCCGTCGCGAAGCCCTCTGGATGAACTTCGAGCACAAAGACGCCGTTGCCAGTCCCTCGGAAGGTTCCGGTGTATTCGTCCACTTCCGTCGCGGAGATGAACACATTGCCGTCGGATGCCTTCGTTACTTCGAACGAGTCCGATGGAGCCATCCAGCACAGGGTTCCCGACGCGGCCACGGGTCTCTCCGCCAGGGCTACTGGAACCAATGCAGTCGACAAGAGTCCAACCACGCACACGATCAGCGATATCCACGCCAACCTCGTCATGTCCTTCGGTTCCTCCTCGATTACTCACTTACCGGTCTTTCGTCTCGCTGGCGCACCTCACGTGCCAGCGGAGCCTCGTAACGGACCGTGTCATTTCGGCCTTTCGCAGGTCCCCCGTAGGTTCCCTGTCCGCCTCCCGGAGGTTTCTTATTTGCCTACAGCCCTGAGTGCCATCTGGGGGAAGCCCGTCGTGAAGCTCTCGGCCAGCGAGCGGATTTTCTTACATCTCCTCGACTGGTGGGGGAAAGCGGCCGAGTTTCGAGCCCCACCCGCCCTCACTCAAAGGGGGATCGCGACCGCGGCCTGGTTTCATTCCCGCCACGCGGTCCAGTATCTCCGGCCGATGATCCGCGACGGACTCGTCCGCCAATGGATGGCCCACGTGGAGAGGAGCCGACAGCGGCAGAAAGTCTACGAACTCACGGAGACGGGACGGACGGCCGCTCTGCGGTTGCGGAGCAATCTCTTGAAGCAGACGATCCGCGTACGCGACGACTCGGGTTTTCAGGAAATGGCCGTCGGCGAAGTCCTGAAGCGGATGGACGGAAGCCTCGGCCTCCTCAGCATACTGAGTCAGGTCAGCCAATCCGGGCTCTTCGATATGACGACCGCGCAAGTTCGGGTGGGGCCTTCCGTGGTCGAAATTCTGTCGGAGGCCCCGCGGGTGGACGGGTTCGTCGGCAGAGCCAAAGAGCTCGCGGTCCTCGCAGACGAACGGGAGGGGGCGCCCGTCATCGTCGTGATTGGTCCGCCCGGCATCGGCAAGAGCTGGCTCGGTGCGAAGGCGTTCAAGACGGTCCGCGGTCGGCGGAACCTCTTCTGGCATCGCGTGCAGGCTTGGGATTCCTTCGCTTCCCTGCTCGCGGACATGGGTCGATTCCTGGCCGCTCTCGGACGGCCCGCCCTGCAGGGAGCCCTCGCGAGGGGCTCTCCGGAACGGGCGGCTCGGATTCTCCGCGAAGATTTGCCCGGGGCGAATTCACTGCTCGTCTTTGACGACGTCCACGAAGCGGATCCAGGCGCGATGCCGTTTTTCGGCCTTCTCAAGGATGCGGTAACGAAAGGCTCCGACGTTCGAGCGGTAGTGCTAACCCGACGAGCGCTGCCGTTCTACGATCGCCGCGACGTGGTCCTTGCCCGGACCGTCCTTGAACTGGAGTTAGGCGGGTTGGACCCGGAGGAGGTCGCCGTCCTCCTGCCTCCCGCGCAGGCCGAGGTCGCGATTGAAATCGGTCGACGGGTTGGCGGTCATCCGCTATTCTTCGAGCTCGCACGCCGCCGTCCGACACCGTCCCACGCCCTTGGCGACTTCCGGAGGTTCCTGGAGGAGGAGGTGTGCACGGAGCTCACGGAGGCCGATGGGGCGATGATGAAGCTGGGCTCGTTGTACCGGGTCGCGGTCCCCCGAGAGGCTCTCTTCTTTGGGCCTTTGCTCAACCACGCTGTGCTCCTCAAGCTGACCCGGCGGTCTCTCATTCGCCGCGTCAGCGAGGACCGGTTCGTCGTTCACGATACGATCCGCGACTTCTTCGGAACAATCCTAACGCCCGCGGAGTCTCTGGAGTTCGCTGGGTTTGCGCTCCGCCAGCTTCGGACGCTCGCAGACCGCTTCTTAGAAGCCGGGAACGCGGTCGCCGCGAGCGGCGCGCTGGCCAACGCCCTCGAGCTCGCTCGGGAGAAAGGGGACAGGATCGACGTGCTAGAAGCCCTCGGCGGTGCGATGGAAGGGATGGGATACTTGGCCGGGGCGCTGTCCGCGTACGGGGCCGCGTTGAACCTCGGCCCCGAGGCGGAGAAGGCGGTGCGGCTTCATCGGAAAAGAGCCGAGGTACACGAGGACCGCGGAGATGTCTCTGCGGCCCGATCCGACCTCGAGGAGGCCATCGCTCTCCTCGGTGATGGGCTGACAGAGGAAAGGGGATGGGTCTACGTCCTCCGATGCCTCGTGGCTCGGGATGTCGAGGAACTCGCGGAGGCGCAGAAATATGGCCAGGAGGCGCTCCGCGTGTTCCGCGCTTCGCGCGAACCGCTCGGAGAAGCCCGGGCTTTGCTCGAACTCGGATATGCGGAATACGTTTCACCCGACGGCGATGCCGCGGTCGCGGAGCAGTACCTCCGCACCGCCCTCGCTCTTGCGGATGAGCGCGCGGATACCGCGTTCTTGGCGAGGGTCCGAACGGTCCTCGCGAACGTGGTCGCCTACGAGGGACGGCCGGAAGAGGGGTTGGCCATCCTGGCCGACGTCGGCTCGATGCCGATCGTCCGGTCGAGCGTGCAGCTTCAGAAGACGTACCTGGAGATGCGGGGCATGATCAGCATGCTCCTCGACCCGGAGGATGCTGAAACCGCTTTGGGTGAATCGCTCGCCCTCGCGAGGAAGATCGGCGATTCGGTCACCGAAGCGATGAGCGAATTTGGTTTCGGTTGGGTAGCGATGCACCGGCTTCGGCCCCGGGAAGCGCGTCTGCACTTCGAAACCGCTGCGCGATCCATGGAAGCACAAGGCCTCGCGGGAAGTGCGGTGGAGGCACATTTCTTCACCGCCGTCTCCGCATTGCTCGAAGGCAACCCGGAAAGCTTCCGAGCCACCCTCGGGCGGCTTCGAGACCCTTCGCTAGCTCGCGGTTGCGCGTCCAGGTACCCGCACGTCGAAGCCCTCCGCGGGATCGAACAACTTCTGGATAAGGATCACAATGCGGCCCGAGATGCTTTTGCCGCCGCCCTTCGCAGCGGCCGTGTGCAGTGGGCCTTTCACACCGAACTCCTGTACGGTGCCGCTCTCTATGCCATGAGAGCGGAACCGGAGGCGGAGGTTCACCTGAGTCGGGCGCGGGAGCTCGGGCTTGAAAACCACTGGAACCTACCATCCGCGGCGCTGCCCGAATTAGAGAAGAGCCTCGTGGGCGTGCTGGGACGGCTCACGGAGATTCGCGGCGAGCACCCTGGCCCGGAACTGGGTCCGCCGGCGAGGCCGCACGGAATGGAGGACTCCGGGCCGCAGACTGTGCCCGTCGATACCCGGGATCGTCCTTCTTTGGTGAGAGATAAGATTCAATCCTGACTACCGGGACGGAAAGTCGCGGACCGGGACGAATCCCCGCGCACCAACAGTCGCCGGACGATTCAGGGCTCCTCGGGCCGTCTCCTGCACCGCAGAGGGACAGGCCGTCCACGTTAATCCGGTAGTCGTTCAGGTCCACCTGGCCTATCGCCGAGCCCACCGATGGCCTGCCGTGTTGCGGAGACCGGAAACTTCCTGAACCACCGTGCTAATTCTGGTCATGGTCACCAGCAGGCGCCTGCATGGCATTCCCGACACTGCTCGAGATTGTGAGCCCATTAGTTGTCTTGGCAGTCGGAATAGTCCTAATCTATCTGGTGTCGAGGTTGTTGAAGCTGCGCCCGACTGCGTTACTCACGGAGATCTCGAGACGTGACCTCACCCATGTCCTGTTGGTCGGCCTCGGCACGATTTCACTCATCGCCCTTTACCGCGTTGTTTTCCACACCATCGTGGTTCCGGCGCTAGGATGGAAGAATACCCAGGTCACGCTAGATCCGGTCACCTTTCTCTTCGATGTCATCCTCGCTGCGACGGGAGTTTTCCCCCTCCTCATCCTGATGTGGAGGACTGGCATGAACTGGGGAAGCATCGGCGTCCGAAGGGAGAACCTGGGCAGAATTCTGATCCTCGGCGCTATCCCGAGCGCGATTTTCGTCGCCCTCGTAACGCCCCTTGCTCCACAGCTGGGCTTCCGCTTCGCCGGGTTCTTCCCAGGCCAGGCATATGCGGTTGTCGCCTTTCTCCTCCTGGCTGGGGTGGAGGAGACCGTCTGGAGGGGATACATCCAGACGCGCCTCGTCGCGTGGGCTGGCGTGCTGAGGGGATTGGCGATAACGTCGCTTGTGTTCTCGTTGGCGCACTTTCCGGTCCGGTTCTTCGTCTTTTCGGGCGTGGTCCCCGAGGCGTTCGTGAGCGCGCTCCTCGTCTTCCCGAGCGCCTTACTCTTCGGATTCTTCATGCTCAGGAGCCAAAACGTAATCCCTGGGACGATCTTCCACGCGGTCCTCAACATAACCGTTACCGTCTTCTTCCAACCGGCCGCATCTTAGAAGAGCCTCGGCAGGACCCTACTCTAGATCCCGGGATGGAGTGGACCGGAAAGGATCTCGACCCGATTTATGGCGGTAAGGATACATGGACAACCTCGGGGTAATAGAAGCGGGTCTGACGCCTTTTCTCAACGGTCGCAGAGGATTGAAGAACGGGGGTGTCCGGACCCGAACCGGCTCCGCGAAAAGGGAGGGGAGATCGGCTTAACCGGCCCTCATGAGGGGACAGAGGGTGCGTTGAGGCAAAGACCCAAACTCGCATGATCTGTACCGCTCCCATAGAGATAGCAAATCCCGTCAGAAGCATTGGGGTGATCGGATTCGTGGCCCTCACTTCGCGGGACCCTTCAGGCCTCTCAACACAATGCCATAATCGATGGATTCGATCCGGCCTTCCTTGCGCACCGACCGCGTCTCGACTGCAGAGAGGAGGGACGGCGACTCAAGATCGGCGACAACTCCTGGGGGACGGAATCCGGAACGGCAGGTCATTGCCACCGGGCTCCTGCTCCGAGCAGGAAGTGCTAGGCCGGGACAGGCGCGTCGGGACTCGGCATGGAACCACGCAGGCTTACAACACGCGAGAGGGCCACCAGATCGACGGTTGGCGTGAGATTTCAATCCTCGTTGATTGAAAGAAAAACACATGGAGTGCGACGAATCCCAGCAGGCCCGTAGCCGTCAATATGAAAGGAGAAACCAATGGCCCTAAGGGCCCACGACCTGAGGATGCGCTTCTCGGCTCCGACCCGGCGGGAGTCCGTGCCGCCTATGGTGCGAGGCCGAGTTGCTGGAGGAACTCCAGCTGGTCGAAATACAGCCGCCGTTCCGTGATCTCCCCGCCCTCGACCGTGTAGACAGAACACCCTCGGATCCGGACGGGCTTGTTCGTCGCGGGAATTGGAAGCAGACCAGGCTGCCATGCCCGAACGGTTGATCCGTTCGAAACCGAAAGTCCGGGAATCCGCCGACAAATCCTAGTTCCCATTCGCGAATCGCGGCGCGGCCCTTGAGTGGCTCGGCGAGCCCGGGAGCCCACAACGCTGCGGACTGGGCGTGTAGCTCGAAAAATCGATCCCAGCGCCTCTCATCGAAAGCCCGGGAGAAGGCTTCGATCACGCGCAAGTTCTCTTCGACACTCATGTCGCCTCACCCCTCCTCGCACGTGGGCCTCGTTCGAAAAGATATCGACCGACGTGGCTAAAAGCCTCGCGTCGGCATCGCGGGCCGTCTCCAGGCCCGTCTGGGACAAAGGCAGCGTGCTAGGGAGCAAACCGCCTTTCCCTCTGAGGCGCGAGCGATTCGTGGACCTGTGCCCCTTCCCGCTCCATCGCCTTCATGCCGTACGCTCGGAACGTCTCCCGCGCCTGACCGAGGATCTCGTCGGCCCGGGCCGGTTCTCCAATCGACGCGAGGAACCGGCCGTAGTCCAGCAGGAGGTGCCCCTTCGAGCGAAGGGATCGATCGAGAGCCGGGGCGTGAGCGTACGCGCAGATAGACCCCGGGGGCTCCAGATGCTTCAAGGCGATCTGGAACCGGGCATCCGCGTGGGCGACGTCACCCCGTCTCGAGAGCAGCATCCCCTCCGCCCAGGCCACCGCGCCCATCGCAGCGGCCGAGCCCTTCTTAGGTCCCGCGGCGACCGCCTCACGCAGATACTCCTCTGCAGCTTCGACGTCGTGACAAAGGAGACAGAGTCGTGCCATCCACGCGAGCCCCGTGACTCTGGCCTCCCGGAATGTGGACTCGGCAAATCGGTACTCACGAAGGAAAGAGGCCAAGGACTCCCGGGCTTCGGGGTACCGAGCTTCGTGCTCATAGACGCTGGCCAGGAGGGCGCGAATGTAGCTCTTCCAGGGGAGTTCAAAGAGTCCCGCGAGGGTTTCCGCCTCCAAGTAGTGGCGCTCGGCGGCCTGGTACTCCCCGAGCCACTCCGAGAGGCATCGTCCCTTGAGACACAATACGACGGCCTGCGCGTGGGGGTCCGCGGCCGCATGGATGGCTGCCAGTAGCTGGTCGAGATGGGTTAGAGCGTCCTCCGGTCGACCCATGAGGAGCGTCGCTTCCGCGAGATTGAGATAGACCCAAGCGATGTCGTAGGTTTCCTTTGCCGCCCCGAGGATTTTCAGGGCCTTTCGCAACTCGGCCTCCGCAATGGGGAGATCCCGGTGTCGCTCGTCTTGGATGAGTAACGCGCCCGTCACCAAGGAGAGGTAGCCGAAGAGCACATGGTTCGCCGGGAGGCCGGGTCTCCAGCTCGCCACGAGATCAACCTCTTCCCACGCCTTCTCGAAGTTGTCCTTGGATATCGCGAGTTCCGCGCGCAATACGAGGAGTTCGCCAGCGTCCAGGGAAGGTCCGTTTGGGAGTAGTTCGAGGCCCGCTTCGATGTGCCGCTCCGCCTCTTCAGGATCCTGGGAATGGTCCGCGAGGCGCTTGTGAATTCGGATCCTGGATGCATCGTCCGTGGCGAACCGGAGAGCGGTTCGATCCGCCTCGTTTCCGCCAGAGATATCCCCGATGGCGTACCGAAGCCGCGCAAGACGATCGTAGCTGAACGCTCGGCGGCCCGGAACGGTGTCCAGGATGATCGCATTCTCGACGAGGGAAATTGCCTTCTGGATGACCTCGCGGTGCTCGTAGTCGATGAGGTGGGGCCAATACACGAATGGATTCGCCTCCGACGGAAGGCCCTTCTTCAGGATCCCTTCGGCCTCGTCAAGGAGCCACGGAACGACTTGGTGGACGAGCTTCCGTCGTTGCGTCGAAGTAAGTCCATTCTGGAAATACGTCCGGAGGAAATCGTGGAGGACGAACCGATCAGCGCCGATACGGTCGAGAAGTCCCTTCTTCTCGAGACCCACCAGGACGCCGATCCCACGCTTCGCGCCAAGCAAGATGCCCTCCGCGGGAACCGGAAGTTCGTAAAGTGACGCGACTTGTAGACACCGCTGTTCGGTATTCGATAAACCCGATTCGATTTCTTCCGCGATGTAGGTTTCCACGGTCCTCCAACTCGCCTTCACATCTTCACGCACCTTGGCCCGCGAGAGAACCTTGAGGAACAGAGGACTGCCTCCGGAGAGCGCCGAAAGCGTCGGGACGAGAGACGCAGGAAGGCCGGCATCCCGAAGTAACGTTTGCACATCTTTCGAATCCAAGCCGGCCAGAGGAACCTCTGCGACGGACCTCTCGACCTCGACATCCCTGCGGCTGTAAAATGACGGGACGGTGCGAGAAAGGAAGAGGCCGCAACTAGCCTTCTGCAGCGTCAACACCTGACACAGCAAGGACATGAACCGGATGGCATCATCGTTCGCCGTGTGGACATCGTCGAAGACCAAAACGGATCGGGCTTGGGCAAGATCGGCAAGGAGCAACTCTTCGATCCGGCCCAGCTCCTTCGGTCCCGATGCAGAGAGGTAGCCGTAGAGGACCGTACGGCCCTGAGCCCGCAGGAAGCCCGCAAGGCGCATTGCCAGGTCCATCGCAGTGTCCCAGGTACGGATTCGGCGCCAGAAAAGGGACCGCTTGCCCCGTAGACTGCTGCAGACCATCGCGCCGAGCGCGGACTTCCCGATCCCGGCAACGCCCGTGACGACGACGATCGGTGTCGCTTCGAGGTCGTCCAGGATTCGCCATAGTTCCTCCTCGCGTCCGACGAAACGCTCCACGGGTGGCGCCTCGTGTGAAAAGTCCGCGAGCCCGGAGCGGGACGCCTCGAAGACCTCGTCGATGTCCACGGGGCCACCGTGCAGCGTGGCCCGAACGAGCCCGAGCAGCGATGCTGCACCAGCGGAGTTCTTCAAGAGATCGGAGAGCTTCACGTCCCGAATCGCGCCCCCCTTCCGGATGGTGATCGTCTCTCCCAAGACCCGGTTCCGGAGGTGCAGGGCAGCCAGCTTGCCGGATTGCGTCAGGCCGTACACCTTTCGACGCTGGCGGATTCCTCGGACATGCGCCCGCCGTTCCCGGACGAGCCCTTCGCGCAGTAGAGGATGGATGTACTGCGGGAGATGTCGACGATTCAACGTGGCGCCCCACGCCACCCCTTCTTGCGTGAGCTCCGGAGGTACCTCGATCCCTTCGTCGAGCCTCGAAACCTCAAGGAGGTAGAGGAGGATTCGCTCCTTGCCGGTAAGGCGCATCCCCGATGTGGCCCCCCACCGGCGGGTTATGGGTGGGTGCCCCGAAAATGGTTTCGGGATCGCTTCAGGAATCCCTATGACATTCCACAGACAGGTCCTTGGGGCGCTCCCCACGTGGGGTTTCAGGGTCCAATGGACAGGTGAGAGGATGAGGAAAGCGTTCGGAGCAGTCCTTGTGGGTTGCATGCTTGCTCTTGTGTTCGCATCAGCCTCCGTGGCTTCAGCGGATGAGAGCGAGCCCCTCCGAGGTGGGATGCAGATCTCCATCGATCTATCGGCCGCAGACCTGCACTGGGAAGGTCCCCTCACCGGGGACATCGAAGGGACGATCCAGTTCTGGGAACACTGGGATGAAAACTACGTCGTGGGAGGAACGGAGCACTTCTTTGAGACGTTCATCATCATGACGGACCGCGGAACGATTACGGGGATGGATGCAGGGGTCTGGAAC
>Ga0209690_1002095_pt1 | contig 11393 bp, 15 predicted proteins | sample GraSoiAngelo_150_FD_186164 | JGI IMG/M metagenome (GOLD analysis project Ga0209690, IMG submission 186164) | Grasslands soil microbial communities from the Angelo Coastal Reserve, California, USA - 14_1009_09_40cm (SPAdes) (version 2) | ecosystem: Environmental > Terrestrial > Soil > Grasslands ...
CCGTTGGATGCCGCCATCGTCCGAGGCTAGAAGCCGGCGCCGGGGCCGAACCGGGAGATTCTCGCCGGCCGGATCCTCGGCCCGCTGATGGCTCGTGTAACGCCGAAGCTTCAACCGGTCGACGCCCTGCAGGAAACGAACGATGGCGACGAAGTGCCTGCGGCCGGCGGAATTAAGGCGATCCATACGCCGGGCCACACCGCTGGCCACCTCGCCTTCCTCTGGCCTCAGAACGGAGGCGTCCTGTTCGCGGGGGACGCGGCGGGCAATATTTTTGGTCTTGGCCCACCTATCAGCGCCCTGGGTGCAATGTTCACGGAGGATGCGGCGGGCGCGAAAGAGAGCTTCCGGAAGCTGGCAGCGCTCGAGTTCGATATCGCTTGCTTCGGCCACGGTAGGCCGATCAAAGGTAAGGCGCATGCGGCATTCCGGCGTAGGGTCGAGAAGCTGGCGAAGTAGGCAAGTTGTCTTTGTCAGATAATCTGATTATCATAGAACCATGGAAACGACGATCACCGCCACTGAACTCGCCAGAAATCTTTCTGATGTTCTTAATCGAGCTCGATACAAAGGAGAGACGTTCATCGTGGAGCGCAACGGCGAGCCGGTGGCGAAGATTGAGCCGCCTCCCCAGCCCGGCATAACCCTACGAGAACTTGCAGCTCTTCTTGCGGAACTCCCGCCGCTAGATGACAAGTTCGCAAACGACCTAGACAAGGCGCGATCGATACTTCGCGATTCGGCGCTTCCTAAATGGCCCAACTAATAGACTCAAGCGTCTTCATCACGCTTGAGCGCCGCGACCTCACAATCGATGATCTGACCTCGGTAGGAGCAGAAGAGCCGTTTGCAATGTCGAGTGTCAGTGCCTCGGAGCTCCTTGTCGGGGTTCATCTTGCCGCTTCGTCGCGCGGGAAGGCCCGGAGAGAGGCGTTCGTTGAGCACATTCTCCGGAACATTCCTGTACTCCCGTTTGACTTGGCAGCGGCTCGAACTCGCGCGAGGGTCTGGGCGCGGCTAACCGTGGATGGTACTCCAATCAGCAGGGATGATCTCATGATCGCTGCCACGGCACTCACTTACGGCTACGGGGTCCTCACGGACAACGTGCGGGACTTCGTGCGGGTGCCCGGCCTCGTCGTGCGGCAGCCGGCGTGGTCCTAATGGCGCCCGACCCAGCGTCTCTAGGAGACGAGGCGTTCTGCTATCTCACGACTAACGGCCGCGTTACTGGACGGCCACATACAATCGAGATCTGGTTCGCACTCAACGGACGAGCGCTTTACATACTCTCGGGCAACGGTCCGCGGCAGCGCGCGGACTGGGTGCGCAATCTCACGAAGACGCCCGAGGTTACCGTTCGCATCGGCGACCGCGAGTTCGCCGGCATTGGGCGGATTGTCGAAGGCGATGAGGAAGACGGCCACGCGCGGCGGCTGCTCCTCGAGAAATACAAGCCAACGTACAGCGGCGACCTCAGCGAGTGGGGCCGGACGGCGCTGCCGGTGGCTGTGGACCTGGTGGCAGGATAAGGTCGATCTCGGGTAGCCCCGCCGGCCGGATCGTGCAATAGGACTGCCGCCGGGAAAAGCGGCGTCGCGGGCGAGGCATATTCCGGGTTTGGAGCGCCGATCCATTCAGCCACGTTGTCGGTTAACGCGGCCATGACGAGCGAAGATGGATGCCTCGCCCCTACGGGTTGGGTGACTGGCCGCGTCCAGTTACCGGTTGGGCTGGCCGCCGTTCTCGGGTTGGTCAGGAGACGTGGTGAGGGCGTTCCTGTTGGATGCGAGCAGCTGGGCGATGAAGGCGGTGAATACGTTGGCACCGCCGGCGCCGTCCGCACCTCCGACCATGATGTCCGGGGTGATCTTCAGACCCGCGCCCGCGATCGACTTCGTCACCTCGATGCCCGCCAGGTTCAGCTGACCTACTGCCTCTACCTGCTTATCGTAGGCCTCCGCGGTTGCCGTGCCGATCGCCAGGATCTTCTTGCCCTCCGCCTCACCCTCGACCTGAACTGCCCGAGCGCGGCCCTCTGCCTCGATGATCGTTTTCTTCTTCGTTTGGTCTGCTATCTGTACGCCGATTTGCGCAGCTACCAGCTCGATCTGCTTGTCCGCCTTCGCGCGCGTGTTCTCGGTCGCGATCCGCTCGTGCTCCGCCTTCTGCTGCTCGATGAACATCGCCTGCTGCTGCGCGGCAATCACGCGGCGGGTGTGAATCTCCATCAGCTCCTGCGGCAGGATGATCTGCGAAATGAGCACGGACACGCATTCGACGTGATATTTCTCGAGTTCTTCTCGGGTGCGGGCGTGCGCCTTAGCCTGCTCGTCCGCGCGGTCCTGCATGAAGTTCATCGCCTCCGAGGAGGACGCCTGGTTGCGGAACGACGAGTCGATCATCGGGTGGATCACGTGGTCGATCAGGTTCTCGATCGAGCCGATTTTGGCGACCATGAGCGGCGCCTGGTCCGGCCGCACCCGGATCACGACCTTCACGCTCACGCGCATCTCGAAACCATCGCGCGAGATAACAGCCAGCGGGTTGAATAGCTGCACGCGACGCACACCTGAGGCGCCGGTGGCATCAGTCCCCGGGTCTCCATTGCCCCCGCTTTCTTCCGCCCAGTCGATGGTCAGGTTCGTCGTCGGAATGATGTAGGCGATGTACGCCCAGCGGTTTAGGTAGTAGACTCCCGGGCCGGCGACTTCAGACTGTATACCGCGAAAGCCCGCGGGCACCACATAGCGCTCGCGGCCGGACAAGCGTTCCTCGTGCGGAATGTCTTCCGGCTCCTTGCCGACGTTTGAGACGAGGACGGCCACTTCGCCTCGCTGGACGATCGCTACTTTGTCGAGCTGCACGTCGAACATCAACGGGTTGATGTAGTAGGTGCCCGGCTTCAGCAAATCGTACTGGGGGCCGCGCTGGCCGCCCGCCCCCAGATACGCGGAGGCGTCCTGGAAGTCGTTGTGTCCCTCGGCGCTTACGGCGACGAGCTCACCGGAAGGCAACGGCGCGCCGTCCTTTGCAGTCACGAGGCCGACCTGGTTTGCAGCGACAATCGTGGCGGGGTGGACTTCCACGTTGAAGAGATCAGTGTTTATGCGGTATCTCCCAGGCAGGATCACCTCGATCTGTGGGCCCAGCTGGCCGCCCGCGCGCAGAAACGCCTCGCCGTCCTGGAACGCCTGATGCCCCTGCACCTTTCGGGCCAGCAGGCGTCCGGGCGTAATCGGATCGCCATCGCGGGCGCTGACGACGCCGACCTGGCCCTTGCTGATCGTGACCACCGGCTGCGCGCGGATGGTAAAGAGATATGTGTTGATGCGGTACTGCCCCGGCGGGAGAATATCGATCTGCGGGCCCTTCTGCCCGCCGTTTCGCAGGAAGGCTTCGCCATCCTGGAATGTATCGTGACCTTCGACGTGCCGGGCGAAGATCCGACCCGGCTCCAGCGGCAGACCGTCGATCGATTCGAGGATACCGACTTCGTCTTCGCTGATCATGAGCATGTCTGTCTTGCGCACGACGTAGATGAAAGGAAACATGATGTGCAGACCGGGCGGCAGCACCCTGGCCTGAACGCCGACCTCGTCCCGCATCGCAACGACACGGCCTGCCGGCAGCGTCCGGCCGAAGTAGCGGCGCTCCACAACGCCGACCTGCTGACCGCCGACGACTATCAGCATCCCGCCGGCGACGATCAAAAAGAGAAGAAGGAGAATGACGGCGGCTACGACAATGAGTGCGACAATCATGGCTCGAACCCCTTCGCGCAGCTCCCGGCTCGGCGGGAGACCTTCAAGCGATGCACCCTTCTCTTACACCTCTGGTATACCACCGCTTGACCTGATTTACAAGCGCGGATTTGGAGGTCGGCGAGCTGCCTTCGCGCCGGCGCATCCGGTAGGCGACGGCCCGCAGGCGGGGCCGTCCGCCTCAAACCCCTCAGCCAGCCATTCGTGTTGAGCCATCGGTCACATTCCTTTCTCGTATTCTGTCATACGACTGACCGACCAAACTGCGCTGACGCGATAGGACTGGACCTGCCGGAAAGGAGAAACTTACGATGGCCGAGAGGAAACCTGCAAAGAAGGGCCCGCAGAAGTCCGCCAAGAGCACCACCACGACCAACAAGACGTCCGAGGGATTCACGCCCGAGGAACGAGCCGCGATGAAGGAGCGCGCCCAGGAGATGAAGGCGGCCGCGCGACGCGGCAAGGCGGACGGGGAAAGCGACGTGCTCGCCAAGATCGCCGAGATGCCGGAACCGGATCGCGCTATGGCCGAGAGGCTCCATGCGATCATCAAAGCCAGCGCACCAGCCCTCTCGCCGAAAACCTGGTACGGGATGCCCGCGTATGCCAAGGACGGCAAGGTCGTCTGCTTCTTCCAAAGCGCGCACAAGTTCAACTCGAGGTATGCGACGTTCGGCTTCAGCGACGAGGCGAACCTCGACGAAGGCCGCCTGTGGCCGGTCTCCTTCGCGCTGAAGGAGTTGACCGCCGCCGAAGAGGCAAGGATCGGCGCGCTCGTGAAGAAAGCGGTGAGCTGAGTTTCTGGGCGGGGATACTGACTCCGCGGCACCTGTCGCTGAAGCCTGCGCGAAAACAGGCATGCCTGCCAGTCATTGACCAGTGAACCATCCGGTGCAGGAATGCGCGCGAAGGGAGGAACGGAGTGCCCATCTGCGGTGCTGGCAGTCACGCTCTCTTGTTGCGGTTACGCCCCGCAAATGCGGCTTAGTGGCCTTTCTACGCTGTAAGCAGGCCCGATTTGGTAGGTGGGAGAGCCTAGAGCCCTTCGCGCACGAGGCTGTCGACAGCGAACTCGAAGTAGGTGATCGCCTCGGTGAAGCTAAACGTCTCGCGGTCGTAGATCACGGCCGGAGAACCGTCCGACTCCTGGATGAGGCGCGCGCCGAGACGGGGATAGAAGAGGATGCGCCGCATGCCCATTGGCCCCTTCATGAGGTCGGGGTCGCGCCGTAACATCTCGACGTAGGCGTCCGAGGAGCGGTGCACGACGTCGGCGAAGTTCCCGGACTTGAGGCTGGCCTGGGCGGTTGCGAGCGAGTCGCGGAGGGTATCGTCTTTGATGCGGTCGAATTTAGCGGGCATCGTCTAAGTACCCTTCGCGTGCAAAACCTGTTCAAGGGAGGAAATTAGTGGCGGCAGGTCGTTCTGGACGATGTCCCAGATAATATCGAGGTCCACGGACGAATAGGCGTGAATAAGGCGGTCACGTGTGGCTGCAATCTGTCGCCACTGGATCTCCGGATGAGTGAGCTTCGTAGTGTCGCTTACGTTCCTGGCGGCCTCGCCGATTATTTCGATCAAGCGAACGAGGCCCAACGAAAGGAGCTCATCGGTGTCAAGGTCTGATCGCGATTTACCCCGTGCAAATCGAACAGCCTTGCGAGCGGACTCGAGCATGTCTTGCAGGCGCTCATCATCACGCGGCTTCATAGCAAACTAAGGACTCGGCCCGGACCTTGTCCCTGAAGCGAGGATGCAGGAACCCCGGCGTGTTTAGATCTACTTTCCGGCCGAGCATCCGGCTCAATTCATCCTGCATGGAAAAAAAGGCGAAGCCAGGAACATGACCTTGCTCAAATTCGACCAAAATATCCAGGTCACTTGTTGGTCCGAAGTCTTCGCGGAGCACCGAGCCAAACAAGGCGAGACGCCTAATGCAGTTCCGCCGACAGAAGGCCTCAATTTCGGGAATCGATATGGGCAATCGCGAGCTGACATCGACCACCATGATGCTACTCAGTATAGCGAACGAGGCTCGCGTCAAATCGATGAGTTGACGGGGTATTCGACGCCTTCCAGCTGTTGCGCGCGCCAGCGCTGGTGCTGCTCGTGGCGCTCCTTGAACTCCGGGATGACCTTGGTGCCGGCGCGATGGATCGACTCCATCACGTCCTCGTGCTTGCGGGCGCCGCACTGCGCGACGAAGATCATCAGGTCGAGGTGCGAGGCCTCGTACTTACGCAGCGTATCCTTGATGAACTCCGGGGTGCCGATGCAACCGCCTCGCTGGGCGGCCCGCCAGAGCGCGCGCGTTACCTCATCCTTGGGCTCTTCCGTTATCGAGGCGCCCTGGAATCCGCCAAACCCGCGGAAGCCCTCGCCGAGCGGGCCCCAACGTTGGTCCGGCGGCGTGTCCATGAACCGCTTGTAGATGTTCATCTTGCCCGGCTCGTGGCTGCCGCCAGTGAAGGGATTGTAGTAGTAGCCGAGCGAATAGGCAAAGAACTGCGCGCCCTCGAGCCCCTTGTCGATGGCCTCTTCGTCGTTCTCGAAGCACGAGAGCACGGAAAGTACCGCCAAGGCTGGGTTGAGGGCCTTGCCCATCGGGTAGCACTCTTCGCGCACGAGTTGGTAGTACTGATCGACGCGCTCCTCAAGCTCCTCGGGCGTCTCGAAGGCGAACCCGAGCGAGCCCATTCCCAATCGCGCCGCAACCATCGTCGTCTCACGACGAGACGATGCGACCCAGAGCGGCGGGTGCGGCTTCTGTAGCGGTTTGGGGATGACGTTCCGGGAAGGCATGCCCACGAAGGCGCCCTCGACGCCGGAGTAGGGAGTCTCCGACATCATCTTCACGCACTCGCGGGTGGCCTCTTCCCACATGCCCTTCTTCTCTTCGCGGCGCACGCCGAAGCCGCCCATCTCCATCTCGGAGGCGGACTCACCTGTGCCGAACTCGACGCGGCCGTCGGAGACGAGGTCGAGCGTGGCGATGCGCTCGGCGACGCGGGCGGGGTGGTTGTAGCGCGGGGGCATGACGACGATGCCGTGGCCGAGGCGAATGTTCTTCGTCCGCTGACTCGCCGCTGCAAGGAAGATCTCCGGCGCGGACGAATGCGAGTACTCCTCGAGGAAGTGGTGCTCGACCTCGAACACGTAGTCGAACCCGAGCTGGTCCGCCAGCTCTATCTGCTCGAGAGCATTCTTGAGTAGCTTGTGCTCCTGATCGGGGTCCCACTGCTCACCGTCGTAGGGCTTGGGGAGCTGGTGCTCGTAGAAGAGACCGAACTTCATTGGAGACCTCCGAGTTTGCTTGGCAAATTCGTGGGGGGCGGACTTGACGTGAACGTTAGGGTATAATATCGCATCGACGACGGCAAGCAGGAAGACGGGATAAGCTACGGGGATCTGTTTGGCTGGCGCGGAGATTCCTCGCGACCACCCCGGTACCGCTCGGCCCGACCCCGCGAGCTCGGAATGACACGTCGAACGGGACGAGCGGGACAAACGGCAAACCTGCAAAGCTGCAAACAGAGGGAGGCGTCATGACGCGAGCGCTGAAAGAACGAGTCGATTCCAGGGAAGCAAAGCGCGAGCCGCCATATCGCACCACGATGGAACTCACACCGGAGCAACAGAAGGCTCTTGCCGAGAAGCTGGGCGGCATTCAGAACTACAACCCGGTCGTGCTGCGGGAGATGGCGCGCAAGGACCGGCGCTTCTTCGCCCCGCTAATCATGTCGATCCTGAGCGCGGAGTTCCGGGGCATCGACTTCTTCGGCCGGTTCGTGGTTGATACGGAGGACGAGGTCCCGTGGCACATGACGCTCGGCGTTGCGCGCCAGACCTTTGACGAGTCCCGCCACACTCTGCTGAATATGAAGCTCCTCGAGCACCTCGGCTCGTCGGTGGGCGAGTACCCCGACATCATTCTCGGCCCCCAACGCGACGATATCCCGCCGGAAGAGCTCGACCCCGCTATCCTTCTCGCCCGCGTGAACGTGGCGCTGGAAGGCTTCGCTCTCACGACATTCGAGGAGATCCGGGCGCTCGCCGAACAGACCGGGGAGGAGATGGTCGCCCACTGCCACGACTACAACATGGCGGACGAGGTCACCCACGTCGCCCTCGGTGACTACTGGCTCGAGAAGCTGTCGCAGGTGCAACCGTGGCGCAAGGAGCGCGCCCGTGCGGCCCAGCAGGAGTTCGAAACGAACATTGCCATGGTGCGGCAGATGGCGCGGTCGTACATGGCGGCGAGCACACCGTCCGAAGCGACACCGAGCGGCAACGGAAACTAGACAGGGTTCGTCCTAAGCGTGGCCTACGTCATCGACCAGTCCCGCTGCATCAACTGTTCGTGGTGCCGGCGCGAGTGCCCAACGGACACGATCCACTATTTCGACCAGGAGGTGCGGAAGCACAAGATCGACCCGCAGTACTGCATCGACTGTGACATATGCGCGCGGGTGTGCCCGATGGACTGCATCTCGCACGAGCCGGCGGTCGTACCGGACGCGCAGAGTCTGGCGGCAGGGAAGATGCGCGCGCGGGCATGGGCGCGGGACCGGCGGCAGCTGAAGCTGGGGATTCGGGCCTACGCAGAATCGCAGGTCCTGAAGATAGCGCGCAATGGCTCCTGATTGTCATTCTGAGGAACAAAGAATCTGTCTGTGCGCGGGGCTCGCCTTGGCACCTGTGAACGTAATCTCGTACTCGCTCGTACGCTGGGGTGAGTCCCGGGCCGGAAGAGTGGGTGCGACATGGTTTCCGGACAGATCCTTCCTTCGTCAGGATGACAGGGGCGGGCAATGGAATTAGCCATTGACACTCGGCAGGTAGGCGGCGCCTTCTCCGTCGACGAAAGCGCCCGACGGCTCCTGCACTACCGTTTTGCGGAGGTCGCCGCGATGGAGGCGGAGGCGGGGTGGGTGATTACGATGGCCGCGCCGAAGCTGAAGATCGCTCTTGCCGAGCACGCTTACCAGTGCTCGCTCCACGCCGACGCCCTCGGCAGGCGCTTGCCAGAGATGCGGGTCATGGAGAACATCGACATGTCCATCCCGCCGACGCTACGTGTGGCGGACGTCCGCCGGCCGCCGAACGATGAGTTCGCGCGCTTCGTGCGAGAGATGCAGGACGCTGACGACGAGCTGCTGCGGCTGACGGGGCTCTACCGCGTCCTCAAACCCCATCTCGCCGTCTACTACCGCCACCACGCCGCGGTAACGGACCAAGTGTGCGATTCGCCGACGGTGCGGACGTTGAAGTTTATCCTCATCGACGAGGAGGAGCAGATTCGCTGGGGTCAGGCCATCTACGAAGAGATGGCGGACACGCCGGCGAAGCGGCGCCAAGCGCTCGAGTGGCAGATGCACCTGGAGGAGATCCTGGCCGCCTCGGGCGGCGTTACGGGCGGGCAATAACCGAGAACGGAAGGTCGAAACCCGAAACACCGCTCCGCAGACACCAACCGAGGCACCCGATAGACTGTCGTTTGGCATGCCGGTCCAGACCTTCGAGCACGAACACCACCCAGTCGAAGTCGAGCGCGAGGGGCTGTTCATCCACCTCGGCCGGCGGCGCGTCCGGCTCGAGTATCTCCTTCTCGTGGGCATGCTGTTGCTTGCGCTGGGCTTCGGGGCGCTCTTCATCGCGCTCGACCTCGGGAAGGACGAGCTCGAGCGCTGGGGCTACGCCGGCCTTTTCGGGATCGTGCTCTTTCGCTCGGCCTCCGTCGTCATGCCAATGCCCGGCGGCGGCATCATCTTCGCTGCAGGTGGCCTTCTCGACCCGATTGCGGGAATACCGGCGCCCGTAGCTGTCGGCTTGGTGGCCGGTTTGGCCGAGTCGCTTGGCGAGTTTACAGGATACGCCGCGGGCCTTGGCGGTGGCAGGATGCTGAAGGGTCGCGCGATCTACCGCCGAGTAAAAGGGTGGGTCGAGCGCCGTGCATTCCTTACCATCTTCGCCATGACCCTCGCTCCAGGACCGCTGTTTGATGTCGCCGGAATCGCCGCCGGCGCTACGCGGGTGCCGATCCGCGTCTTTTATCCGGCCCTCCTTAGCGGCAAGGTGCTCCGCGATATGACTGTCGCTTTCGCGGGCTATTACAGCCTCGACCTGTTCGCCGACTGGTATGGCGGGATCTGGGACGCCTTTGTGAGCGTGGTCAACAGCATCGCCGGACTCTTCTAATGGGACAAGAAGCCCGTTGCGCCCTCCGCTTTCAAGACACGATCGCCGAGGGGAAGGCGCGGTTGGAGACGGACGATCTCGTATTCCGAGGCGAGGATGGCCTTGGCTTGAAGCTACCATTCAGAGAGATGCGGTCCGTTGAGGCGGTGGACGGGAACCTACGCGTTCAGTTGGAGGACCGACTCGCCATTTTCGAGTTGGGCACGCAGGCGGAGAAGTGGGCGCACAGGATTCTCAACCCAAAAGGCCTTCTCGATAAGCTCGGAGTAAAACCGGCCATGAAAGTCGCTGTCCTCGGCGTGGATGACCCCGCCTTTCTGGCGGATCTCCGCGCGCGAACGGAAGACATCTCGTTCGAGCAGCCCGAGTCGGCGGCCGGTGCAATTTTCGTCGCTGTCGACGATGCTGCGGGTCTCGAATGTCTGGCGGCGCTAAAGAGAGCGATCAGACCGGACGGCGCTGTTTGGGTTGTCTTTCGCAAGGGACGCAAAGACTTCAACGAGAGCGATGTCCTGCGCGGCGGCCTCGCCGCCGGTCTTGTGGACGTCAAGGTCGTCCGCTTCTCGGAGAGTCACACGGCGAGCAAGTTCGTCATCCGGAAAGCCGAACGCGGCCGGGTGCAATAGGCGCCAGCGAAATACGGAACGAGGCACTGTATGGCAATCACGGAGATTTCCTTCGTGTCCACCCTCAGCCCTCCCCTCCCACTCGGGACAGGCTCTCGCCTCCGCCCCAGTACCGCTCGACCCCGGCCCCGCGAGTTCGGAATGACAGAGTAGGGGTCAGGGCAGGGGCGGAAGAGCTGGCGTCGGCAGCGGTACGACTGGCGGCGGCGAAACGCCCGGAAGTGGAACCATGCCCGGGTCGACATTAACGGGAACGTCCGTGGGTATCGCTCCGTTCACGGTGCCCTGAATCTCGTTGAGCGTCGCGTCCACCGTGCGAGTTACGTCAGAAACCGTGCCGCTTACCGTATCCAGCGTCGTCGACGTGATGCCGTCTAGGGTCCCGGTGGCGTCTGGACGCACGCCGGGAGCAGGGGCCGCCGCATCCTCGCGGCCGGAGGTCTGAGCGGATTGATCCGGGGTTCCCGCAGCGGAGGATGTATTCTCGAGCGATGTATTCTCCAAGGCGGGCTCCGACTGGGACCACGGCCGTATCGGCTCACCGATGGGAGACGCGATCGCGGCGGCGGCCAGAGCAGTGGTCGCAACGAGTGCAACCGCGCAGACCTTCGCGTTGACCCCGGCCAGCGCCACAAACTTCGCGATGCCGGCCGATACGGTCCCGGCCCCGGTACTCGAGGCGCCGATGGACTCGAAGATGCGTTCGCCAAGCATGGCCGGTACCGGTAGAGGAATGAGGGCGGCGTAGGCGGCCGCGGCGCGCTGCATGCGCGAGAGTTCGCCGGAGCAAGCTTGACACGAGCCC
>Ga0209690_1002098_pt1 | contig 11387 bp, 10 predicted proteins | sample GraSoiAngelo_150_FD_186164 | JGI IMG/M metagenome (GOLD analysis project Ga0209690, IMG submission 186164) | Grasslands soil microbial communities from the Angelo Coastal Reserve, California, USA - 14_1009_09_40cm (SPAdes) (version 2) | ecosystem: Environmental > Terrestrial > Soil > Grasslands ...
TGGTATGGCCTCTTTTTGCTGTTACAACGGCGCTACGATGAAGCCGACATGCAAATGAAGAAAGCGGCGGAACTGGATCCTCTTTCGCTCATCATAGCTGCTGAATCAGCAGGCCCTGCGATACTAACAGGACGATACGACGAAGCCTTGAGAATACTGCGGAAAGCCCAAGAGATCGATCCTGATTTTTTTGTGATTCACGAGTCATTCGCTGATTTGTACGAGGCGAAAGGGGAGCACGCGAAGGCCGTTGCAGAACTGCAATTGATGATTAAAACTTCTGGGGGGAGTCCTTGGGCCAGCGCAAGTCTGGCTGTTGCCCATGCATTGGCGGGAAACAAATCCGCCGCGCGTAACATACTAGACCATTTGGAGCGAGAGGCGCAGCATCGCTACATCTCTGCATATGAAATCGCAAGCATTTATGCAGCTCTCGGGGACGGAGAAAAGGCGTTGGAAGCTCTGGGAAGATCGCTCGATGAACGCTCTCTGTACAATGTTGGAAATGATGTTGCCACCGATCCAGCTTTCAAGAATTTGCGTTCGGACCCGCATTACGCGAATTTGTTGCACCGGGCGCAGCCATTGGCGGAATAGAACCCACAAGAGCTAACCAGAAACGCCCCGCGGGCTCCACTACCTCCGCTTCGGTTTGACCGGATATTGATATGCGCGAAAAATTGCGACACCCGCGTGCTTCTCTTATCGGATCGCTCGATTGCATCTTGTGCTTGCTTGATTTGCGCGAGCCCCCTCTTTCCATCGCCCTCTTGAGTACAACTGCTCACCGTACCAAAGGCGTACAATGTTGAGCCAGAAAAGAAATTCTGAAAGACATTAAACGAAATCGTGGAGAAATCGTCGCGCGATTTCCGTATGATGCCGAGAAGTATCATCGCGAAAACGGAAAGCAGCTAACGAATCGCCGGAGGTAGCCATGAGAATTGGCATACTGTGGGCCCTAACTTTCGCCTTGCTGAGTCTGTCTGCCCTGGGTTTTGTGCAGGCTACCAAGGAAACGAAGGCGACCGAGTCTGGAGAGCGAGCGGCCAAACGCACGAAGGCAGAAGAAGAGAAGCTCATCAGTCTGGAAAAGCGGGATTGGGAAGTAACGAAGAAGAAGGATTGGAAGAGCTTGGACAAACTGCTATCACCCGACTTTGTCTGGATTGACGACAGCGGTGTTATTGCCGGCCGAAACGATTTCGTAAGATACTTTGCCAACCTCGATCTCACTGACTATACGATGGAGGATGTGAAGGTCACACTTTTCAATTCTGACGTTGCTCTGGTGACCTACAAGGTTACAGAAAAAGGGTCGTTCAAGGGAGAGCAACTACCGTCAAAACCATACTATGTTGGATCTGGATATCTGAAGCGCGGGGGCGAATGGGTGAATATTTATACCCAGACGACGCTAGCGCGTTAGGGAAGTGGGAACGAGGTTTGTGGCCCACGATAGAAGAATGGTGTGACACGAGACAACTTGCTCCCACATTCTCTTAGGCGGCGGAGTGGCACTGGGTTCCAATGCTCGATACGATGCCAGTTTGCTCCCCCGACCGCGACAGGTCTTCCAAGACCGGCTCCACAATCTGGACAATGTGGTTGCGAACCGCGTAACACCAACTCGCTCAAACAGTGAAGCCCGAGTTTGCGCATGATGTTGCTGCGGTGTGTCTCCGCCGTCTTCACGCTGAGATCCAACACCGTAGCAACTTCTTTTGTACTCTTGCCCTCAGCAAGAAGTTGCACGACTTCCCGCTCACGTGCTGTCAACCGAGGCAGGCTGATCTCCTTGGTGAAGCCCGTCCGTTGCCGCGCAAGAACCAGTTCCGTAGCCCGGCTGGTCTTGGCAGCTTTCTTCTTCTACTTGCGACGGCGGGAGGCACACTGGAAGCCAGCGGACATTTTTGAAAAAGTCCGTCCTTGAACAACTTGGGGCATTCTGGCTGCAGCACGGGATGCAGCCCCAACTCATCGACCATCTTCTGAAACGAAGCTGGCGGAGGGACGATTCGAGGCCTTTCTTTAGGCAAGTTAAGAGCTTTGAGTTCCTTGGAGAGATTCACGTCGAGAGCTCTTAGCGTCTGGTCCAGTCCGAGCATCTCAGCTTCCTATTTATGCCTCCTCTCTATCCCCTGGGCGATGTTTTCTCGGAACAACTTATAGAACGTCTTTGGATGGTTGCGATACACGCCCTTCAAGAATCCGAAGATGAGTTCTTTCTTGCCGTAAGGTCGGCGAGCCATTTGTCCCGGATGCCGACTTACACGTCGGCTTGCGCGTCGGATTCGCGTTCATGAAAGGGACGTTTACTTAAGGCCAGCGGAGGTTGAGGCTGCGAACTCCTGTACTCTCAGCGTCGCACGAAGCCACTCCACAAACTTCTGCTTGTAGAACGCCCACTCGGCGTGCCCTTCCCAGTTCTCCATCCCGTGGGGCGCGCCTCCAAGCAAGATCAGTTTGAATGGGGTGCCGACTTCTTTGAGTTTCCGGGCGTATTCCATCGTGCCTCTGTAGAGTTCATCCTCGGTTCCTTGGATGAGAAGCATCGGGGGTTGGTCGGGTCGTGAGTTAAACAGGGGGGAATAGCGCTGCAGCGTCTCCCGCTTCCAGTCACCGAAGAGCCGTCTTACGGCCGCTTTCTCCCAGTCCGAACTTTCGGGCCACTTCGTGAAGTCATACACACCGTAGAACGAAACTACTGCCTGCACCTCACAGCCGGTACACGGTTCAGAAGCGACTTGCGCCACCAATTGCCCGCTGGCGGATTCACCCAGCAGGGCAATGCGATTCGGGTCAATATGAAAACGATCTGCATGCGCGCGAACATATCGGATGGCGGCGCGAACGTCTTCGAGTTGCTCGGGAATGTGTACGTAGGGCGTGAGCCGGTAATCAATTGAAAACCACGCGAATCCGGCTTCAGCCAACGGCTCGAATAGGGGGGAAACGTAGGTCACCTTGTTGCCCGCCTCCCAGCCGCCCCCGTGAATGATAATCACCACGGGAAGAGGACCGATGTTCTCAGGAATATACGCATCCATGAGCAACTCACGGCCGCCCGGGCGGTTATAGGCAATGTCTCTCCAAAGGCCGCGACGGTCGCGCCTCAGCCAGGCGGTCAGATCCTCTTTCCAGTCCCACTGGTCGGGATGCCAGTTCTCAAAATTGTGAATGGCACCCGCCACAGGATAAAAGGTGCAGTGCGGCAGCTGCTTACAGAAAGCCTCCGCGGCGGCGGACGGCGATTCTTCATCCGACGTACCATGAAACATGAGCACTGCCGCCGTGGTCCCGTCCTTCATGGCATTTTCCTTCCCCTGGGACCGTCCGGTATCGCCCAGCTTGGCACCGAACGTCACCACGCCTCTGAACCCGCCGTGTGCGGCAAGGGATAGCGCGATTCCTGCGCCTGTATCCTCCCCGATCAGAACTGTTTCAGGCGTGATGTTGAAACGACCTGGGCAGCGGACATAGCGGATCGCTTCGGCTACGTCTTCGCTAGAGCGGTACTCCACGGAAAACCATGCGAAGCCGGCGCGGTCGAGCACTTCGAAGAGCTGCGTCACGTGTGTGCTCTTGGTGCCTTGACTGCCGTGAATGATAATGGCCGCTGGGCGCGGCTCACCTGCCGGCGCATAAGCATCCAGGGTGAGTTGATCATGGAAGGTCACGTCGCGCAGTGCACCCGGGATGAAGTAATGCGGCCTGCCTCCGAGCGGTTGCGAGCATGGGGCAATGCTCGCCGCAAGCGCGGCAATCAGCACGGGGAGAGAAGTCATGCACTCCCCGAAGTCCAAGAGACGTAGGGCTCACGGGGCGGTAGAAAGCACATCCGAAACCGCCCCACGCGTATATGGCTAGAATCGGAAGTGCAGGCCCCACTGCATCTGCCGCATGTCGGTCGCAGCATACGTAATTCGTCCTGCATCGGACACGTCCACAGTTGAATTCGGAAGTCCCAGGTTCGTGTGGTTGAAGGCATTGAAATTCTCCCAGCGGAATTCCAGTGTCTTTCCTTCCGTGATGACGAAATTCTTGGACAGCGAAAGGTTAAACAGGTACTGCGGCGGCCCACGCAGCGAGCCCTTGGAAGCCGTACCGTTGCGGAAGGGTTGCTGTGGGGAGGTGTAAGCGGCGGGGTCAAACCACAAGTCGCGGTTGGGATTCGGGACATGGGGATTCCCAATGATGTCCGGCCGAACGCTGTTGAAATCTGTGTTTAGCAGCGGCGCGTTGGAGACGAAGGGCGTGAAGGCAGCGCCGGACAGCAAAGTAGTGACGCCACTGAAACGCCAACCGCCGACAAACGCGTCCGCTACCTGGCTGGTCTTAGCAGCCCAACGGCGCCCTTTGCCGAAAGGAAGATCCCAAGTATGGAGCAGCGTCAAGGCGTGGGTATGGTCCCAGCTGGCAGGGCCGTGGTCCCCTCGGATGTTGTAGTTGTCCGAGAAGTTGTACCCACCCTCGGAGTTGGTCATGGCTTTCGACCAAGTGTAAGTCAGCAGGAAATCCAACCCGTGGGACGTCCGCTTCTGAAGTTTTGTCTGCAGCGAGTGGTAGCTTGAGTTGTCGCAATTGCAGACGTCGTACACTCCTTGCGACAGACCAAATTTGTTGAACGGACGACGCGGACCAAGATCGCCCGGGCCTGGAACCGCCTGGTTGGTATTGCGATTGGCAAAGAGGTGCCGGCCGACGTTGCCTACGTACGCGATTTCAGCGGTCAGGTCAGAACGAATTTCATGTTGTACCGACAAGTTCCAGAAATCCGCCAGCGGGATGCGGTAGCTGTCTAGCGGATAAAAGTAGAAATAAACTCCCACGCCGTCGGGAAGCGGAAAGCGTCCGTTTGACGGGAACAGCGGAGGCAGCGGCGGGCCAGTCGTGAGAAAAGTGGGAACGGCGGGTGAATAAATGTTCGGCGCACTCAGGAATTGGCCGAACTGCACTGGCGGATCAAGTTCTGGATTCTGGCCGAACACGGCACCCACGCCCGCCGCGTTGAAGCTCCGGCCATATCCGGCGCGAAGGACCGTGCCTAGCCGAAGTCGGTAGGCTAGCCCAATGCGTGGCGCAAACCCGGCATTGTACGGCTTGACTCCGAAGTTTGGAGGGACGGATCCGACGCCCGCTACGAGGACATCACCGGTGGTGGGATCAAAGCTTCCTCCGCTGCCGGGTTTCGCGCCAGTCTGCGGCAGGTAGTTTTCATAGCGAAGCCCGTAGTCAATACTCAGCTTGGAGGTGGCACGCCACGAATCTTGTCCGAAGAAATACAGCCGTGTCTGCCGGATGCTGGGATAAAAGCCAGGAGTGGTGAAATTGCGCGCGATGAAACTGGGCTGGCCGAGCAAGTAGGTCGCAAGGCCAAGACCTGTCGTGGCGCTGCCCGCTGCGATGTTATCGACGTCGGCGCTGCCCGTCACGCTGTCTGCAAAGGTCAATTCGCCTGAGCGGTGGTTACCGCTATCGATGCGGGTGGTTTGCGCGCGGCGTATATCAACGCCCCACTTGATGGTGTGATTGCCCGTTTGTTTGCTCCAATTGTTTACCCATTGAAAGTGGTTCTCGGTTTCGCTGAGCGGACAGTTGCACTGGTTGACGTTCAGCCCGTAGCCGAAGTTGAATCCGCCATCGCCGGTCACGTAAAAAGCTGGCATGCTACTGGTGTCGCTAGTGCCACGGTTGAGGCCGATCAGTCCGGCATCACTCGCTGGATTGAGTCCGAAGCCGCCTGGCCGTACTCGAACCCGATATCTATACGTGCCAAATCGGACGTCGGTAATTAATGTTGGGTTCAATGAGTACGTCCAACCCAACGCGAGGCTCTGGTTGCGGACCAGCGAGCGGCCAGCGAAGTGGAAGGCCGACGGCCCTCCCGCCACTTCCCCATACGCGCCCGGAGACTCCTTGGTAAAGTCGGCGATGCTGTAACGGCCGAAAAAGTGATGTGCCTCCGAAAAATTGTAATCAATGCGGCCGTCGTACTGGTCGGTATCGAACTTCTCGGAAAAACCTGCCGCGAAGTTGTTAGCGACATCACCGGGAGCACCAAAATTCGGCGCAGGCAAAAAGCCGAGCAATTGGATCATGGAGGCATTCGGGACGGGTAACACATTGACCTGGCCGCCGGAGGAGATCGCTTGACGCCCGGTCCCATCGGGACTACCAGTCGTGGGATCAAAAACCATCCCTGCCCGGGCCTGAACCACAGCACCTTCGGTGGTGGTTACGTTCACCGGGTTGGCGCAGGGACCAGGTGACGTGGTTCCGTTTGCGCAGATGTAATCACCCAGCAGCGCACTCAGGTCGCCAGTGCGCTCCGCGGCTGTGGGGACGGTAGCAATTAAGGCTCCGCCTGTCCTGCGCCGTGTTCCCTGATAATCGAAGAACCCAAAGAGCTTGTTCTTCCGCAGTGGGCCACCGACCGAGCCGCCAAATTGATTCCACCGCAAAGGAGGCTTAAGGTGGGTGAAGGGATCCGCCGCGTTGAATTTGTCGTTCCGAAGATATTCAAAAAGTGAACCGTGAATCTGATTGGTTCCCGACTTTGTGGTTCCTTGAAGTAGCGCGCCCGACACGTTTCCGAACTCAGCATCGTAGTTGCTGGTGGTTACTTTGAATTCCTGTAGCGCGTCGGGGTTGGGATTGACGACGGCGATGCCCAGAATGTTGCTGTGATTCTCCGTTCCGTCCAGTTCGAATCCATTTGAGTAGAAGTACTGCCCGTTGACATTGATCTGCAGTCCGCCTTGAGGATTCTCGCTGGACGCGTGCTGGAAACCGTTCAACTGCGACCCGGGCAGGGCCAGCACCAGCGTGGTCACATTGCGGTTGAGGATCGGCAGTCGCTCCACTTCGTTAGCTGTCAGGGTATTGCTGACGTCTGCTCGGTCTGTTTTCAGTAGCGGACCCTCAGTGCTTACGGTAACGGTTGTTTCGGCTTTGCCCACGCGGAGCTGAGCATCTGCCCGCGTGGTCGCATCTACCTGCACGTCTGCGCTCGCGGAAAATTCAGAGAAGCCGGGTGCTGTGACCTTCACCCGATAGTGTCCAGACAGCAAATGGGTTTGGGTAAAGTTTCCGTTTGAGGTGGTCTTGGTTGTATAGGTGATACCGCGGTCGAGATCTGTTATCGCAATCTCCGCGTTTGGCACTGCCGCTCCGGTGGGATCCGTCACCGTGCCGGTGATGTTGCCAAACACCGCCTGGCCGACCCCGGCAGGAGGAAAGGCCAAGACCAGGAATATCCAAGCCACTACTGGAATAATCACTTTCGGGAAATGCATGATGAAAACCTCCCCTGCAACCTTGAGTTTCACCTGTAATGCCCGATCGACCCCCAACTGTCACTCCGGAACACCCGCCGTCGCAACAGAGCGCCTCACAGTGCCTTTTGGATTTGCTTTCTCAGCAACCTATGGTGGCATGTGACTCTCCGTCTCGATAATCTGCTGAGTGACGGACGGGCCGGACAAGGGCAGCACGTTGCCAGCTCCAGCGGAATGGAGCTTCTGAAAGAATGCCATTTCCTTTTGCTGGTTGGCTGCGTCGCCCAGCACCTTGTACACCGAGGCCAGCCGAAAATGCGCAACTTCATTTTGCGGCTCGATCCGAACCGCCTCTAACAAATGCCCGAGCGCTTCCCGCGATCTTCCCTGGCTGATCAAGGTGCTGGCTAAACCGATGCGAGCCTGAGCGAAGTCGGGATGATGTTGAACCGCCTTAGAGAAGTGCGCCAGCGCGGGCTCGAACTCGCCTCGCTGGCGATAGATCTCGCCGATTTCATATTCGGCGTCGGAGTTATCCGGCGATAAGTTGAGTTCCAGTTCAAATTCATGCAATGCTTGCTCAACCGCATTCGTTTCCTTGGAACCCTGCAGAATTGCCCGCCCCAACCGGAAGTGAATTCCTGGCATTCTGGGTTCCATTGCCAGAACATTCCTATACTCCCCGATGGCCAGATCATAGCGCTGCAGGCTTGCATGAACTTCAGCGGTCGCATAATGAAGCCACACTGAGCTGGGAGCAACCCGCATTAGTTGGGTCATCAATTCGTAGGCCCGGTCTGCGTACAGGCGCGATGAGTGAAACAGAATCTCGGGGTCATTGGGATAGCGTTTCAGCAACTCATCAGCAACTGCCATGGCCTTATCCTGCTGCTGCAGGCCTTCATAGGCACGCTGAAGGTCCAAGCCGATGAGCCGTCCCATCTGCTTGTCGGACGGGTGGCGGAACGCCGAGGCCAGGATGACAATCGCCTGCTGGTTGCGTCCCAACTCGGCATAACACAGGCCCAACATCGTCTCGGCCTGAGTCATCTTCGGATTCAGCTTTAGTGCCCGTTCAAAGGCCTTACTGGCCTCCAAAATTCGACTGTCCGAGTAGTAAGCCAGTCCCAGGTTTGCCTGAACTTCGGAGACACCGGGGGCCAGCCCTGCGAGCTTTTCGAGGGACTTCACGGCCACGGCCCAATCCTTCGCAGCCATAGCCTCTTGGGCCTGCTTTGAAGTGGTTTCGATTTCGGACTGATTTACTTTCGCAGCAAGGCTCTTCGGGATGCTCTCGAACGCGAGCATGCAGCACAAAAAACAGAACGCGACTTGCCTTGGCTCAGCCCTCACCGGTCCCCCTCGGAACCTCAGACTCACCACTCGATTACCTCCGACTGGCGGTCAACAGGAGTTTCCTATTCCCCTGTACTCGCGGAAGCTTTACACCCGCAGCCCCCTTTGTGTCAAGAATATCGACGTTGCCGTGGCGTACAAAGTACTCAACTGCGCCGGCCACGGTTTCCGCTTCCGCTGCGGTGCTACTGCGGAACTCCGTTGTAATTGACGTGCACTCGGAGCGTAACCGAACCAATCGTTTGACCGTCAGCTTCCGCTCTCCACGTCAATTGCTGCCAGGTGTTCTTCTGCGATTCCGGTGCTACAACATTTATTTGGACCGGGTAGGCATCATGCGCAGCTATGGAATAAATCATCGGACCTGGTTTCTCGGTCCAGCCCGAGGGCAAGACCGAACGCAAGGTGACCTGTTTCGGCGCGTCGGAATCGTTATGAATTAGAAGTGGGACCCAAACCGTCTTGTCAGGCCCGCCTAAGGCAGTTTCAGGCGCGAGCAATTGTGACAAATGGTCGAGATTGTGTGATCGCCAGAATGCGCGATAATAAGCCCAAGGCCCTCCGAATTCCAATGACACTCCCTGTCGCGCTATAGGCTCGTATCCCCGTGCCCGCACGTATGGAATCGTTCCTGGTGTGATCCCCTCGAAGACATCTCCCGTGGTGCTTCCTTTCACCAGCGATTTTCCCAATACGAAGCGCACGGGCTCATTGAGGTATTGATCCAAATATTTTTGGAGATCAGCCTGGTTCGTCGGCAACTGCGACTTGTCATTCATCCATGCGTCGGAGGCAATTTTTGCGTAGGGAACACCTTTTGAAGGCGACACATCGCTGGTCTTGTATTGCGGTCCGTGGCCCTCAAGGAATGCGAAATGAGTGGCGTCGGAGAAGTAGTAGATCTTTTTCGGCTGCCACGGATGCAGACCTTCGCCGTAGTTGCTGATGGCAGTGTGGTCGCGGGGTGCTTCTACCTGTTCGGGGAATGCCACGGGATCGCCGGCGAGGTCGAACGCTTCGGTGGCGAGCACGCCTGCGGCCTGGTGGTCGTCGTGATTTTCGCCTGCAACGTAGAGTGGGAGCCATGTCAGAATTACTTCTGGTCGTGTGAGACGCACTAACCGCACTACCTGTTCCAAAGAGGCGCCGTGCCCCCAGGTCTCAAGCGAATGCAAAACGTCCTGGCCCGGAGTATCGGGACTGTTGAGATACCAAACGTCAAGTATCCCCATGGAGGCTAGAGCTCGACGTCCTTCAATTTCGCGTACTGCGCCAAGGGATGCAGCTTGTTCATTGCCCACGGCGTTCCCACCGGCGTTGCCACGTGTGCCATAAATCACAGATACATGTTTGTGTTCCTCGTAGATGGCCTTCGCTAAATACGGAGCAGCCAAGGAATCGTCATCCGGATGCGCGACGATAAGTAGAATTTCGGCCTTATAGCGGTCGTCCGAAGGTGGATTTGGCGGGGCTGCCGGCAACTGTGCCCACGCGAGGGAGTAGGAAAAAAAGCTTAACAGCACAAAACGTGAAGCCAGCGACATTCTTATGATCATGTATGTCCCTCAGTTATGTGGACTCTCAGTCCGATACACACCGGTCGCATTAAGGCAAGTGTATTCGAGGTTGACCCAAAGGTTCTATCGAGAAATGCTCCCGAAAGCATTGGCGAGTCGAAGCATTTTACTATCGCGTCTTCACTGCGGGGAGAAGTCACTGCTACTCGTAAAATTGGCCCCACTCGGCATTTCGATTCGAGCCCCCACGCGATCAGTCCTGGATGGTCGGCATTAGCGGCCAATCTCTGCCCATTTTCAGGGTGTCGGGAGGTTGCGGGCTTGACTGAGGATTTTGGTGAGCCGGTTGGAGAGGCGGTCGAGGCGACGGCAAAGAGGTAATGGTCGCCCACGAACGTTCCCCCATGGATCGTGATTCCCGGCCTTTGAAAATCGGCCAGTATGCTTCCGTTCCCCAGATCCAACAATCTGAGGTGATTGACATCGTTGAAATGTTCAGCGGAACGATAAATGACGACGGCATGTTTTCCATCGGGCGAAATATCCAGTGTCTCTATTCTGTCCAATCGCAACACGCTTCCGATAAGAATTTAACCGCTCGAACGATTCGAGCTGTGGTACTTTTCCCATACTTTTCGTTGTGGCGAACCAGCCACAATTTCGGCAGCACGCGCTTTTCAACAGGAGAAATTCTCCGCTTTTGCGTTGATGGTTTTCGCATTCATAACAGGCTCCGCTCCAACTGACGACGAGACAGAACAGGAGTTGACGAAGATCATGCGGCAATGGGCAGAGGCGCGCATAAAAGGAGACGTCACCTTTCTCGAAAAACTGTACGCCAAGGAGTTTCTCATCACAGGCACTAACGGTATGCTCATTGCAAGAGACACAGACATCGGGTTGTTTGCCCGGAAGGAGATAAAACCCCAATCCATCGAGGATGACGACTTGAAAGTCTCTCTCTATTGTCCCGATGTCGCCATCATGACTGGACGCGAAACAGTAGAGGGATGCTATAAGAGCAATTGTGGTGGCAAAGGCTCGCTCCGCTTCACCAACGTTTTTGTCCGCCGTGACGGGCGCTGGCAGCTCGTTTCGAGTCATGGGACGTGGGTACAGAAGCCGATTACTGCCGTCAACCAGCCGAGCAAATAAAGGACACCTGAATCCTGGCGTTGAAACGAGGCGAACGCTTCTGCAATCCGTTCCAATCATTTCATAGCCTCTAGGAGGG
>Ga0209690_1002105_pt1 | contig 11355 bp, 10 predicted proteins | sample GraSoiAngelo_150_FD_186164 | JGI IMG/M metagenome (GOLD analysis project Ga0209690, IMG submission 186164) | Grasslands soil microbial communities from the Angelo Coastal Reserve, California, USA - 14_1009_09_40cm (SPAdes) (version 2) | ecosystem: Environmental > Terrestrial > Soil > Grasslands ...
AAGAGGGAGGCGGGAAGAGGGAAGACTGACTCCGCAGTGCTGAGCGATGGGTCCACGATGACGTGGCAACGCGGCGACTCGGCGCTCGTGGTGAACCGGGACGCATCCCTCACGTTCACGGTCGCGAGGCCCGATGGGAGACCCACGGTGCTCGAGCCGTACATCGGCATGGCGGGGCACGCGATGATCGCGCGCGATGACGGCGCGGTGTTCGTCCACCTGCATCCCGCAGGGACCATCTCGGTCGCGGCGCAGGAGACGTTTCAGCTCCGGCAGCCGGGAGACACGATCCGGGGACTGCTCGGCAGGCGGCTGACTGAAATGCAAATGCGCGAGCAGGGAGCGGGGACGAGGGAGCCCCTCTCATTCCCGTACGCCTTCCCGCAGCCCGGCCATTACCGTCTGTGGGTTCAAGTAAAGCGGGACGGCCGGATCCTGACGGGCGTGTTCGACGCCGACGTGGCGCGCGTCCCTTAGCGCACTGCGACCGGCGCCGGGTGGCGTAGCGCGCCGTCCGGGGTCTTCATCGCCGCGTCGAGCGAGTCCAGGTCCCACATAACGATCGTGACGAGTTCGCGCGCCGCCGCGAAGCTCTCGAGATCGAGGGCCGAGAGCCCGGGTTCCTTCTGCGCCCGCCCCGCCGCGTCGGCGCGGTAGGGATGCGTGTGCCAGGTGCCGACAAGGTCGGGTACGCCCTCGCAGTCTCCCGCGACGGCGAACTGCAGCTGCTTCAAGTGCGCCGCCTGGACCAGCCGGCGCACGAACAGGGTATCGTTCGCGACGTCACCTGCGAGGCACCCCAGATACTCGAGCTGCGTCGGCCGCCCCGTGCCGAGCAGCTGAGTGAGCGTGTTCTGGCCGGCGAGCTCGTCCCAGTGCCGGTTGTTCGTCACCCACACGGCGCTCATCATGCCGCGGAGCTGGGCCGGGAGCACGATCAGCTTGAACGGCGGTACCAGCGCCATCCCGGCGAGCAACGCAGCGCCGAACACTCTCATCGCTTTTGTCTCGCGTACGTCCCGACGAGCTGCGCCGTGCCGAGCACGTGGCCCTTCATCGCTGCCTCCACGTCCTGCTTGGGCGCGCCGGCCTTGAGCTTCAGGGCGGCGTCGAGCGCGTACAACTTGAAGAAGTAGCGGTGCGCCGGCCCCGGCGGTGGGCACGGACCGCCATAGCCTGCGCGGCGGAAGTCGTTGCGGCCCTGCAACGCGCCGCCTCCGCCAAGGTCCGGGAGCAACTCGGTCTTGGCCACGTTTTCCGGCAGGGCCGTCGCCGTTGCCGGCAGGTTGTAAAGCACCCAATGCACCCACGTTCCCCCGGGCGCGTCGGGGTCGTCGGCGATCAGGGCGAAGGCCGCCGCGCCGGGCGGCCCGCCGCTCCAGGCGAGCGGCGGCGACACGTCCGCTCCATCGCAGGTGTGCTTGACCGGGATCGCGGTCCCGTTCTGGAACGCGGTGCTCGACAGCGAGAACGCCATACGACCCCCTCCCTTCCAGGCCCCGGCGGTCGCGAGCGCGACGATGAGCAGCGACGGCGCGGCGAGGCGCGGCATGGCACTATTATACAAAATCAAACCCGGGGCACGTACCGCTCCCCGGGCCGATGGGTCGGGCGAAGTGGCCGTCACGCTTCCACCACAACCTGGCTGGAAACTACCGCCCGGCCCGCCCTGAAGGGTCGGGGCGCCGTGCGGGCCCTGTCAGAAAACCGTCAGAGCACCTTGCCAGTCTTCAGCGCGCGGTGCATTTCTCGGCAACGCGATGCACACCCCCATCCTCAAGACCCACCCTCGCGGCCTGTTCGTCGCTGTGCTGCTGCTCCTCACGCTCGCGCTCGCGGGCGTGATCACGCTGCAGGCGAACCGCACGTTCTTGTATCACCGCGCCACCGCTGAGCACATCCTGCACGACTACGCGCAGCTCGCGGCCGCGCGCTTCGGGCAGCGCGTGGGCATGGAGCTGTACTACCAAGCGTTCGCGCCGGGCACCGAAGCGCTGTGGCGCGCGAAAGCCGGGATACCGGGGGCGCCGCTGCCGTCTCCGGCGGCGCTCGCCGCAGGGCTGGAGCCGCACGCCGCCGCTTTCGTCCGGAATGGTCGCTACACGTTCCGCTACGAGCCACGGAGCGGCCGGCTCGAGACCGCGGGCGGAAGTCCGTCGCCGACCGCGCGGAAGTGGCTGCTCGATACCCTGCCGATCCACAGTCGCACGGCGTACGACTCCGAGGACCATATCGGCGCGATCGTGCGCACCGTGGAGGGCGTACCGCGCGCGATCGTGTACACGGTCGTGAAAGACAAGGCCGGCGCGCCGCAGGCGATGCTCGGCCTGGAGGGAGATCCCAAACAGCTCGAGCCCGTCTATACGATGGGCGAAGACAAGTTTCCGCTGCTCCCACGTCCCCTCACGGGGGGCGTGATCTATGATTCGCTGGGCTCGGTCATCGTGGCCGACGCCGACGGAAACGAGCTCTACCGCTCGCCGGTCCAGTACGAGCCGACGTACGCGGCGCGCGACTCCGTCGAGGGGATGGGCGGGATGCGGGTGTATGTCGCGCTGCGCCCTGACATGGCGCCGAAGCTGATCATCGGCGGCATGCCGCGCTCGCCGTTGCCGCTGCTCTTGACCCTGCTCGCGCTCACGGCAGGGCTCATCGTGGTCGCCCTGCTGCAGCTCGCCCGCGAATACGAGCTGGCACGCCTGCGCGCCGACTTCGTGTCCGGCGTATCCCACGAGCTGCGCACCCCGCTGGCGCAGATCCGCATGTTCTCGGAGACGCTGCTGCTCGGCCGGGTGCGCTCGGAGGGGGAGCGCGTCCGCTCGCTCGAGATCGTCGACCAGGAAGCACGCCGGCTCACCCATCTGGTCGAGAACCTGCTGCACTTCTCGCGCTCGGAGCGCCAGGTCACGCGCCTGTCCCCCGCGCCGGCGGCGCTGGCGCCGCTCCTGCGCGAGGCGGTCGAAGGGTTCGCGCCGCTGGCCACGACGCGCGGCGTCAACCTGCGGACCGAGCTCGCCGACGGGGTCGTGGCCCCGGTCGACGCCGAGGCGCTGCGCCAGATGCTGCTCAACCTGCTCGACAACGCCGTGAAGTACGGCCCCGCGGGCCAGACCGTCACGGTCGGCCTCGCGGCGACCGACGGCCAGGCGCGAATTTGGGTGGAGGACGCGGGACCCGGGATCCCGGCGGCAGACCGCGAGCGCATTTGGGAGCGCTTCTGGCGCCTGGAGCGGGACCGCGGCTCGGCCGTCGCAGGCACCGGCATCGGCCTCTCGGTCGTGCGGGAGCTGGTGGCCCTGCACGGCGGCCGCGCCTGGGCGGAGGACCCGCCCAACGGAACCGGAGGGGCTGCCGCCGCCGGAGCGCGCTTCGTGATCGAGCTGCCACTCACGCCCGCGGGCGCGATGCTATGAAGCGAATCCTCGTCGTCGAGGACAACCCCGATCTCGCCTACGGGCTCCGCAACAACCTGGAGATCGAGGGCTACGAGGTGGAGGTCGTGGACGACGGGACCGAGGGGCTCGCCCGAGCGCGCAGCGGGCCCGACCTGGTGATTCTCGACTTGATGTTGCCGGGCATGGACGGCTATCGCGTGCTGCGCGCGCTGCGCGACGAAGGCCGTCGCATGCCCGTCCTCATCCTCACGGCGCGCGGTGAGGAAGCCGACAAGGTCCGCGGGCTCCGGCTCGGCGCCGACGACTACGTCACCAAGCCGTTCGGCGTGCTGGAGCTGCTCGCGCGCGTCGAGGCGCTGCTGCGCCGCGCGGCCCCGCCGGGCCGGGACGGCGCAGGGCCGCCGGAGCGGTTCGGCGACGTCGAGATCGTCCCCGCCTCGCGCACCGTGCTGCGGGGCAGCGAGCCCGTGTGCCTCACGCCCAAGGAGTTCGACCTGCTGTACGCGCTGGTCAAACGACGCGGCGCGGTGGCGACGCGGATGGAGCTCCTCAGCGAGGTGTGGGGCTACAGCGCCGCCGTGCTCAGTCGCACGGTAGACACGCACGTCGCCGAGCTGCGCCGCAAGCTCGAGGCCGACCCCGCGGCGCCGCGCTACATCCTCACCGTGCGCAAAGCCGGCTACCGGCTGGATCGCTAAGGAGGCCCCCCGTGCTGGCACACACCCTGGTCGTGGCCGCGCTGCTCACCGCCCCGCCGGACGGGCGACAGATCATCCGCGCCATGCACGACCGCTATGCCGGCGCCTGGTATCGCACGCTCAGCTTCGTACAGCGCAACACGGCGACGCGTCCCGACGGGACCACGGAGCACTCCGTCTGGCGGGAGTACGCCGCGCTGCCCGGTAAGTTGCGCATCGAGTTCACCCCGGCCGATTCGGGGAACGGCATCCTGTTCGTCAACGACTCCCAGTTCGTGTTCCACGCCGACACGATCGCGAGCGCGTCGGCGTTCATCCACCCCCTGATGGTGCTCGGCTTCGACGTGTACTTCGACGCCGCGGAGCATACCGTGGCGCGGCTCGAGCGACTCGGGTTCGACCTGGCCACCGTGCGCGACGACACCTGGCAGGGGCGCCCTGCATACGTCGTCGGCGCGAAGGGGCGGCAGTTCTGGGTGGACCGGGAGCGCCTGGTGTTCGTGCGACTGCTGGAGCCGGGCCAGCGCGACACGACCCGCACCAGCGACATCCGCTTCAACAAGTATCAGCCCGCCGGCGGTGCGTGGATCTCGGCCGAGGTGGCGTTCCTCGTGGACGGGCGGGAGCGCTGGCTCGAGGAGTACACCGAGATCCGGACCGGCGACGCCCTTCCTGACGCGTTGTTCGACCCTCGGCGGTGGGCCACGGCGCGGCACTGACGGCGGCGGAGTTCGAGGTGCAGTAGCGCGCGCGGCGGTCTGTCGCTCCGGAACGTGCCCTTGTAGTCTTCTGTCCCATGGCCAGTCCCGTCCCCGCCAAGTACAAGGTCGGTCTCGTCCAGATGGCGATGTCTTCCGACACCGCCGCGAACCTGCAGGCAGCGATCACGAAGGTGGAAGAGGCCGCCGCGGCGGGCGCGCGGCTCGTGTGTCTGCCCGAGCTGTTCCGCTCGCGCTACTTCGCGCAGCGTGAGGATGCGGCGCTGTTCGACCTGGCCGAGCCCGTCCCGGGCCCCACCACCGACGCGCTCGGCACGGTCGCGCAGCGGGCCGGGGTGGTGGTGATCGCCCCCGTGTTCGAGCGCCGCGCTCCCGGGCTGTACCACAACAGCGCCGCGGTCATCGACGCGGACGGCCGGCTGGTGGGGATCTACCGCAAGATGCACATCCCCGACGATCCTGCGTACTACGAGAAGTTCTACTTCGCTCCGGGTGACCTGGGGTTCCGCGCGTTCGACACGCGCGTAGGCCGGATCGGCACGCTGGTCTGCTGGGACCAGTGGTACCCGGAAGGCGCGCGGCTCACCGCCTTGCAGGGGGCGAGCGTGCTGTTTTATCCGACGGCGATCGGCTGGCACCCGGCGGAGAAGGCCACGCACGGCGCCGCGCAGCTCGACGCCTGGCGCACGATCCAGCGCGGTCACGCGATCGCGAACGGGTGCTACGTCGCCGCGGCAAATCGCGTCGGCCTCGAGCGCCCGGGAGGCGGAGAGGGGGCGACGCTCGACGGGATCGAGTTCTGGGGCTCCTCGTTCCTGGCCGATCCGTTCGGCGCGATCGTGGCAGAGGCCCCGCAGGACCGGGAAGCGCTCCTGGTCGCCGAGGTGGATCTCGCGCGCATCGAAGAAGTACGCCGCGGGTGGCCGTTCCTGCGCGACCGCCGCATCGACGCGTACTCGGGGCTCGGCAGCCGGTTCATCGACCCGCAACCGTAGTGCCCCGTCCACAGACGCCGACCGGCCTCGGCTTCCGCATGCCCGCGGAGTGGGAGCCGCACCACGCGACGTGGCTCGGATGGCCTCACAACCGGAGCGATTGGCCGGGCAAGTTCGCGCCGATTCCCTGGGTGTACGCCGAGATCGTCCGCAAGCTCACCCCCGGCGAGATGGCGCGCATCTTCGTGAGCTCGGCAGCCCACGAGCGCCAGGCGCGGGGCGTGCTGGCGCGGGCCGGGGTCGATCTCGGCCGGGTCGAGTTCTTCCGCTTTCCCACGAACCGCGGCTGGACCCGGGACTTCGGGCCGATCTTCGTGCGACGCATGCCACCACAGCGGGAGGTGGCGATCGCCCGCTTCCGGTTCAACGCCTGGGCCAAGTATCCCGACTGGAAGCAGGACGACCGCATCCCCGAGCGGGTAGCCGCGAAGCTCAAGCTGCCGCTCTATCGCGCGCGCGGGGAGGGAGGGAAGCCTGACATCGTGCTCGAGGGGGGCGCCATCGACGTCAACGGTCGTGGCACCTTGCTCACCACCGAACAATGTTTGCTCGACCCGGCGGTGCAGGTCCGGAACCCGGGCCTGTCCCGCGCCCAGCTCGAGGGCGTGCTGCGGGACTACCTCGGCGCGACCAACGTGCTGTGGCTCGGCGACGGGATCGCAGGGGATGACACGCACGGCCATGTGGACGACCTGTGTCGCTTCGTCAATCCGCGCACCGTCGTGCTGTGCAGCGAGCGAGACCCGCGGGAGGCGAACTACCGAGCGCTGCGGGAGAACCGGGAGCGGCTCGAAGGGATGCGCCTCGAGGACGGCTCGAAGATCGCCGTGGTCGAGCTCCCGATGCCCGGCCCGCTCTACTGCGACGGCCAACGGCTGCCCGCGAGTTACGCGAACTTCTACATCGCGAACGGCGCCGTGCTCGTCCCGACGTTCAACGACCCGAATGACCGCGTGGCGCTCGGCATCCTCGCCGAGCTGATGAAGGATCGGGCGGTCGTGGGGATCCATGCGGTGGATCTCGTGTGGGGGCTGGGCACAATACACTGTCTGACGCAGCAGCAAACGGCAGCATAGTTTCAAGGGTCGCCAGGAGGCTTGATGACCACCGCCACTCAGACGTTCAGCCTTTCCGCGATCGGCCAGATCTTCATCCGCGCCCGCAACCTCGATCGCGCCGTCCACTTCTACCGTGACACGTTGGGCATGCCGTTTCTCTTCCAGGCCCCTCCTCAGATGGCGTTCTTCCAGTGCGGTGCGACGACGGTGATGCTCGGCGTCCCCGAAGCGCCCGAATTAGACCACCCGGCGTCGCTCGTCTATTACCTCGTCCCGGACATCGCAGCCGCGCACACGACCCTGCGCGGCCGGGGCGTGGAGTTCATCAGCGAGCCCCACCTCGTGCACCGGGCGGCAGACTACGAGCTCTGGCTGGCCGACTTCCGCGACTCGGAAGGGAACGTGCTCGCGCTGATGGAGCGCAGGCCGCGCGCCTAGCCGCTCGTTCTGGCTCGGCCTTCCGGGCCTGAGTATCGTTCGACAGGACCCCAGGACCCCGAGCCCCCCGTGATTCTCCGTTTCCGCACCTGGGCCGCTCTCGTCGTCGCGGGTCCCGCGATCACACCTGACTCCTTCGTCATCGCCCTGACGCAACCGGTCGATCCGGCGCACGCCCCGGCCCCCGAGAACGACGCGGAGCGGTTGGTGTTCCGACAGTTGTACGAGACGCTCATCCGGGTGGACTGTCTCGGGCGCGTGCTGCCGGGCCTCGCGGAGCGTGGACGAGAGACGAGGCGAGCCGCCGCTGGACGTTCACGCTGCGCACGGACGCGGGGGAACGCGCGCCGCGTCCGACACTTCGATGCGACGGAAGAAGATGCGCAGCACGAAACCGAAGAGCGCCCGGAGCAGCGGCCTCACGGCGTCGGCTCACCTCCGGCGCGCTCGCCGCGCCAAGCGGCGTAGGTCCAGATCACCCCGGCGACGAGCACCGCCACGGGAATGATCAGCACTGCGCGCGCGAGGGAGCTCGCGTCCGAGATCACGCCGATGATCGTCGGCGAGGGCACGTCGCCGAAAAGATGGATCGCGAGAATGCTCACCGCGACGGCGGTGGCGCGGGTCGCGGGCGGCACAGCGTTGATGATCGCCGAATTGATCAGACCGGTGGACGCGAACAGCAGCAGCTCCGCGGCGACGATGCTCGTCCAGTAGACGGCCGGCGCGGCCGCGGCGAGCGCGAGTAACGCGAGCGGGGCTGCGACCAGGGTCGCGAGGCCCGACAGCCACAGATAGGCCTGTCGCGTGCGCGAGAGGAGGCGATCCCCGAGCCAGCCACCCACCAGAGTCGCCACGAGTCCCGTGGCGACGGTCGCCGCGCCCAGCCGGAACGTCGCTTGAATCTCGGGCAGGCCGCGAATCCGCTGCAAGAACGAGGGCATCACGCTGACGATGCCCCCCAGGGCGAAGGTGTACGCCGCGTACCCCAGCACGGTGAGCACGTACGGACGGTTGCGCGCCAGCGCGGCGTAGGAGCTCCAGCCGACGCGCGGCGGTGCCTGCGACCCGCCCCCGCCCCCCCCATCCGCATCCTGCGCGCCCCGGGGCGGGTCCCGCAGCGTGAGCGCCAGAGCGGCGAGGAGCAAACCGGGGATCCCCACAATGAAGAACGCCCGGCGCCAGCCGAAGTGGGCGTCCACCAGTCCGCCGAGCTGGATGCCGAGCGCCGAGCCCACCGGGATCGCGGCGAAGAAGATCGAGAAGACGCGCCCGCGGTACTGCCGTGGGTAGTAGTCGGCCAGGAGGCTCGGGGCGATCGTCCCGTAGGCCGCTTCGCCCACGCCCACGGTCGCCCGGGCCAGAAACAGCGTCGCGTAGCTCCGCGCGAAGCCGCCCAGCGCCGTCGCGACGCTCCAGATGAGCACTCCCAGCGCGATGAGCGGCGGCCGCGCCCGGCGGTCGCCGAGCGGGCCGAACACCGGAGCAGCCAGCATGTACACGACGGTGAAGGCGGGCACGAGCGAGAACAACTGGGTGTCGCTCGGGTGCAGCTCCGACTTCTTGATGCTCTCCAGCAGCGACGGCACGACGAAACGGTCCAGGTAGTTGAACAGGTTGATCAGCGTCAGGACGATGAGGCCCTGCCTGGCCCGCCCCGCCGCCGTCGCCTCCGGCATCTAGAGATTCTTCTTCAGCCACTCGGTGAACAAGCCGTACAGGTTCTCCCGCGTGGTCCCCCCCGTGATCGCGTGGGTCTTGTTGGGATAGATCCGCAGGTCGAACTGCTTGTTGGCGCCCTCGAGCCGCTCCACCAAGCGGACGCTGTTCTGGAAGTGCACGTTGTCGTCACCCGTCCCGTGGACGAGCAGGAACCTGCCCTTGAGGCTGTCGGCGTAGGTGAGCGCCGCGCTCTCGTCGTACCCGGCGGCGTTCTCCGCGGGCGTGCGCATGTAGCGCTCGGTGTAGATGGTGTCGTAGAAGCGCCAGTCGGTGACCGGAGCGACCGCGAGCGCGGCCCGGAACACCGCGCCGCCCAGGAACATCGTGCGCGACGTCATGTAGCCGCCGTAGCTCCAGCCCCAGAGGCCGATGCGGTCGGCGCTCACGTAGGGCTGGCTTGCGAACCAGCGGGCAGCCGCGATCTGGTCCGCGGACTCGTAGCGGCCGAGGCGCAGGTAGGTGATCTTCTCGAACTGCGCGCCCCGGGCGCCGGTGCCCCGGTTGTCCACGCTCGCGACGAGGTAACCATCCTGCGCGAGCATCTGGTGCCAGAGGTACTGGGTGCCGCCCCAGCCGTCGGTCACCGTCTGCGAGCCCGGCCCGCCGTACACGAACATCAGCAGCGGATAGCGCTTCCCCGGGTCGAAATCCCGCGGCCGGATGATCCAGGCGTTCAGGTCGGTGCCATCGGGCGTCCGGATCTTGAGGAACTCCGGGAGCCGAAGCTGCAGGGCGTTCACCTTGCGCGCGAGCGCGAGGTTCTCCGCCACGGTCCGTACCAGCCGGCCGTCCGCTCGCCGCAACAGCTGGACCGGGGGGACGCCCGCCCGCGAGTACGTGTCGACATAGAGCTGGAAGGTCGGATCGAACTCGACCCGGTGCGTGCCCGGCTCCGTGGTCACCCGGGCCAGGCCCTTGCCGTCGAGCCCGATCTTGAGGAGCGCCCGGCCGAGCGGGCCGTCGATCGCGCCGGTGAAATAGAGCAGCTTCGCCCGCTCGTCCACGCCGTACAGCTCGAGCACGTCCCAGCCCCCCGGGGTCACGCGGCGCACCAACGAGCCGTCGCGGTTGAAGAGATACGCCTGCGTGTAGCCTTCCCGATCGGACAGGAACAGAAACTGTCGGCCGCCGTTGATCCACTGCGGCTGGTGTGCGTCCACCCAGGCGGAATCGCGATCCGTCATGACCACGCGCGACGCGCCCGTGCGCGCATCGGCCAGCAACAGGTCGAGCCGGTTCTGGTGACGGTTCAGGCGGGTGAGCCAGACCTCGTCGGGCGAGCCGGCGAAGTCGAGCGCCGCGATGTAGATGTCCCGCTCCGCCCCGAGGTCCACCCACGTGGTACGGCCGGAGCCGAGCTCGATCACACCGATCTTCACCTCGGAATTCGGCATGCCGGCTTTGGGGTAGCGCACGGGGACGAGCTGCGGGTAGAGCGAGTCCTGGTTCACGAGGTAGAACGGCCGGATGGCCGACTGGTCGAGCCGCCAGAACGCGATGCGCTTCCCGTCGGGGCTCCACCGGAACGCGTCGCGCAGATCGAGCTCCTCCTCGTACACCCAGTCGGAGGTGCCGTTGATGACGTTCTCCCCGCCGTCGCCCGTGAGGGCGGTCTCGACGCCGCTCGCGAGGTCGGTGACGTACAGATTATCGTCGCGCACGAAGGCCACGAGCCGGCCGTCGGGAGAGAACTTGGCAAACATCTGGTAACCGGGCTTCGTGCTCACCGGGATGAGTCGCTTGGCCGCGAAGTCCCAGACGTAGTAAGTGCCTTTGGTGTTGAGCCGCCATACGCGAGCCGAGTTGGTGAAGATGAGCAACCTCGAGCCGTCGGCGGAAAAGCTGTACTCCTCGATGGTGACGGGCTGGCGCGCGCCTGGCGGGACCAGATCCGCGGCGCGCAGCAGCAGGTCCTTCTTCCCGGTGAGCGCGTCGACGCGATAGAGATCACTGCTGCCGGACGCGTCGTCCAGCGTCGTGTACGCCTTACCGTCCTTCATCCAGGCGAGCGAGACGAGGTCGCTCGCGAAGTCGCGCGTGCCCCAGATCGTGTGCACGGTGAGGGAGGGGGGAGCCGGGACGCTCTGAGCGGCGAGCGGCCCCACGCGCAACACGACGGCACAGACGGCGACGCAGCGACGGACGGAGGGTGCATTCATGTTGACCACCGAGGAGTAAGTTTTGGGTGCCCCAAACTTATCCCGCGACAGGCGCCTTGGCAGCCTGCGGTGAGACAGGAGGATTCATGAAGCCCGTGATGCGCGATCAAGCGGAGACCTTCCGGAAGCTCCACCAGGGGCCCGAGCTCCTCGTCCTCCCCAACGCCTGGG
>Ga0209690_1002106_pt1 | contig 11349 bp, 7 predicted proteins | sample GraSoiAngelo_150_FD_186164 | JGI IMG/M metagenome (GOLD analysis project Ga0209690, IMG submission 186164) | Grasslands soil microbial communities from the Angelo Coastal Reserve, California, USA - 14_1009_09_40cm (SPAdes) (version 2) | ecosystem: Environmental > Terrestrial > Soil > Grasslands ...
CAAAGATTGCGGTCACGGCTGGTTGTCTTCCATTCGGGCGATACGCCGCGAGGTCTGCTCGATATCGGCAGCGCGGCAAAGTGACTTCCATCGCGCAGGCGGAGTAGCCTTCTCGTTGAGCCCAAACGAGAGCGAGGCGTTTCAGACGAGCGTGCGCCTGCGTTTCGCCGTTACGATTCCTCACGCGCTGATCCATTTGGCCAGTTCGCGCGCCCAGTAGGTCACAATGATGTCCGCCCCGGCGCGCTTCAACGAAGTCATGATCTCAAGCGCGGCGGCGCGTTCCTCCACGATGCCTTTTTCGGCCGCCGCCTTGATCATCGCGTATTCACCGCTGACGTGGTAAACCGCGGTCGGCTTGCGAAAGCGTTCGCGCACGCGCCAGAGAATGTCGATGTACGGCAACGCCGGTTTGATCATCACGATGTCCGCGCCTTCGTCGATATCGAGGCCGACCTCGCGCAACGCTTCGTCGGCGTTTGCCGAATCCATTTGATAGGAGCGGCGGTCTCCAAATTGGGGCGGACTTTCGGCGGCTTCCCGAAACGGACCGTAAAAAACAGAAGCGAACTTCGCCGCGTAACTCATAATTCCGGTTTCAGCAAAACCGTTCATATCGAGCGCTTCGCGAATTGCGCCGATCCGGCCATCCATCATGTCGCTGGGCGCGACCATGTCTGCGCCGGCCTGGGCGTGAGAGAGCGCCGTTTTCACCAAAAGATCGACAGTCTGATCGTTCAGCACATGGAAATGGTCGCCGTCGATGCGAGTCACGCCGCAATGGCCATGACTCATGTATTCGCAAAGACAAACATCCGTGATCGCGACCACGTCCGGACATTTTTCCTTAATCGCGCGCAACGCTTTTTGCACAACGCCGTTTTCGGCATAAGCGCCGCTGGCATATTCATCCTTTTTTTCCGGAATGCCAAAAAGGAGAACAGCTTGGAGCCCGGCGTCTTGGGCCTGTCGCGCTTCATCGACGATTTCGCCAGGCGAAAGCTGAAAGACGCCCGGCATGCTCGCGATTGGACGTCGTTTGTCGATTTTTTGGTTGACGAAAAGAGGCAACACGAAATCGTGCGCGGTGAGATTGGTTTCGCGAACGAGATTTCTTATAGCTGGAGACCGCCGCAACCGTCGTGGACGATGGACCAACTTTCGCACGTGACGAGGCTACGCGGTCGGGGATTACGTCGCAAGTTCGCTACTTGACCTCGGTGCGTCTTCGCAGTGAAGTCGCATTTCGTGGGTGCGCCAAATTACTTGCTGATCGATATCAGCAACTCGTTTACAAAACTCGCCTTCGCGACCCGGCGGCGAATTTTGAAACCGATGCGCGTTCCAACCGCAAACTTCACGGCTGCGACGCTTCAACGGTTTGTGAGACGGCGCTCGCCACGGCGAGTTCCTCCGGCGACGGAGAGGATCGACATCTTCGTTGTCTGCTCAGTGGTGCCGAAGAAAAACGGAGTAGTCCGGAGAGCGGCGAAGCGATCAAGGGTTTTATGGTTAACGCCGCGGGTCGAGCTTGGCGTTGGAATCCATTACCCAAATCCGAAAACAATTGGGGCGGATCGGCTGGCGAATGCAGTAGCGGTCGCCGCCCTTTATGGATGTCCCGCCATTGTAGTTGATTTTGGGACCGCGGTGACATTCGACATCGTCTCGGCCCAACGAAAATACGTCGGCGGAGTGATTGCGCCCGGACTGGAATCGATGACAAATTTTCTTTATCAACGGACCGCACTTTTGCCGAAGCTTTCTCTAAAAGAACCACGGTCGACCGTTGGAAGATCGACAATCGAGGCAATGCGCTCCGGCGCGGTGATCGGCTATCGCGGACTCGTGCGCGAGATTATTGCTAGGATCAAGGCCGAGCGCTTTCGCGGGAAGAAGGTGCATGTGATTGCGACCGGGGGTTACGCCGATCTGATCGCCGCACGGCTACGCGAGATCGATGCCGTCCATCCAAATCTTACCCTGGAAGGCTTGCGGATCGTCGCAAATCTCAACGCCTAAGCGGGCTTAATTCCTGCTGCCCTTGCGACCAGGAAAATCCTCTTCCAGCGTCAAAAATTTAGGGCTTGTAATTGGGCTTGCGAAAAGGTTTGATGGCAAGAGGCATGAAGATTCGCAAAATTGCGGCGGTCGCAGTGTTGGTGCTCGGTTCCTTGGCAGCGGACAACGTTGCCCCTTCGAAAGCGGAACTCGAAGCAATGTATGACAAAGCCTTTCGAGCGTTCGACGGGAATAATTTTCCGGACGCACTGAAAGAACTCGACGCGATTGACGCGCGTCAGCCGGACCTCGCCGAATCGCAAAACTTGCGCGGCGTAATCATGATGCGCCAAGGAATCTACGACAAAGCCGAAGCCGCGCTGCGCGAAGCGTTGCGGATCGATTCGAAATTTTGGAACGCGCGTTTCAATTTAGCTGAGATTCCGTTTCTAAAAAAGGATTGGGCGGAGGCGCGCAATCGCTTTCAGGAATTACTTTCGAGCAACGCGTCTGAGCTGCAGGGCGAAGCGACCCAGCTCATTCAATATAAAATCCTCTTAACTTATTTGCTCGAAGGAAAAGAGAACATGGTCGATTCACTTCTGGCCAAGTTCGAGCTTTCTCCGGACACCCCCGCAGTCCACTACGCGAACGCAGCCATCGCACTCCAGCAAGACAAGACGAAGGAAGCGAAGGACTGGATGGCACAAGCGGAAAAGAATTTCTCGCCCCAGCTGAACAAGCTTTTTGCCGAATCGCTCTACGAGGTGGGTTGGCTGCAAAAACAGGCCGGCCAAACACGCGCAGCCCTTGAGTTAACCACAGCGGCCGATCGTGCGGCCAAGACCAAGGCGTTTGCCCGATCACGGGTTGAGCAGGCGCGACAGGCTTATCAACAACGCGACTTTGTCGCCGCCCGCAAATTTATCGACGACGCGGACGCGGCTGATCCAAATCAGGCAGCTACTTTGAATTTGCGGGGCGAAATTTTGCTGGAGCAAAAGCAATTCGATCAGGCCGAGGCCGAATTCAAAAAGGCGTTGAAAGCGGATTCAAAATTCCGCCAGGCACAGTTCAATCTGGCTTTGGTGCCATTGAAGAAAAAAGATTATGCTGCCGCACGCGATCGGTTTGAAGCGCTCCTGAGCAAGACATCGGGCGGAGACAAGACCGAAGCCGCGCAACTGATCAAGTTCAACATCTACATGACGTGGTTGCTGGAAGGCAAAGACAGTCGTGCTCAGAAGTTGATGGAGCAGTTCCAGTTTACCGGCGACACGCCGGCTCTCTATTATGCTCAGGCCGCGTGGGAGTTTAAACATAACAATCCGACCAAGGCGACCGATTGGATCACTTCCGCGAAGAAAATTTATTCGCCGGCGCTGAACGTCGTTTTCGCGGATTCATTTTACGATCTCGGCTGGATGCAAAGCCCGGCGCTCGCGACCTCGCCCGCACCAGCCGTTGAAGCCGCTACTGCTTTGGCTGAAGCACAAACCGAATCAAGTCCGGCAATAGAACCAAGCCCAATTCCTGGAGCAGCTGTTGCGAAGGGTAGGGCAGCCGAAGCTAAGACCAAGACCGCTGCGCCCGCGATTGCCGGAATGGAGGCGACTGCCCCCAAACCGGAAGAGCCCCGGGCCAGCTCCGCTGTCACACAGTCGTCCGGCGCCGCGCCGGGATCATTTGCCGCTGGCAGTCCAGGCAGACCTGAAGAGATTCCGACATCGCCCGCGCCGAATTTCTCGCCGGTCGTAGAAACGCCAGTGGCGGCGGCCCGCGCGCCAGCATCGTCCGCAGCCGTTCCCGCTACGCGCGAAGAGCCGGCAGTTGCACAATCGCAGCCCGCCAAGGCGCCTGCTCAGCAAGCGCCCGCTCCTGTTGCAGCTGCAAAACCGCCAGTCGTGGCTGCGGCATCGGCCACGCCAGCAACCGCGCTTGCTCCTGCGCATGTCGGCGAAGTTTCTCGCGGAAAATTTGAAGCCGGCAATTTAATTGCGGCAATTTTCGTTTTGGCTGGAATTGGCCTCATTGTGTTCGTCGTATACGAAATTCGTGGCCGCGGAATTCATTTCCCAAGTTTCCGCCGGGCCGCGCCGGCAACCGGTCCGCAGTTGGAAGGTATGGAATATGCCGCTGCGGCTCCCAGAGAAATGAAAGTTATGCCGCGATTGAGTGGCGGACCGCGTCAGGTCTCTCTTAAATTGAAGGCAACCGAGCCGGCACTGCGCCGCGCAGTAGTGCCGCTCAGCAGGCCAGACCGTGCTTTTGGCGGCGGGACGGCTTTGGAACCGGCAGTCGAGGGAAATGGTGAGCGCCAGTTCGAGCTTGAACCGAAAGTCGAAACATTCGAAGCGGTTGGACCGATTGTTGAACAGGGTGCGATGCCGATGGAAGGGGTTGGCGAACCGGTCGCGCAATCCGAATGGGTCGCCTCTGAGCCTGAGGCCGAAATGATTGCGCAACCCGAATGGGTCGCATCTGAGCCTGAGGCCGAAATGATTACGCAACCCGAATGGGTCGCATCTGGGCCTGAGTTGCTACCGGTCGAAATTCCGCAACCAGTAGCTCCCCAGCCTGAAGAAATCATGGTCCCCGAAATTGAGCCGGTTTTTGCCCAAGCTGCAACAATTGCCGAACCGGAAATCGAGCCTGTTGGTCAGGGTCAACCGATTCCTCAGTTGACGCCTGTGGAGGAACCGTCCATCATTGAGGTCACTGAACCTGAACCGGCCGGATTTGACGCGATTCGTCAACCTAGCGAACCGTCTGTTGAGCCTGTTTTCGAATCACGAATTTACGAACCAAACACACCAGTAAACATGCCTGAACCGATCCAAATCCCAACTGCTCCCGCAGGGCGAGGCGGGATGCCTCAACCAGCCGGGGCGATGCAAACTGCCGTCCAACTCACCTTCGTTTTCGAGATTGCGTCGATGCAACTGACTCCAGCCTTCAAGATGGGGGCCTTGCAGTTAAGGCCGTCCTCGAAAGTCGTGACGATGCGCCTGGCTGGGTCGGCTCCGCAACCGGCAATGAATCTGCAGGTGACTTTTGAGATCGCACGGATCCAGCCCGCCGGCGGAACGCTCGGAAGCGTGCGCCTCACGCCATCGCAACAGCAACGTCCAACCGTGGTTGGATCGCCTTCGTTCACGGTAGGCGGTTTGCATTTAGTTTCGGATTTCGCGGCCGCACCACTTCAGCTAACGCCGTCACAGCAGGGACAAGCCACAGTCCACGTCGTGGCTCCGTTCCAAATCGCGACGGTCGAATTCTCACCGTCTTTTGAGATTTCATCGATTGTACTCAATTCGAATGCCAAGCAAGTATCAGTGCAGCTCCCGAGCGCCGGTGGCGCTGTCGTCGAAGGCGCACCGATTTTCGAAATCTCGAATTTGCAGCTCACTGGCAGCGGCGAAATCGGAATGATGCAGCTGAACCTGACCGGTCACGGTCCCAAGCGCGCGGCCTAATCCGGCAGGCAAGATCGAAATCTTTCGAGCGTTTCGACGAATCGATCTGCCTTTGTCGCGAATTACCGGCGTTTAACGAAGTTGCTGCGGTTTAGCGACCGTAGTGGCTTCGGTAGAAATTCACCGTTTCGCCGGATTAATTTCCGGTCGAAATAAATCTCGCCTCCGCCATAACTCGGTCGCTGGATATTGACCATGTCCCAGTGCACCTGGCTTCGGTTGCTATTGTCTGCTTCCTCGTAAGCCTGACCGGGAGTGAAATGAAACGAACCGGCAATTTTTTCGTCGAAAAGAATATCTCGCATCGGCTCTAGGACGTACGGATTGAATCCGAGTGAAAACTCGCCGATGTAGCGAGCTCCGGCGTCGGAATCGAGGATCTTGTTGAGTTTCTCGGTCTGGTTGCTTGTCGCCTGGACAATTTTGCCCTCGCGGAAATCGAGGCGAATCCCGTCAAAGGCGATGCTTTGGTAAATTGTTGGCGCGTTAAATGTGATATGGCCTTCCACCGAATTTTTCACTGGCGCTGTGAACACTTCACCATCCGGAATATTCCGGTCCCCTCCGCAAATGACTGCTGGAATTCCTTTGATGCTAAATCGCAGATCCGTTCCCGGTCCTTTGATTTCGACGCGGTCGGTTTTTTCCATTAACGCTCTCAACGCTCTCATTCCTGGCTGGAGTTTGCGGTAGTCGAGCGTGCAAACTTCGAAGTAAAAATCTTCAAAAGCTTGCGTGCTCATTCCCGCCAACTGGGCCATCGACGGAGTCGGCCACCTCAGCACGACCCATTTGGTTTTCTTGACGCGTTGATCTTGAACCGGGCGCATTTTCTTCGCGACCAGCTGCATTTTCGCCACCGGCACGTCGGATAATTCGGTAATGTTATTGCTTCCCCGCAACGCGAAATAGGCGTGCATTTTCTTCATCCGTGCCAGTTCATGCCGCGCGGCTAGCGTTAGTTGTCGGTCCGATGCTTCCAACGCGAGCTCGCGTCCGATGCGGGCGCGCTGAACCTGCACGAATGGAATTGCGCCTGCTTTTCGAACCGCGCGAATGAGCGCGATCGTCATTTCGTCGGGGACGTCGAAAGCCTCAATCAACACGTTCTCGTTCCGTTTGAGCCTGGTCGAATATTCCACCAGGAGTTTGGCCAGCTTGTCGAAACGCGCGTCGTGCATAGGACGCTACGATTCCATCGAGTTCGCGGGATGCAACCGTCTGCCGGCGATCTGATTAATCCTTTCGGCGGAAGCGCACGCCGAACGCGCCGTCGAAATTATCCTGAAAAGGAATAGAACGCCTTTCTTCCTCGAGCTGTAAGATCGACATCGTTCGGAGCAGCGATTGAACGACGTCCTCATTTTCCTCTCGTTCAAGGCTGCACGTGCTGTAAACGAGAATTCCTCCAGGCTTCAGCAACGGGATTACAGCATGCGTAATCTCAATTTGCCGCGTGTGCATCCGATTAAAGTCCGCCGGTTTCAAACGCCATCGGACATCGACCCGGCGTCGCATCACGCCAGTATTGGTGCAGGGAGCATCAATCAAAATTCGATCGAATGGCGCTGCCGAAGGAATCTCCGGTGGAACGGCAGATTTCATCCAATCATGGCAGACGATTTTGGCAATTCGAACACCAAGCCGCGCGAGATTTTCGTCGAGTAGATTTAAGCGGGCGGGTTCGCGATCGCACGCGATGAGCAAGCCTTGGTTTGCCATTAATTCCGCCAGATATCCCGTTTTACCGCCGGGAGCGGCGCAGGCGTCCAGAATCTTTTCGCCTGGCTTCGGTTGCAATAACTCGCACGCGATCGATGTGCTCGGGTCCTGAACATAACAATCGCCCTGGTCGAGCGCGTCCGCGGGTGCCGGTAGTTCGATAAAGTTCGAGACATTTGGCAGCGTCCGCGCGTTGCGATAGCGCTCGAGGAAACTATGCCGATCAATTTTTAGGCGGTTAATTCTCGCGTAAATTGACGGTGACTGATTGTTCCAAGTGCACAAGGCTTCGGCCGCACCGGCTCCAAATTGTTTCGTCCAACGCTCAATCAGAAACTGTGGGTGCGAGGTTCGAACATCAAGCGGCTGAGAATTTGCTCTCCTTTGCAAACCCCGGCGGTCGCGCGCAGCGGAGCGCAGTATCGCATTGATGATCGCATGCTGGCGTTTTGGAGACAGGTCGACCGTTTCGTAAACCGCCGCATGTTCGGGCGTCTTTGCGATAAACAGTTGATAGAGACCGATGCGCAGAATGTCGCGAAGATCGACGTCCACGCGTCCGTGTCGAAGCTCGCGGATCCAAAAGTCCAGGAGTGTGCGATTGCGCAAGACGCCGTAAAAGAGTTCGACGGCGAATGCTCGATCGGCGGAGTGGAGCGCCGCCTTGGAGAGCGCGCTGGAAATGACCGCGTCGGCGAACTCCTTCTTTCTACGCCAGTTTCTCAGCGCGGCGAGAGCGACTCGGCGAGCAGAGGTCCGCGCCACAACGAATTCTAGCGCGGAATGATGCTCGCGCGGCCAATGGAATGATAATGGAAACCGAGCTCGCCCATCGTGTCGGGATTCAACAGGTTTCTCCCATCGAATACGATCGGCGTGGTCATCCGCCTTTTGAGCGCGGTAAGGTCGACATTGGCAAACTCATTCCATTCAGTGGCGATGACGAGGGCTTCGGCGCCGTCGACGGCTTCTAATGCGGAAGCCGCGAATTTTGCATCCGCGATTGCCTTGAGTTCGCGCGCTTTCTCCATCCCTTTTGGATCGTAAACGGTCACGTGGGCGCCTTCGCGCAGCATCGTGTCGACCAATTCGATCGCGACCGACGACCGAACGTCATCAGTGTCCGGCTTAAACGTCAAACCCCAGACCGCGATTTTCTTTTCTCGCAATACCCATAGCGTATCGCGAATGAGCTTGAGAAAACGCTCTTTTTGTCCGGCGTTAATTCGCTGTACTTCCTTCAGAAGAGTAAATGGAACACCGAGTTGCTCGCCAATGTGGATGAACGCGGCGACGTCTTTTGGAAAACAGGAACCGCCGTATCCGATACCGGCGTTGAGAAATTGGCGGCCTATGCGTCGGTCCATTCCAATTCCATCCGCGACTTTGTCCACGTCCGCTCCGCTCGCGTCGCAGATCGCGGATATGGCGTTGATGTAGGAAATTTTCAGGGCGAGGAACGAATTCGCAGCGTGCTTGATTAGCTCGGCGCTGTTGATTCCGGTGACCAGCACCGGCGCCATGAATGGTTCGTAAACCTTTTTCATCAGATCGACGGCGTGCTGACTCTGGGCGCCAATGACAACCCGATCCGGATGCATTAAGTCGTGAATGGCGCAGCCCTCGCGCAGGAACTCCGGATTGCTGACCACGTCAAACTTCGCGCCGTGCCGATTGTAGCGCTTGATTGTTTCCGCGACGCGTTCGCCAGTTTTCACCGGCACCGTGCTCTTATCGACGATGACCCGATAATCGGTGAGGACGTCGGCGATCTCGCGGGAAACTTTTTCGATAAAGCTAAGATCAACATCTCCATTTGGCTGCGGCGGCGTTGGCACGGCGATGAAGATGATGTGTGATTTGTCTACGCCTTCGCGAATGCTGCTGCTGAAATGCAAACGGTGCGCGGAAACGTTGCGATGGACAATTTCTTCCAAGCCGGGCTCATAGATGGGAAGGCGCCCGGCCTGGAGGGTTTTAATTTTTTCCTCATCGTTGTCTACGCAAATGACATTGTGACCGACGTCGGCAAAACATGCCCCCGTGACAAGGCCAACGTAGCCCGAACCGATAATCGCAATATCCATGATGAATTAGTGCCGCTGGCTAGCCGCCGCCCCAGGATTGCGACTCACTTTTACGATTCCGGCCCCCGATTGCAACCGGATCATTGTCCTTGACTGCCCGGATCGAAATTTAAATCGAAACCAAACTTGGGAAATGCTTTCAGGGTGAACGTGAGCAGAATGCCGTACTCCTTCTTGTTACCGGTGTTGTCTCGTACCACCGCGCCAAAGGAGGCGACCCAGTTCGTCAAATCCCGATAGATAGCGTAGCGCTGTTCCTGGAAGAGGCCGATTGTGCCTTCGTATTGTTCCTGAAATCCGAAACCCCAGTTGTCGTTCAGCCGGTAATACCCGCCAAGCACGATAAGACTACTGTGTCGGAAGAATGGGTTGTCGTTGAGATAACGATGACCGAAGCCGAGCTCTAAATTCGAGACCGGTTGCACGGCGACACTAGTGTTAACTTCGGTAAAACCCGTGTTAAACGCGGGAATCTGCGAGTCAATTGTAAGCGAGGCCCACGGAAGCGGGTTGAATCGCAATTTGTTGAACAGGTTCGAGAACGAGCGCCGATCGTATGGATTATCAAAATTTACGTCTGCAAAAGTATCCAGTTCAAGCCAAGTAACTGTCTGATCGTCCCGCCTCGTCTCCAAACGGTTGCGAAGGCCCAGCCGCCACACTGTCCAACTCGCGATCGAATCAATTGAAGTGAAGTTGGGAAAATCAATCGGACGCAACTGCGTCGATGGCTCAAATCGATCGAATTGCAAAATTGCCGCTGGGTTGATGCCATTCTCACGGACGTAGGAAAAATCTGTGTACGGCTGCGCCACGTGAAGCAATCCATCCAAGCCGAACGTTCGGCTTTCTACCCCTTCCCACGTTCGAGATAATTTAAAAGAAGCCTCAACCCCAGTATCGAACACGGTCCGGACGCCGCTGCCGGCATCGACAATGGGATTTGTTGGAGTGGGATCGGGAAGGATGAAAGTGGGAACCAGTGGATCAGCGCTGGATGGGAAAAGGGTATTGCCGAGGTCGCGAGTCTTATCGTAATAGGTCGCTCGAAAGCCCGCGCGGGGGACGATCGACAGCCAGCCAAAATAGGTGTTCGGGTAGAGCAACTGGTGAAAGCTATCGAGTCGGGTGGTGCCGTAGTCCTCGAAGCCGGATCCCTCCGCGAAATTCCGGTGTAGGTCGGCAAACCCGGTTTCGCCTTGGTAAAAAATGGGACTGCCAAAGAGCGCGTGCCGTTTAATGTCGAGCACCACTTCCGGCAAACGCTCAGTTTGTTCGAAGAAATCGTTCGCCTGAAAACGGGCAATCGCGGTCAGCGTATAAAAAGGGTCGGTCTTGGCCAGCGCGACAACATTGTCTGGAACGGGATCGATCCGGAACTCGCTTTGGTAGAAGTCCTGCATCACAAACGGGTCGCTCAACTTTGTGACGTCGACGATTCCGGAGATGTCTTTGGTAAACTCGGTTCGATCTTCCAAGCTCAGACGATATCGGTCAGTTGGAACGTCGTTCCGCTTAAGCGCGGTCGGGTTAATATCCGGGTTTTGATCATTAAGATAATAAGTCTTCAATTTGACGTTACTGGACTTGTCCTTCCCGTAATCGGTATCCGATTCGAAACCGACTGCGATGCCGCGGCGGCCGCGATAGTCGAGTCTGACCCGACCTTTGATATCATCCGTGATTGGGAACGTGATTTGAGTCAGGAGCGACGGGCCCCAGGAGCTGAGGTCGGCCGGCGCAATGGTAAAACTGAAAGCGTCGTTGAGCGATTGATACATGTACGGCCACCAAAAGACCGGAACTTTTCCGATGTAGAAGGTGACGTTTTGAAAAACGACGTGGTCGTTTTCATAAACTCGCACCGTTCGCGCGCGCAGATGAAAATCAGGGCGAGGAGAATCGTCCGTGGTGAATGTACTATCTTCGACGCGATACACGTTCGCCGAAGTTTCGGTCACGTTTTGGCCGCTGAGGAAGTAAGGATGAAAATCAGTGCGCGCATTCCTCGTGCGGATTTGTTTAGTCTCAATGTTATAAACTCCGCGCTCGGCCACATAAAC
>Ga0209690_1002110_pt1 | contig 11342 bp, 9 predicted proteins | sample GraSoiAngelo_150_FD_186164 | JGI IMG/M metagenome (GOLD analysis project Ga0209690, IMG submission 186164) | Grasslands soil microbial communities from the Angelo Coastal Reserve, California, USA - 14_1009_09_40cm (SPAdes) (version 2) | ecosystem: Environmental > Terrestrial > Soil > Grasslands ...
AGCCATTACCGCCGGACCTCCGCGCTGTCCATCGTCATACGAGCAAGGGGTTGCTGGCGGTCGACGGCGTTCAGCATCTCGAGTGCGAAGTCATCGCCGCGCGCGGCAAATTCACGAATGGAACCACCGATCAGGTTGTAGGCAATGACAGCGGGGATGGCCGCGGCGAGGCCCGCGGCAGTTGTAATCAAAGCCTCCGAGATTCCGGGGGCCACTGCGCGCAAAGTGGCCGCGCCCGCCGTGCCCAGCCCGTGGAAGGCATCAATAATGCCCCACACTGTCCCGAACAGACCCACAAATGGAGTGACCGCACCTGTGATCGCTAACCAGGGCATGCTCCGCTCGAACCGGGTGAGCTCCTCCGAGGCGGCGATCTGCATGGCGCGCTGGATCGCCATCGGGTTTCTTACAACCCCGGTCGGGTTGCCCACCTGGCGCTTGTATTCTTCGAATCCGCCTTCGAATATGCCCACCAGTGGACTCGGCCGGAATTGCTCGGCGACGGCCGCCACGTCCTGCATGCGCTGTGCTTTGCGAAAAGCCCGCACGAAGCGGCCGCTCTGGACCCGCGCCCTCCGCAGCAAGCTCCACTTGGCCAGAATGATGGCCCAGGAAATCAGGCTGAAGAGCAGCAAAATGACGAGAACCGACTTGGCGACGAGACCTGTCTCGTTTACCAAGTCCACGATCTCGCCGCCGATAAAGAGTGCCAGCAGGAAAGAATAATACATTTGATTGTTGGAGAATCCCTGGCCTGATTATAGACCAAGGTCATGGAGAGATTTTCAGAAGTGAATCCGATCCATTACCCCGTAAATTTTCACAGTGCGAAAAGTCAGCCAAGGAACAGCCAATTGGGCCACGGCCCGGAGCCGCGGCTCTTCTTGTTTCCCTCCCATTCATGAAACGTGGACCACGTACTGGAAACGAACAAACTGAGGATTGAGAACTGTTTCATGCTATGCTTCGCTCAACTTTCTGATTCCAGGATTCCCGGTGCTGCTCGAACTGCGCCTCGAGAACTACGCGGTCATCGATAATATAGCGGTGGAATTCGCACCTGGACTCAATCTGCTAACCGGCGAAACGGGTGCTGGGAAATCCATCCTGATCGACGCTCTCGCCCTGCTGCTCGGTGACAAAGCTTCCATCGACGTGATCCGCACTGGCGCCGATCGCGCCGTCGTCGCGGCCGTTTTCGAGGTTGATGCTGGGGCCGAGAAGCTTGTCGCCAAAATACTGGAAAGCAATGGCATTGATCCGGAACAGGAGTCGATCATTCTCCGCCGGGAAATCGCCGCCGGAGGCAAGGGCCGCGTCTTCGTCAACAACCAACCCGCGACAGTTGGCGTTCTTCGACAGTTAGCGCCGCATCTCGCGACTATCCACGCGCAGAACGAATCCATTCTCGCGTTCGACGGCCCTGCCCGCATCGCTCTTCTGGATGCTTTTGCCGGCAGTCAGACGGACTCCGCTGTGCAAGCCTTCGCAAGCTGGAAGACAATCCGCGCTCGGATCGAAGAACTCGAGCGTGACGAGCAAGACCGCGTCCGACTGCTTGATCTCTGGAGTTTTCAAGAGCGCGAAATCGCAGAAGCCAGGCTTCAGACGGGAGAAGACGAACGCCTCGAAAGCGAAAAACGGATTCTGGCCAACGCGGAGAAGATTTACACCGCGGCGATGAATGCATTCGACCTGCTTTATGAAGGTAATGCTTCAACTTCTTCGTCGCTACGGGGCTCCCAGAAGTGTATTGAAGAACTTGCCCGCTACGAGCCTAGATTCCAGGAAGCGCTCAGCGCAATTGAGACCGCACGCATCAGCGTGGAAGATGTCGGGGCCACACTGCGGGACTACGCTGGCGGCATTCACTCTTCCCCCGAGCACCTTGCGGAAGTGGAGGATCGCCTCGCGCTCCTCGATCGCCTGAAACGCAAGTATGGTCCAATGCTCGACGATGTTATCAACTTCGGCGCCGAAGCCAGCCGTAAACTCGGCGAGATGGAGAACAAGGACGAAGTTCTGCGTCAACTTCGCGGCGAACTCGCCAAAGCTGCTGAGGATTACCTCTGCGAAGCGCGAATGCTCTCGAAGAAACGCAGCGAGGCCGCCCGGAAATTGGAAAAGCAGGTCCAAGCCGAAACAACTGACTTGGCGATGAAATCAGATTTCCGCATCGAGGTCTCCAGCTCTGAAGATGAAGGGAACTGGTCGCCGTACGGTTTCGATCAGGTGGTATACATGATCGCCACCAACCCGGGCGAGCCCTTGCGCCAACTGGAGCACATCGCCTCTGGAGGGGAACTTTCGCGAGTGATGCTAGCGTTAAAGGCCACCGTGGAAGCCGGGGACTCATCCCGGTCAGGTCGTAAGCGTAATGCCGGTGCCCAGCGCACACTCATCTTCGACGAAATCGATACCGGTATCGGCGGGCGAGCCGCTGAGGCCGTAGGCAAGAAGTTGAAAAGCCTTTCACGTACCAATCAGGTACTCTGCGTGACTCACCTGCCCCAGATTGCTACCTTTGCCGACCATCACTATCTGATCGTGAAGCGCGAATCTGGCGGCCGTACTTGCACCGTCGTCTGCCGGATCACAGGAGACAAGCGCACCGAGGAAATAGCCCGCATGATCAGCGGCGCCAAGTTGACCGAGACGTCCCGCAAGCACGCCGAGCAGATGCTTAAGGCAAACGCCTGAACCGTTTACCCCTCAAAAATCCCCAGCCGCTGCTAATCCTTGCCACGTCTATGGCTTACATTGACCAAAGCGGTACTTTTCGGGTAGTTTGGATTTAATCTTTCAGGGCCGAACGTGTACCCTAGTTAGGGGTGGGAGTTATTGTGTCAAACCGTGAAGGCAAGACGCTTCTTTTGTTAAAGCCTCGGGGGTTCTGTGCTGGGGTGGTGCGAGCCATCGATATCGTTCGTATTGCCCTGGAGGCTTTCGGCCCGCCGATCTATGTGCGCAAGGAGATCGTCCACAACCGCTTCGTGGTCGAGGAACTCCAGGCCAAAGGGGCGATTTTCGTCGATGGTGTGGAGGAAGTCCCTGCCGGCGAGCGGGTCATCTACAGTGCGCACGGAGTATCTCCGGAAGTCCGACAGAATAGTCATCTACGCAAGTTACGGGTGATCGACGCCACCTGCCCGCTGGTTACCAAAGTACATGTAGAGGCTGTGAAGTTTGCCAAGGAAGGGTACTCGCTAATCCTCATCGGTCATCGCGATCACGACGAAGTCATTGGAACTTTGGGAGAGGCGCCGCTCGTAACCCAAGTTGTGGGCTCCCCGGAAGAAGTCGAGTCACTAACTGTGCCTGATCCGAATCGTGTTGCTTACCTGACCCAAACCACGCTCAGCCTGGATGAGACTACTGACATTATCGCGGCGCTGCGGAAGCGGTTCCCTAATATTAAGGGTCCAGCGGCGCAGGACATCTGCTATGCCACCGAAAACCGTCAGGTTGCCGTAAAGCAGGTGGCTTCAGAAGCCGACCTGGTGCTCGTGGTTGGCTCCGATAACAGCTCTAATTCCAATCGTTTGGTAGAGGTGGCTCGAAATCTGGGTACCAGCGCGCATCTAATCGATAGTTACAAAGACATCGAGCCTGAGTGGCTGGAGGGGTTAAAGACTATTGCTCTCACGGCCGGCGCTTCTGCCCCTGAGTGTCTGGTGGAGGAAGTAGTGAAGTTCCTGATGACACAAGGCTTCGATAACTTGAACGAGCTTGAAGTAATGCCGGAGAACGTACGGTTCGGGTTACCGCCCGAAATCGTGGAGGCAATTGCAGCGGCGAGGACCAGCGCGGAGTAGAAAACTAAGAAATGGACAATCACTCCCCCTTATCACCCATGGCAACTGCGCCCCAGATTCGCTTTGGGAAGATTGACGATCTCTCCAGCCGGGTTGCTGCGGCTACTGATGCTGCTCGTAAGTCTCTGTTCTCTCAACAGCACGAAGAGGGGTACTGGTGCGGTGAACTGGAGGCCGATACCACGCTGGAATCGGACTACATTCTGCTGCACACACTTCTCGGCACCGGGGACCCGCGTCGTTTTGCCAAGGCGGCAAATTACATCCTGCAGCACCAGAACGAAGATGGCGGCTGGAGCATTTACGCTGCTGGGCCCTCCAACGTCAGCGCTTCGGTGAAGGCCTACTTCGGCTTGAAGCTGGCCGGATATACGGCCGACCATGCCGCTCTCGTGCACGCTCGGAAGAAGATTCTGGAAATGGGCGGGGTCACCAAAGTCAATACCTTTACCAAAATCTATCTGTGCTTCTTTGGGCAGTACGACTACGATGCTGTGCCTGCAATCCCGCCGGAGATCGTACTCTTTCCCAAATGGTTCTGGTTCAACATCTACGAGATTTCATCGTGGTCGCGCGCCATTCTGGTACCACTGTCGATTTGCTACGCGAAAAAGCCATTCAAGAAGATTCCGGCGGAAAGGGGGGTGGAAGAGCTCTTTGTCGGGGGACGGGACAAGTCGCGCATGCACTTGCATTGGGATGACAACCTAATTTCCTGGCGCAATTTCTTCCTGATATTAGACCGCATGACGCACTGGTTTGAGCGTGTGCACATTCGTCCGCTGCGTTCGATCGCTCTAAAGAGTGCCGAAAAATGGCTGCTCCAGCACTTCGAGATGAGCGATGGCTTGGGCGCCATCTACCCATCCATGCTGAATGCCATTATTGCGCTGCGTTGCCTGGGCTATTCGGTGGATGATCCCCAGGTGATACGCGCGCTGGACGAATTTGAAAAGCTGGGCATTGAGGAAGAACACACTTTTCGGATGCAGCCTTGCATGTCGCCAGTCTGGGACACAGCGTATGCACTGTTTGCTCTGGGTGAGGGCGGCGTGCCGGCGGATGATCCGCGGATGGTCAAATGCGCCGATTGGATTCTGCAAAAGCAAGTACGGACCGTCGGCGACTGGAAAGTAAAAAATGCGAAAGGGCAGCCCGGCGGCTGGTATTTCGAATTCAACAATGAGTTCTACCCAGACGTTGATGACAGCGCCATGGTCTGCCTGGCATTGAGCCATGTGGAGCATCCTAACGGGCGTTATTTGCGGGAGTCCATCCAGCGTGCCATTGATTGGATCCTCTCTATGCAGTGCCGCAACGGCGGCTGGGCGTCGTTCGACAAGAACAACGATCGCATGGTGTTCCAGTACGTGCCGTTCGCCGATCACAATGCCATGTTGGACCCGCCGACGGTAGACATCACTGGACGCATTCTCGAGATGCTGGCCACGTATGGTTACGACAAGAATCATCCAGTGGTGAAGAAGGCGCTTAGATTCATCCGCAACCAACAGGAACCGGATGGATCTTGGTTTGGGCGATGGGGCGTGAACTACATCTACGGTACGGCACTCGTGCTGCGAGGCTTGGATGCGATGGGCGTGGATTGCCATGAGCCCTACGTCCAGCAGGCGGCTGAGTGGCTGCGCATGGTGCAGAATCCGGACGGCGGTTGGGGCGAGACCTGCGGTTCTTACGATGACCCCAACACCAAGGGCATTGGTCCGAGCACTGCGTCGCAAACTGCATGGGCGGTGCTGGGGCTACTGGCTGCTAACGATACGCGCAGCGACTCGGTGGCGCGCGGCATCGCGTATCTGCTGCGTACCCAAAAAACAGAAGGTTCGTGGGATGAGCCGTTCTTCACGGGGACGGGTTTCCCGCGGGTGTTTTACCTGAAGTACCACATGTACCGGCAGTACTTTCCGCTGCTTGCTCTGACGACTTACGCGAAGGTGATGGCGGGGATTGCGTCGGGGGCTGGTGCCCCGGCTGGCGCAAACAGGTGAGTGGGGTGCTAGGCTGATTTGGGACGACATTTAGGACATTGCAGAAATTAGAGCCCACGCAGCAGGGTTAGGGACGGAAGTCGGGAGAGGAAGGAATGGCAGTACCAATTTCGCAGATGTGGACGGTGGCAACCTACGTCCTGAAGCAGAAGCTCAAAGGACGCAAGCAGTACCCGCTCGTACTCATGCTGGAGCCGCTGTTCCGCTGCAATCTTTCATGCGCGGGCTGTGGGAAAATTCAGTATCCCAGCCACGTGCTGAAAATGCAGCTTACACCGGAGGAGTGCTTCCGCGCGGTCGATGAGTGTGGCACGCCGACAGTCGCTATCCCGGGCGGGGAACCCTTGCTGCACCCTCAGATCGGCGAAATCGTCGAAGGCCTGGTCGCACGTAAGAAGTACATCTATCTGTGCACAAATGCGTTGCTGCTCAAGCAGAAAATCCATCTGTTTAAACCGAGCAAGTACTTGACCTTCTCCGTCCACATGGATGGCCAGCGAGAGCACCACGATTTTTCGGTTTGCTTGGAAGGCGGCTACGACAAGGCCATCGAGGGCATCAAGGAAGCGCTGGAGCACGGTTTCCGCGTCACTACTAACACCACACTTTTTGATGGCGCCGACCCCAAGAGCGTGCGCGCATTCTTTGACAAGATGATGGAACTCGGTGTCGAAGGCATGATGCTTTCTCCGGGTTATTCCTACGAGAAAGCGCCTGACCAGAGCCATTTCCTGGGACGCGCCCGCACGCGGCGGCTGTTTCGTGCCATCTTGTCAAACCGTCGGCTGAACTGGCGCTTCAATATGTCCCCGTTGTTTCTCGAATTCCTCATGGGCAAGCGCGACTACCCGTGTACTCCTTGGGGCATGCCGACGTTCAACGTCTTCGGGTGGCAAAAGCCTTGTTATTTGCTTCAGGACGGCTACGCGGACACATTCGCGGAACTGCTGGCGACGACCGAATGGGAACGCTACGGCACGGAATCCGGCAATCCCAAGTGTGCGAACTGCATGGTGCACAGTGGTTACGAGGCTTCTGCAGTGAACGATACGTTCGGGTCGCTGCTTGGGTTGTGGCACACAACCCGGGCTATGCTCTTTAACAATTACCAGGACCCTTCCGCCCTTGAATTGCTTAATGAGCCGGTACGGCCGGTTCATGCCTTTAACCCTCTTGTCCAGATCGATGCCCATTCCACGGAGGAAACACCAGTTTGAGTGGTAGAGAATCAGGTCGGACTCGGATGCCATCTGGCCGCCACCCTGCGCTGTCTGATCCGAACTTGCTTGAGGTCGTGCCCGGCTCGGCGCATGAAAAACTGGAAGGGTGGGTCCCGGAGCTTGCCACACCGGAAGAGCTCAGCGCAGCTCTGGAGCAGGCCTTCGACTACCGTGGGGATGTGCTGATCACCCGCAAAGACGGCACGAAGATCGAAGGCTACGTCTTCGACCGTCGTGCTGGGAAAACGCTCGCGGATTCTTTTGTGCGCTTAATGCCCAAAGATGGCGGTCAGAAGATGGCGATCTCTTATGCGGAGATCGCCGCCTTGGCCTTTACCGGGCGCGATATGGCCGCGGGCAACAATTGGGAGGCCTGGGTTCGCCACTATTGGGAGAAGAAGGCGGCAGGAGAGAGCAATATTTCACTCCAGCAGGAAAAGATCGAGTAGAAGCTCTCAGCCATCAGCTGTCAGCTTTCAGCAAGGCTCTCTGGCTGATTTGACTGAAAGCTGATAGCTGACAGCTTTGATGAAAGCCTTCGTCACAGGCGCAACCGGATTCGTCGGCAGCCACGTGGCGCGTGTGCTAACCGAACAGGGAGCCGACCTGCGGCTCTTAATTCGTTCCAGCAGTGACCCGAAAAATATTGAGGGCCTGAAGGCTGAGCGGGTGGTGGGCGATCTGTGTGACCCAAGTTCTCTCGAAAAGGGGATCTCCGGTTGTGACGTAGTCTTTCATGTTGCAGCCGATTACCGGCTCTGGATTCGCGATCCCGAGCGGATGTACCGCTCGAACGTGGAAGGCACGCGTACCATTCTGGAGGCAGCCCGCAAAAACAGTGTGCGGCGCGTAGTTTACACATCAAGTGTGGGCACGATAGGTCTCACTTCCAACCGCCACCTGGCGGATGAGAATTCTCCGGTCGCGCTCGAAAACATGATTGGCCACTACAAACGCTCCAAGTTCATGGCGGAGCAAGTCGCCCTGGATGCAGGCAAAGAGAGCGCCGGTACGAACGGAATGGATGTGGTCGTGGTGAATCCCACGACTCCCATCGGCGAGCAAGACATCAAGCCCACCCCGACGGGTCGCATCATTGTGGACTTCCTGAAAAAGAAGTTTCCGGCATACGTGGATACCGGTCTGAATCTGGTAGATGTAGCCGAGTGTGCCCGCGGACATGTGGCCGCGCTGGAGAAAGGCAGAAGCGGCGAGCGCTACATCCTCGGCGGGGAGAACCTGACGCTGAAACAGATTCTCGATAAGCTGGCGGAAATCACCGGCTTGCCATCGCCCAAGGTGAGGGTGCCGTATGCGGTCGCTCTGGCGGCGGGCGTGGTAGATGAGATCATCACGGGGAGGATCTTGCGCCGCGAACCGCGCGCAACCGTTGAGGCCGTGCAAATGAGCCGGAAGAAAATGTTCGTCACGTCCGCCAAGGCGGAGCGGGAACTGGGCTGGAAAGTGGTCCCGGTGGACGGTTCTTTGCGCCGTGCGGTGGAATGGTTTCGGGCGAACGGTTATGCGTAGATAGAGCTCGTGTTGGGGACGGGCGCCCTCGCGAGAATAAGAAATCAAACTGACCATTACCAGATTGCCAAGCTCAACTAAAATCGCAATCGTTGCCGCCCTGGAGAGGGAGGTTTGGCCGCTGGTCAAAGACTGGTCCGCGAGCCGCAGGGAATACGGCGGACGCTGGTTCAAGTTCTTTGAGAAAGACCGCCTGGTGCTGGTGTGCGGAGGAATGGGGCCAGAGGCGGCGCGCCGCGCGGCTGAGGCCATCATCAGCTTGTATCAATCAGCCGGAGCTGGTAATTTCTACGGGGTTCGCTGGTGGACTTGATCCAGCTCTGCAGGCCGGTCACACACTGACGCCGCGGCACGTGATCGACGCCTGCGATGGTAGCCGCACTGACTCAGGCACGGGCGAGGGCCTATTGGTCAGTTTTGAAACCATTGCGGACGTGGAGCAAAAGGCGAGGCTAGCAAAGGCTTACGGCGCGCAGGCTGTGGACATGGAAGCTGCGGCTGTCGCGCGCGCTGCGGAGGCACACGGAGTCAGGTTTCTCGCCTGCAAGGTAATCTCCGATGCGAATGACTCCCTTATGCCACCGATTGGGCGATTCATAGGCGAAGGTGGTCGCTTTCAAGCACTCAAGTTTATTGCGTACGTGGCATTTAGGCCCTGGCTCTGGGGCAGAGTGCAGCAGTTGGCCCGCCATAGCGTCATCGCAGCCGGGAAGCTTTGCGATGCGCTGGAGGCGGCGACGAATGAAGCACACACAGGCGGTAGGCTCTGACCCACGGACCGTTGCGGGTTTGAACATAGTTATGGCTATGGCTAGACAAATCGCGATGGAAGATCGAAACCAGTCGATTCCTCTGACGATGCAGGCCGCTATATACCGTGGTACTGACGACGTCCGCCTGGAAACCATCCCCGTGCCTAAAATTGGCCCTGGGGAGCTGATCATAAAGGTCCACACCTGCGGTATATGCGGTACGGATCTGAAGAAGATCTCGACCGGCTCGCACTCCGCTCCACGCGTCTTCGGACATGAAACTTCCGGAGTTGTCGCAGCCGTAGACGAAGGGATCCCCGATTTCCAAGTAGGCGACCGGGTAGTTGTCTTTCATCACGTTCCCTGTGGCGAGTGCTACTACTGCCGCCACAAGACGTTCGCCCAGTGTCCGACGTATAAAAAAGTTGGCTGTACGGCTGGGTTCGAGCCTAGCGGTGGCGGATTCGCCGAGTACGTCCGCGTGATGGATTGGATCGTGAAGCGAGGTACGGTCCGCATCCCAGATGGGATCTCGTTCGAGCAGGCTTGTTTTGTGGAGCCGGTTAACACCTGCATGAAGGGCATTGAGACACTGCATCTCGAGCGCGGAGAAACGGTTCTAGTGATTGGCCAAGGTCCCATCGGCATCATCTTGAGTGTATTGGCTAAACGGTCGGGGGCCACGGTCATTACTTCCGATTTGTATCCCCGGAGGCTTACAATATCCAAAAGCTTTGGTCTAGTACTTCCAATTGATGCTTCGCGGTCCGATACAGTACAGAGGACGCGCGAGCTCACAGAAGGCCGCGGGGCGGACGCCGTGATTTTGGCGGTGGGCGGGAACGGCCTTATACGGTTTGCCATGGACGCAGCGCGTCCCGGCGGACGCGTGTCGTTGTTTGCGCAGACGGTGCACGGGGAGGCCACAATCGATCCCGCCGCCATTTGCGTAGACGAAAAAACATTATTGGGATCGTATAGCGCTTCCGCCGAACTGCAGGAGGAATCAGTGCGGTTTGTGATGAACCGCGAGATGGATTTGGAACGTCTGATCAGCCATCGCTTTTCTCTCTCCAGCAGCGTGGAGGCTCTGAGTCTGGCTGCCCATCCACAACCCGCGTCGATGAAAATAGTGATTCAGCCGGGCAGCGCACGGGAAGGAAGTTCAGTGTGAACGGAAAGATGACGGCTGCCGTCCTCTACGGCAAAGAAGATATCAAAATTGAAAGGGTACCTATTCCCCGTGTTGGGGATGGTGAAGTGTTGGTCAAGGTGCAGGTGGCTCTGACCTGCGGCACTGATCTGAAGGTTTATCAGCGCGGCTATCACGCCCGGATGATTGTTCCCCCGGCGCTGTTCGGCCATGAACTCGCCGGAATCGTGGAGGAAGTCGGTACTAGTGTGCGGGGCTTCAGGAGAGGCATGCGAGTGGTGGCGTTGAACTCGGCTCCGTGCCAGATGTGCTTCTACTGCTCCAAACACCAGGAGAATCTCTGCGAAGACCTGCTGTTCAATAACGGAGCGTATGCGGAGTACATCCGAATTCCTAAGCGGATCGTTGAGGCCAACATGCTGGCCGTGCCTCCAGATGTGAGCTACGAGGAAGCCGCAATGGTGGAACCCCTGGCTTGCGTGCTGCGCGGCTTGCACGAAACCGGTGTGGAAATCGGCGACACGGTCGTGGTGATCGGCGGCGGTCCTATCGGTCTGATGTTCGTCCAGGTAGCGAAGGCGATTGGCTGTAATGTGGTCGCCGTAGTGAAGCGCGATTCCCAGGCGGCAGCAGTCAAGCACATGGGTGCGCATGATGTGGTGCAGATCACGAAAGTGAAGGACGCCGTGGAAGCGGTCCGCGCGGTCACACCAGACAGGCGGGGCGCTGATGTGGTCATCGAGGCCGTAGGTCGCCCTGAAGCATGGGAATGGGCCACGGAGATGGTGCGCAAAGGCGGCACCGTCAACTTTTTCGGTGGATGTGCCAGCGGGACAAAAGTGCAACTCGATACCAATCGCCTG
>Ga0209690_1002112_pt1 | contig 11341 bp, 9 predicted proteins | sample GraSoiAngelo_150_FD_186164 | JGI IMG/M metagenome (GOLD analysis project Ga0209690, IMG submission 186164) | Grasslands soil microbial communities from the Angelo Coastal Reserve, California, USA - 14_1009_09_40cm (SPAdes) (version 2) | ecosystem: Environmental > Terrestrial > Soil > Grasslands ...
CTTGAGCAGCTCGCGCAGCTGCTCCTGACTCGCGACCGTCTCCGAGCGGACGATCTTCAGGATGGCCGCATGGCGTTGGGTTTTCATGGGGCCAGAATCTAGCCGTGAACCACGCGTCCGGCGACGAGGGTAAGCAGGGAGCTGGAGGATGGTGGAGGATGGTGGAGGATGGTGGAGGTAAATACCGCGAGATCTGCTTGCTTTCCGACTTCCAGTGAGCCGATCTCGCGTTCGAGTCCGAGCGCGCTGGCGCCTTCGATTGTCAGCATTCGCAACGCGTCCTCACCCTCGAGCCCGGCGGCGGCGGCTTCGGCCAAGAGACTCGAGTCCCCCACGCTCACCACCGAGTCGGTGCCGAGGCCGACACGCAGGCCGGCCCGCCGGAACGCGGCGAGGGGTGCGGTCCCGTGACCGTGAGCCCGGTTGGAGCGGGGACAATGCGCCACCGCTACCCCCGCACCTCGGAGCGACTCGATATCCGGCCCGTCGACTTGGACGCAGTGGATGGCGAGACAGTTGCCCGACGCCAAGACGCCAAGTTGCACGAGATACTGCACTGGCGAGCAGTTGTGCGCTCGCACTGCAAAGCCCCGCGCGTGTAGTGCGTCCGCGAACGGGCCCGTCCCGTCGCGCACCAGCATCGTTTCCGCGCGCGACTCGGCAAGGTGCACGGCAAGCGGCAGCGCGTCACGACCCGCCAGGTCCGCGACGGCCCGATACAGCGGCTCGCTCACGGTGTACGGCGCGTGCGGGGAGACACCGAGGCTCAGGGGCGAAGTGGCGAAGGGGCTAAGGCGGTCGAGGGCTCGCCGCAGTTCCTCCATACTCGCGGCGCACTGTCCGGGGTCGGGGCCGAAGACCTCCTGATAGTAGATCCCCCGCCCCCCGAGGCGCGCGAGCGCCTCGAGCGGCGCGCCGGTGCTCCCCGTGTCCGCGACGCACGTGACGCCCGCAGCCCAGCCGTCGCGCACGCCCCGTTCCGCCGCGCGGGCGAACTCGTCGGGGGTCGTGGCGTCCTTCAGGGCGCGGAGCGCGCGGATCCAGCGGGCGAACTCGCGCTCCGCGTTCTTGTCGGCGAGGTGCGTCAGCTCGAGGTGCGTGTGCGTGTTGACGAGGCCCGGGACGAGGCTGGCGTGAGGAAACGCGAGCTCACGGGCCCCCGGCGGCGTGGGAACGAGGGGATGGGGGCCGACGGCGGCGATGGTGCCACGGTCGTCAACGAGAACGGCGCCGTCCTCGATGGGCGGCGCCGTGACCGGATGGACCGAGCCCGCGCGGATGCGCAGCACGCGCGGCTAGGGCGAGACCCCGAGCCCGAACGGCGCGTGCACCGGACAGGCCTGAGTCGGCTCGGTGCCCGGGTAGAACCAGTCCCAGTGCCGCACTTCCTGGGGACAGAACGGTGTGGCGAGGTAGCCGTTCGACCAATCCACTTCGCGCGTGATGAGCGAGTCGGGTCGCACCCAATCGGGCGGTGCGGGCCGGCGGTCGTACACATCGCGCATGAACGCGGTCCAGGCGGGCGCGACGATTTTTCCTCCGCCGGCGTTGTGCTCGAGGATGCGCTGCTGGATGTCGTAACCGACCCAAATGCCCGTCACGAGCTCGGGCGTATACCCGATGAACCAGGCGTCGGTGTAGTCGTCGGTCGTCCCGGTCTTGCCGGCCGCCGGGACTTGCGTGAACCCCGCTTTCCAGACGGCGCTGAACGCCGTGCCTCGGCGGATCACGTCCTTCATCATGTCCACCATGAGCCACGTGTGCTCGGGATCCATCACGGGCTCGCGGCGGATCGCGGGCTGCCACAGGATGTTGCCCTGCCGGTCTTCCACGCGCAGCACGCCGACCGGCTCCGCGCGGGTGCCGAGCGTCGCGAACGCGGTGTAGGCGGCGATCATCTCGATCGGGCGCACGCCCCTGGCGCCGATGTGGATCGAGGGATATGGCGGCAGCGGCGTGGTGATACCGTAGCGACGCGCCTCGCCGATCACCGTCTGCTCGCCCAGCGCCATGCCGAGCTTGATGGTGGCGAGGTTGCGCGACAGGTACAGCCCTTCGCGCATGGGGATGAGGCCGAGCGTCGTATCGTCGTCGTCTTTCGGCTGCCACAGCGTGGAGTCGAGCTGGATCACCGGCGGGTTGAGCGGTGAGTCGTCGACCATCTCGGTCACCGGGTGGCCCGCCCGCACGGCCGCCGAGTACACGAACGGCTTGAAGGTCGAGCCCGGCTGGCGGATTGCCTGCGTGGCGCGGTTGTACTTGGAGTCGTCGAAGTCCCGGCCGCCGATCATCGCGCGGATGGATCCGGTGTTCGCTTCAAGCGCCACCAGCGCGCCCTGGAGGTAGGGCGTGAACGGTCCGTGGTCCTCGCCCGAGGCCCGGGACGACTCGAGGTATTCCCGATAGGTGGTACGTCCCGGGAACTTGCCGTTGGAATACACGCCGGCCTCGATGGCATCGAGCTGCGATTGCACCGCGCGCTCCGCGGCCTCCTGCATGTCGAGGTCGAGCGTCGTGTAGATGCGCAGGCCCCCTTCGTACAGGTCCCGCCCGAAACGCGCGTCGAGCTGCACGCGCAGCCACTCGACGAAATAGGGGGCGACGTCGCCGTAGTTGGTGCGGTTCGCCGTGAGGACGAGGGGGTACGCTTGCCACAGCTCGGTCTCCTCCGACGTCAGGAAGCCCTGGTCGCGCATCAGGCCGAGCACCACGTTGCGCCGGCGCACGGCGCGCTCGGGATGGGTCCGCGGGTTATAGAACGCCGGCAGCTTAGGGAGCGCCGCGAGCGTTGCCGCTTCCGCGACGTTGAGCTGTTGCGCGTGCTTGCCGAAGTAGATCTGCGCGGCCGCCTCAACCCCGTGGGCCCCGGCCCCGAGATTGATCTGGTTCAGGTAGAGCTGGAGGATCGTATCCTTGGGGAAGTTGCTTTCGATCTCCACCGCCACCCGCGCCTCCTTGAGCTTGCGGGTGAGCGTCTTCTCGCGGCTGATCTCCTCCGGAAAAATGTTACGCGCCAGCTGCATGGTGATGGTGGAGAACCCCTGCGCGAAGCTCATCGTCAGCACGTCGTTCTTGATGGCGCCGACGATGCGCCAGTAGTCGATCCCGTGGTGCTCGTAGAAGCGCTTGTCCTCGGTGGCGATGAACGCCTGCCGCACCGGCAGGGGGATGTCGGTGAGCGGCAGCACGGTGCGCCGCTCGGCGCCGAGCTCGCTGATGAGGCGGCCGTCCGCCGCGTACACCTTGGACGTCTGGACCTGGTGATTCGGGTTCGCGACCAGCCGCGAGATGCTGGGGCAGTGCTCGCCCGCGCACACGCGAGTCCACGCGCCGTAGGAGAGGCCCAGGACGTACACGCCTGCGAGCACCGCGACCGCGATGACGCGGCGGCGAACCTTGGGCTTGTGCCACCAGGAGATGGGCCCCGGGAGCGTCACGGGGGGCGGCGCTGGAATGGACGCCATCGCGTTACAACCTAGTAAGGTCGCTCGGCGCTTGCCAGCGGTGGAGGCATCTCGTACGATTCCGCGCCATGCCGGACCTCTTCGCGGAGCTCGAGTGGCGCGGTTTCGTCCACCACGCCACGCAGGAAATCGCGACGCACCTCGGCGCGGAGCGCCGCACGGTGTACTGCGGGTTCGATCCGACCGCACCCAGCCTGCAGCTCGGCAATCTCATGCCGATCATGCTGCTGCGGCACTTCCAGCTCGCCGGCCACAAGCCCATCGTGCTGATGGGCGGCGGCACCGGCCTGATCGGCGATCCGAGCGGCAAGCGCAGCGAGCGGCCGCTGCTCTCGAAGGAGCAGATCCGCGAGCATCTGCAACGCCAGCGCGACCAGATGGCGCGGCTCCTCGACTTCGACGGACCGGCGCAAGCCCTCGTCCTCAACAATGCCGATTGGCTCGTCAAGCAGACCCTCGTCGACTTCCTGCGCGATGTGGGAAAGCACTTCAGCGTGAACATCATGCTGCAGAAGGAGTCGGTGAAAGCGCGGCTCGACACGGGCATTTCCTACACCGAATTCAGCTACATGTTGCTGCAGGCGTACGACTTCCTGCACCTGTTCCGCGACCGGCGCTGCACCATCCAGGTGGGAGGCAGTGACCAGTGGGGCAACATCACCGCGGGGATCGATCTCATTCGCCGGGTGGAAGGCGGGGAAGCGCACGGACTCGTGGCGCCACTCGTGACCATGGCCTCGGGCGCGAAGTTCGGAAAGACGGAGGCGGGCGCGATCTACCTCGATCCGGGGCTCACCTCGCCGTACAAATTCTACCAGTTCTGGTACAACGTCGACGACCGCGACGTCGAGTCCTACCTCAAGCTCTTCACGCTGCTGCCCCGGCCGGACATCGAGGCGCAGATGAAGACGCACAAAAAGGACCCGAGTCGCCGTGAGGCCCAGGGGAAATTGGCCGTTGAAGTGACCAGCATGGTCCACGGGAAGCAGGCCGCCTCCAATGCCACGGCGGTGAATGCCATTCTCTTCAGTGACCTGGATCCACGAAACGTCGAGCCGAGCGCGTTGGACTTGCTGGCGCAAGAGATCCCCACCGCACGCGTGCCTTCGGGCGATGGCCTGTCTCTCGTGGACGCGGTTGTCCACGCCGGGCTGGCGAAATCGAAGAGCGAAGCGCGCCGGGCGATCGAGCAAGGTGGGATCTACGTCAACCAGCAGCGCGTGAAGGACCCGGCCCGGAAGATCGAGCCTCCCGATTGGCTCACCGGTGGCAACCTGCTCCTGCGTAAGGGCAAGAAGGACTACGCGCTGCTGCGGGCGGCCAGCTAGGGAGCCTTCATGTACGTCGGCTCGCTCCTCAGTCCCCTACCGCCGACGCGCGTCGCGCTCGCGGTCGGCGGGATCATTTTCGGCTGGTTGTTCGTGGCGTGGGCGGGGTGGGGGGATAAACACCGGGAAAGCGTCGCATAAACGGCGTTGCACGTCGCACGTTCCACGACGTCCGTGCAACATGTAACCTGCAACGTGTAACGCTCTTTTTATTCCAGCTGATCCAGCACATCCAGCACCCGCTCCAGCTCCTCCACCGTGTTGTAGCAGTGCGGGGCGAGGCGGATGGCTCCCTCGCGCAGCGAGCACACGACATGGGCCCGCTTGAGCGCGTGGTAGGCCTCCACGGGATGCGCGGGAGCGAGGCAGATGATCGCCGAGCGGTGCGCCTCCGCGCGGGGTGACACGACGCGGACGCCGGTCTCGTCCGCCCAGCGGCACACCGGCTCGTGCAGGGTGCGGGCGTACTGCGCGATGTCGTCGATGCCGAGCTCCGCGAGCATGCCGACCGAGGCGGTCATCCCGTAGAAATCCTGGTAGGGGAGCGTGACCATCTCGAAGCGACGGGCGTCTGAGCGGAAGGTGGGGTTGTACTCGGTGAGCCGTGAGAAGTCGTCGGTCCCCTCGAACGCCATCCAGCCGGCGACGGCGGGCTCGAGCACCGAAATGAGCTCCCGTCGCACGTAGACGAACCCCGATCCCCAGGGCGCGAGCAGCCATTTCTGCCCGCCGCACGCGAGGATGTCGACCGGCGTCTCGCGCACGTCGAGCACCGAGTTCCCCACGCCCTGAATCCCATCCACCACGAGGAACGTGCCGTTGGCGCGGCAGGCCACGCCCAGCCGGGCGAGATCGGCGCGGTAGCCGTTCGAGAACTGGACGAAGGACACCGCCAGCACTCGTACCCGCGGGTCGTGCAGACGCTCGACGAGGTAGTCCTCGTCGGGCCAGCCTTCGGGGGTGCAGGGCGCGAGCTCGACTTCGACGCCCTGCTTCTTGAGCAGCATCCAGGGATACACGTTCGCCGGGAACTCCCGGTCCGAGACCAGGACCACGTCGCCGCGCTGCAGGGGCAACGCGCGGGCGGCGAGGTTCAGGCCGTGACTGGTGTTGGTCGCGAGCGCGATCTCGGCGGGCTCGGCATTGAGGAGCCGGGCCACGGCGAGCCGCGCCGCCTGCAGTCCCGCCTGGAGCTCGCGGTCCGGGAGCAGGTGCGGGGCCGTCCGCTTCGCGGTGAATTCGTCCAGGGCGCGGCGCGCGCGCTCCGGGATGGGTCCGATGTTGGCGTTGTTCAGGTAGACGGTGTCCGCGGTCCACGGGAACTCCGCGGCGCGCAGCGCGCGGAACTGGTCGCGCAGGGCGCGCAAGCGAGTCGGGTGGTACGCGATGTCGGTCATGCTCGGACGTCCAGCGCGTCGCGCAGACCATCGCCCACGAGATTGACGCCCAGCACGGTGATACCGATCGCGAGCCCCGGGAAGAGCGACACCCACGGCGCGACCCGCAGCAGATCCCGCCCCTCCGCGATCATGGCACCCCAGGACGGTGTCGGTGGCTGGGCGCCCAGGCCCACGAACGAGAGGGCCGCCTCGGCCATGATCGCGCCGCCGACGCCGAGGGTCGCCGCGATGATCACCGGCCCGAGGACGTTGGGGAGCACGTGCCGCGCCACGAGCCGCGCGTCCGACGCGCCCAGCGCGCGGGCCGCTTGCACATAGTCGAGGCCGCGCGCCACGAGCACCTGGCCGCGCACCAGCCGGGCCATGCCTGCCCAGCCCACGAGCCCGATCACGACACATACGACCGGGAGCGACGGTCGCACGGCGGCGGCGACGGCGATGAGCAGGAGCAGCGACGGGAATGCGAGGGTCACGTCGGCGACGCGCATCACAACGGCGTCGACCCACCGGCCGTAGAAGCCAGCCGTGAGGCCGAGCGCGAGCCCCGCCGCGAGGGCGATCACCTGGCTCGCCAGACCCACCACGAGCGACAACCGGGCCCCGAACAGCACGCGGCTCAGCACGTCCCGCCCCTGGGCATCGGTACCGAGCAGGTAGGTCGACGATGGCGAGCGCAGCGCGGCGGTGAGATCGCCGCGGGTCGGATCGCCTGGCGCCAGCCACGGCGCTCCGAGCGCGGCACACCCGAGCAGCGTCACAACCGTGAGTCCCGCCAATGTCCAACGGTTCCGTACGACGCGATGACGCATGAGTAGCGCGGGGCTGGGGAGTACGACTACGTTACTCGGAGGCTCACCTTCCGGGCAAGCGGCGGGTCACGTGAACAATCAAACCCAGTTCACCCTCGTGCTGGGCGGCGGGGGCATGAAAGGCGTCGCCCACGTCGGCGTGCTGCAGGCACTGACCGAGCGCGGGCTCGTGCCATCGCAGATCGTCGGGTCGAGCGTGGGCGCGCTGGTGGGCGCCGCTTGGTCCGCGGGGAAGAGCATCGCCGAGCTGCATGAAATCGCCGTCGGCCTCGTGCGCAAGGATATCTTCGCGGTGGCGCACGCCGACATGGCGTTCAAGCGGATGCGCTCCCCCGCCCTGTTCCGCCGCGAGCCGCTCGACACCCTGCTGCACCGCCTCGTCGGCGACGTCACCTTCCAGGACCTGCGCCACCGTCTGGTCGTCAACACCGTGGACTTGAACTCCGGGATGCAGGTCTTCTGGGGACTCGACGGGCTCGACGAGGTGCCGGTGAAGGACGCCGTGTTCGCCTCCTGCGCGCTGCCGGGGTACCTCCCCCCCCGCGAGATCCGCGGGCGGTTCTATATGGACGGCGCCACGGTGGACAACCTGCCGGTGGGCACGGCGCGCATCCTCGGCTCCGATGTGATCGTCGCCGTGGACGTGTCCGCGTCGAACGCCCTGCGCGCGGACACGCAGGACGAAGGCTTCGCGTCGGTGTTCGCGCGGGCGGCGGAGATCGCGATGCAGACCATCCTCGAGCTGCGACTGCGCGAGTGGACCACGCCGCCGATCTACTATATCCACCCACGCGTCGAGCACATCTCGGCCTTCGACTTCGATCACCTGCGCGAAGTGGTCGAGGAAGGGTATCGGGCGACCGTCGCCGCGCTCGACCGGCCGGAAGAATGGCCGGCGCCGGGCGACTCAGGCGTCCACCCGCGCCGCCCCGTGTCGGTGCGCGTGCAGCGCGAGCGCTGCATCGGCTGCGGCGCGTGTCTGGTGCAGGCGCCGCCCGGCATGTTCGTGCTCGATGCCCAGGGAAAGGCGGTCGTCACGCGACCCGACCAGGAGTGGTCGCCGATCGACGGCGAGTTCATCCGGCATTGCCCCACCTACGCCATCAGCGCGCGGCCGGCGGCGACCCCGAAAGCCGCCGACGCCGCCAGCTAAGCCCCCCTCAGCGCAGGTACGGCATCAGCCCGGCCGAGAACCGCTCGGCCGCCGCATCGATCGTCACCCCGGACAGAACGTCGGGCGCCGGCGGCGGGCCCGCGCGCGCCGCCCCGATGGCCGCCACCAGGCCGTCGTCGTCGTCCAGCGTGAAAAAGTGGGGCGACGCGCCGAGGAACTCACGGTGAGGCGGGATGTCCGACGCCACCACCGGCGTGGCGGTCGCAATCGCTTCCATCGGGGTGAGTCCGAAGCCCTCGAAGGTGCTGGGGCAGACTACCACCTCCGCCGTCCGGTACGCGGTCACCATGTCCGTTTCCGTAAGGTCGGACTCAATGCTGCAGGCTACGCCCAGGGTGGCCGCGAGGCGTTCCAGGGAGGCTCGCTCCGGACCCCTCCCAATGATGCGCACGGTTGTCTTCGGCTCGAGGCGAGCGGCCGCTCGAATGACCGCCGCATGGTTCTTGTGCGGGGTGAGATGCGACACGCTCAGCAGTCCGGAGCGCCGCATGCCCGGCGCGGCTGTGAATCGGTCGGAATCGTAGCAGAACGCCACTTGGCGACAGTCCACACCGAACCGGTCTCGCACGCTTATCGCCGTCGCCGCGCTCGGGACCCAGACCGCCGCGGCATGTGCCGCGACGTAACGCAGCCGGCTGTAAAAGCCGCGCCGCGCCGCATAACGCCGGCCCAGGCGGGGGAACCACACGTAGCGCCCCGCCACGAGCCACACCCAGTCATGACGGCCGCGCCCGAGCCACCACGGCGGCAGGTCCCACACGTAGTGGATGAGGGAACAGCGGTGCCGAGCGGCGTAACGGCAAGCCTCGGCCGCAACCTGGGCGTCCATCGCGATCGCCACCCGCGCGGGCCCGTCACCGTCCAGCGCGATCGAGAGTCCGCGGTCGCGTAGCCACGGAACGATGAGCGTGCAGTACCGATTCGGCGCGAACCAGCGAACGTCATCCATCACGTTGCGGGGACAGGGGGCTAGGAGACTACCTCAGATTCGATGCCTCGGAGGTCCCGGACGACGCGGTCCCAGTTGAAGTGCGTCTCCACCGCGCGCCGCCCGTTCTGTCCCAGCCGAGTCGCGAGCCCCCGGTCAGCGAGCACCCGGCAGACCGCGTCCGCGAGCGCTGCCGGGTCCTCCGGCGGCACGAGAATGCCCGTCTCGCCGTCGCGTACCGCGTCGGGGATGCCCCCCGAGTTCCCCGCCACCACCGGCAGGCCGCAGGCCGACGCCTCCACCAGCGAGATCCCGAAGCCCTCTACGTCCATCCGTCCCACGCGCCGCGACATGCCGAGGTACACCGATCCCAGGTTGTAGACCGCCGGCAAATCCTGGTTGCCGACCAGGCCCAGAAACCGCACGCGATCCGCGACCCCGAGCTTGTGCGCGAGCTTCTCCAGTCGCTCCCGATCGGGCCCGCGGCCGGCGATCACGTAGCCGACGTCGGGCGCCCGTTCGAGGATCGCCGGGAGGGCCTGAATCACCGTGTCGATCCCTTTGATCTGCTCGAGCCGAGCGACGGTCACCAGCCAGCGGGTGCCGCCGTCCGGCAGGTCCGCCCGCTTACGGAGCGCGGCGGTCTCCACGCCGGGCCGGAACTGCGTGGGATCGGTGCCCATGTTCACCACGCGAAGGCGCTGACTGTGCGCGTCCAGTCCCAGCTCGCCGAGCACCGTGAGCGTCAAATCCCGGGTCCAGGTGCTGATCGCCACCAGCACCGCGGCTCCGCCGAAGATCACGCGCGCAGTGCGGCGCTTGAACGCCGACTGGCGGATCTTGTGCTGCTCGCTCAAGAGGTCGCCGCCGTACAGGATCAGACCGTAAGGGACGCGCAATCGCTCGTATACCCAGCGCGCCGGATAGCCGGCTGGCTTGACGTTGCCGCAATACACGAAGCGCACGCGGTGCTTGCGGGCGAGGCTCGCCGCCCGGCGCGACCACAGCAGCAGCCCTGGCAGGGTTTTCGTACTGCGGGCGGAGATCGGGAGTCGATCGATCACCGCAGGAAAGGCGCCGTCCACTTCGGAGGCATCGCGATCCGCCGGAGTCGAAACGATGAGCTCGCCGGGGGGAAACCGCCGCGCGAGCTCCTCATGCAGGCGCGCGATTCCCCCGCCCATGGGAGGGAAGTCCTGCGCCAACAGCATGGTGGTCATCACGCGGTCCCCGATACCCTTCCGCACGAGAGCTTCGAATGGTAACGGGAAGCGTCCTCCCCGAGCAATCCGCTCAGGACTCCCGGAACTCTCGGTCGATCCGGATGAGGTCGGCCGCGACCCGATCCCAGTTGTAGTAGGTCTCCACCGCCGCTCGCCCGGCGGCGCCCATGCGTCGGCGCAGCCCGTCGTCACCGAGCAGGCGAATGGCGGTCGCCGCGACGGCTGCTGGATCGTCTGGATCCACGAGGAACCCGGTCTCGCCCTCGCGCACCGCTTCGGGGATCCCTCCCGAGCGGCTGGCGATGACGGGCAGCCCACTTGCGGACGCTTCCACGATGGCGATCCCGAATCCCTCGACGAGTAGATCGTAGCGGCGCGACGCCAGCACGAACAGGTCGGCGGCGTTGTACAGCGACGGCAGCTCATCGTCCGGCACGAAGCCGAGGAGGCGCACGGCGTCGCCCAGCCCCAGCTCGCTCACCAGCGCCGCGAGCGAGCCGCGCCGGCTTCCGATCCCCGCGACGGCGTAGCGTGCGGACGGAAATGCGGCGCGGATGGCGGGCAGCGCGCGAATCACAGTGTCGATCCCTTTGTGAAAATCGAGACGGGCCACGGTGAGGAGCCAGGGACCGCTATCGAGACCGTACTTACGCCGCGCCGGGCCTGCGTCGATGCCGGAGTGAAAGCGAGATGGTGTCGTGCCGAGTGGCACGGTGCGCACGTCGGCCGCCAGGGCGTGGCAGCCCAGCGACCCGAGCACCGATCGGGCGAGATCCGCCGTCCAACCACTGTTCGCCACCACAACCGAGCAGCGCGCGAAGATACGACGGGCCGTCCAGCGTTTGAACGCCGAGCGCCGGATCTTCGCCTCGAGCAGCAAGAGGTCCGCGCCGTGTGCGACGACGCCGAACGGCAGGCCGCGCCGGGCGTGCAGCCACGCGGCCGGGTAGCCGGCCGGCTTGACCTCGTCGCACCAGACGAATCCGGGTCGCGTCCGCCGGGCGACTGACCCCGC
>Ga0209690_1002113_pt1 | contig 11333 bp, 14 predicted proteins | sample GraSoiAngelo_150_FD_186164 | JGI IMG/M metagenome (GOLD analysis project Ga0209690, IMG submission 186164) | Grasslands soil microbial communities from the Angelo Coastal Reserve, California, USA - 14_1009_09_40cm (SPAdes) (version 2) | ecosystem: Environmental > Terrestrial > Soil > Grasslands ...
TGGCGGCCTCGAGACCCGTCATTTCAATCACCTGCCGCTAACGGTCCTAGTCGGTGTTCCGATTCGCCTGCTGACGGCCGCGGCCGGCATCCCGTTCGACTATCGAATGGTCTTGATATGTTTCATCGTTGTCGGCATCGCCGCGATCAGCTGGCTGCCTGCGACGTACCAGGCGCGGTTTATGGTGATCTGCGGACTGATGCTAAATCCGGCAATGGCCACGATCGGCGTCACCGGTCACGACGACATCACGTACCTCGTCGCAGTCTTCGCCGGCCTCACGCTACTCGCTCGGCGCCAGAACGTGCTGGCGTGCCTGGCGTTCGGCCTCAGCGCAGCGCTTAAACCGTTCGGCGCGCTCGCTGTGCCGCTTGCCTTGATCGTCTTGTATCGTCAGTGGAAACAGTCCGCGATCTTCCCACGCCGTCAGGCCATTCTTTGCCTAGTCACGCTTACGGCTCCCTGCGCCCTGAGCATCGTTCCCTTTCTTCTCTGGAATCCGGGAGCCTTCTGGCGTGACGTGGTTCTCTTCACCAATGGCGGCATATCGGACGCCTATCCCATGTCGGGCTTCGGTCTCAGTGCGCTCCTCGTCGCTCTCGGCATCTTCCGTCCCAGCGACTACTTTCCTTTCGGAGTCTTCCAATTGGCTGCTCTGGCGCCACTAATCTGGATCGCTTTACGCGCACTGTCAATCCGGCCGACCCTGGGTCGGTTTATTGGTTTTTACACGTCAGCCTTCTTCGCCTTCGCATTCCTCGCGCGTTTCTTCGCCCACAACTATGTCGCCACGCTGGTCGCACTTGCGTGCTGCGTTCTTCCCCTCGCTGGCATTCCGCTCCAATCTGGAGACTTGGCGCCAGCCCGACTCCATGAGACTGCCCTCGACGATTTGTCAGCGGCCTAGACGACTCTGATTTCGGCCAGGCCGGTCCGAAGGTTGTCGGCGTCGATAGTCAACGCTGCCCACAATCCATGCGGCCATTACTGAATTCAGCTGGAGTTCGAAACTTGTCCGGTTGGGGTCAGCCGAGCAACCCGCTGATCAGCGCGATCGCAACCAGGACCATCACGCCCGCTGCGGCGAACTGCAGCGGCCGCTGGGGCACCCAGGCACCGAGCCGATTTCCCAGCCCGACCGCGATGCCGGCCACGGCCCACAGTGCGAGGGTGGCGGAGACGAAGATGACGACCGCGGATTGATAGCGCGCCTGCAAGGCCGCCGTGGCCAGTTGGGTGAGGTCTCCCCACTCGGCGACAAAGACGACCGTAAAGGCGGTCACGAACGGGCGGCGATGGCGCCGCTCCTCCCGCTCGAGTTCGCGCTGGTCATCGACCTCCTTGTGTCTCACGAGGTTTTGCCGGACCAGGAGTGCGGCCATTACAAGAAACAGAAGCCCCGCGCCGATCCGGATCGGTTCTCGGGGCAGCAAGCTGAGCAATGAGCCAGCCGCGACCGCGACGGCACTCTGGACGACGAAGGCGGCGGCCGACCCCAGGAAGATTGGTAGCGGGCGGTGGCGGGTCGCCAGGACCAGCGCCGCCAGCGCCGTCTTGTCCGGAAGCTCGAGCAAGAAGATGACGGTGAAGACGGTAAGGCCCAGGCCCAATGCATGGGTCACGCGAGGAGTCTAGCGGCGCTTTGGGCCGATCAGTGGAGCCAGAGCGGGAAGGAGAGGCAAAAGACCAGCAGGCCGAGCGCAACCGTGCGCATCGTCAGCCCGCCAGCGCCATGGGCGGCTCTTGACCGGCGGGATAGTTGACCTTGGCGCCGAAGCGGTAGCCCACCCCGCGCTTGGTCTGGATGTAGATCGGCTTGCTGGCATTCGGTTCGATCTTGCTGCGCAGCCGCGAGATATGCACCCGCAGCCCTTCCTCGTACGCTTCCTCATCGCCGGCCCAGGCCTTGGCTAGCAGAGTCTCGTTAGTCACGACTCTGCCGGCGTTGCGGACCAGGAGGAACAGGAGCTTGGACTCGGTCGGCGTCAGGGTGACCTGCTGGCCCTTGACGCGAGCCCAGTGCTGCACGAAGTTGATCTGGAGATCCTGGTCGATGACGATCTCCGGCTGTTCGACGCCCGCGGACTCGCCATAACGGCGCAGCACGCGCTGCACCCGGGCGACCAGCTCTTCTTTCTCGAAGGGCTTGACGATGTAGTCCTCGGCGTACATCTGCAGACCCTCGACCTTGCTTTCGACCGCGGCGACGGCGCTCAGGATCACGATCGGGACGTCCAGGTGGCTCTTGATCCGCCGGCACAGCTCGAAGCCATCCATCTCAGGCATCATCAGGTCGACCACGACCAGGTGCGGAATGCCCTCGTGCAGTTTGCGCAGCGCCTCGGGCCCGCTGCCCGCCGTCATGACTTCATAACCGGCGTGCTCGAGGATCCGCTTGAGGATCTCACGCGCCATGGCGTCGTCATCGACGATCAGAATCCGGTAGCGGTTGACGATGTTTAACCCCTCTCTTCCGGCCGCCATCGCCCGTCGCGCTGCGGACCGGCCACCATGGATTTGGACCTGCTGCTGCTGGCTCAGGTCCGACTGGAGAGCCGGCAATGATATATGGCCCTCGTCATGCATTTCCTTACGATTCCTCTTTACGATGTGATGACTCTTGTCGCGTCAGGGTCACACCAGCAAGCGCACACCGGGTGACGATCTCACCTTAGAGAGGGGGGATTACGGCCGCCGTTACGCGGCCGTTCCCCAGAGAAGAAAGAGGCGCGAGCGGTGCCCCTCGCGCCCCCTTGCGGCAAGCCTAGAACCAGGGCGGAGCGAGTGAATCGGTCGCACGGACCAATCGAGGCCGGCTGAACGGCGAGCACCCCCACCCCACCCTCCCGCACAAGCGGGGGAGGGAGCCAGGCGGTAAAATCTCAGACGCCCTCGCCCGGGTGGTGGAATTGGTAGACACGCAGCTTTGAGGGGGCTGTGAGCGCAAGCTTGTAAGGGTTCAAATCCCTTCCCGGGCAGAGCCTCCATCAGCGTGAGCCTGAGCAGCCTGTTTCTGCGCCTTCGCTATCCGCGTCATCGATTCGGACCAGGGTTCCGCGGCCCGGCGCGGCTGCGTATCCGTGGCAAGGGCCAGGTCATCTTCGGGCGCGATGTCTTCATCACCAATACGTCGGGGCGCACCGCCCTGTTGACCTTTGGCCGCGATGCCCGAATCGAGATCGGCGACCGGGTCGAAATCGACGGCGCCGGGCTGATGTCCGCCACGACGATCGTGGTCGGCGACGATGCCATTCTCGGCCCCTGTCTGGTCGTGGATACCGACTTTCACGCCATCGGCCCAGCGCGACGGCGACCGGGGGAATCCGCAAGCCGCCGGCCCATCCGCATCGGTCGCCAGGCCTGGATCCAGGGCAAAGCCACCATCCTCAAGGGTGTATCAGTTGGCGACGGGGCCGTCGTCCGTTGGGGATCACTGGTGACCGCCGATGTCGCAGCAGGGGCGGTCGTGATGGGGAACCCGGCGCTCGAAGTCGAAGGGCGCTAGGCGCTGACGACGGCGCCCTGGATGTTGCAGTAGGTGTTTCGCACCTGGTTTCCAAGAACGATCAGTGTCACCAGCACGACGATGACTATCAAGCACATGATCAGCGAGTATTCGATCAGGGCCTGGCCATTCTCGCTGTCACGCCAGCCAATGAGCATCCGGAGGCGGGCGGCGAGCAGTGTGATCATGTTTTCTTGGCCTCTGGCTAACGGCCTGGTAGCCCGAGTATGAGCCGTATAACGGACTCAAGCCTTGCTTTCAGACGGGTCGTGCCCCGATCGTGGCCGTTTCGTAACGGCTAGCGGGTGCTCGAGCGCTGCACGAGGTAGGTGACGACGGCCAGGTATTCCTCGGAATCGGCCGAACCCACCCAACGGGTATCGTCGGTTGTCCGCCCGAAGAGGGCGAAGAGCTCGCTCAAAGTCAGCTTCTCGGACATCCTGATACCTAGTTTGTACTTAATCTAACATGGACAGTATCATAAGTGGCGTATGCCGCGCCAGTCTCAGCGGGCGTTGTTCCGCTGAACCAGGTAAAGGACGACAGCCAGGTATTCTTGCGAATCTGCCGAAGCCACCCAGCGCGTGTCCTCAGCCTGGCGGCCGAAAAGGCTGAAGACGTCGGACATCGTCAGGCGCCGTGGCTCTTCCAGCATGGTCGTCACCGGGTTCGTCCCGATGCAAGTGAAACGAGTGGCTGTGCGCGATCCTTTCACGCAGAGTGACGAGATAGCCACGGCTCGGCAGAAGGGCGTTCACGAGATTAGGCAGGGTGCCGCTGGGTACAATCCGGGCAGGTCAGATGTTGTTCTTTGATTGGCACTACCTGCTCTACGTAGCACTGCCGATCATGGTGCTGAGCTTCATCGCGAGCAACTGGGTCAAGAGCACCTACCGGCGGTATTCGCAGGTGCGGAATTCGAGCGGGCTGACGGGTGTCGACGTGGCCCGCCGGATTTTGACTGGGGCCGGCCTGAACGATGTGACCATCCAGGTCATCGAAGGGGACCTGAGTGACAACTACGACCCCCGTACCAAGACCCTGAATCTCTCGAGGGAGGTCGCGACGGGTACCTCGGTCGCCGCCGAGGCGGTGGTCGCCCACGAGATCGGCCATGCCCAGCAGGATCGCCAGGGATACTTCGCGATGCACTGGCGCTCCGATCTGGTCCCCGCCGCCAATCTCGGCTCGCAGGCTGGTCCGTTCATCGTGATCGCCGGAATCCTGCTGTCGGCCTTTACCGGAAGCGTGATCGGGTTCTACGTGGCGCTGGTCGGGCTGGCCCTGTTCGCCAGCGTCGTCGCCTTTCAGCTGATCACTACGCCGGTCGAGTTGAACGCGAGCCGCCGGGCGCTCCGGCTGCTGGCCGAAAACGGCGTGATCTTTCCCGAGGAGCAGGATGGTGCGCGCCGGATGTTGCGCGCCGCCGCCTTCACCTACTGGGTGGCGCTGTTTGGCGCCCTGCTGACCTTGCTCTACTACGCATCCATCGTTTTTGGAAACCGCCGCAATAACTGACCGCGCGGCGTTCGCCACCGCGGATCCGGCGGAAATCCGATCCCGGCTCGCGGCGATAGGGGAGCCACCGTACCGCGCCGAGCAGGCCCAGCAGTGGTTCTGGCAGAGGCTGGTCCCGTCCTTCGGCGCGATGCGAACGCTGCCGGTGCCGGCGCGCCGTCAGCTGGAGAAGGTGTACGCCTTCACCACCGTGACGCCACACGTCAAACGGGTCGCCGACGACGGCAAGACGGTCAAGTATCTCCTCCGGCTGGCGGATGGGCGGACGGTCGAGACGGTGGTGATGCAGTACGATGCCACCGCGCGGTCGAGGGCACGGACCACCATCTGCGTCAGCTCCCAGGTAGGCTGCCCCATCGGCTGCACTTTCTGCGCCACCGGACGCTCAGGCTTCGACCGGAATCTCAGCGAGGCGGAGATCGTCGACCAATTCCTGACGGCGAGCCGCGACCTCGCCGAAGGGCAGCGCGCCCTGACCAATGTCGTCTTCATGGGGATGGGAGAGCCGCTCAACAACTACGCGGCCGTGGTGAGGGCGATCCGCCGCTGGGCGGCGCCGGACACACTCAACTTCAGCCCGCGGCGGGTGACGATCTCGACCATCGGGCTGGTTCCCTTCATCGAACGGCTCAGCACTGAAGGGCTGCCTGTCAACCTGGCCATCTCCCTGCACGCGCCCGACGACGAGCTGCGCAGCAGCATGATTCCGGTGAACCGCAAATACCCGATCGCGGCCATTGTCGGAGCCGCTCGTGCGCATGCCGAGCGTACCGGGCGGCGCATCAGTTATGAGTACGTTCTGCTCCAGGGCGTGAACGACAGTGTCGAGCAGGCGAGGCGGCTGGCAGCGCTGATCAGGCACCGCCTCAGTCACGTCAACCTGATTCCGATGAACCCGGTGGAGGGCAGTCCGCTGGCGCCGCCCTCGAAGCAGCGGGCGCAGGCATTTCAATCGGTCCTGCAGGCGGCGGGGATCTCGACGACGATCCGAGCGACTCGCGGCCTCGACATCGATGCGGCCTGTGGCCAGCTGCGCGCCCGTCAGGTGCAGACCGTCCTAGCGCCAGCCTGATGCCGTCCCTACGGGGGATCTTCTTTGATGCCGGGAACACCCTGGTGGTCGAGGAGCCGGGCAAGCACCTGTGGGAAATGGCGATCAGGCCGCTACCTGGTGCGCTCGACCTGCTGGCGGCGCTCAAGCCCCGCTACCGATTGGGGGTTATCTCCAACACCGTTGGGTCGGGCGACGCTGAGCTTGCGGCGGCGCTGGACAAAGCCGGCTTGCGAAACCTGATTGATGCCCTGGTCACGTCGAGAGATTTTGGAAAAGCCAAGCCCGATCCGGCCATTTACGTCGAGGGTGCGCGCCGATTGGGCGTTCCCCTGGAAACGACCTGCATGGTTGGTGACCGGCTCGATACGGACATCGCCGGGGCCCTCAATGCAGGCATCCCTGCGGTCTGGCTGAAGCATCCGGGGGCGGTGCTGAGCGGCGGCGCGTCACCCACCTACACCATCACCCGACTCGGCGATTTACCCGCATGGCTGAAGGCCGTGAGCGAGCCACCCGTCTTACCCCCTTGACATCCTCGTTTTCGGGGACGAAGGAATGGGCGGCCTCGCGTCGATATACTCAGGAAGTCCGATGAAACGTCTGTTTTTGAGTCTGCTGACGATGGTCGCCGTGGCGGCCTGTGCCTCGCCGCTTGCCAAGGCCGAGACGCCGGAGCAGGCGCTCGCCGGCGCGGCGCAACGCGCCAGCCAGCTCCACTCGGCCAAGTTCGACATGCAAGCCACCGTCAACATGACCTTCCCCCCACAGCTGGGCCAGATTTTCGGTCAAACCGGCTCGACCGCCGGCTCGATGACGGTCGCAGTCACCGGAAACGGTGAGGCCCACTTCCCCGATCGCTACCACGCTGTCATGAACGTGAAGATGGGCGGGCTCTCCCTCGCCACAGAAGTTGTCGTCGCCAACGGCAAGGCCTACGTAAAGAATCCGCTGACCCAAAAGTGGGAGGCCTCGACGCAATCGGGCAGCCTGACGGATCAGCTGGGCCAGCCCGACCCGCTCTCCTACGACGAGTTCTTGAAGAACGTGAAGTCGGTCAAGGACCTCGGCGACACGACGCTGGGCAAGGTGACCGTCCGCCACCTCCGTCTGACCCCGGACAAAGACAAGTTAATCGCAAGCCTGAACAAGCTGGGCAAGAATCCACAGGCCGCGGCCGCGATGAAGCAGGTGCTGGATAGCGGCACGATGGCGATCGAGGTCTGGTTTGGAAAGGATGATCATCTGGTCCGCCGGATGAATGTCAACCTCGATTACAACATTGACCTCAACCAGTTGATGGGCTCGTTGGGGGCATCGGCCGGCGTCTCCGGCAGCCGCCTGCCGGCCGGTTCGGCAATCCACGCTACTGCCCAGGTGGTCATCAACTACCACGACTTCGACGCGCCAGTCACGATCACCGTCCCGACCGTCCCCTAGTGCTGGTCGCGCCGTCGCTCTTATCGGCCGACTTCAGCCGGCTGGGAGAGGAAGTCGCTGCCCTCGAGCAAGCCGGCGCCGATTGGATCCACTTCGACGTCATGGACGGGCACTTCGTCCCACCTATCACCATCGGGCCGCGCACGGTCGAACACTGCCGGCGGTACGCGAAGCTGCCCTTTGACGTCCATCTGATGATCGAGAGCCCGGAGCGCACCATCGAGGCTTTTCGCGACGCCGGCGCAAACAGCCTGTCGGTCCACGTCGAAGCGACCCGGCACATCCACCGGGTGCTGGACAGTATCCGCAAGGCCGGCCTGCGCCCGGGAGTCTGCCTGAATCCCGGCAGTCCGCTGGTCCTGGTCGAGCCGGTGCTCAAGGAGGCGGACCTGCTGGTCATGATGTGCGTCAATCCGGGCTGGGGCGGCCAGAAATTCATCGACGGCAGCCTGGATCGGATCAAGGCGGCGCGATCGCTCCGGGACCGGCTCAATCCCCAACTCGACATCGAGATCGACGGGGGCGTGACCGCCCAGACCGGCCGGCAATCGATCGAGAAAGGGGCCACCGTGCTCGTCGCCGGCAACTTCGTCTACACGCATCCGCAGGGGAAGAAGGCCGCAATCGACCAGCTTCGCTAGCCCCGGCCTGACGGTATTCAACCGGCCGGCAAGTTACACCGTTGGTGACTGTTGCAGCACGGCCCTCCCTACGGGCCGCCTGGTGGTTTGCGCACCGCGATGTCCGGCTCGGCCGGGTGGCGTTCACGCTGGCGGCCAGCATCGCGTTTCTGGCGCTCGCCCTGCACCTGCCATCCTTTCTGCCGTCCGGCGCCGACCTAGCGGACAGCGGCCAGCGCGCCTATGCGCGAAATATCTGGCAGGAGAGCCAGACCAGCCTGGCGCTGGTCGCGATCGTGCTTCCCTGGCTGGTGTATGGGCTGCTCTGGCAAGGTGCCCCCTGGGGTCGGCGGATTCTGCTGGTGCTGGCGACGGTCGGCGTGGTCGGGACGACCTGGCTGGCGCTGCTCAGCGCCCAGAGCTACACCGCGCTTCCCCGACAGGTTCTCGGCGTCGTCGACCATCTGCAAGGCCGCACCATCTGGCTTCAGGACGAAACCAGCTATTACCTTGTCCTGTCCGATGCCGAGCTCCGATCAGCTGAACCATGGCTTCGCTCCGGGACCCCGGTCACCCTATGGATCTCGCCGCGCGGGCACGTGGGGGCGGTCGCGGAAGATCAGTCCGGCGGCGCGGCCGGCTACTAGACGGACTTCGCCTGAGTGCGAAGGCAGCGGGTGCAGACCAGCGCGGTTTGCGACCGGCCGTCGATCGTGACCCGCGCCTTATGCAAATTGGGCATGAAACGGCGCTTCGTGTGCACTTTGGAGTGGCTCACGTTGTGCCCGTATTGGGGTCCCTTTCCGCAGATCGCGCAGCGTTGTGCCATGGTGTTGGTTTGCCTCTATGCTCCCCGAGTCATCGCGTATGATTGGGGCGAAATCAGCGTCACATAGTAGCACACGAATGGACTCAAAGACGAAGGCCAACCCGCCGCGGACCGGGAAGCCGCCGAGGACGCTGATCCAGGCCAGAGACCTCGGACGGATCGAGGTATCGCGTCACGTCGTGGCCACGATCGCCGGCCACGCGGCCGCCGGATGCTACGGCGTCGTGGGGATGGCCGCCCGTGGGTTGCGCGATGGGCTCGCCGAGCGACTGCACCGCGACAAGCTGCACCGCGGCGTCGAGGTCGAGGTCCGGGAGGACGGAATCGCCGTCTCCCTCTATGTCATCGTCGAGTACGGGACGCGGGTCTCGGAAGTCGCCCACAACCTTTCGAATGCCGTCCGGTATTCGGTGGAGCGCACTCTGGGCTTGCCCGTGGTCGAGGTTAACGTCAACGTCCAGGGCATCCACATCAGCGGCGGTAGCGGCAGCGGCAGCTGAGACGAGCACCCTGACCGGCGCCCCGACCATGCCCATCACCGAGTGCGATGGCCGGCTGTTCAAAGAGGCCCTGCTGGGCTCGCTGGCCTGGCTCACCATCAACCGCGATGAGGTGGATGCGCTCAACGTGTTCCCAGTTCCAGATGGCGATACCGGGACCAACATGCTGATGACCTTGCAATCGGCCGTCGAGGACATCCGTGGGCTTGATGAACCCGATCTCTCGGCTATGGCCAAGCGCGCCGCGCACGGCGCCCTGATGGGGGCGCGCGGCAACTCGGGTGTGATCCTCTCGCAGATTTTCCGCGGCTTCTGTGTCGGTATCGGCTCGCACGCCTCGGTCGATGCGAAGGGGCTCGCCCGGGCGTTTCGGGAGGGCGCCGACGTCGCCTATCGCGCGGTGATCAGGCCCACTGAAGGCACCATGCTGACGGTGGCGCGTGAGGCCGCCGCCGGCGCTGAGGGGGAGGCGGCGGGAACCACTGACCTGACCCAGGTCGTCCGAGCCGCCTGCGAGGCGGCGGCGACGGCGGTCGAACGAACGCCCGAGCAGCTACCCATCCTCAAGCAGGCGGGCGTCATCGACGCCGGCGGATTTGGGCTCCAGCTGATTCTCGAAGGCTTTCTGAAGCGCATGTTGGGGGAGGGGCTGGCAACGTTCGAACGGCCGGCTACCCAGCACGCACGTCCGAAGGAGGTGCAGGCGCCCTCTGCCGGTTGGGGTTACTGCACCGAGTTCATCATCAACGGCGAAAAGCTGCCGGTTGATGATGTCCGGAAAGAAATCCAGCGACAGGGGGACTCGGCGCTGGTGGTCGGCGACGACTCAGCCATCAAAGTCCACGTGCACACCCACGAGCCGGCGGTCGTCATCGGCTATGCCAGCGGTGTCGGCCGGCTCACCCGCCTCAAGGTCGATGACATGTCGTCCCAGCATCACCGCCTGCAAGGCGAGAGCGTCCGCCGTCCAGCGAGCACCAAGCACCTGGCGGTGGTCGCTGTTGCCAGCGGCGACGGCTTCCGCCGGATCCTCGAAAGCCTGGGGGTCGACTCGGTAGTCGGCGGCGGACAATCGATGAACCCGTCGACTGAGGACATCCTGGCCGCGGTCGAGTCGGTGCCCTCCAACGATGTCCTCCTGCTGCCCAACAATGGCAACGTGATCATGACCGCGCAACAGGTCGCTGAGCTCAGCAAGAAGCGAGTGCGGGTGGTGCCTTCGCGCAGCCTGCCGCAGGGGATCGCGGCCCTTTTTGCCTTCGACTTCAGCGCCGACCTGGAAGCCAATGCCAACGCCATGTCCCATGCGCTCGGCCAGGTCCAAACCATCGAGGTGACTCGAGCGGTCCGAGCCAGCGAAGTGGACGGCTTGAAGATCGCCGAAAACGATGTCATCGGGTTGCTCAACGACCACATCGTCGAAGCCGGCGAGTCACCCGAAACCGTCGTGCAGTCGGTGCTCAAACGCGTCGATCCGGGTAAGGTGGGCACCATCACCATCTACGCCGGCGCCGACGCGCCCGAAGGCGAACGCGAATCCCTCTGCACGGCGATCGCCAAACAGTTTCCGAAAGCGTCGATCGAGTTGCAGTCGGGCGAGCAGGCGCTGTATCCGTACGTGGTCGCCGTAGAGTAAGTCAGGCCGCGGGACCGGGAGTCACCGCTAGAGCAGCTGCCCGATGTTGGCGATGACGGCCGCGGCGCTCAGCCAGGCGGCGACCTGGTAGGCATGCCAGACACGTGGCTTTCGCCGGTAGGTCAGCATCAGGATGGCGAGCAGAACGGCGACCGCGGTTCCCTTGACGGCATAGGCGACCAGCTCACCCTGGGTGGCGATCAGCGGCGCCATGACGCGGTTGAGCTCGGCATG
>Ga0209690_1002119_pt1 | contig 11328 bp, 9 predicted proteins | sample GraSoiAngelo_150_FD_186164 | JGI IMG/M metagenome (GOLD analysis project Ga0209690, IMG submission 186164) | Grasslands soil microbial communities from the Angelo Coastal Reserve, California, USA - 14_1009_09_40cm (SPAdes) (version 2) | ecosystem: Environmental > Terrestrial > Soil > Grasslands ...
GGGCGGAGCAGCCGTGCGAGATTGAGGCGGTGCGCGAGGAATTGCGCGATCGGTTCGGGCCCCTCCCGGACGCAGCGCAGCGGTTGCTCCTCGTCGCCGATCTCCGCGCGCTCGGCGCGCGGGCGGGATTGGAAACGGTCCTCGTCCGCGGCGATGAGGCGCGGCTCACCTTCCGGCGCGACGCCCGCGTGCGGCTTGCGGGTCTGACGGCGGCACTCGACGCGGTGCAGTTCGAAGCCGAGGTACGGCGCGCGGTTCCCCTCTCGCTCCGGCTGCGCCGGCTGGGTGGCGAGGCGATCGGCCCGGGCTTGGTGCGGGCCCTGACCGCCGTTCTCCAAGACCTTCAGGCATAGGAGCCGGGATGGGTCGCTTGCGGTTGGCTGTGCTGGTCCTCACGCTCGGCGGCTGCGAGCCGTTGCGCCAGGCGTTTTCGGCGCGCGCCAGCGTGGTCGCCGGGGCGGCCGGTCAGGACCTCACGGTCGAGCAGTTCGCCGACTGGGTGGGGCACAGCGCGAAGGTTCCGCTGCAGCCGAGCGCGCTGACCGGCCTCGCGAACGTGTACGTGGACCACATGCTGTTTGCCGCGGCGCTCGCGCGCGGGAGGGACCTGCACGACTCGCTGCTGGTGCTCGCCGCCGGTTGGCCCACCGTGTCGCAGCTCAAGTGGGACCACTTCCACCAGCGGCTCCTCGCCGCGCGCACCAAGCTCAGTCCGTCCCAGGTGGACTCCGCGTACGCGGCGGGCGGCGTCCGGCTGTTCCAGCACATCCTGCTCCAGCTGCCGCCGAGCGCGGCCGCGCCGCAGGAGCGGGCCAAGCGCACCGAGCTCGAGGGGCTGCGTCGCGACATCGTGGCGCGGGGCGGGGTGACCTTCGCGCAGCTCGCCAGGCGCTACTCGGAAGACCCCGGCTCGAAGGCGAGCGGAGGCTATCTCGCCGCCTCCCCGCCCGGCCAACTCGTACCGGCCTTCGAGACCCCCGCCTGGCAGCTCGAGCCCGGGGGCACGAGCGGGGTGGTGCGCTCCTCCTTCGGGCTCCATCTGATCCGACGCCCGCCCCTCGCCGAGGTACGGGACTCCTTCCGCGCGGGGCTCGAGAACACGATCACCGGGCACCTCGACTCGATCTACGTGGACCATCTCACGACCGCGTGGCAGCTGCGGGTCGCCGACGGCGCTCCGGCGCTGGCGCGGCAGGCGGTGCAGGACCTGGTCGCCGCGCGCAAGGATTCCCGCACGCTCGTCTCCTATCGGGGCGGCGCCCTGCGCGTGCGCGATCTCGTGCGGTGGCTCTTCGCCCTCGACCCGAACGACGTGCGCGCCATTCCCGGCGCGTCGGATGATCAGCTGCGGCAGTTCCTGAAGGTGGTGACCCGGCAGGCGCTGCTGATCGAGCAGGCCGATTCCGCCGGGGTGCAGCTCACGGCGGACGACTGGCGGCAGATCCGGGCCGAACACGACTCGATCGTGGCGACGCTCGAGCGGGTCCTGGGCATCACGCCCCAGCTGCTCAAGGACTCGGCGGCGACGCCGGACGCCCGCATGCGGCTCGCGGCCGCGCGCGTCGACGCGTATCTCGGCCGCGCCTTCCAGGGCACGGCCCAGTTCTACGCCGTGCCTCCGTTCCTGGGCGAGATCCTGCGCGCCGAACTCCCCTGGTCGGTCGACCCGGGCGGGATCGGACGCGCCCTGGAGCGGGCCCAGGCGATCCGCGCGACCACTGATTCGACGCGGCGCCCGCCGCCGGGTCTACGTCCCGCGCCCGGTCCGCCGCCGATCCCCGCCGACACGGCCCGCAAGCCCGGAGGCGGCCCGTGACGCTGCGGTCGGGACTCCGCTCCGTGGCGCTGCTCCTGCTCGGCACGGTGCCCGGCGTCATCCGCGCCCAGGGCGGAGCGTCCGGCCAGATCGTGGACCGCATCGTCGCCGTCGTGGGCACCACGCCCATCACGGCCTCGCAAGTGGAGGAGCAGCTCGCCCTCATGCAGTCCGAAGGCCAACAGCTCCCGTCCGATTCGGCGGGGCGGGCGGCGCTGCGGCGGCAAATTCTCACTCAGATGGTGGAGGACGAGCTGCTCGTGCAGCAGGCGCAGCGGGACACGAACCTCAAGGTGACGGACCGGGAGGTCCAGGACCAGGTCGAGCAGACGGTCCAGAACGTGCGCAAGCAGTTCACCTCCGGGGCGGAGTTCCAGTCGCAACTGCGGGCGGCGGGGTTCGGGTCCGAGGAGGAGTGGCGGCGTTGGCTCGCAGACAATCAGCGCCGCTCGATTCTGCGCGACCGGCTGCTGGACGAGCTGCGTCAGAAGGGCAAGTTGCGGCCCATCCCGCCGTCCGAGGCGCAGATGCGCACCTTCTGGGAGCAGAACCGCGGCCAGCAGTCGAAACGCCCGGCTTCGGTGTCGTTCCGCCAAATCGTCATCACGCCGAAGCCCGACTCGGCGGCGAAAGCTCGCGCGCGGCAGCTCGCGGAGTCGCTGGTCGTCGTGCTGCGGGGTGGCGCCGACTTCGCAGACGTGGCGCGGCGCTTCTCGAGCGACAGCGGTTCCCGCGAGGCCGGCGGCGAGCTGGGCTGGTTCCGCCGTGGCCGCATGGTGAAGGAGTTCGAAGACGTGGCGTTTCGGATGCGGCCCGGCGAGATCTCCGGCGTCGTGGAGACCGAGTTCGGCTACCACGTCATCCAGGTGGAGCGGGTGCAGCCGGCGGAGGTGGAGGCGCGGCATGTCCTGATCGCGCCCGTGATCTCGGCGGCCCAGCTCGCGCTGGCGCGGCGGCTCGCCGACTCGGTGCACGACGCGCTCGCCGGCGGGGCGTCGTTCGACTCGCTCGCCCGCCGCTATCACGATCCTAACGAGCCGAAGCTCGCCGACGCGCTGCCCGCCTCGCAGCTCCCCCCCGACTACCTCAAGGCGATCGGGAACGAGTCCGTGCCGGGCCTCAAGCCGGTGATCGCGGTCGCGGAGGGGACGGCGCGGGCGCGCTTCGTCGTGCTGGAGCTGATCAGGCGCCTGCCGGAGGGCGAGTTCGCCTTCGAGGACGTGAAGGATCGGATCCGCGACGCGCTGAGCCAGCGGCTCGCCGAGCAGCACTATCTCGACCTGTTGCGACGCACGACCTACGTGGACATCCGCCTCTAGCGCCGTGGCTGCGCGACCGCGCCTCGCCGTCACCGTGGGCGACCCGCGGGGGATCGGGCCGGAGGTGGTGGCGAAGGCCCTTGCCCTGGGGGCGCTCCCCGCGGACATCGTCGTGCTCGGGAACGGGGAGCGGGGCGCGGAACCCTCCGCCGCACCGCCCCGTCCCGCTCCCCGCTCCCTCCTCCCGGAAGTGGCGGGCCGGATCGCCGGGGAGGCCGTCGAGGAGGCGGTCCGCCTGGCCCTCACGGGCGAGGTCGACGCCATCGTCACGGGGCCGGTTCACAAGCACGCCCTCCATCTCGCCGGCTACCGTTATCCGGGCCTCACCGAAATGCTCGGCCATCTGGCTGGAGACGTTGAAACCGCGATGATGCTCGCGACAGGGACGCTGCGGGTCGTGCTCGTGACGACCCACCTCCCGCTACGGGACGTGCCCGCGCAGGTGACGGCCGAGCGGGTGGTGCGAGTGGGCCGCATCGCCGAGGCGGCGCTGCGCCGCTGGTGGGGCCTCGAGCGGCCGCGCCTCGCGGTGTGCGCGCTCAACCCGCACGCGGGGGAAGCGGGTCTGTTCGGCGACGAGGACGATCGCGTGTTGCGCCCGGCCGCGGCCCGGCTCGGCGCCGCGGGCCCCATCCCCGCCGACACCGTCTTCGTGCGCGCGATGAAGGGGGAGTTCGACGCCGTGCTCGCCCCCTACCACGACGTGGGAATGGCGGCGGTGAAGGTGGCGGGTTTCGGTCAGGGCGTGAACGTGACCCTGGGGCTGCCGTTTCCGCGGACCGCTCCGGACCACGGAACGGCGCTCGACATCGCGGGGAAGGGGGTCGCCGATCCGTCGTCCATGCGGGCGGCGCTCGAGCTCGCGGTGCAGCTAGCGGCTCGCAACCGCCTCCCGGAGCCTGTCTAACAGTCGCTGGTGCAGCTCGAGCTGCAGCTTCTGACTCGCCCGATTCACCACCACCACCGCCCCCACGTCCAGAATCCTGGCCCGCTCGACGAGTCCGTTGTCCCGCAGCGTGCCGCCCGTGTCCACGAGATCCACGATCCAGTGCGCGAGGCCGAGCAGCGGCGCCACCTCGACGCTGCCGCTCACCGTGATCACCTCAACGCCCAAGCCCGTCTCGGCGAAGAAGCCGCGCGTCAACCGGGGGTACTTCGTGGCGACGCGCGGGGTCACGCCGCCCGGAAGCGACGGATAGGGAACGTGGGCGGGGCTCGCGACGACCATGCGGCACGCGCCGAAGCCCAGCGCGAGCGGCTCCAGCACGTCCGCCTCGGTTTCCCGCAGCACGTCCGTGCCGGTGATGCCGAGGTCCGCGGCCCCCGATTCGACGTAGACCGGCACGTCGGCGGGCTTCACCAGCAGGAACGATAGGGACCCGTCGCTCGAGGGAACGACGAGCTTGCGCGTCGTGGCGGCTCCCGCGGCCCCCGCGCCGATGCGCTCAAACAGGGTGAGAGCGGGCTCGAGCAGCCGCCCCTTGGCCAGCGCCACCTTCAAGCTCACGGCGTTGTCTCCGCGAGCCCATCGAGGTCGAGCGCGAGTCCGACGGCCGGGAGCGGCCGCCCGAAGCGGCCGATGAGATCGTCGTATCGCCCCCCGGCTCCCACGGCGCTGCCCGCCCCGCTCACGAAGATCTCGAAGTGCATCCCCGTGTAGTAGTCGAGCCCCCGCACCTCGCCGAAGTCGTAGACCACGTGGCGGCGCTCCTCGTCCGCGAGGGCCGCGTCGATCTCCCGCAGGCGGTCGATGGCCACGCGGGCGTCGGGCGCGACGCGCGCTGCGCGGTCGAGCGCCTCGCGCCGGCCGATGATGAACGGCAGCTCCGTGAGCGTCCCGGGCGCCGCAGTGGCGAGGCCGGCGGCGTCCTTGCGGTCGATGAGCCGCCGCACGCGGGTTCGCTCCTCGGGCGGCAGGGCGTCGAGCGCGGGCGCCAAGGCCCCGACATGCCCGAGGTTGACCTGGTATTCCTTCGGGGACGCCCGTCGTACCAGCTCGAGCGCGAGGCGCAGCACCTCCACGTCGGCTGCAATTGCGGCGTCGCCCAACAGCTCGGCGCCGACCTGCAGGATTTCGCGCGGCCGGCCGCCGCCGTTCGCCCGCTCGGGGTCCTGGCGGAACACCGCGCCGCTGTAGCAGAGGCGGAGGGGTGTGGGACGCTCGGCGAGCTTCGTCGCCGCCAGGCGGGCCACGCTCGCCGTGAAGTCGTAGCGCAGCGCGAGCAGCTTGCCGTCGAGGTCGAAGAAGCGGATCAGGCGGTCGGCCACGTCGGCAGCGCCGGCTGCGCGCACGAACACCTCGGCGTACTCGAAGGTGGGCGGGATGATCTCCTCGTAGCCCGCCGCGCCGAGTCGCTCCAGCGCGGCACGCTGTAGCGTCCGCCGGCGGCGCACCGCTTCCCCCGCCAGGTCGAGTGCGCCGGGGGGGATCGGCGCGATCGTCGAGCGGAGCTTCACGTCGCCGCCTGTGCGACCAGCCGGACGGCGCCCACCCGGCGCCCGTCCATCTCCACGATCTCGAACACGGCGCCCGGGACGGCGACCTGATCCCCCACCCTGGGGAGCCGGCCCAGCGCGCCGAACAGGTAGCCGCCGATCGTGGTGTAGTCGCCCACGTCGAGCTCGAGCCCGAAGGCGTCGTTCACGTCCCGGAGCGGCGTCGAGCCGGCGAGCACCGATGCGGCATCGGGCGTCGCAGACTGCTTCACCGCGGCGGCCGGCCGGTCGTACTCGTCGTAGATCGGGCCGACGATCTCCTCCAGCAGGTCCTCCATCGTGACGAGGCCGGCGGTGCCGCCGAATTCGTCGAGCACGATCGCGAGATGGATCTTCTGGCGCTTCATGTCGGCGAGCACGTCCTCGACCTCCCGGGTCCCCGGGACGAACACGGCGGGGCGGAGCACGGCCTGGAGGCGCCCGCCCTTCGCCGAGCGCACCCCGGCGAGGATGTCCTTCGCGTGCACCAGACCGACGATGTCGTCGAGCGATTCGCGGTACACCGGGTAGCGTGAGCGGCCCGCCACCGCCACCTGGTCGGCCGCCTCCTCGAGCGTCAGGTCGAGCGGCAGGGCCACCATGTCCGTGCGCGGGGTCATCACCTCGCGGGCCGTCTTCTCGCTGAATTCGAACACGCCCTCCAGCATCCGGGCGTCGCCGGCGTCGAGACCGCCGCGCCGCCGGCTCTGGGCCACGAGCATCCGGATCTCCTCCGGCGAATGGATGCGCTCGAGCTCCGCCGTCGTGCCCCGGATTCCGAGGAGGCGCACGACCCGGTTCGCGCTCCAGTTGAGCGCGTCGGTCAACGGCCGGGTGATCCACGAAAACAGGATCAGCGGCCGCGCGATCCAGCGACTCGTCTTCTCGGGATAGGTGATGGCCCAGGCCTTGGGCGCCTGCTCGCCGAACACGACGTGCAGGAACGAGATGATCGCCACGGCCACGATCGAGGCGATACCGCCGCGCGTCAGGAAGTCGAGTGCGGGCGGCAGTCCCGCGAACCATTCCCGGAACAGGTGGGCGACCGTGTCCTCCGCGACGTACCCGAGCAGAATCGAGGCGACCGTGATGCCCAGTTGGGCGGCCGAGAGCTGGCGATACAGGTCTTGCAGCGCCTGTTGCACGGTCTTAGCCTTCCGGTCGCCGCGCCGGATCATCTCCTCGATGCGCGTGCGCCGGGCCGCCACGAGCGCGAACTCCGCGGCCACGAAGAACGCGTTGGCCGCGACGAGGACGAGCACCGCCGCGAGGCGCAGAGCGAGGGATCCCATGACTGGCTCAGGCATAAGGCCCGGAACCTAGCTCGTGCTGACCCGACTTCAAGCACCGCCCTACGACGTTCTCACGCCGCATCTTCCAAAGATCGGTGCGGCGGCGGATCCCGCGACCGCACAAGCCGTCGGTGCGATCGTCGCGGACGTGCGGGCGCGTGGCGACGGCGCGGTGCGGGAGCACGCGCGACGTCTCGACGGCGTGGATCTGGCGCCGGAGGAGTGGGAGCTCTCCGTCGCCAGGTGTCGGGAGGGGCTCGGTCGCGTGCCCCGCCCGGTCCAGGCGGCGCTCGAGCCCGTGGCGCGCGTGCGTGCGTATCACGAGCGACAGGTCGAGGCGGGATTCACCGTCCGGACGCCGGGAGCAAAGCTGGTGATGCGCGTGGTACCGCTCGATAGCGTCGGGATCTACGTGCCGGGAGGCAAGGCCGCCTATCCATCCACCGTAATAATGAATGCAGTCCCCGCGGCGGTCGCCGGGGTGGGCGATATCATCATGGCGACGCCGCCGGGAGGAGCGTCGGACGTGGTGCTGACGGCCGCGCGGCTGGCGGGTGTGCATCGGATCTTCCGGGTGGGCGGGCCCCAGGCGATCGCCGCGCTGGCCTACGGCACGGCGACGATCCCCCGGGTGGACAAGATCGTGGGGCCTGGGAATCGCTTCGTGACCGAGGCGAAGCGCCAGGTCGCGGGCGCGGTGGGGATCGATATGCTGGCGGGGCCGACCGAGGTGCTCGTCATCGCCGACCGGACGGCCGCGGTGCGGCACGTGGCGGCCGATCTGATCGCACAGGCGGAGCACGACGAGGACGCCTGCGCCTGGTGCGTCACCACGAGCCGGGAGCTGGCAGATGGGCTCGACCCGGAGCTCGAGCGGCAGCTTGCTCGGGCGCCGCGGCGCGCCATCGCCGAGCGGGCGCTCGCTGCGCACGGCGTGCTCGTGCTGGTGCCCACGCTCGACGCCGCCTTGGAGGTGGCGAACCGCCGTGCGCCGGAGCACGTCGAGCTGCTGGTGGAGCGGCCGTGGCCGCTCGTGGACGCGATCCGCCACGCCGGTGCGATCTTCGTGGGGAGCTACACGCCCGAACCCGTCGGCGACTACGTCGCCGGGCCGTCGCACGTGTTGCCCACCGCGGGAACCGCCCGATATGTTTCGCCCCTGGGCGTCTATGATTTCGTGAAGCGCATCAGCGTGATCGCATACTCGCGGGAGCGGCTGCAGCAGGACGCGGCGCATATCATCGCGCTGGCGGAGGCGGAGGGCCTGCCCGGGCACGCGGAGGCGGTGCGCCTGCGAGCCAGCGACCCATGACGACTCTTCCGTTCGAAGTCCAGTGCACCCATCGTGCCCCGCTGCGCGCCGAGAGCCGGCGCCGCTTGAGGCTCGTGCTCGGCATCTCGGCGGCCGTGATGGTGGCCGAGGCGGTGGGGGGCTACGCCGCCGGCTCGCTCGCGCTGCTCGCCGACGCGGGTCACATGCTCACGGACGTGGCGGCCCTCGGCCTGGCGCTCGTCGTGGCTCACCTGTGCGAGCGCCCCGCGACGGCCGAGCGCTCGTACGGGTTGCAGCGGCTCGAGATCCTCGCCGCGCTCGTAAACGGAGCGGCGCTCATCGTGATCGCGGTCGGGATTGGCATCGAGGCGTGGCACCGCTTCCGCGCCCCGCCAGCCATCCACGCCGGCCTGTTGCTGGGCGTCGCGAGCCTCGGATTGGTGGCGAACGTGGTGAGCGCCCGCATTCTCCACAGCGAGCACGACCACTCCCTGAACCAGCGCGGCGCGTATCTCCACGTGCTGAGCGACACGCTCGGCTCGCTGGGCGCGATCTTCGCCGGCGTCGTGGTGCTCCTCACCGGGTGGACTCCCGCCGACCCCCTCGTCTCGGTCGGGATCAGCCTGCTGATCCTCCACGGTGCTTGGCGGCTCGTGAAGGAGAGTACGGACGTGCTGCTCGAGGCGACGCCCGCGCACATCTCGATGCGCGAGGTGCACGACCGGATGGCGTCGGTCCCCGGCGTCGCCTCGGTGCATGATCTGCACGTCTGGACCGTCACGAGCGGCGTGGTCGCCATGAGCGGCCACCTCGTCGTGCGGAACCCGCAGGACAACCAGCGTGTGCTCGAGGCCGTGCAGGAGCGCCTGGGGCACCTGGGGATCGATCACGTCACGGTGCAGATGGAGAGGGACCAGATCTGCGAATAGGCGTGGGGAGTGGTTCGTTACCGTGCGACTCGTAACCCCGTTGCGCACCGGCAGGTACCACTCCCCACTCCCCACGCTGTTGCTGTGACGTCACCGCTTGTGTTTTCCCGGGCACCGTCCTATACTGCGGCCCTCCATTCCGGCACCCTCAGGACGTAGCCCCTTGCAGCTCCGCAACATCGCCATCATCGCCCACGTCGACCACGGTAAGACGACGCTGGTGGATCAAATGCTCCGCCAGGCCGGCGTGTTCCGTGCCAACCAGCAGGTGGACGAGCGGGTGCTCGACTCGAACCCGCTCGAGCGGGAGCGCGGCATCACGATCCTCTGGAAGAACACGGCCGTGCGCTGGGGGCTGGGGGGCGACACCAAGATCAACATCGTGGACACGCCCGGCCACGCCGACTTCGGCGGCGAGGTGGAGCGGATCCTGCGCATGGTGGACGGCTTCTTGCTGCTCGTGGACGCGGCCGAAGGGCCGATGCCGCAGACGCGATTCGTGGCGGGGAAGGCGCTGGCGCTGGGGCTGAAGCCCATCGTGCTCGTGAACAAGGTCGACCGCCAGGATGCGGACCCGCTGCGCGTGCACGACGAAGTGCTGGAGCTGTTCCTGGAGCTTGAGGCGACGCCGGAGCAGTTCAGCTGCCCCTTCCTCTATACGTCGAGCCGCTACGGGACGGCGACCCGGGATCTCGCGCTGCCGGGGACGACCCTGGTGCCGCTGTTCGAGACGATCCTCGAAACGATCCCTGCGCCCCGTGTGGACCGGGACGGGCCGTTCCAGATGCTCATCTCGACGCTCGACTACTCCTCCTACCTCGGCCGAATCGGGATCGGGCGCATCGAGCGGGGGCGGGTGCGGCTGGGCGACACGGTGGCGCTCTTGCCGTTGGGGGAGCCGGGCCCGCTGGGCGACGCCCCGTACGAGCAGGCGCGCGTCGTCAAGCTGTTCGGCTTCGAGGGGCTCGAGCGAGTGGCGCTGGAGGAGGCGGCGGCGGGCGAGATCGTGGCGGTGGCGGGGCTCGCGGGCGTGGAGATCGGCAAGACGGTCACCGCGCCGGACCATCTGGAGCGGCTCGCGGGTATCGCCGTGGAAGAGCCCACGATTTCCGTCGACGTCAAGGTGAACGACTCGCCCTTCGCGGGGCGGGAGGGGAAGTACGTCACGGGGCGCCAGCTGCGCGACCGGCTGTTCCGGGAGCTTGAGCGGAACGTCGCCCTGCGGGTCGAGGAGACGGCCGACCCGCAGACGTTCACCGTGTCGGGCCGCGGCGAGCTGCACCTGGGCGTGCTGATGGAAACCATGCGGCGCGAGGGGTATGAGTTCCAGGTCAGCCGGCCGCGGATCATCCCCCGGGAGGGGCCGAACGGGGAGCAGCTCGAGCCCTACGAGGAGCTGATGATCGACGGCCCGGAGGGGTATCTGGGGGTCGTGATGGAGAAGCTGGGGCCGCGGCGGGCCACGCTCTTGGACATGCGGAACCCGGGGGTGGGGACGGTGCGGATGCGCTTCAAGATCCCGGCGCGGGGCCTGCTCGGCTACCGCTCCGAGTTCTTGACGGACACCCGGGGAACGGGGATCATGCATCACCGCTTCCTGGAGTACGGGCCCTGGGCGGGCCCGCTCGAGGGGCGGAGCCGCGGGGTGATGGTGGCCGATCGGGAGGGGGTGGCGGTGGCGTACGCGCTTTTCAATCTTCAGGAGCGCGGCGCGATGTTCGTGAAGCCGGGGGATCCGGTGTACGAGGGGATGATTGTGGGGGAGACTGCCCGCTCGGGCGATATGGACGTCAACCCCGCGAAGGAGAAGAAGCTGACCAACATGCGGACGACGGCGTCGGACGAGATGATCATCCTGGAGCCGCCGCGGCCGGTCACGTTGGAGCTCGGGCTCGAATACATCGAGGACGACGAGTTGATCGAGGTGACGCCGTCGTCCCTGCGGTTGCGCAAACGCGCGCTGCGCGCGTCGGAACGCCGCAAACTCGCGCGTCGCGAGGCGCGGGCGGCGGAGGAACTGTAGCTCGGACCGCTACTTGCTCGTTCGAAACCTGCAACCACAACCTCAGCTGGGGGTGACAATGTTGTCCCGTGACACGTCGGACTGGTCGCTCAAGCGTCGTAGCGACAGTCTCGGCGATGAGGAGTTCGAAGACTTCGAAGAGGACAAGGACCTGGACGAGGACTTCGACGAGGACCTGGACGAGGACGAGCTGGAGGACGA
>Ga0209690_1002120_pt1 | contig 11322 bp, 10 predicted proteins | sample GraSoiAngelo_150_FD_186164 | JGI IMG/M metagenome (GOLD analysis project Ga0209690, IMG submission 186164) | Grasslands soil microbial communities from the Angelo Coastal Reserve, California, USA - 14_1009_09_40cm (SPAdes) (version 2) | ecosystem: Environmental > Terrestrial > Soil > Grasslands ...
TTTCAAAAATAAACCGGTAAGCGAGATCGCTTCTTCGAGCGAGCCCCCGCCATTGCGGCGAAGATCGATAACCAACCCGCCGATATTTTCTTTCTTGAGGCGTTTCAGTAGGGCGAGCACGTCGCGCGTCGTGCTCTTGGAATGCCGATCCATGTCGGCATAGAACGACGGAAGAGTGAGCCACCCGAGTTTCACCGGATTGCCGTTCTCGTCCTTCTTAATAATAATGTCGGCGCGCGCTTCCTGGTCTTTCAGTTTAATCTCATCGCGCACGAGATCGACACTCTTGCGTTGTGACGGGTCGGAAGCGTTGGCGGGAATGGCGAGCAAACGAACCTTGGTCCCTTTCTTGCCGCGAATCATCTCGACCACTTTGTCCAACCGCATGTCACGAACATCGACAAACTCGCTCTGTCCCTGACCGACGGCAGTGATTCGATCGCCAACCTTTAACCGGCCGTCGACTTGGGCAGGACCGCCCGTAACAAGGCTTTCGATTTTGGCGTACCCGTCTTCCGTCCGGAGCATCGCGCCGATGCCAACCAGCGACAGTCCCATCTGAATGTTGAAATTTTTGAAGTCAGCCTTGCTCAGGTACTCCGAATGCGGGTCGTAAGTCTGAGCGAGCGCATCCAGATAAAGTTTTACCTGCTCTTCGCGATCTTCTTCGTGGACGTTCCGCGCGATCCGATCGTAGCGGCGGCCAACCAGTTGCGGTCCGGGTTCGATCGGATGCTCGCTTAGTTTTTCTTGAAGTAACTCACTCGCGATCCGGCCGCGCCAGAGTTGATCGGCCTCGGCTTCATCTTTTGGCCATGGCGCTTTTTCCCGACGCAACTCTACAGTCGCGTCGGTCTTGAAATCCACCGGCGGTTCCTTCAGCAACTCTTTGATCTTGCCGACTCGCTCGTCGACTCGCTTTTGGTAGAGGTCGTAAATCTCGTAAGCCGGCTTGAGATTTCCGAGCAAAACATCGTCGGCCAAAGCCGTCCCGTATTTTGCGGTCAACGCGTCGACATCTTTCTGAGTGAAGAAGAGGTGGCTGAAATCGAGCAACTCGAGGAAATTGCGCAGAAATTTCTGCGACATCTCGCCGTTCAGCTGTTGATGGGTGTAATGGCCCTCTTCGAGAAGGCGACCCACTGAGACGCAGATCTGCTCGGCATCCGATTTTGCCTGCAGCGCTTGCGGCGTGGCGGTGATCAAACTGACCGCTGTGATCGCTGAGAGAAGGGGAAAACGTAGTTTCATCGGAAAACGCGCGGATTTCAGGGTCGCAGACTTCGTGCCCAAACGCAACAAACAACCAATGAAAATCGACCCGCTTCGTTCGTGGATTTAGCCAAAGTCATATTTTTGTCGGAAGTAGCTGCCTGCCAAAGGCGGGGCGGCGACATGTAAGAGGATGAGACAGCTTGCCTGCGGAAACATTCAAAATCTGCCTTCGGCGTCCACCTGAGACCGGCATCGGCAAATTCCTCACCTGGCAAGGTGGCTGGCATTCAACCTATCGTTTAGAGTCAATCAGATGAATTACGAGGCGTTCTGCGGCGGCGTTTTCGAGACGAACTGCTATCTGGTCTCAGCGCCCGAAGGCTGGATTCTCTTTGATGCGCCCCAAGACGCTTGCGACTGGGTCCAGTCGCGCGATGTCGATCTAAAATCGCTGCTGCTTACCCACGGCCACATCGATCACGTCCAGGACGTCGCCAAGATCAAAAGTCGGTTCAATTGTCAGATCGGCTGTCATCCCGCGACCGCGCCGATGATTTCGGATCGAGAGTTTTTTCGGAATTTCGGCTTCGAATTGGAGGTCGAACCGGCGAAGCCGGACTTTTTTATCGAAGAAACGCCGGCTCGAAATTTTCTCGGAGCGGAATTTCAAGTGCTCGAAGTACCCGGCCATTGTCCAGGCAGCCTTTGCTTCTTTTCGCGCAAGGACCATCTGCTGATCGGAGGCGATGTGCTTTTCGCCGGCGGCGTCGGTCGATGGGACTTGCCCGGCGGAGACGTCGATCTTCTATTTAGCGGAATCCGGCGGAAACTCTTCCCGCTTGGCGACGACGTGACGGTTCTGCCCGGTCACGGACCGCCGACCAAAATCGGGACCGAACGCCTAACGAATCCGTTTGTCAGCTGAGTTAGAAATCAGGATTAACGCCAGCGGTAATAATCGTTCGGTCGGAAACGCAGACGCAATTCCACGTTGTGCAATTCGTTGTGAATGTGCTCGATTTGGCCGCGCAGGTGATACCAGCTGAAGCGCCCAGTTTGATATTCCCAATTGACGCGATTCACTTCTCCGGAAATGTGTCTAACTTCGCGGCGCGTGCGCCAATCGGCCCCGTATCGAGCCATCTGCCCCTGCACATGCGCGAGCATGCGGTTGATATGGTTGATCTGGGATGCTGCCCCGTTGTGTCGCGCCGGCGAGTACTGCGAACGTTGGTCGTAACCGTATTCGTCCTCCTCGTGCGCAAAAGCCGAAACGCTTCCCAAACCCAGTCCGAGCACAATGATTAACATCAGTTTCTTCATAGCGACCTCCATTTGTTTGCAGAGTTCGACGTAAGGCGGTGCCGCGCATTCGAGCGATTACGCGGAAAATTACGGAAGCTCGGCTAGAAATTTTTCGAATAATTCGAGTCCGTCGATTTTGCCGACGACTTCACGAAGTGATTGCACTGCTCTCGGAATGTGTTGGAGGAAATGTTTGTAATCTTTGACCAGGCCAAGGAATCCGTACGCACCCAGGGCCTGCATCAACCGTTGCATCGCGCAGTAATACTCGAGCAATTCGTCGTGTTCGGCTTGAGTGAGTTCGACGTATGGATCGTAAAGCAGCGACGCTAAGTCGTATTGGGCGAGACCAGGACGCATTCCCTGAAAATCGATCAGGTAAGCCTGACCGTTCCGCACCAGGATGTTTTGCGACTGAAAATCGCGATGCACCAAAACCCGGGACAGCTCCGCTAATTTCTCGGCGATGCGGTGTAACGCCGGCAGCGCCTCCAAGTTGTCGATCGTGCCCGTTTCAATTTTAAAATAGCGGCCGAGACAGTTTCCGAAGAAATAATTCTGCTCCCAAAGGTAAAGAGCGGCATTGAACTCCGCCGGCAAATGCTGATGCATCTCGATGCAGACCGATTCCGGCAGTTGATGGAGTTTGCGAACCTCATCCAGAGCCGATTCGTAGAAGGCACGGCGCACCAGCCACGGCTCATTTCGATAGCCGAATAAATCGCGCTCCCCCAGGTCCTCCAGCCAGATCAGGCCTTCGTCAGTGTCGTGATAATAAATTCTCGGAGCATGAATGCCGTGCGTCTCCAGAAATTGCGCGATCTCGACGTAGTGGCGGTTCTCTTCGCGCTCGAGATTGTATTTTACCAGGATAAGCGACTGCTCGGACGAGCAACGGACGCGATAAAATTTCCGGTCGGACCCGCCTTTTTCGATCGGAGCAATCTTTATTTCATCGACATTGAATCGCGGAAAGTGTCGCCGCGTCTGCCGCAGAAGGAGCTCGGTTCTCATGATTCAGATGTCGATGTTGCGATACGTGCCACTGACAGTTTTTCGGGCGCGGACAATACAGCCAATGAGCTCACTTTTGGAAGCAATTTGTGCACCGGGCCATAAGATTGTGTCCTCCAGGACAGCACCGGCGCCGACACGGCAATCCTTTCCCACAACGCAACAGCCGCGAATTTGCGCGGTCGGATCGACCATGGCGCTCGGATGAATCGGCGCCGACCAATCCGACGCTTTCAGCTGTGCCGGCCGCCAGCCTTCTTTCGAAATCACGCGGTGCACTTCGAAATATTCGGCACGCGAACCAAGGTTGAACCACTTTCCCTCTTCCAGAACCACGCCGCCAATCTTTCCGCCGTGACCGATCCAATCTCCCAGAATTGGAATGAAGGAGATCTTTTGTTTTTCGGGAATGCGCGCGAAGACCGCCGGGCTCCAGACCGCGATGTTGGCAAAGTCGTATTCGCCTGGAATGCCGTAGCGATTAGAAAGATCGACCACCTGGTTTTCGCGCAAGGCGATGGCCGAGCCCAGGCCGGTGTGACGCAGGGCAAGGGTAACATCGTTCCCGCGGTTGAAATGCGCGGCGATCAAAGGCTGCAACCGAATGTCGGTCAAAACATCCCCGCTATAAGTGATGAAGGCCCCGCGGCCCAAATCGGCCTCGAGGTTCTTGATTCCGCCGCCGGTGTCAAGGAGCACCGGTTCGTTGACCAATGTGACTGGAGTTCCCGAATAGCTATTTTCCGGAAATGCTTTCGCAAAGGTTTCGGGCAACCGGTGGGTGTTGATGAAGAAGTTTTGGATGCCGATGTCGATCAAATGGTCGAGCGCGAAAGTAATCAGGGGCTTATGAAAAATGGGGACCAGCGGTTTTGGCAAGTCGTCGGTAAGTGGGCGAAGCCGTTTCCCAAGTCCGGCGCCAAGGACGAATGCTTGTTTGATTGCGTCCATCGCGTTAAAAATCCGGCATGGCTGAGGAAACTGTTTGGCGTGGTAGCGTTTCGCAATGGAAAAACTTCGGATTTTTCGTTCTCCAACTTTTGCTCGCTGCGGCAATTGTCGTCATCTTCGCCATCATTCAGCGACAGTCGTCACTCGAGATCAGGAATTTTGCTCCGTACATTTTAATTCTTCTTGCGGTGCCAATCTTTATCGCTGGCAAGCGTTATCTCCAAACGAAATGCAAAATCTACGAGCTCACCAGCGAACGATTGAAAATGCGTGAGGGCGTTTTTAGCAAAGTGACCGATACGCTCGAGTTGTATCGCGTGAAGGACATCGAGACGCAGCAACCGTTTGTCTATCGGCTCTGCGGCATCGAAAACGTCCAGCTCAACACTTCGGACACTTCTTCGCCGTTCGTTCTCATCCAGGCGATCCCGCACCGCGTCGGATTGGGGGACAAAATCCGAAACCAAGTCGAAATCATTCGTCAGCAAAAGGGCGTTCGCGAAATCGACGTTGAGTGAGCCGGGATCAATTGGGCTCGGGTTTCAGCGCATCCAAACCTTTGGTCAGATCGGTTAAGGCGCGGAGACAGGCCGCTTTGTGTTTGTCGATCCAACGCTCGGAGATCTGTTTCAGCGGCGCCGGGTTGAGATAGTGCAGCTTCTCGCGGCCCCGCCAAAGAGGAACAACCAGGTCCGCTTTGATCAGTAGGCCGAGATGTTTGGTGATGCCTTGGCGCGTCATGCGAAGATGCCGGCAGAGCTGGTTCAAAGTCTGGCCATTTTGGAGATGCAGCTGATCGAGGAGGGCGCGCCGGCTTGGGTCGGCCAAAGCTTTAAAGACAGCGTCCATGTGGTGGCGAATATGCAACTAAAAGGTTGCATATTTGTCCGCCCCTCGCAACCCAGGGAATGGGAATGGCAGCTCGCCAACCGATCGGGCCTTTACCTTATTGAACGCCTTGCCGCGATCAGTTCTTCAGGTAAAGCGTGCGGGTCCCGAAATCGATGATCCCGTGATGGCTCCGCAGGATCTCCGCCCCGAGCAACCCCGCCACTGGTTGGGAACCTCGGAGCAGATCGCTGTGAATCAGTCCTTCTAGGTCGACTACACCAATGTCCTTGCCAACAATGTCCACCGACCCGACGGAGAGCCGCTTGATCCGGGCGATTTGCACGCCGCGCTGCTTCAAGTTGACCGCGGATGAGCTGAACGGCGTTTCTTGAAGCGGAACGTGTAGCCGGCGCAGGAACCCGCGATTGAGCAAGGTCGCAAACGCGCCCGTGTCGACCATCAGCCGTGCCGGTGCACCATTGATAGCCGCATCAACGTACAAATTATAGGTTTCACTCACTCGGATCGGCATGCTGCGGAAGCCGCGATATTGCATACCCGGCGTCTTACCTGAGGATTCGGGATCCAATTTGAGAATCAACATCTGTTTCTGACAATCCAGAACGGCGCCAGTGGGAAAGAGAATATCGGCGCCAAGGATTCCATCGATTTCCTGCTCATGAAGCAAGCGCGAGGCGCGGCCCGAACCGGAAAGATCGACAACCACGACCGGCTCATCAACGAGATTCAGCGCACCCAGACGAAAGTTGTGTGCGATGGCAACGTTGTTAAACGCGCCATTAATCTGCAGCCGCGCCGGCAGAGTCGAACTCCCAGGAATACCAGTCAGTCCAAAATGCGCGCGGCGCTTCAGCGCGATGGCACTGATCGGCGCGCCGCTATCGACGCCAAGCAGGGCCGGCTTGCCATTGATAAATGCTCGGACGAGCAGGTGGTTTTGTCGCGAACGGGTCAGTGGAAGCGCTTCGAAGCGCGGAGAAGACGAATCCGAAACACGTTGGCTCTTCGGAGCCGCCATGCACATTTCGGTCGCTGCGAACAAAATCGTGACGACAACCGAGACTATTTTCGGGAGGAGCGGGCGGCCGGGCATTTTCACGCGGCGGAGAATAGCATGGTTCCTTTTGCGCGAAAGCGCTTTCGTGATTGGCCTGGAAAAAGCTGCGTTTTGGCGTTGCCCGATTCTGATGGGGTTGATTAACTCTGTGCCAGCCGAGCGATTCTGATGTCAGCATTAGAAACAACTTTGGAGCCAGCAGCGGAGCAGAAATTTGTTCGCGGACTCGGCTTGCTCGATTCGACCATGCTCGTCGCGGGGTCGATGATCGGCTCCGGCATTTTTATCGTCTCCTCAATCATCGCGCGGCAGGTCGGCGCGCCCGGCTGGTTGCTTCTCGTCTGGCTCGTGACTGGCCTGCTCACGCTCATGGCAGCGCTCTCCTATGGCGAGTTGGCGGCGATGATGCCGAAGGCCGGCGGGCAATATGTTTATTTGCGCGAAGCCTTCTCTCCGCTGTGGGGTTTTCTCTATGGCTGGACGCTTTTTCTCGTTATTCAGACTGGCACCATTGCCGCGGTCGCCGTCGGGTTCGCTCGCTACACCGGTGTTCTAATCCCATGGGTTTCGGAGAAGAACTATCTGATCGAACCAATTCGTTTCGGCGGCTATGCGCTCTCGCTTTCGACCGCGCAATTCGTCGGCCTGGCGATGATCGCGCTGCTCACATACATGAACACGCGCGGTTTAAATCTCGGCAAGCTTGTTCAGAATATTTTCACAACGGCGAAGACGGGCGCGCTCATCGCGCTCATTGTGCTCGGCATCATCGTCGGGGTAAAGTCGGGCGCGGGGGCGGCGAACTTCAGCGATTTCTGGACGTTGCGCGGCGGTTTGCAGGAGGTCGGTGAAGGATTGACTGCCGCGACCGCCTTCGGACTCTTCGTCGGCATTTGCGTCGCGCAAACCAATTCGCTCTTCTCCGCCGACGCCTGGAACAATATCACGTTCACCGCCGGCGAGGTCATAAATCCGCGCCGTAACGTTCCGCTCTCACTCGCGTTCGGCACCATTCTGGTGATCGGGCTTTATCTGCTCGCTAATGTTGCGTATCTGGCCGCGCTTCCTTTCGCCGCAATTCAGAATGCGCCAAGCGACCGCGTGGCCTCTGAGACGGCCAACGTCATTTTTCCCGGCGCGGGCGCGACCATCATGGCCGTCGCTATCATGATTTCGACATTCGGCTGCAACAACGGGCTGATCCTTGCCGGCGCGCGCGCTTACTATGCAATGGCGCGTGACGGTCTCTTTTTCCGTCGCGTCGGCGAGCTGAACAAGAACCACGTCCCCGCGTGGGGTTTGATAATCCAAGGAATTTGGGCCGGCGCGCTCGTTTTGCCGCGCACGGTTAAGACCGACGCCGCCGGCAACGTTACCGGTTACGGCAATCTTTACGGCAACCTGCTCGACTACGTCATTTCGGCCGCGCTCATCTTTTACATTCTGACCATTCTCGGCATTTTCGTGCTCCGCCGGAAACGCCCGGATGCCGAGCGGCCGTATAAAGCATTCGGTTACCCGATCGTGCCCGCGCTCTACATCATCGGCGCGTCCGTAATTCTCTTCGTGTTGTTCATTTATCAGACCGCGACGACATGGCCCGGTCTCATCATCGTGCTAACCGGCGTGCCGATTTATTTTCTGTGGCGAAAATCGAATGCCGGTGCGCCGTCAGAAGACCAGGGCACTTAGCGAAACCGAACGACGAACAACCAAAAGGAAAGCGAACGCATGGGAAATCTATTCGCAAGAAAGCCCCTCGATAAACTGATGGAAGAGGCACAGGAGGTCGGCGAGCACAGCCTGAAGCGCTCGCTCGGGCCGATGAATTTGGTCGCACTTGGCATCGGGGGAATCATTGGCGCCGGTCTTTTTGTGCGCACCGCGGCCGCGATTGCCGATCGGGCGGGTCCATCGGTTGTGCTTGCGTTTATCGTTGCCGGTATTGGCTGCGCGTTTGCAGGTCTCTGTTATGCGGAGTTTGCTTCAATGATTCCGGTGGCGGGTAGCGCCTATACCTATTCCTACGCGACGATGGGCGAGTTCGTCGCTTGGATCATCGGTTGGGATTTGATCCTCGAATACGCGGTGGCGGCGGCGACTGTTTCAACTGCCTGGAGCGAGTACGCGAATCGCGTGCTCGAGTGGTTCGGGATGCGCATTCCATACCAATGGTCGCATTCGCCTTTCGAGCATGACCCAAACGGGGCGTATGGGATGATAAACATCCCGGCGGTTTTCATTCTCCTTCTGCTCACCGCGCTGCTGATCCGCGGCACGAAGGAATCGGCTTTCGTCAATGGTCTAATCGTTATCCTGAAGGTGAGCATCGTCTTGCTCTTCATCGGCATCGGATGGGGATTCATCAATCCGGCAAACCATACGCCCTTGATTCCGTCGCCGACGACATATGTTACGCCGCAAGGCATCACTCACGCCTACGGCGGGATCCTCGGGATTCTCGGCGCCGCCGGTGTCGTCTTCTTCGCTTACATCGGCTTCGATGCCGTCTCGACTGCGGCGCAGGAAGCCAGAAATCCGAAGCGCGATATGCCAATTGGAATTCTTGGGTCGCTGGCCTTTTGCACGATCCTTTACGTCCTCTTCTCTTACGTGCTGAGCGGTGTTGCTACGGTCCAGGACTTTCGCTCGGCCGGCCGCGAGGCATCGGTCGCCTTTGCCATCACCAAATACATGACCGGCTATGAGTGGCTATCGAAATCAGTCACCGTCGCGATTCTCGCCGGATTCTCGTCGGTTATCCTCGTGATGCTGCTTGGTCAATCGCGTGTCTTCTATTCCATGAGCAAGGACGGCCTGGTGCCGAAGGTTTTCTCCGATGTGCATCCGCGGTTTAGGACACCTTACAAATCGAACATGCTCTTCTTTGTTTTCACCGGCCTGCTGGCGGCGTTCGTTCCGGCGGACGTTACCGGTGAAATGACCAGTATCGGAACGCTGTTCGCTTTCATTCTGGTTTGCGCTGGCGTGTGGATCATGCGGGTTCGAAGCCCTGAGCTAGAACGGGGATTCCGCGTACCGGCGGCGCCACTTGTCGCGATACTCGGGATCATCACCTGCGGCGCGATGATCTACGGCCTCGGTTGGACGAATTGGATGCGGTTGATCGTTTGGCTCCTAATTGGTTTCATCTTTTACTTCAGCTACGGGAAGCGCCACAGCCGCATCAACGCGCCACCGCCGGAGATGCCGGAGGGAATTAAGCTCACCCGGTAGTTGCCAGCTATTGCCAACTGCTGCCGCCGAAACCGCGCGAAGGACTGCTCGCGCCAAATCCGAGCAACGCTTCAGCGCGCCAGCGCAAAGCTGCGCCATTTCCGCGTTTTAGAAATGCGCGCCGCGCGACGTCAATGTCATCGATCGACAGATTCATTGCCCGCAGAATCTCCCATTCCTCCGGACTCAACAATGCTCGCTCCTCCTCGCTGACCGCACGCTCTTGCAAACGAGAGACGATTTCACTTAAGGCATTTCCATTCGAGGCGCGAAACGTGTCGATCAGCCCCTGAAAACTGAGATGAAACGGAATCGTGGCAAGATCGACATCAACGCTTTGAGCCACACTTTCGGGCGGCATTGTAACCGGGTCGGATTTCGTAACCGAATTCCAAACGCCTTCCGGCTGATAATAGCCAATCTCCGCGCGGTAGTTTTCGCGCGCCTCTGAAACTGTCAGATAGCAGTTGCCCGCCATCGGCTCGACCGCTTCGCTAGTTTCTTCGGAACCATCGTTTCGATAAACGCGAAGATGAACTTGTCGATCCACTGGAGCGGTATTTTCGAAAATGGACGACCAGTCGATAATCCAATACGCGAAGACGGTGTGCGGGTCGCGCGCGATGGCGAACAGAAGTGGCGCGCCATAAACCCGCGGTAGTTCGATAACTTCGGGCAAATCGTTGGGAAGCTTGGGATCGCTGCGCGCGAAACGCACCACCGGCCCGTTTGAGATTCGGTATCCTGTTCTCGGATCGGAGTGTGGCGTCGTTTGATCAGTATCTTCCGGCATGATGCTAAACACGAATGTGGCGAAAATTAGCGGGACGAAAAGCAGAATGTTGCGCAGCGCACCCGAACATCGACAGTCGATCTGCTGATTACTGCGCCGTGAAGCCGTACATTATTTTTAATCCAACCGCCGGATCGGTCGCCGATGCACCACGGATCTTGGCAGAACTGAAGCGATTGCGCCCGAGCGCGGTGTCGATAACAAACAAAAGTGGGGACGCAGAGAAGTGGAGCCGGCAGGCGGCACGCGCCGGCCGGCAATACATTGTGGCGGCGGGTGGCGACGGAACACTGAATGAGGTTGTCAATGGGGTCGCCCGAACACGACACAAGCCACGCATCGGAATTCTGCCACTTGGAACCGGAAATGATTTCGCGCGAACGCTTGGTTTGCCGTTTTCGATTGAAGAGAACATCGACATCCTCCGTGCCGGCAAAACGCGTGCGATCGACATTGTTAGTGTGCAGAGCGATCGCGCTCGTTATTTCGTAAATGTGTCGGCGGGCGGATTCAGCGGAATTGTGCGCAATAAAATCACTCCCGAGATCAAACGGAGCTGGGGACCGCTTGCGTATATTCGCGGAGCTGCGGCCGCACTACCAAAGCTGCATGCTTACAAGACACGGATTGTAATCGATGGGCGCGAAGAGCTTTCGACCGCCGCCTATAATGTCGTGATCGCGAATGGCCGATTTGTGGCCGGCGGATTGCCGGTCGCGCCGGAGGCCGATCCGAGTGACGGTTTGCTTGATGTCATCTTGATTCCAAAACGACGTCCGGCGGAAATGGCGTTACTGGCGGCGGAGATAATTCTGGGAAAGCATTTCTCGAGCAGTGCTGTGATCTTTCGACGCGCGCGAAAAATCGCCGTGCGCTCGCGCCCGGGGATGTGGTTTAA
>Ga0209690_1002121_pt1 | contig 11313 bp, 11 predicted proteins | sample GraSoiAngelo_150_FD_186164 | JGI IMG/M metagenome (GOLD analysis project Ga0209690, IMG submission 186164) | Grasslands soil microbial communities from the Angelo Coastal Reserve, California, USA - 14_1009_09_40cm (SPAdes) (version 2) | ecosystem: Environmental > Terrestrial > Soil > Grasslands ...
CACATCAGGGAAGCCTTCAGAATGATCAACCCACCCTGCCTGCAGCCCGGCCTCGATGCCCCGGGCTTCCTGATCGTCGGGCCCGATGTAGACAAAGCCCGGGTCGAGATGACTGCGTATCGTTTCAAAGTCCTTGTTGTTCATTGCATCGAACAGCCGAGTGACCGTCTCGCGCAGGTCTGCCATCGGAGCCCTCCTTTGCTAGAGCCAATGCTAATTGCGCCCCATTATAGTGCCGCCTTGTGAGGCGTGGAAACGGCGGCTAATCGCCCCTTGAGTCAAGTTAAATAAATGCGCGCGCTTCCTCCCCCCTGATTGGGTCTTTGGGAGAATAGTTGTTCTCTCATTCTAGAATCGCTCCGTATCACAAACTCAAAAAACGCAAAAACGACATGCCCCCTCGCCCCCTCGAAAATAGTGCCATCCACCCCTTTGAGATCGCGCGCGAATCCTCCACTCTCCAAGCATGCCAAACCAGACAGGACCCCGCACCGCAAAAGGCAAAGCCGTCACCCGTTACAACGCCGCCACCCACGGCATCTACTCCGTCACGCCCGTCCTCCCGAGAGTCGAGTGCCAGGCCGACTGGCTCGCCCACCGCGCCGGCGTCTGCGCTGTCTCACTCCAAAAATACATACTGCATGTATAGAAAAACACTTAAACTGCCAAACGAACTTAATGTGTCAAGTAAAGGAGGCGTCGACTACCGAGGCGGGCTGCTCGTGCCAGCCGCCGATCGCGGGAACCGCTGGGCGACCCGATCGCCCTGCCAGTTAGGAGAAAAAGCGAGGGGGAACTTGCGGAGGGACGGGCACCGTCCGATCAGGCTCCCCCCACGCTATGGGCTCAAGGGGAAACCGCCGCCACCCAATCCCGTCGTCGCTTACCCTCCCGCTTGAGCGACTTCAATATAGCCCCGCTGGGCATGGCTTCCAAGGTTAGCGAGCGAGCTCGCGTGAGTTTGAAACGGAATCGAAATCGCTGGCACTAACACGCAGCCCAGCCTGTGCGCTACAACGGTAGCGGAGAGGTTCATCGCATCCTCCCATCGAGCATGGCCGGTCAGCAGCCCATGGTTGACCGGCCCTAATGGCAGAGGCCGGTTGGGAGTATTGTTCGGTTCACCCAACCGGCCTTTGTTTTCCCCCCGCGACGGGCGAATATCGCCGATCTCGGCGAGATCACTGCGATGGAATCGAAACGCTTAGCCTCGAAGGATTACGTGGCCAAAGTCGTCTTTACCTTTCGGGAGGTGTTGAGATGGATCAGTATGCGTGTGATAAGTGTGACTGTGAATACTGGACGATGGGCGATCCTGTCAAGGCTCAAAAGGTGCATCAGCTGGCGCATCTCGTAATAGAGCAAGATCAGAAACTCAGAGCGTTGGAAGTCCCCGCCAACCAGGTAATGGACTATGTGCGCGAACGGATCGGAAACATGCGCTTCGCTCAAGACCTGGCGGCCCGTCTTCTCTCCAAGTCGCTCGTGGGGCGAAAGATACATGCCGTATGTATAAAAATACTGCGAAATTACCAAACGAACTTAATCGGTTAAGTGACGAACTCGCCTCACCCGCCACCTCCGCCTCGACATGCTCCACTTCGAGCACATGCAGCGCCAACGCCGAGAGCAGAGGCGCGTCCTCAGCTTCGCAGAGCCGGAGTCGACACCTCTGGTTCTAGCTCCGGCCGAAGAGCCGGAATCGCAGCCCCCACGGGCTTTCGCGGAGCGGGACCCGAGCGGTCCCGCCGTGTGTCCGGCAGAGCCGGAATCGCTGGGCGACCAGATCGCCCTACGTCTGTCCTGAGCCCCGCCCGCGGCGGGGAGTCGAAGGGCAAAGTCAACTGCATACAGCTGACTTCGTAATTCGTGTCGTCACGTTCGTCCTGAGGAGCCGGGGGTGGTTGGGAGAGGGTCCGATCGCAGATCCGTGGTGAAGGTCGTAAGGGCGGGGGAACGCGCTTGTACCGTGGGACGGGCGCGCGAAGTCCTCTTGCCTTTCAATAACATATCACTCGCCCGTTCCTCCACGGCGCACGAAGCCTGCGGCAGAACCCGAGAGCTGAAGCACTGCGTATCCCTCGTCGTGCACGCATCGACAGCAATGAAGGAGGGAACGGAATGATCGCAGAAGCTTCACCTACCGGCAATTTCAAGTCCAGAGCCCGGCTCGCCGCTGCAGGCCTCATTATTGTCCTGTTGCTGATGGGCTATGCGGGCACTCCGCGTGTAAGTTCCGCCGCGGACGAGCACTCGCACTCTCATACCGTCACGGTGCCAGAAGAAGACCGCTTTACTCCGTTCGCTTTGACGATACACAGCGGGGATTCAGTTGAATGGGTCAACAAGGACACCGACGACCACACAGTGGTCAGTGATGACGCGTTCAATACAACCGGCCCAAAAGGCCTTGACCATATGTTGCCGGGCACTGTCGCCAACGGGGGAAACCCCGGCACGTTCCACCTCCGATTCACTCACGCCGGCACCTTCGTATATTTTTGCCGCTTCCACTCGCATCTCGACGGCTTCAACCAGCCAGTGGCTCCAGGACCGAGGGGCGGTATTCAGGATGCGAATGGGAACTTTGGCACGCCGATGATGGGCGTCATCACGGTCCTGCCAAAGGGTGACTAGCCGCCTATTGTCAGTCAGGGTTTGCGCCAACCCCCGCACAGAGGCCAGGTGCGCGACGGCAAATTAACTGTTGCGCCCGCTAGGCGTGGTTCGTCGTAATCGTGGCCGAGTGGCCGGGCCCGCGCGAGTCCTCGGCAGAGTCCGCCCGGCGCCTGCGATAACCAAGCGCCGGCGGCGGCCCAGTTGCCTTCTGACTTCTGACCCCTTCTGTCGTACTTCGTCCCTCGCACCTCGTAGACTAACGGCGTGGAGGAACTGCTGGCCTTCGCCCATCTCCTCGCGGCGTTCTGGTACGTCGCCGGGCTCACCGCCGTTCAGCTCTCGCTGGTCAGGTCGTGGCAGCACGACGACGTCGGAGTCCGCGCGGACTCGCTCGAGGAGGCGTCGCACTACCAGGGCGTCCTGCTCGTGCCCGGCGCGATCGCCGGCATCGCGACAGGAATCGCGCTCTGGGCCCAGCTCGACTACGACCTGATCAGCACGCCCTGGCTGGTCGCGCTCGAAGTCATCTACGTCGTCACGCTGCTGGTCTGCCTGCCGCTCATCGGCATCGGCCTCCGCCGCGCGCGCATCGCGGCCCTTCAGGCCCGCAAGCTCGGCCGCCCGACGCCGCAACAGGAGCAGGCCATGGCTGACCCGGTCCCGCTCGTCTTCGGTGGAATCGCCACGCTCCTCGTGCCCGTCATGGCGGCGCTATCGGTGTTCCGCCCGTAGGCAGCAACGAGGTTCGGCGGTTGCAAATCGTGCCCCTTTGATGTATGTTTGGAGTGGCTTTTTCACCTGACATCTGGGGTTTCCCCCAACACGTGTTTATCTAACCCGTACGCAAACTCTCCCCTTATCCATATGGAGTTGCCTTGAACCTTACTGAACTCGAAACCAAGACCAAAGACGAACTCATGGAGGTCGCCAAGGAGCTAGACATCGGCGGCGCGAACGGCCTGCGGAAGCAAGACCTCGTCTTCAAAATCATGCAGGCCAAGGCCGAGAGCGAAGGCAATTACTTCGCCGGCGGCATCCTCGACATGGCGAACGACGGCTACGGCTTCCTGCGCACGCAGGGCATGAGGCCGAGCATCAGCGACGTCTACGTCTCGCAGACCCAGATCCGCCGCTTCGCCCTGCGCGCCGGCGATTACGTGATGGGCGCCGTCCGCCAGCCGAAGGACTCCGAGAAGTACTTCGGCCTGCTGCGCGTCGATGCCGTCAACGGTCTCGACCCGGAGACCGCCAAGCGCCGCCCCTACTTTGAGCAGCTCACGCCGATCTTTCCCGACGAGATGGTGCATCTCGAGGAAGGCGTCAACAACCTCTCCACGCGCGTCATCGATCTCGTCGCGCCGGTCGGCCGGGGCCAGCGTGGCCTCATCGTATCGCCGCCAAAGGCCGGCAAGACCCTCCTCCTCAAGACGATCGCCAGTGCGACCGCCAAGCGTTATGAGGACATCCACATAATGGTCGTGCTCGTCGGTGAGCGACCCGAGGAAGTCACGGACTGGCGCCGTTCGGTCGAAGACGCCGAGGTCGTCGCCGCCACCTTCGACGACGCCGTCGAAGAGCAAACACGCGTCGCCGAGACCGCGTTGGAGCGGGCGAAGAGGCTCGTCGAGGGCGGGCGGCACGTGATGGTCCTGCTCGACGGAATCACCCGCCTAACGCGCGCATACAACCTCGCCCTGCCGCCCTCCGGCCGGACCCTCTCCGGCGGCATCGATCCAGTCGCCCTCCACCCGCCGAAGCGGCTGTTCGGCGCCGCGCGGAACGTCGAAGACGGGGGCAGCCTGACAATCATCGCCACCTGCCTGGTAGACACCGGGAGCCGCATGGATGAGGTGATCTTCGAGGAGTTCAAGGGCACCGGCAACTGGGAGCTCTGGCTCGACCGCAGGCTCTCCGAGAAGCGCGTCTTTCCCGCCATCGACATCGCTCGCAGCGGGACCCGGCGCGATGAACTGCTCCTCGACGAGAAGACATACCAGCGCGTGGTCCTCTTGCGGCGCATGACCGCACTCGTCGGCCAGAACTCACAGAACTCGACCGAGCCGACGGAGCTGATCCTCGAGCGGCTGAGCCGCACAAAGAGCAACGCAGAGTTCCTGTCGACGCTAAAAGACGCCATCTAAGCGGCGAAAGTATAACAATTTCGTCGCATTTTGAGATGCGCTGAAGCGAACTCTTCCCCGAATCAGTGCTCTAAGCGAGCAATGGCGGACAGTGCGAGCGATAAGCGGACGACTCTGGGCGTTGCCCGCACGAATGCTCCCGTTTTCGCCCGTTTTTAGGCATATCAATGGGGCTGCGCATAAGGGGTCAATTTGTGAAAGTATTGACAATCGGGATATAATGAGCCGCGATTAGCCGCAGCAACCGATATACGGGCCCTCCCCGCTATGGAAATGGAGGTGGTGTAAAGGAGGGCTACCCGATAGGAGGCAGGTTATTCGCGAGCCGCGAACTCGAGCCTGGAGGCCCGGACCCCTCCAGACGCGCGACCGGCGGAAGTCTCGCCCAGAACCCGCGGGGCAGTCGCTAACAGCATATAGACGGTACACCCTCCACGCACTCCTCCTCGCACTCCCCGTCATCGCCGGCGTTTCAGCCGTTGCTGACCGGGTAGCAGGTTATCCAACCCTCGTCTCCGGCGCCGCCTCTTCCGGTCTAGCTGAAAGCGCCGCCGCATACATCAGCCCTCCCGTTGTCCTTTCGACCACCTCGACCATACTCGTCCGCCACCAGACAGAAGCGCGCGCGACAGATGCGCCCTCCGCCGCCGCTGCGGGGACGTCCGACGCCACCGCCACTCCCGGCGCAACTACTGCGGCGCAACCGCCGTATGCCACTTACACCATCCAGGCGGGCGATACCGTCTCTTCGATAGCGGCATCGTTCGGTGTGGACCCGAACTACATCTTGTGGAACAACCCTGATGTTCGGGATGCGGACATGTTGCTTGTTGGCGAAAAGCTGCTCATTCCGAGCGTCAATGGTCTCGTGTACACGGTGACGCTCGGCGATACGCTTAGCGATCTTGCCGCTTTCTACCAGGTCGAACTGCAGTCGATCACATCATTCGCTCCCAACAAGCTGTCTTCTCCGGACGACGTAATCGAGGGAATGGTCCTTGTCTTGCCAGGCGCCGTGCCCCCGCCGCCGCCCCCGCCCCCACCTCCCCCGGCAGCCGTTCCTGCGGCTCCGCCAGTCGTTGCTCCACAGCCCGCTTATCAACCAGCCGCCGTTTCCGAACCCGATCCGCAACCCGCTCTCGCTCGGGCCAGCTCAGGGTACATCTGGCCCTTCTACTCGAGCATCAGCCAGTACTTCAGCAGCTATCACCACGGCATCGATATCGACGGTTTCGGGCGATACGGCGCCACGATTTCCGCAGCGGCCAGCGGAACGGTCGTGCTCGCGGCGTACCAGGACTATGGGTACGGCAACTACGTGATCATTCAGCACGCCGACGGCTCGAGTACGCTATATGGGCACCTGTCCGAGATCTGGGTGAGCCAGGGCCAGTACGTATCGCAAGGACAGGGGATCGGAGCGCTGGGCAGCACCGGGTATTCCACTGGTCCACATCTGCACTTCGAGGTCCACATCGGCGGCGTCGCCGTAGACCCGCTCGCTTACCTGCCCTAAAATAAGCCCCGCATGGGCCACCGTCTGCTGCCGCTTCTGGCAGCTTTTCTGTTTTGGGGACTATTCGCTCCCCCTATGCCCGCGACTAGCGCGGAACAGGCGCCCGTCTATCTGGCGCTCGGCGACTCGCTGGCCTTCGGCGTCGGTGCCTCCAATCCCTCGTCAACCGGTTACGTCGCTCGCGTCTATCAGTCACTCAAAGGGAGCGAGCGCTACCGGGAAGGCGGGCTCGAGTTAATTAACCTCAGCGTTCCCGGCGCAAAGAGTTCGGACCTGCTCACCGCCGGCGGCCAACTCGAGACGGCGCTTGGTCTTATCAGCGAGCGCCAGCAAGATGCATCCCCAGCCGCGAACGAGGTTGAGATCATCACCATCGATATTGGTGGCAACGACCTGTTGGCTCTCGTAGCCCCGGGTTCTCCATGCTTGCAGAGCGCCTCAGTCGAACCCTGTCGCGCCGCCTTCGGGGAGGTGCTCAGTGCCATCCAGACTAACCTCACTGAAACCATCCGCCGGCTGCGCCTGGCGGCACCCGAAGCGATTATCGTTGTGGTTGACCTTTACAACCCCTTTTCCGGCACGGGCGACCTGCGTGAGCCGATCGCCGAGCTCGGGGTCGGCCAGGCAAACGGTGTGATCGGCGCAGTTGTCGCCAATGCGGAACTTCAAGCCAGGGCGGCTTCTGTCTTCCAGCTCTTCTCTGGCCGGGGCGGCCAGTGGATCGCGCCGGATGGTATCCACCCTAACGACAACGGCCACGCGGTCATCGCGGAGGCGGTGATTGCGGCAATCGCTGGGCGGGAGCCTACCATTCCGGAGAATCTGCTCTCAATGTCGCCCGGGGCTAGTTCGGCGGCGCTTCACCCGAACACGGCCACCGGCTCCAATAGCGGCGGCACCGGGGTTTCGCTGTTGGCATTCGTTGCCGGGATGGCCGTCGCCTTCGCGGCGGGCCTTGTTGTCTGCGGAGCTTACTTCATCGCCAGAGGCCGCGCATAGCGGCGCCGTCCGCTCGGCTGCCAAGGTCCGCGCCTCTCTACCGCTTGTAGTCCAGTACCATGACCTGCGTTTCGTGAGGGACGCTGGCGCGGCTGATTGATAACTTCGGCTGCGCCTCGACGGCTGTCACACCCATCTCTTTCAGGAAGCGGTCGGGTGGATCAAGTGTTCCCTTGCTCGCCGCCGTCTGATAGTGCATCGGAATTACCAGACGCGCCTCCAGCAGGCTAACCACCTCCGCGGCCTTGGGCGCATCGATCGTGCTCCCACCACCCACCGGCACCAGCAGAACGTCGACGCCCGTCATATCCTCTGCCTGCCCGGCGGTCGGCGTGTGGCCGAGATCACCCAGGTGGCAGATGCGTATGTCCTCCATCTCGATGACGAAGGCGATGTTTTCCCCGCGCTCCGATCCCCGTTCGCTGTCGTGATGAGTGCTGATCCCGGTCAGGAACGCGCCGTGTATTTCGTACTCCCCTGGACTGTCGAGGACTACGGGATGACTGGCTATCGCTTTCATGTAGCTGTGGTCATCGTGACGATGGCTAACGGTGACGATATCGGCGGTCGGCTTGCCGATCGTGTATCCAGTGGACGGCGGGCAAGGGTCGGTTACTACCGTCGCCTCACGCCCGCGTATGCGAAAACACGAGTGGCCCAGCCAGACGATCTCCATAACGTCAACCGGCCCTCGTCTGAGCCAAATGCGCGCTCAACGGTTAAGACTTAGCGCGTGCGCTAGACCTCGTCCTCTTCCTCTTCGTCAGAGCCGCCCCGTCGGCGCCAGAACATCAAGAACGCGACCCCGGCGCCGATTAGCGCCAGGAGCGCCAACAACCTGCCCTTACCCCCTTTGCGCTTCTCTTCACCGTTGTCATCGTCGGTCATCAGGCGAGCTCCTTTGTATGAGAGACCGGGTGCTTGAACCAGTGCCCCGAAATTCCCGCTGAGTATAGCAACGGTCTCGCAAAGGGGTCAAGGAACCATGTGCCGGGCATTTGTGGCCCGGTAGCGGGGAGAAACCGCAAACGGAAAGCCGGCCGGTAGGAGAAAGCGACCGGCCGGCCTTCCGAACCCAGAAGGAGGTATGGCACCAATAAGGACGGCGCAATACAGCCGAATCCTGCGCGCTTGAGAAATATTGCGGGGCCGCCAAGGTCTGTGTGGCCGCCAATCACTCTATAACGGGCGGATCTACTCGACGATAACGTCGACGCGCTGGACCATGTTGTTGCCCATCCCCTGGTAAGTCCACGGTTGGTCAAAGGGTTGCATGTTGCCCTCGCTGTCTCGAGCGCGGACGCACAGCTGATACCGTCCGGGCCGCGCCGGCCATACGTAACGCCACCCTCGCCACGCGACACTCCCCACCGGCTCCTCGAGGCTAGCCTTCGACCAACTGTCGCCGCCGTCCGCACTTACCTCCACACCCGCGACTTCAATCCTCCCCGCCCAGGCCCGGCCTCGTAGAGTAACCTCGCCTGCCTCCACAAGCCTTATCCGAGTTATGAAATCGGGTATACCGGGAGGAACCATCAACGAGCGCACCTTCTGAAGCGTCACCGGTTCGCCTAAATCGTCGGCATTTTGCGAATAGCGGTACGAACCCACCATCTGATAGCCCTCGAAGGGGCCCCGAATAGCCTCGATGCGCGCTAGCCATTTAACGCTAGTCATTCCGTACCACCCGGGTACCAGAAGGCGGACTGGATAGCCGTGCTGAGGTTCCAACCGCCGCCCGTTCATCTCATAGACCAGCAGCACTTCTTCGCGCATAGCCTCGTCTACCGTCAGGCTGCGCTGGTAGTCCTGGACTTCATCCCCTTGTACGCCGCGGTCCAGCCCGGTAAACAAGATTTCGCCGGCTTCTTCCTTCACCCCTGCTTCCAGCAGGACGTCCCTGAGCGGTGTCCCGGTCCACTCGGCAGTCCCAACGGCCTCCAGGTGCCACGGTTGGCTCACCGGCCGCGGCTCTAGAAGCGCGCGTCCATTCCCAGCGCATTCCATTGTTACCGGCATCCTCACGGCGGGACGGCTACGCAAGTCCTCCAGCGAGAGGCTAACCGGCTTTTTCAACATGCCTGCTACTTCCAGGCGCCATTCGCCCGCCTCGATGTACGGGATATCAAAATGGACTAGGAGATAGTGCATTCCCGTAGGTGTGATCGGGTATCGCAGCCCTTCCAGCGGCATGCCTCGATTGCGGAGAGCGAGCGCCACTTCCTCGCGGTAGAAAGCGTCCGGTGGGCCTAAGCCCGAGCCGTCCCCGATCTCCGGAAATCGGCTTCGCTCCTTCTGTCGGGTCACCGCTCAGCACCCCGCGTGGTGCGCGCAGTCAGCTGGCCCGCCCAGAAGCAGCAGTCCGACACCGGCAAACACCAAAACGACACCCAACGGCAGGCTCAGCTGCCTGCCCCACGGCATGTTCTTCTCGACCGCCATTACGCCGCCCAGCAGCATCATCCAGCCGATGTTCCCGACGCCGACCGCAAACATAAGCAGCATCAGCGACCAGCAACAACCAACGCAGAAGAGCCCGTGGTGGACGCCCAGGCGGAATGCTTCCGCGCGCGCGTTGCCGCCGTGCCAGTGTCCGGAGATGAAGCTCATTGGAGAACGGCATTTGTCCAGGCACATGTATTTGAGCGGCGTGAACTGGTACACCCCGGCCAGAAGCAGCGTGGCGGCCGCGATTCCGTAGGAGTTGTCCTCCAGCCACTGGAATTCGCTTACCCCCACATGTATCCCGCGGTCCGCTGCATGCACAACAGCTCCGAACAGCGTCCAGATCGCGAGATAGCCGGCGATCAAGAGCCCGTTGAGCAACATATGGTCCGGGCGCCGCCCGACCACCCGCGCGAACATCGTGATTAGGGGCAGGCTCGTCGGTAGCATCATCGCGATGGTCATCACTGTCCAGCCGGCGACGAAGACGAGCGCGATCCCCGCCCCCTCAGCGTTCAGGCCGATGTCTACATGTCCTAACTCGTCGTGGCTGAGGAACCGCCCGTAGGGTGACTCGCCCCAGATGAAGAGAGACACCCAGGCAATGGCAATCAGCGCCAGCAATAGCGGCGCGAAGTACGGACGGTTATCTACGCGCGGTACGAACACCAGCGTGCCCTCAGTCTGTTTCCACCCTCCGAATGTGAGCAGAAGGGGAGTCGGCTAACCCTCGAAGCGGAAGCTTCCCTGGATAGCGTTGTGCCCTTGCAGGTCAATGTTCATCAGCCCGTACTGCTTGCTGTTCCGTTTGTAGTGCGACGCCTTCGCGACCCAGGCCGGCGCGCCGGGGATGGTGGTGAAGATGCTCTCGTTCAGCGTCGTCACCACGCCGGTGGGGCCGCGGTAGGGCTCCATCTCGGTGTCCACGACGGTGCCGATCCGGAGCGTTCCCTTGCCCTCGTTGAGCTGATAATTGATCGGCATCTTTTCCACGGCGACGACCTCGCCGATCAGTTGCGCGGTGTCGGCGAGCGGGCCCCCCAATTTGCCGGAAAACGCGTCGACCATGGCCTGATGCTGCTGGTCGCTGGCCTTGTCGTCTACAAACAGGGCGACCTTCCAGTTGCCCGCCAGCACATTGCCCGGGATGTGGTTGATCAGGCTCATGGTCAGGTCAGAGACGTCGGTGCCGTTAATCGTGCCGCGATCGATGTGCCAGGCCATGACGGCGTCGCAGTAGCCATCGCCGTCCGGGTCTTCGCCGATCCAGCAGGGGCAGAGTACGTTGCAGGTGCAGACTTCGAGAAGGGTTCCTTCCAATGAGTAAGCCATTGTCAACTCCTTCAACTAGATATAACTTGCGGGCTTAGTTGCTGGGGCGATCTGCGAGGTGATGCCACCACCCCCCTTCCGTCGGTTCTGTGCGCTGACTGTATGGGCTTCGGTAGCGGTCAGGCAGTGAACTGCGTCACAGGATGATACGGCATTCCGGAATCGGGCACAACACACGACTTATTGCCTGTTTCGCTGCACGCTTAGAAATGTCCCGCCAACCTCCGCGCCGCATCGCGCGGGTCCGGCGCCGAGCAGACC
>Ga0209690_1002123_pt1 | contig 11307 bp, 12 predicted proteins | sample GraSoiAngelo_150_FD_186164 | JGI IMG/M metagenome (GOLD analysis project Ga0209690, IMG submission 186164) | Grasslands soil microbial communities from the Angelo Coastal Reserve, California, USA - 14_1009_09_40cm (SPAdes) (version 2) | ecosystem: Environmental > Terrestrial > Soil > Grasslands ...
AGCGGTCGGTGGTTTTCAGCAACTTCTTCAATTGCAGGTTGCGCCGGGCTGACTGAAGCGTCCAGCGCGTTGCCTTTTCACTTAGTTCAGCGGCGCTGCCCAGGCCCAGCTTTACTTTAATATGGGCTTCATGCGTCTCGATCGTTTTTACGCTTAGGTGTAATTCGTTCGCCAGCCGCGATGGTCCGAATCCGCGCCCAATCAGCGAGAAAACTTGCAGCTCGCGGTCGCTCAAGACTTTGACTTCGCAACTAACTGGCTCGATTTGACCGTTGGCGAGATTTTCCAACAGGCGCTGGCCAACGCTTGGGCTCGCGTAAAGAAGACCAGCTGAAATCTGCTCCAACGCGCGCAAAACCTCTCCCGCATCATCTTGCGGCCTCAGATAACCCCGAGCCCCAGCACGGAAAGCGCGCTGCATCGACAATGCGTCATCGTGTTCGGAAAACACGATCACCGAGGTGGTCGGGTCCAGTTTCCGAAAATCTTTAATCAGCGAAATGCCATCTCCGCCGTGAAGGGCGAGTCCGAGCAGAACGATTCGTGGCTGATGTCGCACGAACAGCTCCCGTGCGGCCGAAGCATGATCCGTTTCGGCACAAATCTCGTATTGGCGGCGTTGCTCGATGACTCGAACCAGCGCGAACCGCGTGAGGGCATTGTTGTGAACGACCAGTATTTTCGTTTTTGTCAGGGACTCCATCGGGGATTCGATTGAGGACAACTGCATAGGTTTGCCATTTTTTGCGATCGCTGCGGGCTGATCGCTTGACCCGCCATTGTGCCCGCCCACACCAAGAGCCGATGTCGATCTTTGGCGTTCTATCGCCGTTTTCTGCATACCGCTAGTGCCTTCACCAATCATATACGCGATCTGCTAGGCGAGGTTCCAGAAAAAAATCAGGGGTCACCCCCGATAGGCAAAAACGCGCGGTTTTGCTGTGATTGCGGGTATGCCTGCTTTTGAACCGCAAGCTCTTACCTTCAAAACCGCTAATGCCGTCGTTCTCGCCGAGCTCGCCAAAGCTGCCTATGGCGAATACAACGAAGCTAAAACGGCTGCCGCGGCTTGTGGGCTCACGGCATTTGAGTGGATCGATCTAACCGAACAGTTTCAGGACGTATACGGCTTCGTCGCCGGTGGTCCGGAATACGTCGTGATTGCCTTTCGCGGAACTGATCCAAAGGACTGGAAAAATTGGATGACTGATTTGCAGGCGACGGCTGCGCGCTTTGACTGGTTATTCCAAGGTGCCGCCGAAGTTGGTGAAGTACATGCGGGATTTGGTCACGCGCTGTTCGACGCGTGGGCAAAAATTGAATCCGCATTGAACAAAGTAATGCCCAAAGTCCCGGCGGGGAGTGATCCCGCTCAAGTTGCTAATGCGACAGAACGTACGCTATGGCTGACCGGCCATAGTCTTGGTGCTGCGCTGGCAGTGCTCGCCGGTGCCGCCTTTTCCATGTGGACGGACCAGGCCAAGCGTCAAGTGAATGGGATTTATACTTTCGGCCAACCCCGCATCGGTCTGTACCGCTTCTGTGGTAATTACGATCACCAGCTTCACACCCGGACCTTCCGGTTCGTTAACAAGAAGGACCTTGTGCCGCGAATACCATTTCGTGGATGGGACTATGCCGACGTTGGGCAAATGATCCATTTTGACAGTAACAACGAACCGCGATTGCAAAGCGCGGAATGGAACAACTTTCTCTCGCGTAATCTTCAGTCTTTTTCCGACTTCTTCGATATTATCACCCGATTCGGCACCGGCGTGAATGACCATGACATGAGCAGCTATCAACAGCTTGTGCAAAGGCAAGCTGCTGCGCTCGACGCCCTTTTCGCATGATGATGAACCGAACTTGCGATTCAAACAAGGCACTGAGTACGCACCAAATCACAGAACGAACTACTTCATGCGTATTCATCGAATAAGGTCAACGGGCCTGCTTATTGTCGGACTGTCGTGCTTTGCCGCCTGCAGCACCATCTCGACCTATGACCAGGCTGCCTACGCCAATGTGACCAGCCTCAAAGTGGACACGCTCAATGTCGTTGGGCAAGCCACGGGCAGTTATTCCGAACACACCAAAGAGATTGCCGAGCTCAACACCAAGCTGGACAAAGCCTACGAATACGATCATGGCCGGCCGCTGAACCAAAAGACCATTGATCTATGGAACCAGTTGCTTAAGGAAAATCCGAATGATCCAGACAGCGGTATACTCCCGCACTTTTTCGAGCTGTGGAAAACCCAAGGGAAGATCAGCTCTGCTTCAATCAAGGGCGAGAAAGCAAGAATCGGCCAAGCTTTCGACAAAATCATCGCGCTCGAGAGCGGGAAGAACAAATAAACCAAACGCATTATGAGCAAAATTGACTTCAATCAAATTGAGAAAGATGTCGCCACGCTGGCCACGAACCTTTTCGAGGAATTCGCCAAGCAGGGGATTAAAGACGGCAAAGCTTTTCTGACCGAAACACAGGACGATCTGGTGAGCCTTGCTCAGGACCGGGCTGCTGGCGCGATCACCGAACTCGAATACCAGAACGGCCTTCGCGAGGTGCGGGTCCTCGCCAAAATGGAAGCGATCAAACAGGCTGGCCTCGCGCAGGTGACAATCGACAAATTCACCAACGGCATCATCGACATCGTGACCAAAGCCGCTCTCGCTGCCATGTGATCACATTACTACTATGCTCGACAGCCTCATCGCCTTCGAAGTCACCGCCATCACGCCGCCGGCGACAGCGCCAAGAGCGCGGTGGCAAGTGTAACACCGAGCTGACATTTTATGACTAATGGCAGTTCATCGGGAGCGTTTGGTTGGCTTGGGAACGTCAATAATCTTCTGACGACGTTCGGGGCGATCGTGGCTGCCATCGCCGCCACCTTCTCGGCGATCAATAAGGCCGCCATTGAGCGAGTGGATAGCAAGGTGAAGGATTTGACGTTTCGAGAGCAGAAGGAGAAACTTAGCGCAACGTTCGCGGATGTATTTCTGAAAACGGTTCTGCCCGATCCCCAAATCAAGGAAAACCCCAAACATGTTCAAGCACTCCTTTCCATCCTGAACATCATCGCTCAGGCGAGCGCCAGCGGAACGGGAGACTCCGATGCCAAAGCGAGGGCCATCATGCCGATGCACCTTGCACTTTTGATGGGACAGCCGGGAGGTCTGGCGGCGATGGATGTGGACTACAGATACGTTGACGACTGGGTGGCACTGGCCTTGGCGGACGACAGTCACACAATACGTGTCACGGCCATACAGGCGCTCACTGGAATATGTCAGAAGGCGCTTCGGGCTGGCCGGCTCGACGTCGTCTCGAAAGGCGTCGAAGCCGTGAACGAACTGCTGGCCCTCATCCCGGAAGATCAGGCAACGGTACGTGCGCCGGCTGTCGCTGCCCGTTCCCAGCTAGCATCATTCATCACAAAGCAGCATCAGCTTCTGGATGCAGCACAACTACCCGACGGTGATCGAAGGACAGCCGAAAATGTGAAGTCAGAAGTCCGCGCTGCCCTTGGTGAGGCGCAGGCGGTTGCTCAAGCGACCAAAAGCACCCTTCAAGCAACATATGCCAAGCTCGAAGATTCGACCAAACCAGCCGATGTTAAACAGGCAGCCACCGTAAAGAGCAATATCGCGCAAATCGACGCGGCGCTGAAGACAGCCGCCCAAGTGACAGTCGAAAAGGCTGTGGAAACCGCCAAGGTGAACACACCCAACGCTCCTACCGGCACGGATCCCATACAAAGCGCCATCAGCAGAATAATCCCCGACTTAGCCTCGGAGAATGCAGATAAGCGCCACAAAGCGAGGTCTGATTTGGCCCTATTTGGCCAAAGCGCCGTCAAACTCTTGCTCCAAGAGGTTGAAAAGCGAGCCCAGAAGAACTCCGAACCAGACTATAGGACCCGGTTAGGGGTTGCGCTCGCGCTTCAGTCGATGCGCCAGCCTGTTGTTCTCGATACTTGGGATGCTTACTGGGTTGTCAGCTTGATTCGCTCGAATGACGATAACACGCGTGATGCGACTGCGGAATTCCTAATGAATCTTGAGAGCGATGCGTCGGTCAGGAATTGCTTCGATGCGCTCGAAGCTCTATTCTACGAACTGTCAGAGTCGCCCGGAGGCACGGACGGTAAGACTGTTGTTAATATCGCTACGATTGTGGGAAGCTGGGCCCGAAATATCACACCTGATACCGATAGCCGCGACCCGGGCAAACCATTCCCGGCTTTCGCGCTCGAGATCGCGAAGCGCTGGCAACAGATCCTGCGACAGTCGAAAGCCAAGGCCGATTGGACAGAGACGCTGAGAACGCTTGATAGTCTAATTGAGCGCGCGAGCAAGTCCCCGTCAGTTCCGACAGTTAAAGCACTCGTCTCTCCACCTTAACTTTGCCAGAATCCAACACAAACCCAAATAGAACGAGCCGCAGTTATGATAGACACAATAATCGACATATTCCACGGCGATGCCACTGACCTCGCCAAAGTTCAAAAGCAAGACGGCATCATCGCTGTCATCCATAAAGCGACCCAAGGCGCGCATTTCACCGATTCGAGCTACAGTGCGCGCAAAAAGCAGGCGAAAGATTTGGGCCTGTTGTGGGGAGCTTATCATTTCGGCACGACTGACCATGTCGAAGCACAGGTCGATCACTTTCTGTCCACGGCGGATGCCGATGAAGATGTGCTGATTGCACTGGACTTTGAGGAAGACCCGCACGGCCTGAACATGACGATCCAACAAGCGCGAGACTTCGTTGAGTTGATCCAGGAAAAAACGGGGCGGTTTCCTATCATCTACGGAGCCAACCTTCTACGCGAGGCGCTTGGAAGCACCATCGATCCGCTCCTAAAAAAATGTCCATTGTGGTATGCACGGTTCCGTGAAGTCCCAATCGGCATCCCGCCGACTTTCAAGGATTTTACCCTTCACCAATTTACAGACGGCCATAATGGTCCCGAGCCGCATGATACGGGTGGACGGCCATGCGACCGGAACCGCTTCAAGGGCACGGAGAAACAACTGAAAGATCAATGGCCCTTTTCGTAGTGGGTATGACAAACGCTCCAATTTCTTTTTGAACTAACACTGTAACCGCAAACTAAAGAACTCAATACATATGCCTAGACAAACAACACTAGAAATCACGGTGCCGATGACGATTGACGTCGACGGCGCGCCTAATGCCTACTGCCGCCACAATGCTGATGCGCTTGATTTCGAACTCAACGCGCACGAAGGGGCGACTAAAGACGGGGCAATCGTCGGATACCTGACAAAAAATGACGACGGGCGAACGCCAATTGTCCAGGGTGAAGATGTGGATGGTCCTGCAAAAGGCTGTTTTATTTCAACAACCGCCTTCCAGCATCCGACACGGGACCGGCTCGATACCCGGAAGTATTGCAACGCAGCTGAGATCAACTATGTCGTTCGTGCGAAGACCGCTCACGACAAAGGCGTTCGCGTCGGCGATTTTGTTGTGGCCCATAGTAAGAAGCATAACAAAACCGTCTTCGGAGTTGTCGGAGATACGGGTAATAGTAAAGGATCCGAGGGCTCGCTGGCCTTGGCACAGAATCTAGGATATCCGTTCAAAGATGGAAAGAACGACACTGTCGATACCCCGGACATTGTGATCCGATACTTTGCCAACACGAATAGTCAGTTCTTCGATTCGCAAGAGGAGTTGGATGCAGCAGCGAAGGAAGCGGATCTCGACACGGAGTTCTAAAGAGTAGAACAGTGCTCTACCCAACGCCCGAGTTCCTCTTCGGAAGCCAAGGAAGCTCTATTCCGCGCATGTATTATGTACCGCAACGACCACGGCGGTCGTCTTTGCGACCTCAAGTGCTTGCGCATCCGATCCGAAGGAGTTGGTCGAGGATAGTGGGTCGCCTAGCGGCCAGTATGCTTTGGCCGTCCTTGCCTTGGACAAGGAAGAGCGGAAGCGCGATGAGGCAGGTCGGTTGGAGGATCAATCGCTGTTCCTCGTCGATATGCGGAGCAAGCGTAAACTCGTTGAAATCTCCGAGAGTTTCCGCCGTCCCTCCTCTAGTCCGTATCCGCGCTACGAAGCTGCTTGGAGCGTTGACGATCTCCACGTCGCCGCGGTCGCTAGGTTCCGTCGGAATTCGGCTATACTTGCCTACGAGAAAGAAGGTGAGACTTGGAAAAGGATAGCGCTTCCAACATTCGATGCCTTTGACTACGCTAGATTGAGGCTTACGGCTGAACCTGGAGCAACTGGACAATCCGAGATCACGAAGGTGGAATGGAAAGGAAATATGTCGCTGGCTGTGCGTGCCGTCGCGTATCTGAAAAGTCCGAGAGTTGTAGAAATGCAGATCAACTACTCCTATTTCCGTACCAATGGCAAATGGCGACTGAAGATCGAATCGTCCAAAGTCGAGAGCGAATAGCGTGGCCATCTCCAACTGGCGATGCCGCTATGGATCTGGGTTTTCCAAGGAAGGATAGGCCGTGCGCCAGAGCTCAGGCCGGGGCGGAAGGGCTGTTAAAATCTTCACGCCCATCGACGTGCCGACTTCGGTCATCGCCTTCGCAAGTTGTTTCGCATCTTTCCGTGTTTTCATGAATGCGCCGCTGCCGAACTTCACATTCAAAACCAACCGGTCGAGATTTTCCGCCAGCTTCTTGCTCATGATGCTCGCGACAATGAACGATTGCGAAGGCACGGTTCCCCGTAACGTCGCGTAGCGCGTAAAGTTTTTTTTTGTCCGCCGGACAGATGTCGGTGGTTTGGCGGATCATGAAAACACCGATGCACTGGAGTTGTTTCAGTGCGCGACGCTCGTCTAGATTGATGTTAAATCCTGGAATGCTCTCGAGCTTGTCCAGTGTGCCGCCCGTGATCCCGAGGCCGCGACCGGAGATCATCGGCACCGCTCGCTGGAAGGCCGCGACCGTTTTCGCTGCGCACAACTTGCCGGCGATGTACAGTTTGTAGGTCTTCTGAACCTGGAGCTGCCGCTCCGCCTTTGCCAAGAAAGCAGGATTGCGCATAGACCGAAAAAAGAAAATGCTAGACTGCAGCTGGGCAACTCATGATGAACAAATCAGAGAAAATTTTTGTCGCCGGTCATCGCGGTCTTGTCGGCAGCGCTTTAATCCGCCGCCTCGAACGTGAGGGTTTCCATAATTTGCCGAAGCGCGATCGGTCGCAGCTTGATCTGGCCGATGAGCGGGCCGTGCAGAGTTTCTTCGGGCAAGAGAGGCCAGCCGTCGTGATTTTCGCTGCGGCAAAGGTCGGCGGCATCAAGGCGAACAACGATTTTCCAGTCGAGTTTCTGCTCGATAATTTGCGGATTCAGAACAACATCATCCACTCGGCCCACGGGGCCGGTGTGCGCAAACTGCTCTTTCTCGGAAGCTCCTGCATTTATCCCAAGTTCGCGCCCCAACCAATTCCCGAATCGGCCTTGCTGAGCGGCCCGCTCGAGTCAACCAATGAAGCTTACGCAATCGCAAAGATCGCCGGTATCAAACTGTGCCAGGCCTATGCACGCGAATATGGCGCGAACTTCATCTCGGCGATGCCGACAAACCTTTACGGGCCAAACGACAATTTCGATCTGGAGACATCACACGTGCTGGCTGCGCTTTTGCGGAAAGCGCATGAAGCCAAAACAAGCGGTGCCCGTGAGATTGTTGTGTGGGGATCAGGCAAGCCGCGCCGGGAATTTTTGCACGTGGACGATCTCGCGTCTGCATGCCTCTTTCTCCTCGAGAAATATGATTCCCCTGAAATCATCAACGTCGGGTGCGGAGAGGACATTTCGATCCGCGAACTTGCCGAGTTGATTTGCGATGTCGTCGGATTTACTGGCGAACTTGCCTGGGACGGGACCAAACCGGATGGCACACCGAGAAAACTTCTCGATATCACCAAGCTGCGTAATCTTGGCTGGCAACCGACGATTCCGCTTCGCGACGGCATCGCTCAGACTTACGATTGGTTTTTCAAAAATGTGGCACACTGAAGGCCATATATGTCGATGAAGAAATTACGTGTTGGCGTTGTCGGTGTTGGTGCTATCGGAAGCAATCACGCGCGGCTTTACGGCGAAATTCCGTCGGCCGAGTTTACCGCGGTGTATGATATCGATCTTCCCAAAGGGAATGCGATCGGGAGAAAATTCGGAGCGGTACCGGCAAAATCGCTGGATGAATTCATTGAGATGGTTGATGCCGTTTCGGTGGCGACGCCGACCAACACGCACTTCGATGTTGCCCGGTCTCTGCTTTCGCGTGGCAAGCATTTGCTAATCGAGAAACCCATTACAGAAAAAACGGCGCATGCCGGTAAGTTGGCCGAATTAGCTGCGCGAAGGGGCCTCATTTTGCAGGTTGGTCATGTCGAGCGGTTCAATCCAGTTCTAAGCGCGCTCGAAAAACATCTCAGCCATCCGCGCTTCATCGAAGCGCATCGGCTCTCGCCTTATCCCAAGCGCAGCACTGATATCGGTGTAGTTCTCGATCTTATGATCCATGATCTCGAAATCATTTTGCATTTCGTGCGTTCGCCCGTGAAGAAGATCGACGCGGTCGGTGTTCCGGTTTTAAGCCGCGGTGAGGACATCGCAAACGCGCGGTTGCGTTTCGAGAATGGCTGCGTGGCAAATGTTACTTCGAGCCGGATTAGTCCCGAGCAAATGCGTAAGATTCGGATTTTCCAGGAAGACGCGTACCTTTCGCTGGATTATCAAAATCAGAGCGGCGAGATCTATCGACGCGCTGGAGGACGGATTACGCGCGATAAAGTTGCGATCGAACGCGAAGAGCCGCTCAAACGTCAGCTAACTTCGTTTATCGAGTGTGCGAGCACCGGGCGCGAGCCGCGCGTGTCGGGGTTCCAGGCGACGGTGGCACTCGAGCTGGCAGTTAAAATAACAAAGCGGATCGCCTCGAGTGTTTAATTCCGATCCTGGAGGGATTGTCGCGCGATGCTGTAGTCGCGTCGCTCCGTCGCAGCGCATTAGAAGCCTCGGAATACGACGCCAGAGCGGCGGGGCTGCAAGTTGAAGTGGCGGAGATGAAATCCAAGACGATCTATTTTGTCGCAGGAGAAGTGAGCGCGGATAATCATGGGGCAGCGTTGCTGCGTTCGCTGCGCGAGTTCAACACTGGTCTTAACTTTATAGGGCGTGGCGGTCCGCAAATGAGAATCATCGCTGGGGAGCAATTCAAAGATTGGATCGGCGACGCAGCTGTCCTTGGTTTGTGGGAAGTAGTCCGGAAATACGGTTATTTTCGAAAGCAATTTCGCGAAACACTGAAGGAAATTGAAGAGAGCAAACCTGACGCGGTCGTGTTGATCGACTACCCGGGGTTTAATTTGCGCCTCGCGCGCGCATTGGGGAAGCAATCGCCGCACCAAAAAATAATTTACTATATCAGCCCACAAGTCTGGGCTTGGAATCGTGGCCGCATCGAACAGATGGCGCGCTTCCTCGATCTGGTGCTCTGCATCTTTCCTTTCGAGGCGGACCTCTACAACCAATCCGGCCTGCGCGCAGTATTTGTTGGCCATCCCATGATCGAAAGGCTACGCGCTCAGAAGATCAACATTGAGCGCGATCCGAATTTACTCGGGCTTTTTCCGGGCAGCCGGTTGCGGGAAGTAAGAAAAATTTTTCCCGTTATGCTCGAAAGTGTGCGTCAACTTCAAAAGCAAACCCGGAATATGCGTTTCGAAGTCGCAGCGGCCTCGGCGGAACTTGCTCGAAAAATGACGGAAATGCTCGATCAACGTCCGCCGGATCGACAAGTCATTGAAATTAAGGTCGGCGAGACAGCGGCAATTATGCAGCGCGCATTTGCCGGAATTGTAGCCTCAGGCAGCGCCACGCTTGAGGCTGCTTATTTCCAGTTGCCATTTGTGCTGATTTACAAGGTGGCGTGGCCGACTTATCTGGCGGGGCGACTCGTGGTGAAGGTGAAATATCTTGGCATGCCCAACGTGCTCGCGGATAAAGAAGTGGTTCCCGAGTTCATCCAACATCGGGCAAAACCGAGCAGCATCATTCAAGCCGTGCGACGGTTAATAGAAAACGCACATGCGCGCGAGCGGATGATTTCCGAGTTCGATACAATCGCCGGTAAGCTGGGCGAAAGCGGAGCGAGTGAAAAAGCTGCGCGCGCGATTATCGAAGAGATCCACGCAAAGATCGACATGAAACGAGTTAACTAATCACGCGATGAGAATTTGGGATATTTCACGAACGCTTTCGAACGAGCTGGCGGAATGGCCGGGTGACGGACCGTTTCATTTTCAATTGACAAGAAAAATAGTGGAAGGCCAAAGCGTGAACCTTGGCGCAATCACCACCAGCGTGCACAACGGCACCCACGCCGACGCACGATTTCATTTCGACACAAAGGGCGAATCGATCGAGAAAGCGCCACTTGAGATTTATTTGGGCCGCGCGGTCGTTGTCGATCTTACGGAAGCTTTCTCGCAGTCGAAAGAAAAACACCTGATCACAATTGAAGATTTCCAGCCGCATTCTGAAGAAATCGCGGAGACCTCGCGGGTTCTGGTTAAAACTGGCCGATGGAGCAACTCCGCCGTTTTCCCAAGTCAAATTCCGGTGATCGCAGCGGACGTCCCGGCGTGGCTGCAAAAAAATGGAGTCAAGCTTCTGGGGTTGGATCTACCGTCCGTGGATGAAATCGATTCGAAATCGTTGCAGAATCATCACGCGCTGGCTGCCGCGGGCGTTGCCATTGTTGAATCGCTCGATTTGAGTGGCGCCGGGGCGGGCATCTATGATTTCGCGGCGTTGCCTCTGAAGATCGCAGGCGGCGATGGCGCACCGATGCGTGCGGTGCTCTGGCGCGATTAGCTCACGTTGTAAACATGGAGCTTTCCTGGCTGGAGAATTTTCTTCAGGGCAAGCGCACCGTCTGGATCGTTGCTGCCGTCACCATGGTTTTGTTTCTGATCGCCAATTTGCCGTGGCACCTCGATGATTACGACCAAGCGAAGCAGGCGTTCACCTCCTTTGAGATGATCAAGGAGGGACACTGGTTCTATCAGCGGACGCCGCACGAACGCGTCGCAACGAAGCCGCCGTTGGTCGGATGGGTTTCGGCCGGTGTTTTTGCATTAACGAAATCCTGGGATGTGGCGTGGCGTTTGGCGTCGTTTCTTGCCGCGATTGGCATTATGATGTTGTTGTTTCGCGCTGCGACTTCGGTTTATGGATCGACTGCCGGCTTGATCGCGCTCGGCGCGTTCGGATTGAATCTGCTGAGTCC
>Ga0209690_1002124_pt1 | contig 11307 bp, 10 predicted proteins | sample GraSoiAngelo_150_FD_186164 | JGI IMG/M metagenome (GOLD analysis project Ga0209690, IMG submission 186164) | Grasslands soil microbial communities from the Angelo Coastal Reserve, California, USA - 14_1009_09_40cm (SPAdes) (version 2) | ecosystem: Environmental > Terrestrial > Soil > Grasslands ...
GAGCGCACCTGATTGGGCGGCAGTGGAGGCGGGCTGACGACGTCGAACGGACCCACGGCCCAGAGCAAGAGATAGGTCGGAAGGGGTCTGGTGGTCGCGAAGCGGACGCGCTTCAGCCCGGCCCCCGCGGGCTGCTCTTCGACGGGCATCGTGTTGGCCACGGCCACTTCGCCCGAAGGCACCGTGAAGGTGACGTCGAACGGCGTCTTGAACTCCGGCTCGTCGAATCCGGGAAACGCGCGCCGCGCATCGGCCGCCTCGAACTGGGTATACGCATAGCGCTCGCCGGCCTCCGTGGCGACGTAGAGGCCGACGATCTGCGGGTCGAACTCGCGGTCCCAGGCGAGGTGGACGGTCGCCTTGCCGGGCCCGACCGGCCGATCGAGCGCGAGACGCGCCAGTCCTTCCGCGTTCACCTGCTCGTATGCGGCGGAGGCGGCGTCCACCCGCGCGGAGGTGACGTGCAGACCGCGACCGTGCAGCCAGAGAACGGAGCGGGGCGCGTCCAGCTCGACCTCGATGTCGGCCGTGCCCGAGAAGCGCTCCTCGGTGGGGACGATCCGGATCGAGAGCGTGTAGCGGACCGGGTGCACGTCGCGCGGCAGCCGCAGCAAAGGTGGCGCCTCCGGAGGCTCAGGCGGCCGCAGCGCGGCGGCAGGCGCGGGGGTGGGCGCCGCGGCGGGCGGCGGCGCCTGCCTCGGAGCGCCCGCGCAGCCGATTGCGATGGACAGCAGGACTCCCGCACGTCGGGTCGAGGGATGCATGGCCGGCGGACTCTACGTGAATTCCCGCTGGCGCGGGCGCGTCGGATTGCGAGAGCAGCAGGGCGCGGTGTCCGGCAGTCGAACGGCCGCGCGCTCGGCCCTTTCCACCGCGGCGCGGCGGTGCCTACATCGTCGGCCCGAGGAGGTTCCATGTTCCGCATCCTCTGCGCCGCGGTGGCATGCGCCGCGTTCGCCGCCTGCGTGCGCAACCCCGCGACCGGCAACCTGCAGCTGAACCTCGTCTCCGAATCTCAAGAGATCGACATGGGCAAGCAGGCCGCGCAGGACGTCGAGCAGAGCATAGGCCTGTACAAGGACGCGAAGCTCACGGCGTACGTCAGCAAGATGGGGCAGTCGCTCGCGCAGCACACGAACCGCAAGAACCTCCCCTGGCAGTTCCACGTGGTCGAGGACGCGGCGGTGAACGCGTTCGCGCTGCCCGGCGGTCCCGTCTACGTCACGCGAGGCATCCTCGGCACGCTGATGACCGAAGCGCAGCTCGCGGGTGTGATGGGGCACGAGTGCGGGCACATCGCCGCGCGCCACTCCGCGAACCAGATCAGCAAGGCCGAGCTGGCGACCGTCGGCCTCGGCATCGGCTCGGTGCTGAGCCCGCAGATCGCGTCGCTCAGCCAGATCGCGGGCGCCGGGTTGCAGGTGCTGTTCCTCAAGTTCAGCCGCGACGACGAGAACCAGGCGGACAAGCTCGGCTTCGCGTACATGGCGAACGACGGGTACGACCCGCGCCAGATGGTGGACGTCTTCAAGACGCTGGAGCGCGTCTCCAAGCTCGCCGGTGGCGGCAAGCTTCCCGAATGGCTGCAGACGCACCCGGATCCCGGGAACCGGGAGAAGGCCGCCGAAGAGCGTCTCAAGGATTTGAAGATGGACTTCAGCAAGGCCAAGGTGAACCGCGACGAGTACCTGGGCGTGATCGACGGCCTGGTCTACGGCGAGGATCCCCGGCAAGGCTACTTCCAAGGCTCGAGGTTCCTCCATCCCGATCTCAAGTTCCAGCTCACCTTTCCCGAGGGCTGGAAGACGCAGAATACGCCCCAGGCCGTGGCCGGGATGAGCCCCAAGCAGGACGCCATCGTGCAGCTCGCGACGGCCGGCAAGATGTCCCCGGAGGAGGCCGCGCAGAAGTTCTTCAGCCAGAAAGGGCTGCAGCAAGGGCAGGCGGCGCAGATCACCGTCAACGGGCAGCGCGCGATCGCCTCCTACTTCGCTGCGCAGACGCAGGAAGGGCAGATCGCGGGGCTGATCGCGTTCGTCGGCTACAACGGCTCCACCTACGCGCTGCTCGGCTACACCGGCGCGCAGACCCTGCAGCAGTACGACCCGGCGTTCAAGGCGTTCATCGGGAGCTTCGCTCCGCTCACCGACCCCGGCGCGCTGTCGGTGCAGCCGGCCAAGATCCAGGTCGTGCGCGTCGACAGCGAGATGACGGTCGAGCAGTTCAACCAGCTGTTCCCCTCGAATCTGAAGCTGGAAGAGCTGGCGCTGATCAACGGCTTCGACGACAAGAACGGCCGGCTCCAGGCCGGCCAGAAGTACAAGCGGGTGGTGGGCGGGCCGCCGGTACAGGACAAACCGGCCGCCGGCCAGCCGCCGAAATCCTGACCAGCGCGATTTCCCGAGTCATCCCGCGGTTGCGCTCAAGATCCCCGCGCCTTCGCCGATGGGATCCTGGACATGGGGATGATCGCCAAGACCGCCGGAGAAGGTGCGTCAGGGTCCGACACGGTCCGGCCCACGCGCCTCCTGCTCGCCGAGGACGACGAGCTGCTCCGGCGGGTATTCGCGCGCGCTTTCCGCGCCGATGGGTACGAGGTCGATGTCGCCGCCGACGGCGAGGCCGCCCTCGCCCTGGTCAAGGACAAGCGGTTCGACGCCATCCTCACCGACATCGCCATGCCGCGGCTCTCCGGCATCGACTTGCTGCGCGCGGTCCGTGAGCACGACTCCGACGTGCCGATCGTGCTGATGACCGGCGGCCCCGAGCTGGCCACGGCGCTGCAGGCGATCGAGCACGGCGCATTCCGCTACCTGGTCAAGCCGGTGGAGCTCTCCGAGCTGAAGAGCATCGTGCGCCGCGCGGCGAGCTTCCATCGCCTGGCCCAGCTCAAGCGCGAGGCGCTCGCCGTGCTGGGCGAGAACGCGGCGCTCAAGGACGACCGCGCCAGCCTGGAGCGCACCTTCGAGCGCGCCTTGCAGGGGCTCTGGATGGCCTTCCAGCCGATCGTCCAATGGCCCGCGCGTGCGCTGTTCGGCTTCGAGGCACTGGTGCGCACCTCGGAGCCGGCGCTGGCGCGTCCGCCGGACCTGATCGGCGCCGCCGAGCGCCTGCGGCGCCTGCCCGATCTCGGCCGCGCGATCCGCAACGCCGTGGCTGCGCGGATCGCCGCCTCCTCGGGCAACTTCTTCGTGAACCTGCATGCGGCCGACCTGCTCGACGACCACCTGCTCGATCCCGCTTCCCCGCTGTCGGCGCACGCGGCCAAGGTCGTGCTCGAGATCACCGAGCGCGCCGGCCTCGACGAGGTCAAGGACGCGCGCGCCCGCGTGGAGTCGCTCAAGCGCATGGGCTACCGCATCGCGGTCGACGACCTCGGCGCCGGGTACGCCGGTCTGACCAGCTTCGCGCAGCTGGAGCCGCACATCGTCAAGCTCGACATGTCGCTGGTGCGCAACGTCCACGAGGCGCCCACCAAGCGCAAGCTCATCCAGTCCATCGTCGCCCTCTGCCGCGACCTGGGCATCGAGCCGGTCGGCGAAGGCGTGGAGACCGCCGCCGAGCGCGACGTGCTGGAGCAGCTCGGCTGCACGCTGCTGCAGGGGTACCTGTTCGGCAAGCCGGAGCGGGAGTTCCTGCAGCCGAAGTTTTGAACGCCGGCCGCGCTACCTCGCGAGCTGTAGCGTCACCTCGCGCAAGAAGCGGACGCCTTCTCCCATCCACCTGATCGGGCGCCGCTCGTCGGCACCGTGCGCCGCGCGCCCCGCGCGTTGATCTTCCCGCGTTCCCGGCGCACCGCCCAGGCCGTAGGACTGGATGCCGATCTCGCGCAAGTGCCGCGAATCGGTGGCTCCGGTGCCCATCGAGTGCGAGACCGCCACCTCGCCCCACAGCGCGCGGGCCGCCGCGTGCACCGCCTCGTTCACGGGACCGCTGATCGGCGACGGCTTTGCCGAACCGACGTTGTCGAGCGGCTTCAGCTCCACCGCCGGATCGCCGATGGCCTGCGCGAGGCGCGCCTGTGTCTCTTCGCGCGTCTCGCCGGGCAGGATGCGGCAGTTCACGGTCGCTTGCGCGGTCGTGGGCAGCACGTTGTCCTGCGGGGCTGCCTTGAGCATGGTGGTGACGCAGGTGGTGCGGACCTGCGCGTTGGCGAGCCGATCCTTCCCGATCACCGCTTCGTCCTCTGCCGAGATGGTGCCCTCTTTCGCGGCGCGCTCGAGAGCGGTCGACAGTGGCGGCTTCTCCCGCCGAGCCATGAGCGCGATGCCTTCGCGCGACTCGGGCAACACCTTGGCGGCGAAGCGCAGCTCGCCGATGCGCTGCAGCGCCCGGGAGAGCGTCACCACGGGGTCGAAGTCGGTGGGTGGCACCGACGAGTGGCCGCCCCTCCCCTTGACGGCGAGGCCGTAGCTCTGGAAGGTCTTCTCCGCCACGCCGATCTCCACCGACTCCATCCGCGACAGGTCGGGCGAGACGACCAGCGCGCCGCCCTCGTTCAGCGCCAGCTCGGCGTCGATCAGATCGCGGTGGTTCTGCGCCAGCCAGCGCGCGCCGGCGAGCCCGCCCGTCTCCTCGCCCGCGGTGAGCGCCACGATCAGATCGCGCCCCAGCTTCGGCTGGCTGCGGGCCGCTTCCAGCGCGATGGCGGCGAACGCCGAGGCCATCGCCTTGTCGTCGCTGACACCCCGCGCGTAGAGATAGCCGTCCTTCTCCGTCGGCTGGAAAGGAGCGACGCTCCACGGTTGCCCTTCGACGGGCACCACGTCGACGTGCGCGAGCAGGAGCAGCGGACGCCTGGCCCCGGTGCCGCGCACCCGCGCGACCAGGTTCCCGCGCCCCGGGGCGGACTCGAGAATCTGCGCCTGGACCCCCGCCCGCTGGAACCGGGCGAGGAGCGGCCGCAGCGCGGCGGTCTCGTTGCCGTGGCTGGTGTCGACGCGCAGCAGCTGATCGAGGATCTCGCGCGCTTCCGTCTCCACGGGTCCCGCGGCCAGCGCGGCGCAGGTGAGTGCGAGGAGCATCGGCCACCACCTCCGGGGCGCGCAACCTACCACGGCCGGTTGACCACCGACGGCGCGTTGTGGATTTGCTTCTCGGCGGGAGGACTACTCATGGTGCGCAAAGTCGCAATCGCGTTCTGTCTGTCATTCGCCGCCGCCGCGCAGCAGCCTGCGGGGCAACCTGCTACCGAACCCGCCGCCGCCGCGCAGCCTGCGGCGGAGAAGCCTGCCGCCGCGCCCGCCGCTCCGGAAAAGAGCGCGGCGACGGATCAGGCCGTCTCCGCAGACGGCAAGATGCACCTCGACGCCGCCATCGCCTTCCTCAAGGCGTGGGGCAAGGGCCGCTGGGAGGATGCGAAGCCAGTCGCCGCCGACAAGGTGCCGGTCAAGATGGGCGACAAGTCGTATGACGTCGACGTCGCGGGCGGGAAGAGCGAGGTCAAGGCCATGCTGCCGTTCCGCGGCCTCTCCACCGTGCGCGAGCAGGGCAAGGTGGTGGGAATCGCCGTCGCCGAGCTGGCGGTGAGGACCGACGCCGCGGAAAAGCGCGGCAAGGCCCGCCTGACCACCGAGGACAAGGACGGCCAGGTCCGGGTCACTGCCGTCGAGCTGGAGTAGCTCGGTTCGCCTGTGCCCAAGGCGAGGTCCGGCGCACGCCGGCCGGACCTCGCCGCGCTTTTGACCAAGCCGCGCCTTTGACCAACAGCGGTGATCATTGAGTCGTGAGCGGCGACTCTTCGAGCGCGAAGCCGTCCTCGCCCAGGCGGACGCGCACGATGTCGTCGAAGCCTTCCTCGCGCGCGGGCGGCTCGAGGCGGCGCGCACTGGTGTAGATGGCCACGTCCGGCACCCGTGCGCGGCCCTCGCGTCCGGCGTTCCGGCGGAGGGCCTCGCCGACCGAGGCAAGGAAGTGCACGGCGACGATCCGGGCGCCGGCCCGCCTCCCTGCCTCGATGAGCGCGGCACGATCGGCGCGCCGCGGGTTGGTGTTGTCCACCACCACCGAACGGCCGGTGGCGAGCGCCTGCTCGATCTGCCGCAGCTGGCGATCGGACTTCTTGCGCGCGTGCGGGGGGAACAGGTCCTTGCTGACATGCACGTGAGTGCCTGAGTAGCGGCTCGCGAAGTAGCCGCTCTTCCCGGAGCCCTGCAACCCGACGAACAAGACCAGCTCCATCCGCTCGCCCGTCCGCGCACCGCTGCACAGCCGCGGCGCAATGCCGAACTTGGTGCCGGCCTTCCACAAAGGAGCGCACCAAGACCTTCCCTACGATTACGGCGCCCTCGAGCCGCATCTCTCCGGCAAGATCATGCAGCTGCACCACGACAAGCACCACCGGACCTATGTGGACACCGCCAACCAGTGTATCGACAAACTGATCGAGATCCGTCGCAAGCGTGACTTCGAGACCATCGCCGCGCTCGAGCACAAGCTTGCCTTCAACGTCTCCGGCCACGTGCTGCACAGCCTGTTCTGGCAGAACCTCGCTCCCCAGGCGGGCGGCGAGCCGGAGGGCGAGCTGGCCCGCGCCATCGTCCGCGACTTCGGCAGCTTCGAGAGCTTCAAGCAGCAGCTCGTCCACACCGCGTCCACGATCATGGGCTCGGGTTGGGCGGCGCTGGTCTGGGATCCGGTGATCCAGCGGCTGGGGACCACCCAGATCCACGACCACCAGTCGGAGGTCACGCAAGGCAGCTTCCCGCTGATGGTGCTCGACGCCTGGGAGCACGCCTACTACCTGCAATACCAGACGGAGAAGAACCGCTACTTCGAGGCGATCTGGAACCTGTGGAACTGGAACGACGTCGCGCAGCGCTTCTCCGCGGCACAAGCGGTCGACGTGCGGCTGGAGCGGGCGGCCGATCAGCCGGCCGCGGCGCCTCCCTCGGTCCACTGAAGCGGATCCGGAAGTAGCCCGGCCCGCGCGCGCAGCTCGGGGAGGTGACTGGCGAAGTCGGCCGAGGTCAGCTCCGAGGCGGGCCGGCCAGCGAATTGCCAGAGCAGGTGCGCACATCGGCCGCGGCCACGAACGTGGGGCGCGCGGCGCTGCGCGCGCGGGTACACTCCGCGCGCCTTGCGCAGCCCCTGGCTCCTTTTTCTCGCCGCCGCCGCCGCGCTTGCGGTGTTGGCGTTGCTCCACACGCTCTTCTGGGGCTGGGTGTACCGGGTGCGCCCGACGCAGGACGAGCTGCGGTTCGCGCGTACGCAGGACGGCTGGCGCGTGGCCGTCGCCCGGCGGGTGCCACGCGGACAACCGCGGTGGCCGCCCGTGCTCCTCTGCCACGGCTTGTCCGCGAACCGCGCCAGCCTGGACTTCGGTGTCTCACGGTACTCGCTGGCGCTGGCGTTCGCCGAGGCCGGGTTCGACTGCTTCGCGCTGGATCTGCGCGGGCACGGCGACTCGCGACCAGGGTCGCCCCGGGCATGGAGCTTCGATACCTATCTCTCGCAGGACATCCCGGCCGCGCTCGAGGAGGTGCACGCTGCCTCGCGCGCCGATCGGGTGTTGTGGGTGGGGCACAGCCAGGGCGCGCTGCTCGGTCTCGTCGCCGCGGGCATGTTCCCCGCCCGCATCGCGGGGGTGGTCGCCCTGGCGCCGCCGACGCATTTCCACGCCCAGGAGGCCTTGCGCAGGCTCCTCCCCTACGCGTTCCTCGCGACCGGCCGCGGTCACCGGCTCCTGGCCCGCGCGGCGACGCCCGTCGCGGGCTGGTTCCATCCGGGCCTGGCGCAGTTCGCCTGGAATTCGCGCAACATCGATGCACGCATCTATCGCCAGGTGCTCGCCAACGTGGTCGAGGACGTTTCGCCTCAGGTGTTCCGTCAATTCCTCGATTGGATGCGCCGCGATCGATTCGCCTCGCTGGACGGACTCACCGACTACCGGGCCGGCCTCTCCGGCGCGCGCCAGCCCGCGTTGTTCGTCGCCGGAGCGCTCGACCTCCTCGCGCCGCCGGCGGCGGTCCGCGGCGGCTACGAGCTGTGGGCGGGCGAGAAGGAGCTCTGGATCGCGGGGCGCGAAGCAGGCCTCTCCACCGACTACGGGCACTCGGACCTGATCTTCGGGCGGAAGGCCCCCGAGGAGGTCTACCCCCGCGTCGTCACCTGGCTGCGGGCCCACAGCGAGCCAGCCCTGCCGGTGCCGCCGCCTGCTTGATCGCGGGGCTTTCACGCGGGCGCCCGCCGCTGCTGCGCACCGGCCCTCGCAGTGGCACTCTACGCCTATGATCAAGGGACTCTTCGCCGGCCTCGCGGGGTTGAGCGCGGCGGTCGCCGTGTTCCAGCTCCAAGGCGACGGTGGAGCGGGATCGGCCGCGCCCGGTGGCAAGGCCGAGGCGGATGCAAGCATCGCCGATCGGGCTGGCGGCCCCGACGCCGCAAGCAGCGCCGCTCCGGGCGCGTCGGCGGACGCGAGCGGGCCCGGACCAGCCGTGACCACGCCCGACGCGCCGCTCCGGTTCCCGGCGGCGCGACCCGATGGAGGGCCCGTCTACCTCGGAGATGCGCCGGGGCGGCTGCGCGCCGACGCGGACGCGGGCGCTGCCGACGCTGGTCCAGCCGACCGCGTCGCCGATGCCGACGGAGGCTCGCAGCCCGACGAAGTGCGCCGCTTGCGCGAGCGGGTGACCGCGCTCGAGCAGCAGTTGGCGCGAGCGAACGCAAGCGCGCAGACGCGGCAGCTCGAGGAGCTGAACCAGCAGGTCGCGACGCTCCGGGAGCAGCTCGCGCAGGAGCAGGCGCGGCGCCAGCAGGAGGAGCTGGCTGCACAGCAGGGCAAGGCCCGCGAGCAGGAGGCGACAGCCGCGCTCGCCGCCGCGCAGCAGCAGCTCGCGACCGGCGACTACCGCGCCCTCGACAGGCTCGAGTCCGTATCGGGTTTGCCCGCTCCGGTGCAGAGCGCGGTGCAGAGCGCGCGTACAGCGGTCCAGAACCGCGATCTGGCGGCAGCGCGTTACTGGCTCTCCGTCGCGCTCGCTGAGGAACAGCGCCGGCTGCTCACGCATTGACGATGCGGAAGGAGCGGTGCGGCGTGCGCCGGTAGTCGGGCGGCGCGGTCTCGCGCGTGATCTCCTCCGCGCCAAGGTTTTCCAGCCGGGGCTCGAAGCGCTGGTGGTTGGTCGAGAAGTAGAGCACGCCTCCGGGAAGCAGCGTCGAAAGGGCGCTCTCGATCAGCTCGCGGTGATCGCGCTGCACGTCGAAGGAGGGAGCGCCGGTCCGGGTCGAGAAGGAAGGCGGATCCAGCACGCACAGACTGAACCGCCGTCCGGCGCCGGAGAGGAAATCGCGCGCGTCCTTCCGCACCAGCTCGTGGGCGGCGCCGGCCAGGCCGTTCAGCTCGAGGTTGTCGCGCGCCCAGGCGAGGTAGGCCTCGGAGGTGTCGACCGTCACCGTCCTCCGCGCGCCACCCGCCGCGGCGGCGCAGGTGAAGGCGCCGGTGTACCCGAACAGGTTGAGGAACTCGCTCCCGTGCGCCTCCGCGCGGACGCGTGCGCGCATCTCCCGGTGGTCGGGGAACAGACCCGTGTCGATGAAGTCGTCGAGGTTCGTCCAGAGGCGCAAGCCGCGCTCGCGCACGGCGATGCGCTCCCCGGTATGCCCCAGCCGGCCGTAGCGCGATCCCTGCGCCGGCCGCGTGCGGCGGCGCTTCAGGTGGACTCGCTCCGCGGGCACTCCCAGCGCCGAAGCGGCAGCCGAGCCCATCGCCTCCAGCCATCCAGCCGCCTCGCGCGTCTGCGCCCGCTCGTACTCCGCGACCACCAGGTGGCCTTCGTACCAGTCGACCGCGGCCCGGATCTCCGGGACATCCCAGTCGTACACGCGGAAGGCGCCCACACCGTCGCGCTCGAAGGGCCGATGCAGCCGCCGGAAATTCTTGCGCACCCGGTTGGCGAGCATCCCGGCCTGGCGCGTCGTATCCACCGCGCCGCCTGTATCGCGTGGCGCCCCGCGAGGTCCAATGCGCGCGCTCGATTCAGGTGACCGTGAGGGTTAGGATCGACGCCGATGCCCCGTCCGGTGATCGTCGCGCACCACACCCGCAGCGGGCTCGCCGCGCTCAACGTGGTCACCGCGGCGCTGCAGACCGACGCGCTCACCGACGCCGTCGAGGTGCGATTCGCCAGGGACCGCGCCGCACTCGCGGCAGAGCTCGTCTCCGGTGCCGGGGAGGGTGGAACCCCCGTGGCCGCCTGGTCGTTCTACTCGCCGGACTTCCTCGCCAGCGCCGGGGACCTCGCCTGGGTGCGCGCGCGGGCGCCGGGCCTTCACGTCGCGGGAGGCGTGCACGCGACCGCGGAGCCGCTCGCGACCTTGCGGGCGGGCTTCGACCTGGTGGCGGTCGGCGAAGGCGAAGCGACCGCGGTCGCGCTCGCTTCGGCGCTGATCCGCGGCCGCGACCCTCGCGAGCTGCCCGGCCTCGCCTTCCTCAGCCAGGGGCGCCTCGCCTCGAACGGGCCGGGCGAGCGGCGGCCGCTCGACGATTTTCCGGCCTTCAACGCCCGCGCCCGCAAATGGAACGCGCTGGAGATCACCCGCGGCTGCATCTACGCGTGCTCGTTCTGCCAGACGCCGTTCATGTTCAAGGCGCGGTTCCGCCACCGCAGCATCGCGAACGTCCGCGCGCACGTGGCCCGCATGCGCGAGAGCGGCACGGTCCGCTACGTACGCTTCCTCACGCCGACCTGCCTCTCCTATGGATCGGCCGACGCCTCGACGAACCTGGACGCGGTGGAAGCGCTGCTCGCCGCGGTGCGCGAGGAGCTGCCGGAGGGGAAGATCTACTTCGGCACCTTCCCCTCCGAATGCAGGCCTGAGCACGTCACGCCCGCCGCGCTGCGCATCCTCGAGAAGTACGTCGACAACGATCAGCTCGTCATCGGCGGGCAGAGCGGCTCGGACCGGGTGCTCCGCGCCACCCACCGGGGCCACTCGGTCGAGGAGGTGCGCCGGGCGGTGCACGCGTGCATCGAGGCGGGATTCGTCCCCGACGTCGACTTCCTGCTCGGGCTCCCTGGCGAGACGCCCGAGGACCGCGCCCTCTCCATCGCCTTCGCGCGAGAGCTGGTCGAGGTCGGCGCCCGCATCCACAGCCACGCCTTCATGCCGCTGCCGGGAACGCCGCTCGCGAGTGCGGCGCCCGAGCCCATCGAGGAGCCGGCACGCGTCGCGCTCGAGCAGCTCGAGTCGCGGGGCGCCCTGCACGGGCAGTGGCGCGCGCAGCAAAGGGTAGCCCAGGACCTGGTAGCGCTCAGGTCGTCTCGCGATAAAGGATGACGTCGGCGTCGGAGATCGCGACGAGCCCGC
>Ga0209690_1002125_pt1 | contig 11307 bp, 11 predicted proteins | sample GraSoiAngelo_150_FD_186164 | JGI IMG/M metagenome (GOLD analysis project Ga0209690, IMG submission 186164) | Grasslands soil microbial communities from the Angelo Coastal Reserve, California, USA - 14_1009_09_40cm (SPAdes) (version 2) | ecosystem: Environmental > Terrestrial > Soil > Grasslands ...
AAGTACGCGGTCAGACCGAGATAGACGGCGCCCTCCGAGTAGCGGTCGAGGGTGGAGTCTAGAAACGCTCCGTACGGATAGCTCGCCTTGGTGGTGCGGGCGAGCGCGCCGTCGAGGATGTCGCATGTGCCAGCGAAGATCAGAACCACCCCCGCCCATCTCAAGTGTCCGAACGCCGCCAGGCCCGCGGCCATGAAGGTGAGAGCCAACCCCACGACCGTGATCTGGTTGGGGGTCACTGGTGAGCGGCCGAGCGCCGACATCAGCGCCTCGGCGTGGCGCCGAACCCACGCCTCAAACCGCGTGGTGAACACCTGTCACCTCCAGCTCTCTGGCCGGCCGCGCGGCCATGTATTTGCGCGCCTCGTGGTAAACCTCGAGCACCTCGGTGGCGACCTTGTCCCACGAGTAGCGACGCGCTTTCTGCAGGGCGTAGTCGGCGAGCCTGCGGCGCAGCTCTTCATCCCGGGCGAGGATGACGAGCGACGCTGCGAGCTCGCGCCAGTTTTTGGGTGGCACGGTGATACTGTCGCGTCCAGGTTCGAGAACCGACATGTACCCGGGGACCTCGGTCGCGACGACCGGCAGCCCAGACGCCAGAGCCTCGAGCAGGACGATGCCGAAGCTCTCCGCACCCGTGGCCGGCGCACAGAAGATGTCGGCGCTGTTGAAGTAACGCGGTTTGACGCTGTCGGGCACGTAGCCGGCGACGATCACGTTGGGAAGCCGATGCCTGGCCACATACGACTCGACACGACCGCGCAGCGGTCCGTCCCCGACGATGATCAGGCGGACGTTCGGCACTCGCGAGTTCATGGCCCGGTAAGCGCGAAGGAGATCGCCCAGACCTTTGCGCTTCTCGAGCCGGCCGACAAAAAGGATGTTGAGGTTTTCGTCGCGCAGGTGGCGGATCGGCGCAAGCCCCGGCCTGTAGGTGTCGACGTCGATGCCGTTAGGGATCACTCGCATCGGGAACTCGGGGAAATAGCGAGTGACAAAATCACGCGCCGGCTCGCTGACCGCGATCGCGCGATGCAGGTGCGCCAGGTACGGCTGCAGGAGCGGCCGTCCGTAGTAGTAGCCCACATTAGATCGGGCGAAGGCATGGAACGTACCCACGTTGGCGGTCGGCGACATGCGAAGCATCGTCATCGGCAGGGCGGGCATCAGCGGCTCGTGGAAGTGCAGGACGTCGAAGCGTTCCTCGGCGATGATCGCCGCGACCCGGTTGGCGAGGTGAAAGCTCAGCGTGATACGCGCAACCGAATCGTTGACGGGGATTGCGATCGGCGTGCCGATGCGGTAGAACCGCGCGCTGTCGAAGTCAACGTCGGCGCGACTTGACGGCGCGAAGATCCGGCTCTCGTGACCGAGCTTCTGGAGTTGGACCGCGAGGTGGCGCACGTGATCGTTGACGCCACCCGCCGTGGCGAAGTCGTAAGGCGAGACCAAACCGACTTTCATCGTGAAACTCCGCGTCGAGTGAAGGCCGGATTCATTCCGGCCGTCACCCAGACGTCGCCGTTCCTCACGGCGAGCCGGCCCAGATCCGGTGCGGCACATGCCACTGCTCGGGGTGGCGCTGGATGAACTGCTCGATACGACGGAGAAGCTGCTCGGTCGCGCGCACCTGGTCGGCACGCGCGTTCCCTGTCGGCCGCGCGTACACCAGGGGCGCGCCTTCGGCCATGTAGGTGTCGTCCGGCAGGCGGTAGCAGCAAACCGGAAAAAGCGGCGTTCCGAGACGTAGGGCGATGGCTGCCGGGCCAAGCGGGATCGGCGCCAGCTTGCCGAAGAAAGGCATGAGGTATCCGGTACCGGCGATGTCGCGATCGATCGCGGTGATCACCATCTCCTGCTCGCGCAACGCCTGGAGGACCTTGCGGATCCCTCCGTGGTCGAGAGTCAGGACGCTGATCCCAAGCCGCGCCCTCGTGTCTCGATACCACTCGAAGAGAGTCCGTGGCTCCAGCTCCTCGGCGAAGAAGCTGACTGGCGCAAGGTTCGCCGACCAGATCGCCGCCACCTCTTCGTACGACCCCATGTGGCAGGACACGAGGAGGATCCCCTTGCCCAGAGCGCGCGCTTCTTCGAGGTATTCCCAACCCTGCACCTTGAGCCGAGGCCGCATCGCCTCGACCCGAGCCATCGGAAGCTGCATCAGGTCGGCGTAGGCCTTGGCGTGATTTCGAAAGTTCAACCACGAGATCCGGCGCAGAGCAATTCGATCGTGCTCCAGCTCCGGACATGCGACCTTCAGGTTGTACTCGAGACGCGGCCTCGCCAGGGGCGAAAACCACCAGGCGAAGCGCGCAGCCATGACCGCCAGCGCGTAAGCCCACGGACGCGGCATACGCTCCACCAGCGACTGGACCACCTTGAATGCTCGCCAGGTCCACTCGCCCATCCCTCAGCGGCTGAACATGGGACGGAATGCGTACCACTGATCAGGCCGCTCCTTGATGAAATCCTCGAACCGTTCGATCACGCGCTGCATCACGGCTTCCTTCGTTTCCCCATCGTTGACGGTGAGCGCGGGGTCGAGATGGATGTGATAACGGCCGGGCGCGGTGGCGAACTGACAGGCAGGCATCAGAGCGGCGCCCGTCTTGATCGCAAAGGCGGCCGGCCCGCCGGGCACGATTGCACGCCGGCCGAAGAAGCGAACGCTCACGCCGGGACCTTGCTCGAGGTCGCAGAGCAGGGCAACGATCCGATTCGCGTGCAGCGCATTGGTGATCGCGCGGACCGCTGACCGGCCCAGCGTGATGACGTCGAGCCCGAATCGCTGGCGCGTTCCGACGACCGCATCGTTCAAGCTGCCGGGAAAACGGTCGGCGACAGCAGAGATGCGGTACCCGAGCGCGCCGGCATACGAGCCCGCCATGTCCCAGGAGCCCATATGCGGCACGGCCATGATCACGCCGCGGCCGCGTGAGATCGCGGCATCGAGCTGGTCGCGGCTGTCCACCGAAACGCGTGCCATCAGCTCGGCCGGCGAGAGGCTGCCGAGGAGGAGGAAGTCCATCAGCATGCGCCCATAATTCTGAAAGGCGTGCCGGGCGACGCGGGCCACCTCGGGGTCGTCGCGCTGCCGGCCCAGCGCCGCGCCGTAGTTGTCCAGCGCCGCTCTGCGCTGCGCCGCGCTCAGCCAGAACCAGGCCGTGCCGCCCGGCGCGGCGGCAGCATGGCGCAGCCAGAGTGGCATCGCGCGCAGCGCGCGCGCACCGATCTCGTAACTAGCGCCGAGCAGCTGCCGCGGTTTTCGTCCGGGCGACGCGGCGGTCGCGCCCGTCGCGCCCATTGACGCCCGCCTTATCACCCTCGATGAATTCCTCCACCAAACGCCTGGCGTCGTTGTCGCTGTACTGCACCGGCGGTGATTTCATGAAGTAAGAGCTGGGCCCCTCGAGCGCGCCCCCGATGCCGCGGTCCAGCGCCAGCTTGGCGCAGCGCACGGCGTCGATGACGATGCCCGCCGAGTTGGGCGAGTCGACGACCTCGAGCTTGAGCTCGAGGTTCAGAGGCACGTCGCCAAACGAGCGTCCCTCGAGCCGGATGTACGCCCACTTGCGGTCGTTCAGCCATGGCACGTAGTCGGAAGGTCCGATGTGGACGTTGTCCTTGCCGATGTCGTAATCGAGCTGCGAGGTGACGGATCGGGTCTTCGAGATCTTCTTCGACATGAGACGCTCGCGCTCGAGCATGTTCAGAAAGTCGGTGTTGCCTCCGAAGTTCAGCTGATACGTGCGTTCGAGCCTGACGCCTCGATCTCGCATCAGGCGTGTGAGCACGCGGTGCACGATGGTCGCGCCGACCTGCGACTTGATGTCGTCGCCGATGATGGGCAGACCCTTGTCGAGGAAGCGCTTGTGCCAGTAAGGCTCGCGCGCAATGAAGACGGGGATGCAGTTGACGAAACCCACGCCGGCGGTCAGCGCCTGCTCGACATACCACTTGGTCGCCTCTTCGGAGCCGACCGGGAGATAGCTCACGACGACGTGCGCCTTGGTCTTCTTCAAGATGCCGACCACGTCGGAGGTCTCTCCGGGGGCTTTCTGCACGATGTCGGAGAGGTACTTGCCGATACCGTCGTGGGTCATTCCGCGCTGGACTTTGACGCCGGTCCTGGGCACTCCGGCGAACTTCACGGTGTTGTTGGGTTTTGCGAAGATCGCCTCCGACAGGTCGAGGCCGACCTTGTTCTTGTCGATGTCAAAGGCCGCGACGAACTCGATGTCACGTATGTGGTAGCCGCCGAGGTTGACATGCATCAAACCCGGCACCGAGTCTTTCGGCGAGGCGTTGCGGTAGTAGTGCACGCCCTGGACAAGCGAAGAGGCGCAGTTGCCCACACCGACGATGGCAACGCGAACCTTCTTGTCATTGCCCTGGCGATTACCGTTCCGGTGATTGGGGCTCATGCGCCCACCTCCTGACGTACTTTGGGTTTCCCGATCTGAGCCGGGGTGATGCCCAGCATCTCGTCCAGACGCTCGCGGTAGCGCCGGATGTTGTCCAGGTCCAGCGAGCAGTAGACCTGCCGGCCTTCGCGCCGCGTCCTGATCACCCCGCCCAGACGCAGCATCCGCAGGTGCCAGGAGATGCGCGGCTGGCTCATGTGGAGATACTCGGCAAGGTCGTTGACGTTCACCTCGCCGGCCTGCGCCAGGCGCTCGAGGATGCGCAGGCGAGTGGGGTTGGCGAAGGCCAGGAAGTGGTCTGGCAGCTCTTTTCCGGCTTTCGGGAGAAACATAAAGGTTGCTTTATGTTCAGTCTAAGCATAAAGGCTGCGTTATGTGTCGAGGTCTCGGGCCCGGACGGTGAGGGTTGCCAGGGCGACCATCAACCATCGCTGCGTCTGAACAGGCGTTTTTGCACGGCGGAGTGTAGTGGGGCCGCCGCGGACCGGTTTAGCTGGAGCGGCGGACCAGTTCCAGGAACTCGGCGCGGGTGCGTGGGTCTCGGCGGAACGTGCCGAGCATGCAGGAGGTCATCATGCGACCGCCCGGCGTCTCGACGCCCCTCATCTCCATGCACAGGTGCCTCGCCTCCACCACCACGCCCACGCCCCTGGGCGCAAGACCGGCGTTGAGCGCCTCGGCGACCTCTCGGGTCAGCTGCTCCTGGATCTGCAGCCGGTGCGAGAAAACTTCCACCAGACGTGGGATCTTGCTCAGCCCGACGACCTTGCCTTTGGGGAGATACCCGACGTGCACCTCCCCGAAGAACGGCAGCATATGGTGCTCGCAGAGGCTGTAGAACGGAATGTCCTTGACCACGACCATCTCGTCGTAGTCCTGGTCGAAGACGGCGTCGGCGATGACGTCTTCGGGCTTGACCCCATAGCCGTCGGTCAGCTCCCGCAGGGCACGTGACACGCGGTCCGGCGTCGCCTTGAGGCCCTGCCGCGCCGGATCCTCACCCAGCTCGAGAAGCAAAGACTCGACGAGCTCGGCGATTGGATCACCCGGCTTGGGTTTAGGCGTGGCCACGGTTGCTCACACAATTTACGTGGTGGATGCCATCGCTGCCGCGCAGGCGCTCTCCGAGATCGGATATCTCCTCCGTCAGCAGGAAAAGGAGAGATTTCGCGCCAAGGCGTTCTCCATGGCGTCGTGGTCGATCGCCCTGCAGCGTCCGGACCTCGCGGCGCTACAGCGGTCGGAGGCCCTGACCTCGATCGAGGGCGTGGGCGAGGGCATCGCCAGAGTGCTCTCGGACCTGATCAAGAACGGCGAGAGCCGCTACCTGAACCGGCTGCGCGAGCAGATGGAGCAGCCGGCCCGCAACGACGAGTCGGACCTCGACTTCGCCGAGTACCGGGGCGACATTCACTCGCATACGGATTGGAGCGACGGCCGGGCGACCATGCTCGAGATGGCGGAAGGGGCGCGGGCGATGGGCTACACCTACGTGGGGATCACCGACCACTCGCCACGCATCACGGTAGTGCACGGTCTCAACGCCGAGCGCCTGGTCGCGCAGTCGCAGCAGATGGCGGAAGTGCAGAGGCAGGTCGATGGGCTGACGCTGCTGCAGGGCATCGAGGTCGACATCCTCGAGGATGGCGCGCTCGATCTTCCTGACGCCGTGCTCGAGATCCTCGACGTCGTCATCGCTTCACCGCACGTCAAATTGCGCCAGGAGCCGGCCGCGATGACCGAGCGCATGATGCGCGCGGTCGCGAATCGCCACGTCGATGTGATCGGCCATCCCACCGGCCGGCGCCCCGGCTCCCGCGAAGGCGCGACCTACGACTTCGAGACCGTCTTCAAGGAAGCCGCCAAGCAAGGTGTTGCCCTCGAGATCGACTGCGACCCGGCGCGGATGGACCTGTCGCCCGAGATGGCCCGACTCGCTTGCGAGCTCGGCTGTGACTTCGTGGTCGACGCCGACGCCCACGCACCCACGGAGTTCGCTTACGTGCCGATGGCGCTCTGGATGGCGCGGAGGGCGGGGATTCCGAAGGAGCGAATCCGGAACTTTTGGCCGGAATGGAATTGACGGCCACCGCAAAATGATGTCAAATTGCATTCGTGGCCCGAGCGACGACCATCCGCCTGACCGACGAGGTTTTCGCCAGGCTCGACCAGGCGTCGGCGCGTACCGGGATGCCGGTCAACTCGATCGTGATCGCCGCATGCCTCGAGTGGATGCAGAGACACGCCTCGGAGCCGTTCAGCCCCCAGGATGTTTTCAGCCCACCGGTGGCCGGCCCCCCTCGCTGGGCGACCATCCGCCGAGCGGTCGTCGAGACGGTCGCCGGCCGCGCCCGAGGCCCGATGTATCCGTTCGAGCGTTTCACCGCCACCGCCCAGGGAATGCTGACTGCGGCGCAGAACGAAGCCCTGAAGAGCGGCTTTACCTACATCGGCACAGAGCACCTGTTGCTGGCGGCCTTCGCGGACGCGACCTCGCACTCCGCGATGACGCTTGCCACCCTAGGCGTGCATGAGCAGACCGTCCGCTCGCTGCTGGAAAAGGCGCTGCGCGGCAAAAAGCCGCCCGGCAACCCGAGGATCGTTCCGACCTCGCGCGTGAAAAGAGTGATCGAGCTGGCGTTCAAGCTCTGCAGCGCAGCGGGGGATCCACTCGTCAGCACCGGCCACATCCTGCTGGCGCTCGCCTCAGAGGGCCAGGGGATCGCCGCCCACGTGCTGACAGACGCGGGCGTGCCCGCCGACCGCGTCGCTGCAGCGATGGAGGAGTTCAGCGGGCCCGAAACCTGAGACGGCTACGATCTCGATCGATGGCTGAGCTCGGGATCATGATCGAGGGCCAGGAAGGCCTCAACTGGGAGCGCTGGCGCCGCATCTGCGCCGACACCGAGCGCCTTGGCTTCGTGTCCCTGCGCCGGAGCGATCACATGATCTCGCTAATGGGCGACGCCGACCGGGACTGCATCGAGTGCTGGGAGTCTCTCGCCCTCACCGCGGAATGGACGAAGAAGATCGAGTTCGGTCCCATGGTCACCCCGATGACATTCCGGCTCGCGGCGGTCCTGGCGAAGATTGCCGCCTCGGTCGACGCCCTTTCCGGTGGCCGCCTCCTGCTCGGCGTCGGCGCGGGCTGGAACGAAAACGAGCACTCGGTCTTCGGCATCCCGTTCTTCAGCGAGAAGGAGCGCTTCGAGAAGCTGGAGCGCGGGATCGAGACGATGCGCGACATCTGGAAGAAGACGAGCCCGAAGCCGGCGCGGAATCCGATTCCACTGTTGATCGGCGGCAAGGGGTCGAAACGGACGCTGCCTCTCGTCGCCCGTGAGGCGGCGGAGTGGAACTTCTCCCGGCTCGACCCTGAGATGTTTCGCGATCGGCGCGAGGCGCTGGATCATCGCTGCCGTGAGGTCGGTCGCGACCCGGCCACGATTCGCCGCTCGATGATGTGCAGCTACCTGATCGGCCGGGACCGCTCGGACCTGCTCCAACGTGCTTCGCAGATGCGCGAGGTCATCCCGTCGATGAAACCGATGAGCCCCGAAGAGGTGCTCGACAACATGAAGGGCAGGTGGCTGGCGGGCACGCCAGAGGAGATCGCCGAGCGGATCCGGGAGCTGAGCCGGCTTGGCATCGATCTGTTCATGCTCCAGCATTTCCTGCTCGACGATTCCGACGGTCTCGAGCTTTTGGCCAAGGAAGTCCTGCCCGCCGTCGCCTAAGCTGCTCCCGTGGACTTTGAGCTCAGCGGATCAGAACGAGCGTTTCGCGACGAGGTCAGGGCCTGGCTGAAGGCCAACGCACCCAGCGACAGGGACGGCGACGGCGACCTGAAGGCGTTCATCGACCGGCGCCGCGAGTGGCAGAGGAAGCTGCACGAAGCGGGCTATGTGGGCATCACCTGGCCCAAAGAGTTCGGCGGGCGCGGCGGCAGCTTCATGGACCAGCTGATCTTCAATGACGAGATGATCCTCGCTCACGCCCCCGAGCCCATCAACGTCATCGGCCTCGGCATGGGCGGGCCGGTCGTGATCGCGCACGGCACCCAGGAGCAGAAGAAGCGCTACCTGCCGCCGCTGCTCTCGGCGCAAGAGATATGGTGCCAGGGCTTCAGCGAGCCGAACGCCGGCAGCGACCTCTCAGGCCTGCAGACCCGAGCCGAGGACCAAGGCGATCACTATCTCGTCAACGGGCAGAAGGTCTGGACGACGCTGGCCCACGTCGCGAAGTGGTGCATGCTGGTCGCCCGCGAGCGGAAGGAGGCGAATCCACGCGAAGGCCTCACCTATCTGCTCGTGGACATGGAAAGCCCCGGCGTGGAGGTCAGGCCGCTGGTCCAGATCACCGCCGACGCGGAGTTCAACGAGATCTTCTTCAAGGACGTCAAGGTTTCGAAGTCGCAGATCCTCGGTGAGCCCGGGAATGGGTGGGCGGTCGCGATGACGACCCTGCTCCACGAGCGCGGCACGCTCGGGCTCGCGCTCGCGACGCGGGCTCAGATCACCGCCTCCGAGCTCGCCGAGCATGCACGCAAGCTCGGGCGCGGCTCCGACCCTCTGGTTCGGCAGAAGATCGCGCAGCACACGATCGAGGCTCGCGCGCTGCAGCTCAACGGCTACCGGGCCGTGACCGCGGTGAAGCGAAGCGGGATTCCGGGGCCTGAGGGCTCGATCCTCAAGCTCATGTGGTCCGAGCTCAACCAGCGGATGACCGAAACCGCGATGGACATCGCCGGCCCGGCGTCGCAAGTTAAGGACGGCGACGGTTGGAAGTACCAGTTCCTGCGCTCGCGCGCCAACACGATCGAAGCTGGAACCTCCGAGGTTTTGCGCAACATCCTCGCCGAGAGAGTGCTGGGCCTGCCCCGCTCTCGGTAGACTCGGTTCAGTGACCGCAGTCGCCTCCAAGGCGGCCGGCGCAACCGCGACGAAGGGCATCGACCGTGGCGTGATGACCGTCTTCGCCGGTCTGATGCTCGGCTCGCTGATCGCCTCCCTCAACATGACGCTGGTCGCGCCCGCGCTGCCCACGATCGTGGCGGAGCTGGGCGGGCTGGCCGACTACAGCTGGATCCCGATCTCGGCCATGCTGGCCTCGACCATCGTCACGCCGGTCGCGGGCAAGCTGTCCGACGTCTACGGCCGCAAACCTCTCTACATGACCGGGATCGTCGTCTTCGCAGTCGGCTCAGCGCTGTCCGGCCTCGCGCCCAACTTCTGGTTTCTGGTCTTCGCGCGATTTGTCCAGGGCGCCGGGATGGGCTTCATCATGCCCCTCTCGCAAGCGATCATCGGCGACATCATCTCGCCGCGCGAACGCGGGAAATATCAGGGCATGATGGGCGCATCTTTCGGCCTGGCGTCGATCGTCGGCCCCGCGGCCGGCGGATTCATCACCGATCACTTCACGTGGCGATGGCTGTTCTTCGTCAATCTCCCAATCGCGGTTCTGACACTGGTCGTCATCTGGTTTTTCATGCACGTCCCCAATGAGCGGCGCAAGCATGCCATTGACGTCTGGGGCAGCGTGACCCTGTCGCTCGGGATCGCCGCGACCCTGCTCGCCACGGTGTGGGGCGGGGTGCAGTACCCGTGGAGCTCGTGGCAGATTGTCGGCCTGTATTCGGCCGCGGGAGTGCTGCTCGCCGCCTTCGTATGGATCGAGATGCACGCGCCTGAACCCGTGCTGCCCCTCAGGCTCTGGGCGAGCACCGTCTTCACCTTCTCGAACATCGCCAGCGTCGGGGTGGCGATGTCGATGTTCGGCGCCATCTTCTTCCTACCGGTGTTCGTGCAGGGCGTGGTCGGCAACAGCGTTACGAACTCCGGCGCGATCCTCGTGCCGATGCTCGTGGCGATGATCGTCACGAGCGTGGTCGGTGGGCAGCTCATATCGCGCACCGGACGCTACAAGGGACAGCTGCTCCTGGGGCTTGCGATGATGGGCGTCGGGTACTACCTGCTCTCGACCTTCAACGTCAACACAAGCAACCAGCAGGTGATCGTGGCGATGATCCTGCTCGGTCTTGGACTCGGCGCCTGCATGCAGACCTACGTCCTTGTGGTGCAGAACTCTGTCAGCCGCCAGGACATGGCCGTGGCCACATCCGCGACGCAGCTGTCGCGCTCGATCGGAGCGGCGATCGGGCTGGCCATCCTCGGAACCCTTCTAACCCAGGGCATGGCGAGCTCGATGGCCCGATACTTGCCCGCCTCGGCGCTGCAGAGACTCCAGTCGTCAGGCGGTGGCGCGACGGCGACCGCGGTGTTCGACCCCGCGAAGCTGGCGAACCTGCCGCCGGCGATCGAGCTGGGCATCCGGCATGGGCTCGCGGATGCCCTCCATCCGGTCTTTCTGGCCGGGGTCCCGATCATCGCCATCGCCTTCGTGGCGACCCTGTTCATCAAGGAGCTTCCGCTTCGCCAGACGGCTCACGTGGCCGCCGGCCGACAGGCCCCGGCAGCGACCGAAAACTCACCTTTGAGCTGATAGCGGCTTGTCTTGCGGCGGCACGCAAGCCAGAATTCCGCTCGTGAATCAGGTGTCCGGCCGCGAACGGCTCGTCTGGTCCTTCTGGGCGGCGGCCGCCATCGCGGCGGTGGGAGGCGTGCTGCCCCTGCTGTTCGCCGGGACCGCGAGCCGGATGGCAACCGTGGCCATTCCGTTCGCAATCGGCGCCGCAGCGCTCGCAGCGTGTGGATTCCTGCACGGCCAGGGACGCGTCGTGTCCGCCGCCCTCTACTTCCTCGCCGGCCTCGCGCTCGTGTACGGGATTCTGGCGATGTTTGCGATCCCGCTCGAGCTGGCGGTCCTGGGCACTTGCGACCCTTCGCCGGCGCCGTGCGTCAGCGGCTTTGGGCGCCCACTG
>Ga0209690_1002126_pt1 | contig 11305 bp, 9 predicted proteins | sample GraSoiAngelo_150_FD_186164 | JGI IMG/M metagenome (GOLD analysis project Ga0209690, IMG submission 186164) | Grasslands soil microbial communities from the Angelo Coastal Reserve, California, USA - 14_1009_09_40cm (SPAdes) (version 2) | ecosystem: Environmental > Terrestrial > Soil > Grasslands ...
CCTCGTCGAATACCACAACATGAATTTCATTCTCCTGGGACGCAGCGAGCCGGAACGCGTGGAAACGGGAGTTGTTTCTTGGAACTACTTTGACGTGTTCGGCGTGAAGCCGCTCTTTGGCCGCACGTTTCGTCCGGAGGATGAACAGCCGGGCGCGCCTGCCGTGCTGATGCTCAGTTATGAATACTGGATCAGGAGCTTCGGCGGCGACCCGACGGTGGTGAACAAGGCGTTCACCATGAACGACAAGCCCCATAAAGTCGTCGGAATATTGCCGCCGGTGCCGCAATATCCGGACGAAAATGACGTGTACATGCCGACGACGGCGTGCCCGTTCCGATCGCGCCCCGCGTTCATTGCCAACCGGCAGGCCCGCATGATGCAAGCGTTTGCCCGCAGGAAGCCGGGAATCAGCGTGAACCAGGCGCGTGCCGATTTGAATGGCGTCGCAGCTAACCTGCAGAAAGCTTATCCGAACGACTATCCGCCATCTGTTGATTACTCCCTGGCTACATCCTCGCTGGAGGAAGAACTGACGCACAACGCCCGACCGACGATGCTGGTGCTTCTTGGGGCGGCTGGTTTTGTTCTGTTGATCGCGTGCGCCAACGTTGCAAACCTGAACCTCTCGCGCATGGTGCGGCGGGAACGCGAGCTGGCCGTCCGCGCGGCGCTGGGTGCGGGACGCGTGCGGATGTTCCGTCAATTGCTGACGGAGAGTTCGCTGCTGGCGCTAATTGGGGGCGGCTTGGGGCTTTTGTTCTCTTGGGGAACGCTGAGCCTACTCGTGGCTTTCGCGGCGCGATTCACGCCACGAGCTAGAGAGATTCATCTAGACGCCACGGTATTGCTTTTCACGCTTGGCGTTGCGCTTCTGACCAGCATGCTGTCTGGAACGGCCCCGGCCCTGGCGGCGCGCGAGACGGTTGTGGGTGGCCTGAAAGAGGGCGGCGTGCAATCCACGATCGGGCGCGGCAGGCACCGGATGAGAAGCTTGCTGATCGTGGCGCAAGTGGCCGTGTCATTCCTCCTCTTGATTGGCGCAGGGTTGATGCTGCGCAGCTTCGCAAAGCTGCAGCATGTGAACCCGGGCTTCCAGCCGGAAAACGTGTTGACGATGCAAATCGGCCTAGACTTCACCAAATACGGCTCTAACGAAAAGCAGCTGGCCTTTTTCGAGACGCTGCTCGACAGGATCCAGGCGCAGAGCGGGGTGAAATCCGCAGCCGTCTCCATGATGATTCCCCTCAGCGGCAACATGCGAATGACCAACGATTTCCAGATCGAAGGGCAGTCGCCAACTCCCGGGCAAGCGCTTCCGGTGGCAGATTTTCGGGTGGTAAGTCCCCGCTATTTTGAGACGTTGCACGTTCCTGTTCTCGATGGCCGGGTATTTACTCGCGCCGACCGGCCAAACACGCCGGCCGTGGCGGTAGTGAACCGGACGGCCGCGCACCACTTCTGGGGCGCACAGAATCCGGTCGGAAAACGCTTCACGGTGGACGGCGGGAAAAGCTGGGTTCAGATCACGGGGATTGTGGGCGACATTAAGCAGTACGGGCTGGACAAGGACGTGCCCGACGAAATTTATGTGCCGCTGGCGCAAAGCCCGCTGCTGGACGGCATCCTGGTAGTCAAAACGGCCGCGGAGCCCATGAGCATTGCGCGCAGCATCATCGAATTGCTCTATGCCATCGATCCGAATCAGCCGGCCGCGCGAGTGCAATCGCTCGAGCAGGTGCGCGCGGAATCCGTGGCCGCGCCGCGGTTGACTGCCAACTTGCTAGGGTTGTTCGCCTTGCTGGCATTGGCGATCGCGGCAACGGGCATCAGCGGCGTGATGGCATTGGCTGTTGGCCAGCGCCGGCATGAGATTGGGGTACGCATGGCCATCGGCGCTCGACCGGGAGAAATCCTGCAAATGATTCTGCAGCAGGGCTTGGCTCTAGCGTTTGTTGGCGTGGTTCTTGGCTTGTTCGGAGCGCTGTGGCTGACGCGGCTCTTGCAGCAACTGCTCTTTGAAGTGGCACCGACGGATCCGCTGACGTATCTAGGAGTTGCAGTCGTTCTCGGCTTGGCGGCGCTGGTAGCCTGCTACGTTCCGGCGCGCCGCGCATCGCGGGTGGACCCCATCATCGCCCTGCGTGTTGATTAGGATGGGAGAAACCGTCTCCGGGGCCCGGTGGGGCGTCCAACGAACGTGCCAGCCAGGAACTCCCGCGGGCTTGTTCCTGAATCGCTTTCGCGGCCTCTACCCAGGCCTGGCGCTCTGCGAGACTTAAATGCGTAAACTCTGGCGCCTTCATCACGCCACAGCCGTGCTCTTCAAGTACCCGCCAGTAATGGACAAACGCGAGTTCCCCGAGCCAGTCGTCCAGCATAGATGGTATCTTTTACATTCCCACTTCGGAAACAATCAGGTAAACACTTGAATGTGGTTAGGGTGAACTACTGAGCTAACGCCTCTGTTCTTGCCTCTTCCGGCTTGGCCGGAGGGGATTACATCTGATAAACTGTAGATCGCTGCACCGCACCTAAGGATGTGTGACCGCCGGGCGGTCAACCTACATAAAGGGTACATTCAAAAAGGCTGCTGGTTGTTTCAGCAGCTATTTTTGTCTCTTAGAGGAGTTTGCCCCAGGTCAGCCGGAGCCACGACAAGCATGAATTATGAGTGAAAAGATTCGTAACATCGCCATCATCGCGCACGTGGACCACGGCAAGACTACGCTCGTTGACGCCATGCTCAAGCAGAGCGGAATCTTTCGTGCCAACGAAGCCGTCATCGAGCGCGTGATGGATTCGAACGACTTGGAACGCGAGCGCGGCATCACTATTCTCGCGAAAAATACTGCACTTTTTTTTCATGACACGAAAATCAATATCGTGGACACTCCCGGGCATAGCGACTTTGGCGGCGAAGTGGAGCGCGCATTGCGCATGGTGGACGGCGTCGTAGTGCTGGTGGACGCGAGCGAAGGGCCGCTGCCGCAGACGCGCTACGTTTTGCAAAAGGCCCTGGCGGCGAAGTTGCCTCCGGTCATTGTGCTCAACAAGATTGACCGGGCCGATGCTCGGGCCAAGGAAGTCCTGGACGAAATCTATGATCTCTTCATCGATCTGGACGCGACCGAAGATCAACTCGATTTTCCCGTCATTTATACGAACGCGCGCGACGGCGTGGCCCACCGGACGCCGGGCGACGGCTCAAAGGATTTATTGCCGCTTTTCGAGGCCATCGTAAAACACATTCCCGCACCTCCGGGCGATCCCGAAGGCGTCTTGCAAATTCAGGTCATGAACCTGGATTACAGCGAATTCCTGGGAAGAATTGCGATCGGGCGTGTGTTCAACGGCACGCTGAAGCGCGGCGCGGACGTAGGTATCAGCAAGCTGGATGGCAAGCTGACGCCGACGCGCATCACCAAGCTGTATACCTTCCGCGGCCTGGAGCGGGATGAAGCGCAAGCCGTTCCCGCGGGCGACCTGGTGGCGATTGCAGGCGTTGAGGGCATCAACATCGGAGAAAGCATCACGGATCTGGCGAACCCCATGCCGCTGGAGCCACTGCTGATCGACGAGCCCACGCTGGCGATGATTTTCACCGTGAACAGCAGTCCACTTTCCGGAAAAGAGGGGACGTTTCTGACTTCGCGCGACCTCCGCGACCGCTTGCAAAAGGAGCTTTTGACGAACGTGTCCATCCGGGTGGAAGACACGGACACGCCGGAATCCTTCCGCGTGCTGGGGCGCGGCGAATTGCAGCTCGCGATTCTGATCGAAACCATGCGGCGCGAAGGCTTTGAGCTGATGGTGGGCAAACCTGAGATCGTCGTGCGCACGGAGAACGGCAAGAAACTCGAGCCGCTCGAACGGTTGGTGATCGACGTGCCCGAGAATTTTATCGGCATCATCATGGAAACCATCGGCAGCCGGCGCGGCGAGATGCTCAAGATGAGCAATCATGGCTCGGGCCGTGTGCGCATGGACTTCAAAATCCCATCACGCGGATTGATCGGACTGCGCAGTCAGTTGCTCACGGACACGCGCGGCACGGCGCTCATTCATTCCATTTTTGAGGGCTGGATGGAATACGGCGGAGAGATGGCGCTGCGTCCCACGGGCGCACTGGTGGCGGACCGTGGCGGACCATCGACCGCATTTGCACTGTGGAACATTCAGGAACGCGGCGAGCTGTTCGTCGGGCCGGCGATTGAAGTCTATGAAGGTATGATCGTGGGCGAAAACTCGCGCGAGCAGGACATGGACGTCAACGTGACGAAAGAAAAGAAGCAAACCAACATGCGTTCGTCCAGCGCGGACGAGGCCATCCGTTTGATTCCGCACCGCGAATTGAGCCTCGAGCAAGCGATCGAGTTTATTGCCGACGACGAGTTCGTGGAAATCACGCCGAAGTCCATCCGTCTGCGCAAGAAAGTTTTGCAAGCCAACAAGCGGCCGCGCCGCTGGCAGGAAATCCGCGCCAGCCAGGCCACCACAAGCTGACTGCGCAGTTTTCTCAATACGCTGATTTTTCGAGCAGCTCCGCCAAGTGCTGCTTCCAAACGACAGCGCGAGTATGCGTGCCGTGACCACGCGTTTCGTCGCTGACGGGGATCAACACAAAGCGCGCGTTCTTGACTCTTCTAATTTCGGTTGCCGCTATGTCCAGCTCCGGCGGATTGATGAAATCGTCGGCGGAATTGATGAACATGACCGGCGCGGTGATTCTCTCGAGGTTCGGCGAGGGATCGTAGTTCCGCGAGGCGTTTACTGCATACATGAGATCATTCGCGTCCAAGCCCGCCATGCGCGCCTTGAAATAGTCGTCCAGATATTTGTCCGCGGCGTCGCGCGTGGGCAAAGTCTTCTGCAGGTAGAGGGGAGCGCTGCCGGCAATCAGCAGAAGGTCGAGCGCTGTGCGCAGCGCTTGTTGCGGCTCCGCCGAGTATTCCCCGCCTTTCCATTCCGGATCGTTGCGAATCGCGTCCATCACCATTTTGCGCCAGATGCGATTGCGTCCCGCAATCTGCACCGGCTGGCAAGCCAGCGGCATGAACGCGTCCATAAAATCGGGATAGGTTTCTCCCCACACAAAGGAATGCATGCAGCCCATGGAAGTGCCGAGGATGAGGCGCAAGTGATTGACGCCGAGGCCCTCGCGGAGAAGCTGGTGGTGCGCGGCGACCATGTCGTCATAGTCATATTGCGGAAAATGAGCGTGCAGGCCGTCGCTCGGCTTCGAGGATTTCCCGTGACCGATACCGTCGGGAAGAATGATGAAGTAGCGGGTCGCGTCTAGAAGCTGTCCCGGTCCAAATAATTCGCCGGCAAAAATCGGCGTGAGGAATTGATGGCCGGTTCCGCCGGTACCGTGCAGAATCAGAACGGCGTTGGTGACGCGGCCCTGCGCGTCGCGCACAGCGTTGCCGAGCGTGGTGTAATGCAAGCGCATCTCCGGCAGCGTTTCGCCCGACTGGAACTTGAAATCCTTGACGGTAAAATCGCCTTCAGTTGTTCCAGGCCACTTGGCGACCTGGCCGTGCGTTGGCAGGCTTAACAAAAGATGGACCGCCGCTGCCAGCGCAAACGAACGAAACGCATTTCCCGGCATGAGGCACCTCTCCAGCCAGAGAATCTAGCATGCTCCGGCAATGATTTTCATCGTCGGGCTACGGGAATAAATTCCTGGGTGCGCAGGTCATGATGAAGCCGTGGTCGGGAACAACGGATATGCAGGCGCGACCGAGTGCGAGGGCGCTAAGCGACTTCGCGCAGGTTTCCGATCACGGTTTCCTTTCTCCCGGTAACCCCTTCGTTCGCCATATTCAAACTAGTTCGCTCCGAGCTACGATTTGATGTAAAGTCAGTGGCTCGAACGCAGCCCAGTTTGAAAACCTTGCATCCGCATAGGCTGATGCGGCCGGGGGACTGCGGGCGCAACGTTGTGCCCAAGGAGACTGATGGAATCCCCGAGCAATCGATCCACAGAAGCTGCCGCATCCTCGTATCCCACCATCGCTGCGACGGCCACCGCCTTGCCGCCCTACACCATCACCCGCGAGGACGTAAAGGTATACATGGGGCGCGTCTTTGACATCCCGGAGCGCCGCCTCGAAGCGATGATGAGCATTGTGGACAACGCGCAGGTCCATACGCGCCATGCTATTTTCCCGCTCGACTACACCATCGAGCCGCGGCCGCTCTCGCAAACCAACAACGAGTACATCGAGCACGCGGTGAAGCTCGGCCGGGAGGCGGCGGAAAAATGCCTGGAGCGCGCCGGCTTGAAGCCCAATCAGATCGATATGATCATCACGGTGTCTTGCACGGGCTTCATGATTCCGTCGCTGGACGCCCACCTTATCAACCTGATGGGGTTCCGCTCGAATGTGCGCCGCATGCCGTTCACGGAACTAGGCTGCGCGGCGGGCGCCATGGCGCTGGGCCGAGCGGCGGATTTCTTGAAGGCCGAACCGGGGGGAAACGTCCTGATCATCGCGGTGGAGCTACCCTCGCTCACTTTTCAGCGCAAGGACATTTCGCAAGCGAACCTGATTTCTTCGATCCTTTTCGGCGACGGTGCCGCGGCTGTGGTCGTCAGCGGAAAACAGATGCAGGGACCGAAGATTCTGGAAACGGAAACCTACACGTTTCCTGATTCGCTGGGCGCGATGGGATTTGATCTGCGCGATTCCGGATTCCACATCCTGCTGGCAAAAGATGTCCCCGAAATGATCGGCGGAAAAATTGGCGGGCTGGTGCAGGGCTTCCTGGATCGCAACGGCCGGAAGCGCGAGGAGATCAAGGGCTGGATCCTGCATCCCGGCGGAGCGCGGCTGCTCGGAAACATCGAGACGGAGCTCGGCTTGTGCAAGTGCGACACGCAGCCTTCCTGGGACATTCTTGGAAACGTCGGAAATCTGTCCAGCGCGACGATCCTTTTCATCCTGCAGGAGTGGCTCGAGAAAAGACCGCTCCACGCCGGTGAGTATGCCGTGGCGGCGGCCTTTGGACCGGGATTCAGCGCCGAATTTTTGCTATTGCAATGGACCTGAGCATTAATTTGCTGCGCGACCGTACTACGGCTGCCTTTCTCGGGCTGCTTCTTGCCGTGGCGTTGCTCCGGCTGGTCGAACTGCGCATCTCCAAGCGGCATCAGAAGGAAATGGCCGCACGGGGCGCGGCGAAAATCGATGAGCCAAAATTCCGCTGGATGGTGCCGCAGCACTGGAAGTCGTTGTTCTGCGGCGTCCCTTTATTTTGTGGCTGGCTGCGCCAATGTTTAGCCTCTTTCTAGCGGCAAACGCGGTGCGTTGGTGGGTCATACGCTCGCTCGGGGAACACTGGAACGTTCAGGTGGTGGATTCGACGCGCCTGGGCGTGGTGACCTCCGGACCCTTTCGCTACGTTCGCCATCCTAACTATGCGGCGGTCTTTGCGGAGATGCTCGCTCTTCCGCTGATTCACACGGCCTGGATCACCGCGGCAGCAGGAGCGTTCGCGCACATTGGAGTCCTGGCGCAGCGGCTCTCCACGGAAGAGCGCGTGCTCTTCGCCAATCCTGACTATCGCGCGGCAATGACCGGCAAGCCGCGTTTCTTGCCTGGGCTGTTCTGAAGAGCGGGACATAAATGCGCGGGCGAAGCCATTGCGTGGCGTTCATGCTGCTGTTTTCAGCGGCCGTCTGCAACGCTCGAGCGGAGACCGACGGTGCCACCCCAGCATTCACCAACGTGCCTGAACTCGCTTCGGGGTTTCGCTCCTTGTACATTCAGAACTTCACAGAAGCTCGCGAAAAGTTTTCCAGCTGGGAAACGCAGCATCCGGACGAGCCATTCGGCGAAGTTGCTGTGGCCGCCAGCTACCTCTTTGAGGAGTTTTATCGCCAGGATGTTCTCTCCAGCGATTTTTTCTTGAATGAAAAAAGATTCCTGCACGGCATTGAGGGGAAACCCGACGCCGCGCGCATGAAGAGTTTTCAGGAAGCCATCCGGCTCGCTCGAACGCTCGCGCGCCGGCGCCTCGAAAAAGATGAACGCGACCCGGAAGCGCTCTTCGCTCTGGCCTTGTCGTCTGGAATGGAATCGGACGCCGATATGATTCTCAAGAAGGAGCATATCGAAGCGTTGAAGCGGCTCAAGGAAGCCAATGAACAAGCCAAGCGATTGCTGGCGGAGCAGCCGGACGCCAATGACGCGTATGTCGCGCTGGGGGCGGCCAATTACATTATTGGAAGCCTCTCCGGCGGCACGCGCTTCCTCCTGCGATTCGGCGGAATTCATGGCGACAAGAAGCTCGGCATGGAGCAACTTGGAAAGACCATTGAAAGCGGACGGTACCTGAAGCCGTTTGCAAAAATTCTCCTGGCGCTGGCCGCGCGCCGGCAAAAACAAGATGATTTGGCGCAGAGACTTTTGCGCGAATTGAGCGAGGAATTTCCGGAAAGCCCGCTCTACGCCGCCGAGTACGCAAAAGCCATGGGCCGGCCCATTCCCGCGCAAATGCATCCCTGAGGTTGTTGGCATGCTTTCTGTCCCCCGGGCCAGGCGGCTGTCGAATAAATCATCCTTATTCTCGCGAATAGAATAGAATCGCGCTCAAGTGGTCCACGCGCGGTCGATCATTTCTAAATAAGGCGGTGATAAGTGTTTCAAAAGGAATTATTGAAGGGCCGCGCCGTGTTCCTCACCGGCGGGGGAACCGGACTTGGCAAGTCGATGGCATTGCGGTTTGCGGAGTTGGGCGCGCGGATCTTTCTCGTCGGCCGGCGGGAAGATCCGTTGCGGGAAACGTGTGAAGAGATTCACCGCATAGGTGGCTCCGCCGCATACACGACTTGCGACGTGCGCGACTACGGCGCTGTGGAAACCGCGGCAGCGAAGGCCGAGGAACAATTCGGCGAAATCGATACGCTGGTCAACAACGCCGCCGGGAATTTCATGGCGCGCACGGAAAAACTGACTCCCAACGCTTTCAACGCCGTGGTCGGCATCGTACTAAACGGCTCCTTTCACTGCACGCAGGTTTTTGGCAAACGCTGGATTTCTCGAAAACTCGGCGGCAATGTGCTGAATATCGTGACGACGTACGCAGCCGCCAACTGTGGCTCGGGATTTGTCGTGCCGTCGGCTTGCGCCAAAGCTGGCGTTTTGGCGCTGACCACTTCGCTGTCCGTGGAATGGGCGAAGTATCACATCCGTCTGAACGCCATCGCACCGGGTCCATTTCCGACGGAAGGCGCATGGTCGCGGCTGATGCCCTCGAAGCAATTTGAAGAGCACGCCAAGGACAAGCATCCGATGAAACGCTTCGGAAAACATGCGGAGCTGGCGAACCTGGCCGCATTTCTCATCAGCGACATGGCGGAGTACATCAACGGCGAATGCGTCGTGATTGACGGCGCGCAATGGTTGCGCGGCGCAGGAGAATTCAACGACCTGTCTCTGTTGCCCGAAGCTGCCTGGGAACAGATGGAAGCCGAGCGCGCGAGAAAATGACGAATAGCTACTGAGGCAGCGCCCGCTTTCGAAGTTCAACGCGAAGTTTGATCTCTCCTATGGATTGCCCGTTCGAATCGGCGCGAACAGTGACTTCCTGAGGCTCTGGTTTTTTGGCGCTGTTTTCCGCTGGCGCGGGCAAATTGACTTCGATGCGCGCGGACGCCACTTGTTTCGCAGCGACCGTGAATTTCCCGGCACCGCTTTGCGCTGTCCACCCCGCCGGCAGCACGGCGGAGAGAGTGATTTCCTGAGTCTTCGCGGTGCGATTGCGAACCCATAGGGGAATCACCAGTGTGCCGGGCGCTTGCAGCGCAATCTCCGGCGGCTCGGGATGCGGAAGATTCCCGAGTCCATGAGCGCGCCGAAAGTCCGCGTAGAAGCTGTACGGGCCTCCGAGTTCCACTGATAGTTCCGGCCGCGCGGGTTCCGGAGAAACTTCAGGCCGGCCGAAGGGAATCGCGCCCTGGGTGATGCCATCAAAAATGTCGCCGGTCACACTGCCGCCAACCAGCGATTTACCGAGCACAAATCGCATGTCATCCGTCCAGCCGTCCGAGGCGGCCATCTTTTCAATTTGTGCTTCGTCCATTTGGGCGACGGAGTCCAGGAATTCCTTTGCCTGCGTTTGATGGGCGCGGAAGGAGTCGAACGAGATCCGCCAGTATGGCTGTTTGGTAGATCTTGAGATTTCCTTCACGGAATAGCTTGGGCCTTTGCCGCGAAAGAGGTCCTCGCGGTCCGCGTCCGGGAAATAATAGATTTTCTTTGGCTGCCACGGCCGCAGATTTTCAAGAAACAACTCGCGGCGATTGGCCGGCCCAGCAACCTGCTCCGGGAAGGTGGTAGGATCGCCCGCCAGATCAAACGCTTCCGTGGCCAAGACGCCACAAGCCTGGTGGTCGCCGTGGTCTTCGCCAATAAAAGTTCCAGGCAAGAAAGTAAGGATGACTTCCGGGCGAGTCAGTCGAATGAGGCGCACGAGCTTTTCGAGTGCAACGCCATGACCCCAATTGGCGAGCGACTGCAAGACGTTCTGCGAAGCCGTATCCTTTCCATCGAGAAACCAGACGTTTGTGATGCCGAGCGTCGCCAAGGCGTTGCGCGCTTCGATCTCCCGGATGTCCCCGAGCGCCGCGGCTTGCTCGGTGCCAGCTTTATTCGCGCCGCTGCTGCCACGCGTGCTGATAACCACCGCCACACGCTTGTGTTCGTCCAGCGCGCGCGCAAGATACGCTGTCGCGGCTCCTTCATCGTCCGGATGCGCCACCACGAGCATGAGATCCACTTTGTAGCGCTGGTCGGCCGACGGCAGCGCGGCCGGCTCCTGCGCTGCTGCCCCGCCCAACAGCATACTTGCTGCCAGAGATACGATCGGCAGTGTGCTTGCGAATCGTGACATGTGGCTTCCTCGGGTGAATGGTTTCACAGATGGCACAAAGACGGAAAGACTTGTTGCCCCGCGCCGTATTCTCGATTGCTATTCGATGAAGGGTCAAGGCTTCGAGGTACTTTCTCCGGTATGGGTATTTTCCGCTTTTCACGGCAGCATATTTCGCCCAGCCCTTCACTGCCACCGGGACGGACGAGCTAGACCAAGGTTCCCTGGAGCACTTCGCGGAGGAGTTCCTGTTTTTGCGTGGTGAGCTTCTTGCCTTGCCCGGTAAGATAGAACACGTCGATGGCTTTATGGCCTTCCGTATCGATCAGCGCGACTTCGATGTTGCATCCCAGGCGCGCCAACGCCGAGCCGATCTCATGGAGCAATCCCGGATGGTCCTGCGTAACGATTTCCATTAGCGTGC
>Ga0209690_1002127_pt1 | contig 11303 bp, 8 predicted proteins | sample GraSoiAngelo_150_FD_186164 | JGI IMG/M metagenome (GOLD analysis project Ga0209690, IMG submission 186164) | Grasslands soil microbial communities from the Angelo Coastal Reserve, California, USA - 14_1009_09_40cm (SPAdes) (version 2) | ecosystem: Environmental > Terrestrial > Soil > Grasslands ...
GCCCACGCGTTTGAATGAGTGGTGCAGTGCGTAGCTAGCGGAAGTCGTAAACCCGGTGCTCGACTGGGTGTAGTTCTGCAGGTTCTGTAAGAAAGGAGAAGGCAAGTTCAGTCTCTGACCCGAAAGGATCGAGAGTTGCTGAGCCTGGTCGAAGTTGAATTTTCGCGTGTAAACCGTAAAACCAAGCTGCAACGGACGATCGAACATATACGGTTCGGTGAAGCCGAACAAGAGGTCACGCTGGCGATTCCCGATGCTGGCTTGTACCTGCAATGTCTCGCCCAAGCCGAGAAAATTGTTGGTGGTGTAGCTGAGTCCGATGAAAGCCCCCGCCAATCCGCTCACCCCGCCAGTGAGCCCGATGCTGTTCTTCCCTTTCTCTTTGACCTTGAGCGTCAGGTCCACAGTCCCGTTCTTTTCGTCCAGCTTGCGGTCGGTGGTGTTGGGATCATCAGGTTTCAGTGGCTCAAAATAGCCAAGCTGGTTGAGCCGCAGCAGGCTAAGTTCCCAGTAACGTTGGTTATAGATCTGACCTTCTTCCAGCGCAATCTCGCGGCGGATCACTTTGTCGCGGGTGGTGGTGTTGCCCTGGAATTCGATACGGCGGACGTAGAACTGTTTGCCCTCGTCCAGGTCGATATCGAGAGTGATGAGTTTTTTTTGATCGTCGAACTTGGTATCGGGCACGGAAGTAAAGTTGATGTACCCGAGCGTACCGTACGCCTTCCGCAGATTCTCCAGGCCCTTCGCGATTTTCTCACGGCTGAAGATTTCTCCATCCTTGATGGGAAACAGGCTGCGCAGCGCCTTGGCATCTTTGACTGCCTTGTTGTTCTTGAAACTGATGCTGGCCAAGCGATACTTGTCGCCTTCCTCGATCGGCATCGTGATATCAACTGCCTTGCCCGGTCCCTTTTGCACGAGTGGAATGTGAAACCCGGTGTGGCCGGTATCGCGAATCTCCGTCTTGGGATTTTCCACCAGCACTTTGAAGTAGCCGCGGTTTTGGTACTCGGCCCGGACGCGCTCAACATCTTCATCCAGTTTGGTGGCATCGTAAGTTTTCGAGAACAGATTTTCCAGGAAGATGGAATGCGGGATACCGATCGGTCGCAGGTTTTTCATTGCCTTGCGCAGCGTGCGGCTCTTGATGTTCTTATTGCCTACGAACGTAATCTTGCCAACTTTGACTTTAGGCCCCTCCCTGACCACGAACGTGATGCCCACCGCTGCCGGCGGAATGGGGCGGACTTCGGTACGAATAGTGGCGAACTGCCGACCGTGTTCGGACAGCAACTCCTTGATGGTGACTTCTGCTTTTTTGAGCCGGGTGGGGTCGTACTGGCTCTCTACCGACAACCCGACCTTGCGATCCTTGAAGCGATCGAGGACATCGCTCCTCGAAACCGAGTTCAGGCCCACATACTCGATTTCCTTAATTGTCGGCCGTTCTTTGACATACACATGGATAACCCACCCTTTGGGCGTCTGCTCGCGTTCGAAGCGGATGTCCTCGAAATAACCGGTGTTCCAGAGGGAATTGAAGTCACGCTCCAAGGCGGCGGCATCGTAAATGTCGCCCGGCTTGGTAAAGATGCGCGCCTTAATCGTATCGGCGGGGATGCGGCGATTACCGCTAACCCGGACGTCGACGATAACATCTTGCTGTGCCCACCCCATTGGGCAAAGCAGCGACACAACCAGCACGAGCCACGCCACAGCCATCAGTGGGCCGAGCCGGACAGCAGTAGGCCAAATACTTGTAAATGAGGGAAATAAAAACGCCGTGGCTGCGAGCAAGTCCGAACGCGCGCACCCGACCCTCGTCACTTCAGGGTCTCCGGCGCGCCTGAGTTTAGGCTGCCGGGGGCGGACAGGGCTATCCTGATGAGAACGAAGAATCGCCACTACCTCAGACTCTGGGAGTGATGGAAAAGCGCAATTATACGGTAGCGCACTGCGAAGCGTCCAAGATCACAGCTTTCACTTGCCATTCAAAAAGCTGGTTTAGAAAGCTCCACCTCAACCAAGACGGAATAAAACGTGGCGGCGTTGCCCATGTCGGTAAGTTTTTCTGAAGTCAGGACGTTAACGTTACGGCTTCCGGTTGTCAGCTTCGCCCAGTTGAGGCGCGCCGAAACCACTCCTGATTGAACGGCGCCATCCACTCGCGCCTTGAGCAGGAGCTCGCCGCGACGGTTGAACACCCGAACCATGTCACCATCGGCGATGCCTCTGGCTCGAGCGTCGACAGCGTTGATTTCCAGCAAGCCCGGCTCCTCCATCTGCTGTACGGAAGGCAGATTCGAGAATGTCGAGTTCAGGAAATTGTCCGCCTTACGTGCAAGCAACTCCAGGGGAAATACCTTCGCGTGTTGACCGTGCCGTGACTCGCTCGGTGGAACAAAATCAGCTACAGGATCGAGCCTCTGCATTTTGAGCCGCTCGTTGTAAAGCTCGGCCTTACCGCTCGGTGTTCGGAAGTTGCCGCAAGCGAAGGGGAGAAAAGACTGGACTTGACTATCTTGCGGAGGGACTGTTTGCTCCGACACTGTTTGCCCGGGGACGGTTGCCCTCGACGGTGCGGCGGATCGAGGCCCCGCTCCCCCAAAGTTCAGTCTCACATGCTTTTCCTGCTCCAGCCGATGGCGGTCGATCTCTTCCAGCCATGGGTTCCCTGAATCCAGCGCGGTGTCGATCATCTCGTCCACAGTTTGCCTGAAACACTCATCCTCGAATCCCATGCGCTGAGCCAGAGCTCGGAATGCTTCCACATTCGGACGGCACTCCCCAAGCGGGTCAATGGCCTGATCCGAAATCTGGAGGTAGTAATGGCCGTACGCGGTCTGAAGATCTTTATGCTCAAAGAAAGTGGTCGCGGGTAGAACTATGTCGGCATAATCGGTCGTGTCGGTGAAGAACTGCTCGTGAACCACGGTGAAGAGATCGGAACGCCGCAGCCCGCGAACCACCTCATTGTGGTTGGGACACACCGCTGCCGGGTTGGAGTTGTAGACGAAAAGCGCTTTGACTGGCGGACTGTCGAGCGCGTTCAGGGCCTTGCCGAGCTCCACCATGTTCACGATGCGCGCCGGGCGACCCAGCGCCTTGTCCATGAGTTCGACGCCTTCCAGCGCCTCTCGATTCAACCCGTAGGCGCCGCTGGTCGAAAGCTGGAGCCCACCGCCGATTTCCTTCCAGGAACCCGTGATGCAAGGCAGCATCGCGATCGAGCGCGTAGACATGCCACCGCGCTCAGAACGCTGAACGCCATAATTCACCCGAATTACCGCGGGGCGCGTGGTGGCATACTCACGCGCCAGCCTGGCAATATCTGCCGCTGAGATACCGGTCCATTTCGAAACGTGCTCGGGTGGATACTCCTGCACCTTGTCACGCAGTTGCTCAAATCCGAGCGTGTATTTTGCGACGTAGTCAGCATCATACAGGTGCTCGTTTATGATGACGTGCATCATGGCGAGCGCCAGAGCCGCATCGGTTCCGGGATTGATCGGCAGATACCAGTCAGCACACTTCGCCGTACGCGTGCGGTAGGGATCAATGACGATAAGTTTTGCGCCCGCGCGTCTCGCCTCTTCAATAAATGGCCAGAGGTGGACATTGTTGCCGTGAATGTTCGCGCCCCACGCGATGATGTAGCGTGAATGGCGAAACTGCTCTGGTTCAGTGCCCAGCTTGACGCCGATAACTGACCTCAATCCCTCCTCGCCGGCCGTCGAACAAATCGTACGGTCAAGTTGCGACGCGCCCAGACGATGGAAAAACCGCCGATCCATCGAGCTTCCGTTCAGTACAGCCAGCGTACCGCCATAGGAGTAGGGCAGGATCGCCTCGCTGCCGAATTCCGCGACGATCGTCTTAAAGCGAGCGGCGATCTCGTCGAGAGCTTCGTCCCAGGTGATGCGTTTGAAGGCTGGCGGCGGCCCTGCTGGTATGGCGCGGGCGCCCTCGCCGGCGGAATTCCTCCCCGCGGACGCAGGTTCTTTCGGCCCTATCCGCCGCATCGGATAAAGTACTCGCTCCGTCGAATAAACGCGGCCCAAGTATTTGGCAACCTTGGCGCACAGAAAACCACGCGTAATCGGATGCGAAGGATCGCCCTGAATCTTCGTCGCCCGCCCATTTTCCACTGTAATCAGCACTCCACAAGCATCAGGACAGTCGTGCGGGCATGCAGCATGGACTACGTTCTTCATATTCCGAGATTATAAGGTCAAATTTTCGCGGATATAACAATTAGGAGAGCGAGACCTTTATTTGCGGAAACAAGCGGATCATTAAACCATCAGGTACGAAGATTCCTTATGCATGATTATGCTGGTGCGTAACTCTTACAAGCCCTGCAAATTCGGTCACTTCAGCTCCAGCACTTCCTTCTCCTTCGCCCTACCCATATCTTCCATTTTCTTGATTTCGCCATCGGTGAGCCGCTGAATTTCGTCCAATGCACGCTTCTCTTCGTCTTCGGTAATCTTCTTGTCCTTGAGCGCCTTCTTGATGGCCTCGTTGCCATCACGACGGATGTTGCGCACGGCTGTCCGATGCTCCTCCAGCACCTTGTGCAAATGCTTCACCATTTCCCGGCGGCGCTCTTCGGTGAGCGGCGGGACAGGCACGCGGATGAGCTTACCGTCGTTCATGGGGTTTAGGCCCAGGTCTGCGGAACGAATCGCCTTCTCGATGGACCCCAGCGACGACGGATCAAACGGCTGCACCGTGATCAACTGTGCTTCCGGCGCGTGCACCTGCGCGATCTGGTTCAGAGGCATCTGCGACCCGTAGTAATCGACATTCACGCTGTCCAGCATGTGTACCGACGCGCGTCCCGTCCTGGTGGCCGTCATTTCTTTGCGGAAATCCTCGACCGCTTTATCCATCCGCGTCTTCAGTTGAAGGTAGGTGTCCTTGAGGCCGGGAATCGCGGCCATCGTAGCTTGAGCCATTTTTCAGCTCCGCAAAATGAAGGAATCAAAACGTTGAATTATAACGCCGGCGTCACATCGAGTTCTTATCATCCAGAGGAATTCTTCACCAGTGATCGCGTTCAGGCGCTTACCAGGGATCCGATCTTTTCGCCGGTGACCACTTTCCTGATATTGCCGCGACTGTTGAGGTTGAAGATGATGATGGGCAGGTTGTTGTCCTTGCAAAGCGAGATGGCGGTGGAATCCATCACTTTGAGGCCCTGCTTTAACACTTCCATGTAACTGATCTCAGTGAACTTTTTGGCATCTTTCACCAGCATGGGATCAGCATCGTAGATGCCATCAACTTTAGTTGCCTTCAGAATGGCTTCTGCCTTGATCTCCATCGCGCGCAGGGACGCCGCCGTGTCAGTCGAGAAGTACGGATTCCCGGTGCCTCCGGCGAAAATGACCACCCTTTCCTTCTCCAGATGACGGATGGCACGGCGGCGGATAAAGGGCTCGGCGACCTGGTTCATCTCTATGGCTGACTGCACGCGGGTGTGGACGTCCTGCTTCTCAAGCGCATCCTGGAGCGCCAGGGCATTGATCACCGTAGCGAGCATGCCCATATGATCGGCGGAGACGCGATCCATGTTGCGAGACTGCTCGGCTACTCCGCGAAAGAAATTCCCGCCGCCCACCACAATGGCAATCTGCACACCCAGTGAGTGCACGTCAGCGAGTTCGGCAGCGATCTCGTGGATGCGGGAGGGATCTACGCCGAAGCCTTGAGTTGCGGCCAGGGCCTCGCCGGACAATTTGAGCAGGATGCGTTTGAAGACGGGGATTATCGACATTAAATTGTCATTTCTGGCTTTCCAGTTCTGAATTCTGAGTTCGAAATTGTCATCTTGAGCGCAGGAATGACCTTGAGTATTCCACAAAATACACAAGGTTCTTCGCTTCGCTCAGAATGACAGCTGTATTGGGCAAGTATCTCACCACGGAAAAGGCAGTGCCCTTTCGGAGCCAATACTAACAAGGGGCGCCTTTGCGCCCCTCAACTTATTCACTTTTTGACTCACCAGGTTTGGAGATCGCAATTGTCTCGCCCGCATCGCCCACTTTGAAGCGTGCGAAGCGGCGCACGGCGATGTTTTCCCCCAATTTGCCGATCTTGGACGCGATAAGCTGCGAGATGCTGATTGTCTGGTCCTTGATAAAGGGCTGCTCGTACAGGCAGACCTCTTCGTAGAACTTGCCCATCTTGCCTTCGACGATCTTCTCGACTACCTGCGGCGGCTTACCGGTCGCCGCCGCCTGGCTACGATAAATATCCTTCTCGCGCTCATAGGCCTCAGGCGTGACGTCCTCCTTACGAATGAACTTCGGATCACTAGCCGCAATATGCATGGCGATATCGTGTACAAGCTCCTTGAAGTCCTCAGTGCGCGCAACGAAATCACTCTCGCAGTTCACTTCCACCAACACACCGATCTTTCCGCCGGCGTGAATGTAGCTGGCCACCGATCCCTCACTAGTCACACGCGCCGCCTTCTTGGCGGCTACGGAGACTCCGCGCTTACGCAGCAGAACGACGGCCTGCTCCAGGTCGCCCTTGGCTTCGGTGAGCGCTTGCTTGCAGTCCATCATTGGCGCCCCAGTCTTTTCCCGGAGCTCTTTCACTTGCGAAGCAGAAATATTCACACTAGTTGTGCCCATATTATTAAAGACAATTCCTTCTTGTTGGATGCCGCTTTAACAGGTCAGGCTTCAGCCCGTGACGTGATCGTCTCGTAATCGAGACCAGACTCAGCACCAAATTCAGCCATTGAGGGCAAAACCCCAGCTTGAAACCGGCCTGACAAAACTTGACCCGCGCCGGACGACCCGGGCGGGTCACATTCCCTCAAAGCACCAGAACCGGCCACACTGAGAACTGACAACGGCAACGAGAACTGGTTTTAGTACGTCTGCGTCTCGACCTCCGGGACCTCGCCCGCTTCTTCTTTTGCCGTCTCAGCCTGCTTACGGGTCCCTGCGCCCAGCACCTCTTCCATGCTGATATCTTCCGCTCCAGCCTCCTCTGCGCCAGATTCAGCGGCAGAAATATCCGCAGCGCCCTCGGCGGGGGCTTCTCTGGCGGCCAGCTCGGCCTGCCTGGCTGCACCGGCTGCGGCAGCCAGCTCAGCCGTTTGCTTGTCGGTGGCCATTTGCGCACCTTCAAAAATCGAATCCGCAATCTTGGAAGCGAACAGGCGGATCGCCCGTAGCGCGTCGTCGTTACCCGGGATCACGTAATCCACTTCGCTCGGGTCGCAGTTCGTGTCGACCACCGCAACCACAGGAATGCCCAGCTTGCGCGCCTCGCGCACGGCAATCTGCTCCTTGTTCGAGTCAATAACAAAAATCGCGTCGGGCAGCCGGTTCAGTTCCTTAATACCGGCGAGGTTGGCTTCCAGGTGCTTGCGCTCCCGCTCCAGCTTGATGACTTCCTTTTTTGGCAGCAGCTCATAACGGCCATCGGTGGCCATTTCGTCGAGTTCCTTGAGCCGCTTCACGGATTTCTGCACGGTCACCCAGTTGGTCAGCAGTCCGCCCAGCCAGCGCTGGTTCACGTAGAACATGCCACATCTCTTTGCTTCTTCGGCAATGGCGTCCTGTGCCTGGCGCTTGGTTCCCACGAAGAGCACGAGTCTGCCTTCGGCTGCCAGTTCCTGCACAAATTTGGACGCCTCCTTGAACATCTTCAGCGTCTTTTGCAGGTCAATGATGTAAATCCCGTTGCGCTCTCCGAAGATGTATTCCTTCATCTTGGGATTCCAGCGCTTCGTCTGGTGCCCGAAGTGGACGCCCGCTTCGAGCAGCTCCTTCATGGTGATAATAGCCAATCAACCTCCTCTATTGGTCTGCATCTTTCGCGTGCCTTGCGGCCGCTCCAGATTGCCATTCCCGCCCCGCCCGGCGAGGCACGGGAAGAATTGAACACCTGAAAAACCTACGTAGAGATGCAGTTACTGCATCTCAGAATACAAAAAAGACGCACCAAGGTGCGTCTCTACGCGGACCACTACCGCTTGCTGTACTGGAAACGCTTCCTCGCGCCCTTCTGCCCGTACTTCTTGCGTTCTTTGCCCCGCGAGTCGCGAGTGACCATGCCTTCCGCTTTTAGCTTTTTACGGAGCTCGGCATTAAACAGGATAAGGGCACGTGCGATGCCCAGTTTCACCGCATCGGCTTGACCGCTGACGCCTCCGCCGGAAACATTGGCTACCACATTGAAGTTACTTGTGCTCTCAGTGGACACCAACGGCTGGCGCGCGCTTGAGCGCTGCTCTTCCGTCACAAAATATTGTTCGAAAGGACGCCCGTTCACTTTGAATTCGCCGCTGCCCGGACGCAGATAGACACGCGCCACCGAGGTCTTGCGGCGTCCCGTGCCGTAGTATTGAACCAACTCTGCCATTTCACTCAGCATTCAGCACTGCCCCGTCAGCATACAAAAGTGCCTCAAACCTTTCAAAGAATTCTTCTCACCTCGTAGAGACGTAGCTTGCTACGTCTCATACATTCGCGGAGACTACGTCCTCGCTTCTAGTGCTCGCGCTTCCGGCTTCTGTGCCTCGTGGCGGTGCTTGTCCCCGCGATAGATTTTTAGCTTGCTCGCCATGTGGCGGCCCAGCTTGGTCTTGGGAAGCATGCGCACGATTGCGTCTTCAATCACCAGTTCCGGTTTTCGCGCGACGCGCTTGCGGAAATCTTCCGAACGCAATCCGCCAGGATAACCAGTGTAATGCTGGTATGACTTCTTCTCGGCTTTCATGCCTGTCAGTTTCACTTTATCGGCATTGATGACGATGACATGATCACCCGTGTCGAGGAACGGCGTGTACTTCGGATTCTCTTTGCCCATCAGAATGCGGGCGACCTGTGAGGCCAGCCGACCCAGGGTGTGCCCGGAAGCGTCCACGACGTACCATTTGCGCGCAATTTCCCCTTCTTTGGGGAAATAGGTAGACATCTGAAATCTCCCAGAAATAGAAAAACGCAAAGAAGACCGCTGAGTGTCCCCTCGCGCAAAAAACGCAAGAGTATCCGGCGGGCAACTGCAGGACTTCTGAAGCTTTAAAGATAACGTAGCCTCTGCAGAAATGTCAACGAACGAACCACTTACGAGCCGGTTACCGCCGCGATGCGTTCACTCATAGGCCAGCGCCTCAATCGGATCTTTCTGCGCGGCCTTATACGCGGGATATAGCGCACCGAGAATTGCGCCCACAATCGCGATAATCGTCGCGTTCATGATCCAGTTTCCGGTCACGACTACGCGAAGCAACGGCAGGCGGTGCAAAATAGCCACTCGTCCTGCCAAGCTGAAAAGAATGCCAACCACAATTCCGGCAATCGCCAACAGCACTGTCTCGCGCAGGATCACGTTGACAATGTAAAACTTCGACGCCCCCAGCGACTTCAGAATTCCGATCTCGCGGGTGCGCTCCATCACTGCCGTGTACATCGCCTGAAAGATGACGATGAAGCCGATGATGACCGAGATGCCGATCACAACATGAATAAAGCTCGAAAGTCCGGGATAGTTAGTCGGCGTCATCATCGAGAGATACTCACGCATCGAACGCACCGCATATCTCTCCATGCCGGGGACGTTTTTCACTTCCTGGACGACTGCGTCGGCATTAGCAGGATTGTCGAGCTTCACATAGAAAACCGATGCTTTGTCCTTAGCGCCGATCAGGTCTTGCAACGTTGGCATGGGCACGAACTTGCGCGCCCCTTTACCGTGCTCCACAATGCCGGCGATGCGGAAGCTGTGGTTCAGGATCTCGATCGTCTGACCGACCTTGACGTGCTGGGACTGGGCAAAGAAATCATCCACCAGGGCGTCGTCCGGTCCCTGAAAGGGTCCGCCTGAGATATAGCGGAAGGGGCCGCCCAATTCCTCGAAACTCTTCAGATCAATCCCGTAGATGACCTCCACTGCGCCGGCCGTAGATAGCTGCCAGATCACCGGTGAGACCGCGGCGACGTGCGGCAGTTTGCGCAAAATGTCAGCCACCTTCACGGACACCGGCGCACCACTAATACCCGCCATAAAAGACGATCCGGGCGGTTGCACGATGACATCGGCTCCGATACCTGCCGCCCTTGCCCGCGCGTCATTCAGAATGCCGAGTGACAATCCCACGATCAGCAGAATAAGCGTTACTTCAAGGGCAATGGCAATTATGCTGATCACCGACCGGATTGGCCGGTACACCAGGTTAGCGACAATCATGCGGTTCATCATGCAGTCAGCACTCAGCGGTCAGCACTCAGCAGTTCAGCATGCACGAGCAGAATTGCAGACCAAGGCTTGCCTTCAGCGCAGCGGCATCCTTTACGACACTCCGCATTTGCTTTGGCTGAGTGCTGAATCTCGAGTGCTGACTGCTAAATGCTCTCTCTACTTCTGCTCGTTCCCATCTGAGCCACGCGTCTGACTGGCTTGCGGCTGGTCCAAGTGCACAACTTCGGCTCCCGGCGGCTGCTGCAACACGAATTGATCATTGCTCAGCGTCTGGTTCAACTGAAGCTTCACGATGGTGAGTGTAATGTCGTATTCCTCCACTGGCCGGTAGATCGCGATCTGCGTGGGAAAGCGCAAGCCGCTGTAATCTTTATAATTTTCATAGTGAACGTCGGTGGCCAGATTTCCATTCTGGTCATAGATGAACTGGCGGTGCGGCAGCAAATCGGTGCGGCTGAACACGATTTTCCGTGACAGGAACCAGCCGTGATCGCCTTTGCGGACGACGTCAACCTCATAGTCGGGCTGGTCTACCCGGTGACGATTGGCATCCGTGACGGTCTCGTAACCATTTTCCACGACGGCAATGTCCTTTTCCGGGTCGATCTCCCGTAGCAGCAGCGCGTCATAAATGTGCTGCGGTCGAAGGTTCTCCAGCGGCTGCCGAGTACTGGGGGTCATGACATCGTTACGGCCGACCACAAACTTATTTTTCGGCGGGATCCAAAGCTTGAACTGCTGGCCATCGCTAACCATGTCGAAAGCGCGGTTGCGTACGACGGGCATCAGCCCGATCATCCGCAACATAGCGGGTTTGCGCGCCAATACGTACCCGCGGATCTGCTGGTAATCGGTCACTTTGCCCTTGAGGGCGCCGCCCACAGAGGTGTCAATATCCACCGTGGCTTGCATAGACCTGATCTTGGCCGCTTGCGTGTTGATGTAGTCGATCAGTTCCTGTTGCGTAGCCGACTTCAGCGGTGCCGTGCTGACCTGCCGTTCCACCTTGTGGGATCGGAATAGGCAACCGGTAAGCGGCAACACGACAAAAAAAACAAGAACGGCTCGGT
>Ga0209690_1002134_pt1 | contig 11283 bp, 9 predicted proteins | sample GraSoiAngelo_150_FD_186164 | JGI IMG/M metagenome (GOLD analysis project Ga0209690, IMG submission 186164) | Grasslands soil microbial communities from the Angelo Coastal Reserve, California, USA - 14_1009_09_40cm (SPAdes) (version 2) | ecosystem: Environmental > Terrestrial > Soil > Grasslands ...
CTCGTGCAGCTGGACGGAGAGGTGGTCGGCCAGCTGCCTGCCACCTTCGAGGTCGTGGCACAAGCGCTGCGCTTCATGGTTCCGAAGGCTTGACGCACGACGGCATCAGAACGTGTGCCTTAACCCCTCTCGGTCATCTCACCGGAGGGCCGAACGGAACCAGGAGCGGGGGGTTGAACTACTTTCGATCCGGCCAGGGCGATCCTGCTTTGACACCACCCCGACGAGGCGGAAATTGCGTTGACGGATCGGGGTTAACGGCACACCCGGGTTCAAATCCCGGGCCCCCGACCAAAATCTAATTTCAGCAATTGTCCTCGTGCCGTGGCTTAGTGCGCGGCCCTCACCTCTGTGCGCATCGCTTCCCAGGCCTCGCGCGCGTCTTGGACCGAGCCGGCGTCTTCGATCGTGGAGATGTCGCCCGGGTCCGTGTCGAGCGTGACTGCCTTCAATACCCGCCGCATGATCTTGCCGCTCCGTGTCTTGGGCAGCATCGTGACGAAGTTCAAGTCGCCGATCACGGCCACCGGGCCCAGCTCGTGGCGAACAGTCTCGATCAGTTCCGTGCGCAGTTCGTTCGATGGTTCGTAGCCCTTCTTCAAGACGACGAAGGCCGAGATAACCTCCATGCGTACCGGGTCCGGCCGCGCGGTCACGCCAGCCTCGGCCACGCTCGGGTGGCGGAGAAAGGCTGTCTCCACCTCGATCGTCCCGATGCGGTGGCCCGCGATCTTGATGATCTCGTCGGCACGCCCGCTGAACCACACGTAACCGTCCTCGTCGAAGGAAGACGCGTCTCCGCTGAGGTAGAGCGTCTTCCCCGGAATGCGCCGCCAGTAGTCATTCGCATAGCGCTCGACCTCACCCCAAAGCGTCGCGGTCAGACCCGGAAACGGACGCTTGATCACCATCATCCCTTTCTCGTTCGTCGGCAGCTCATCGCCTTCGGGCGAGACAACAAGTGCCTCAACGCCGGGTAAGGCGATACCGCCCGAGCCTGGTTTTATCGGCAGCAGACCGAGTCCCCACGGATTGCCAAAGATTGGGCCGCCGGTCTCCGTCTGCCACATGTGATCGATGACCGGAACGCTGTTCTTCAGCACCTCGAGTTGAAGCCATTCCCACGCCGGCGCGTTAAGGACCTCTCCCGCACACACGACGCGCGTCAGCGAGTTGAGGTCGTGCATACGCGCGGGCCCGGTGCCGTACTTCATGAGCATGCGTGCCGCGGTTGGTGACGTGAAGATTCCTGTGACGCGGTTCTCTTCGATGATCCGATAGAAGCTCTCGGGAGTCGGGTGATCGAGCCCGCCCTCATAGGCGATCGTTGTGCACCCGGCGATCAGCGGGGCATACACGATGTAACTATGACCGACGACCCAGCCGATATCCGAGGTCGACCACCATATGTCGGTGCCCTTAAGGCCAAAGACCCAGTCGCCCATCGAGTGGACGTAGACCTGGTATCCGCCGTGCGTGTGCACGGCGAGCTTGGGCTTGGCCGTGGTGCCTGACGTGGCCAGAATGAAGGCGGGTTCGTTGGATTCCAGCCACTCGACTTCGTCACTCTGGCCGGTGCCGAGTTCCAGGAATTCTCCCCAATAGATGTCGCGGCCTGGAGTCATCGCGGGCGCCTCGGCGCCGCGCCGGTGCACGACGACGTGGCGGACTTGCACGCGGTGCTCAGCCAATGCTTCGTCGACGATCCCTTTCAGCGTTACGTCCTTGCCTTTGCGGTAGGTGATGTCCGAGCAGAACACCGCTGTCGCGCCAGCCATCTCTAGGCGGTCGCGCAACGCGCCTGAGCCGAATCCAGCAAAAACAGCGATGTGGATGGCTCCGATTCGGACGCAGGCGAGCATCAGCACGATCGCCTCGTGGCACGTGGGCATGTAGATGCCCACACGGTCGCCTTTAAGGATCCCCATGCCGCGCAGAGACCGGGCCGTTCGCAGGACCTCATACCTCAGCTGTGCGTAGGTCAGCACAGTGCGGCTGCCGCGTTCGTCCTCGCATACCAAGGCAGCCCGGCCGCCGTTGCCGGCCTCGACATGACGGTCGACGGCGTTGTATGCGAGGTTGGTCTCGCCGCCGACGAACCACCGGAAGTACCGTCCGCGTTCGTCGGGGTGCTCCGGGTCCCACTCGAGCACGTGCTCCCAATGCCGGTGCCAGGGAAGGGTTGCAGCGGCTTGCGCCCAGAACCGTTCAGGGTCCTCTTTGGCCGCGCGTACGAAGGCGCCTACCTTCGGATTAATCGTCTCCATTGGCATCCCCTCTCGTGTATCGATACCTCGTTAGGCCGTAGTCTGCGCCTGAGGTTCCATACCGGCAACCGGCCTGGATGGCCGTCGTCGGATTTGGGACCATGAGGATCAAAATCCCGGCCTGCGACTAGCCTTGAATCAAGGCTCGCCTTGACTTGACAAGCGAGACGCTCGGCCCCTCGTGCCATTCCGTCACGAAGGCGGCCCGTGACGTCACGGTGAGTTCGTTTTAGTAGCGACAGTCGCAGAATCGGCACGCCCGCTTCCACGCGACCTCGCGCGAACCGCCGACGTCGTGGCAAACGACCTAAGTTGTCATGCCGCGCAGCTGGCTCAAGATGGGAGCGACGGCGGCCACGAGATCAAGGGAGGACCACGCAATGCCGACAGTTCGCGCCAATGGGGTGAACCTGTATTACGAAAGCACAGGCCAGGGCGAGCCGTTGGTGCTGATCCCCTACTTGGCCGCAGATCAGGCTTGCTACGCATTCCAGGTCGCCGACTACGCCAAGCGCTTCACCTGCATCATGGTCGACCTTCGAGGCGCGGGCCAATCCGACAAGCCCAGAGGTCCTTACTCAACAGAACTCTTTGCCGACGACATCGCCGCCTTTCTGCAGGCGATCAACGTGGAGAAAGCACATATCGCGGGCCTGTCGCTCGGGGCGGCGGTAGGCATGCAACTGGCAGCTAAGCATCCCGAGAAGGTCAGGTCGTTATCACTGCATAGCAGTTGGCCCAAGACCGACCCGTTCCTCAAGACCGCGGTCCAAGGATGGCAGGTGATGGCCAAGGGGCTGGGCAGCGTGCCGGAGATGATCATCCTCGGCATCTTTCCCTGGTGTTTCACTCCCGGCCTGTATGCCGCAAAACCCGACTACATCAAGTCGCTGGCGGACTTCGTCCGCAGCCGTCCGGCGCAACCGCTCGACGCCTTCATGCTCTCGTCGGAGGCGGTCATCAACCACGACGCCTCGTCCGAACTGAGCCGGATCAAGGCGCCTACTCAGATCACATTCGGCCGATTCGACATGGTGACGTCGACTCGATTCGCCGATGCCCTCCATGGTCAGATCACAGGTTCAGAGTTGCATGTCTTCGAAGACTGTGCGCACGCACCGATCTACGAGAACGTGCAGGTCTTCAATGAAGTCACTCTTGCGTTCCTGAACAGGCATACCGGGTAAATGTCCAGTTTGTCAGCTGAGGAATGCTGCGCATAGACCAGCTGCTATCGCGAGCTTCTGCGATCGTCGGTAGTCGGCGCAGGGGACCTACTCGAACCCTCGGCCCATGTAAGTAGTTCATGTAGTAAACCGTCGAAAAAACGCTTCAAGTCTGGACGGAGCGGCTGGCTGCGTTAGAACTTTCGAGCTGAAACCGATCGTTTCAGCGATTCCTGGACGAGACCTCTCAGAGTTCGGGACCGTGAGGCCCCGGGTTCAAATCCCGGGCCCCCCGACCAGTTTGTGTGCCTCGCAGGCGCTGTTGCTGGTGCTGAAGTCGAAGCCAAGCCAAGCGGCGGGCTGAAAGTCACTGGGTGACAACAGAGTCGTTCGTTCTCGGGTATCTAAAGCTCCGTTGGCTTGAACACGGTTGCGACGAGCTGCCCGGGCAGCACGCTGGCGGCCAGCCTCAGCACGCCGACCACGCCGGTGGCGGGCGCGACGACTGAATCGATCTTTCGGAGGTTGAGATCGTAGATCGTGGCGACCAAATCGCCTTTCCTCACGCGAGCACCGATCTCCCGCTCAGCTCGCAGCAGCCCTCCGCTCGGGGCGAACATCTCGACGCGCTCGATGGCCTGCGGCTCGACGTGGCGAACGCTGCGGCCGCCCAGGATCGTCATGTGCTTGAGCAGGTTCAGCGTGCCTGCCTCATAGAGCGCCCTGCGGTCGGTCAGGGTTGTTGCTTGGCCGCCGATCTCGACCTCGATCACCGGTATGCCCATGCGCGACGCCTCGGTCAGCAAACGACCCGGGCCGGCCTCGAGCGGATTCACGAACTGCAACCCAAACGCGCGCGCCGCGCGCTCGCTCGCCTCGGCCACCGGGCCCGATCGCGGGAACTTGACGTAAGGCTCGACCAGGTACCCGGCCGACCAGCCATGCATTGAAAGGATGAGGTCCGATTCCGGCGCCAGCTGTCGGCACAGCGCATCGGCCAGCCGCTCGGTGATGGTTCCGTCGGGGCGCCCAGGGAAGATGCGGTTGATGTCCAGCCCATCCTCGTGACCGGTGCGACGCACCGCCTGGAACGCCGGCGGGTTGAGCACGGGCACCATCACCACCGAGCCGTGCATCGACGAAGGCTGCAGACGCTCCCACAGCGAGATGATCGCCGCCGGGCCTTCCTGCTCATCACCATGTTGCCCTGCCACCGCCAGCAATCGGGGATGCCGGCGCGAGCCGGTGAGGACGTTCACCGGGATGCTGAGGGTCGACCCATCCGGCATGGGCGAGATCTCGTGGCGGTAGGTCTCGCGCGTCACAGCCTGGGACCGGCTGACGCGCCCGAGTGCCCTATCACGACGACGCGGTTCACCAGCCGGCCGACGCCCTCGATCTCGGTTCCGGCGCCGAGGTTCACCGCGCAGGCCGGCGACATCGTCACCAAGGCTCGGGCGGCCAGGCGGAGACGGCCCTGAGACCAGAGCGCGAGTCCGCGGGACGTTCGGACGAGGCACCGATCCGCCGGCAGATCCTGGGCGTTCAGCTCTCGAGCCCGAATGGATAGTCGGTGAGCACGCGACCGCCGCTCGCCGTGACCACCATCAGATGTTCGGTGCGGCAGCCGATGCCGTGGCCGAATCCGGCAGGCTCCAGCGCGACTACCATCCCCTCCTCGAGCACCATGGTCGCGTCCGGCACGATTCGCGGTTCCTCGTGAAACGACACGCCTACTCCGTGTCCGGTGTGATGCGGATATTCGTAGCCTGCCTCGCGCATCGCACCGCGAACGCGCTGGTCGAGGTCACCGGCGACGGTGCCTGGCCGCGCCAGCTCGATTCCGGCCTGCAGCGTGCGCACGCACGCGTCGTGCAGCCTGCGCATCGCATCGGTGGGCTGGCCCAGGCAGATCGTGGTGCAGGAGTCGGCCCAGTAGCCGTCGACGCGGACCACGAGGTCGGCCAGCGCGAGGTCGCCCGGCTCGAGCCGGCGATCGGTCGGAGGCACGCCTACCAGCGCCATCCGCGGCCCGGAGATTAGATCGGGCAAAACCGGTACGCGGGTGCCGGCCTCCTTTTCCATCGCCGCGTGCACGGCCGAGAAGAGCTCGATCTCGGTGATGGCCGGCTCGGCGCAGGCGCGAAAGGTCCGCTGCCCGATCGAAGCGACGCGGGCGGCGCGTTCGATGCGGGCGATCTCCGCCGGATCCTTGCGCAGGCGCAGGCTCGCCAACGCCTGGGTGGCGTCGACGGAGTCGGTGGACGGCGCCAGCGCCACGGGCAGGGCGTGGCCCTCGATGGCGATGCGCCCGCCGCCGTCCAGCAGCTGCTTCAATGCGGAATACGCATGCAGGGGAGTGACCGTGTACCCGGGGTATGTGACCACCTCCAGGCTTTCGATGGCCGGGCCCGCCTCCTCCTCACCTTCGGCGCAGAAGATCCGGCCGTGCCCGTCGAGGTCGAGCAGCACGTGGGTGCCGGCCGAAATCGGATACAGCGGGCCCCATCCGATCTCCGATTCCCGGCCGCAAAGCCAGCGCACGGTGCCGTGGTCGGAGGCAAGCAGGCGGTCGGCGCCGAGCGAAGCGGCTGCCGCCGCGGCCTGGCGGCAGCGCTCCGCGAAGGGCTCTACGGGAGCCAACTCAGAGAACCCCGGCGACCTCCTGCGGTGAGGCTTGGCGCTCGTACGCCACCTCGCCGGCCTTCAGCAGCCATCCCTCACGCCCTTGCGCCCGGGCTATGCCCAGGATCACGACTCCGAGCACGATCCAGCCGGCCAGCACCCACGGCACGTACGCGAAGATGCCGCTGAGCCCGGGAGCCAGAGACTCGTAGCCGACCAGCAGGATCGCTATCACACAGATGACCGGGATCACCAGGTGCCAGAAGGCGTTGAACTCGGCCCGCTTTTCGGTCAGGTAGAAGCGGATCACTCCGATCGCGCCCAGGCCGTACACGCCGATGAGGCCGAACGTGATCAGCGTGCCAAACCAGAAGAACAGCTGGTCGGGGCCGAGCCAGAAGCCGCCGACGTAGGCGATGACCGCGGTGATGACCGTCTGCAGGATGACCGCGTTCCGTGGAGTCTTGTACTTCGGATGCACCACGCCGAGCCACCCGGGTAGCGCGCCGCCCCTCCCCATAGAAAAGAAGACGCGCGTGCATGCGTTGGTCGCGGCGATGCCGACGGCGAAGGCGCTGTTGAGCATGGCGAAGAGCAGCAAGATCCAGCCTCCGCCCCACAGGCGCTGCGCAAGGTCTAGAAAGGCGCCGACGTCTTTGCCCGCGAATCCTGAATCGAAAGTGTTCGTGCCCCAACCGACGGCCAGCCCGAAGGTGGTGAACACGTAGAAGGCGCCCATGAACACGAGCGAAACGACGATCGCGATCGGCAGGTTGCGCCGCGGATTGGTGCTTTCCTCCGCCATCGGCGCCACGGCTTCGAACCCGGTGAACGCGAAGATGGCGAAGACGACGCCCAGGAACAGACCTGCGGTGCTGAACTTCGGGTCCACTTGGAAGGGGACGGTGTTGATGCCACCCGGACCCGGGCTGATGATGCCGCTCAGCGCGAAGGCAAGCAGGATGGTGATCTCGAGACCGCCAAGGATGAGCATCGTCCGGCCCGAGATCTGCACGCCCCGGTACACGAAGAACGTGACGAAGATGATTCCGACTGCGACCACCACCGGCCACGGCAGGTTGATGTGGAGCCGCTGCTCCAGCTGGTGCTGAAAGATGAATCCAAGGATCGTGAAGTTGATGGCGACCGCGGTCGGGTCATAGAGGAAGTAGAGCCAGGCGGTCAGGAAGCCCAGGCGGGGATGCAGCGTGCGGCTGACGTAGGTGAAGTAGCCGCCGGCCGATGGTAGATAGCGCGCCAGCGGGATGATGGTTAGCCCGATCGCCATGCAGACAAGGAAGGCCGCGAAGTAGGCCAGGCTCACGCCGGTGCCGGCGTTCGCGGCGATGAACGTGGCGCCGGTGAGGAAGCCCATCGCCGGCGCGATGTGGGTGACGGCCTGGGCGATGACCGACCAAAGGCCCATGCCCCCGGCCCGGAGCTCGGTCTGGGCCACCATGACCTCGCCGGGTCCTACCTGTCCGACAGACGCACCCATAGTTCCTACCTCCTTCTGCCTTTCAAACCGAGAGAACCATCTTGGCGCCCACGCCGCCGTCGATCAGGAAGGTGGCCCCGGTCACGTAAGCCGCCTCGTCGGAGAGCAGGTAGGCGACGCAGTGAGCGATGTCGATAGGCTGTCCGATCTTTCCGAGCGGTACTTCGGTGTCGATGGTCTTGCGCATCTCCGCTTGCTGCTCGACCGGGGTCGTAGCCCACATCAGCGGCGTGTCGATGGCGCCTGGCGCCACCGCGTTGATGCGGATGCGGCGCGACGCGTAGTCGACAGCGACCTGCCGCACCAGCGCTTCGATGGCACCCTTCGACGCGGTGTACGCGTTGGTTCCGCCGGGGATCGCCAGCTTGGCCATGCAGGACGACGTGCAGACGATGGCCGCCGGCTCGTTCTGGGCGACGAAGCGCTTCATGGCCTCGCGGACGACAAGGAACGTGCCGCGCAAGTTGATGGCCATGATGTCATCCCACGTCTGTGCCGATTCCTCGTGGATGAGCGCCTCCGTGCGCGCGACGCCGGCGTTCGAGAACAGGCCGTGAATGGGACCGAAGTCGCGATCAATGGCGCTGAACGCCGCCTGCACGTCGTCTTCGTTGCTCACGTCGGCGACGTAGGCCCTGAACTTTTCGGAGCTCGCGATCGCCTCGGCTTTCTGGCGAGTCCAGTCGATGAGCGCCACTCGGGCGCCCCGTTCGAGCAGCAGCTCAACAGTGGCGCGGCCCATGCCCGTGGCTCCCCCTGAAACGACGCACACGCGGCCGGCGAAGCCCATCCACCCCTCCATCAGGAAAGGCCGATCCGGAATTGCTACAGAATGCTACATGCCCTCGGGCGCCCGCATCGACCCGCACTGGTCGTACCGCGGCCTGCCGGCGGTGCGAATGGAGAACCGCTGGATGGCGGTGGAGGTGCTGCCCGACACCGGCGCCAAGATCTTCCGCTTGATCGACAAGGCCGCCGACCGCAACGTGTTGTGGGAGAACACGCGGATACCGCCCCACCGCGCACCCGTCTTCGCGAGCATGGACGACCACTGGTCGGGCGGCTGGGATGAGATCTTTCCGGGCGGCGCGCCGTCGACCGACCGTTACGGCGAGGCCACGCCATACATGGGCGAGCTGTGGTCCGCGGTGGGATGGCAGTGGCGCGCCGAACAGCGCGCCGGCGAGGTGCTCCTGACATGCTCGGTGGAGACACCGATCACGCCGGCGCGCTACACGCGGATTCTGCGGCTCTCGGACGACGCGCCGGTGCTCACCTCCGAGATCCGGCTGGAGCATACCGGCACGCGCCCGTTCGAATACGCGCTGGGCACGCACCCGAGCCTGGCCATCAGCCCTCATCACCGATTCGATGTGCCAGGCACGGACGTGGAGGTGGACGAGTTCGGCGGTGAGAACCGGCTGGGTGAGCGCGGCGATCGATACCTCTGGCCGATGCTGGGGCTGCGCGACGGCACTCAGCTCGACGTGCGCCGGATCCAGGGCCCGGAGATCCGCAGCTTTGCTCTGCATTACGTGACCGGGCTCAAGGCCGGGTGGGCCGCATGCACTGACTCCTCGACCAGGCGCGGCTTCGGCTTGGTCTTCGACCCTGATCTCTTCAAGGTGGTGTGGCTGTGGCAGGTATACGGAGGCTGGCGCGGCTACTACCACGCCGCGATGGAGGCGTGGACCAGCTGGCCGGGCGCGCTCGCCGACGCGGTCAAAGCCGGACGAGCCCGGGTGATGGAACCTGGTGATGTGCTCGAGACCACCGTGCACGCGATCCTGTACGGCGGCGTCAACTCGGTGGCCGGGCTGCGAGCGGACGGCAGCGTGACCGCGGATCGCTGATGCGAATCACCTCTGTCGACTGCCACGTCCTTCTCGTCCACGATGTAAAGGAGGACGCCGCCAGCTCGGCACAGGACGACTTCATCGTCGAGATCCACACCGATCGGGGAATCACCGGGATCGGCGAGTCTGATCTGAACCCGTGGATTGCGCGAGCATGCCTGGAGGCGCCGTCAACCCACAACATGGGCCTCTCTTTGAAGGAGATGCTCATCGGCGAGGACCCGCTCGATCCGCCGCGAATCTGGGAGAAGCTCTACGTCGGCTCCGCCATGAACGGCCGGCGCGGAGCCGTGATCAACACGATGGGCGCGATCGACATCGCGCTGTGGGATATTGCCGGCAAGGCCGCGGGCAAGCCGATTTACGAACTGCTAGGCGGCGCGGCCCGCGAGAGCATCGTGCCGTACGCATCTCTGCAGCCGGACGTGAGCGGCTTCGCCGCGTACCGCGAAGCGATCGTCGACTGGGCGGCGCGGGCGCGAGACGAGTTCGGATTCCTGGCCGCCAAGCTCGAGCTCACGTTCGACGGCCCGTACGCCCACCGCGGCATGCACGAGCCGGACTCGCGAGTGGTCGAGGTGGCGGAGGCGGTGCGCCGGCGGGTGGGCCCCGAGATGACCCTGATGGTCGACGTGCAGTATGCGTGGTCGGATGCCGAGCGGGCGATTCGGACCATTCGCGCGCTGCGTGACGTGGATCTCTTCTTCGTGGAGACGCCCTTGTGGACCGACGACCTCGATGGCTACGCGCGCCTCCACGACGCCGGGCTCGGGGTCCGAATCGCTGCCGGCGAGTGGCTCTCGACCCGCCACGAGTTCATCGACCTGATGGACCGGGGCAAGGTCGAGGTCGCGCAGCCTGACATCGGCCGCGTCGGTGGGCTGACTGAAGCTCGACGCGTGGCGCAATTGGCGGCGGAACGCAATCGGGTCATCGTGCCGCACGCGTGGAAGACGGGCCTGTCGATCGCGGCGGCCGCGCACTTCGCTGCGGCCACGCCGCACTGCGCGTTCATCGAGTTCGTGCCGCGGGCTTTGACCGAGTCGGCCCTGCGGCGCGAGCTGACAGTAGACGAGCTGGAAATGCACGACGGCCGCCTGGCCCTGCCGAGCAAGCCCGGCCTAGGCGTGGAAATCGATCGCGGCGCGTTGGAGCGCTTCAGGACCGCCTAGTCTCGCGCAGGAACGCCCGGAGGACCTGCTCCGATACCTCCGTCCTAATCATTCTGGGAGGTGCCTGCTACCTGGATGTACTCGCCCAGTTCTTGGTTCCGGACTTCGGCGAAAGGATCGCCACCTTCGTCGTCATCCCGTCAGCACTTGCGGAAATCGCGACGCTCGGGTACCTGCTCGTGATCGGCGTGACGACCCCAAAGCCCGACGTCCGCACTCCCGCGGCGGCCTGATTGTTATCGAAGACCAAACGGGGCCGGGAACCTTTCCCGCCCTCATCCCGGCCGGCTCTTCCGGTGCTTGGCACGGAGCGAGGCGCCGGCGCAGGCCAGACGATGCCAGAAGTCGTCTCCGGGCCAAGTCGTCATGTAGTAGTTCGTGTAGTAATTCGCGAGAAAAACGCCCCAAATCTGGACAGCAACGCTAGCCCGATTACGCGTTCCGAACTGAAACGCATCGAAACCTGCACCGTTGGACGGATCAGACACGAATTCGGGACCGTGAGGCCCCGGATTCAAATCCCGGGCCCCCGACCAGAAACTGATATCAAAGCCCAAAACCCCTGAGTTCGACCTCTGCATTCCGCTCGACAGCCTCCGGCGCACGGCAACGGCGGAGGCATGTTTCGCGGTTGCTGACGGCATGGACCGCAAGCCTGGATCGCGTGCAAGTCACGGCGCGTAGCCGAAACAAAGAAAG
>Ga0209690_1002135_pt1 | contig 11283 bp, 9 predicted proteins | sample GraSoiAngelo_150_FD_186164 | JGI IMG/M metagenome (GOLD analysis project Ga0209690, IMG submission 186164) | Grasslands soil microbial communities from the Angelo Coastal Reserve, California, USA - 14_1009_09_40cm (SPAdes) (version 2) | ecosystem: Environmental > Terrestrial > Soil > Grasslands ...
GAGAGGCAGCTTCCCGGTTGCCCGCTGAATCGCCGCCTGCACATCTGTGGCAGCGTCAACAATACTCTTGCTGAGAACAAACTGGAGTGTGAACGACGTATTCCCCTGCGTGCTTGCGCTCGTGATGATGTCGAGTCCTGGAATTTGCAGGAATTGCTTCTCCAGGGGGGTGGCGATGTTGTTCGCCATAGTCGTCGGGTTCGCACCGGGATATGCGCACGTGACCTGGATAACCGGATAATCGACCGCGGGCAGATCGTTGACGGCGAGCTTGCCGTAAGTGGCTATCCCAGCGACGATGACCGAGAGCGTCAATAGCACAGTCATCACCGGCCGGCGTATAAAGGGCCCCGAGAGCCCCGAGCCACTGACTTGGATTAGCTTGGCACCGGCGTTATCTTTCGGCGACGCACCAACCCTCGCCGGTCGCGTCCCTTGTTGCCCATCCCGGGCAGTATGGGGCGAATTATCTTCATGTTTCCCCGCTCCATCGTGTTGTTCTTCTCCAGCCATATCGGGAACCGGATTTTCTACATTGGGGCCTTCGCCGCAACCTGGCCACCGTTCGGAGGACCCGGAGGATTGTATGGTTTAGGATCGACCTTTGTTCCCGGCGCCAGTGCAAGCTGTCCTGTAACGACGACAGTTTCACCGGGTTGAACGCCATCCTGGATCACGGTCATGTCGCCATCCTGCCGTTGACCGGGCTTGACCGGTCGCAAATCAACCGTGTTGTCTGCTTTCACCACGAAGACAAACGGGCCGCTCTGACTAATTTGCACGGCCTGCGACGGCACCAGCGTCGCATCTTTGAACAAGTCGAGAATAAAACGCACACGGACGAATTCCAACGGCCAAAGAGCATGGTCGGGATTGGGGGTGACCCCTCGCGCTTTCACCGTGCCCGCGCCTGGTTGAACCGCCGTGTCGATGAAATAGAGGTCGCCTAAACGTGGCGGCATGCTGCCGTCCGCAGCGCGCGTTTCCACTTTAACGTTTGGGCCGCCAAGATAACGCCGTACGAGCGGCAGGTCATTTTCGGCAACAGTAAAATCGGTGTAAATGGGATCCAGTCCCTGAATGGTCAGCAGCACCGCGCCGCCGCCTCCTCCGTTTCCGCCAGTCACCACGTTGCCAACATCGACAAGCCGCAAACCAGCCCGGCCATTGATAGACGAGCGAATACTACAATAATCCAGATTCACCTGCGCAGCGGCGACCGCGCCTTCGGCGGTTTTTACCATCGCCTCATCGCTTTTCACTGTCGCCTGAGCGGCGTCCAGATCCTGGGGTGAGATCACATTTCTGGCGCGCAGTTCCTGCTGGCGCTTCAGGGTAATTTGATCGAGAACCAATTTCGATTGCGCCTGCGCGAGCTGCCCCTGCGCTTGTTCGAGCGCGGCCTGGTAAGGCCGCGGATCAATCGTGAAAAGCAAATCGCCCTTTTTCACATCGGCGCCATCTTGAAAATTACGGGCGACGATTTGACCGCTCACCTGGGCCTGGACCTGAACGGTCTCATACGCAGCGCAAGTGCCAATTTCATCGAGATAAAGAGGCACATCCTTTGTGATAATTTTGGCGACAAGTACGGGTCGCACCGGCGGCTGGGCAGCTTTGACCTCACTGGCCCTGTGTTGAAAAATCCGATACAAGACGAAGGCAGCAAGGACGATAAAAAGCAGATAAGCCCACTTAGGAATAGTGTGGCTGGTGAGGCGCGCGCGCTTCATTGAGATCTCCTCGGGACGCGGCGGCGCGCCCTTTTCCTTGTATTCGGATACGCATCACTGTTCTGGCCGTTCTGACGCAAACGAACGGAGGGGGTAACCATTCTTCGCGCTTCATCGCGTCTTTCCGCTTTCTCACAAATCTGTGTGAGCACTTTGATGCAGGTTCGCAGTTCGGACGCTGGAATGCCGGCAAGCAACTCATGTCGAAGTTCGTCTGCCGCCGTTTGGATCTGAGCGATAATGCGCTGGGCCCGCCAGCCGAGCAGCACCTCTTTGCAACGACGATCGCGGGGCGAATTCCGGCGCGTGATCCAATCTTCCTTCTCCAAGCGATGCAACAATGTTACGACCGTTGGCTCTTCCACGCCAAGTCGCGCGGCGATCTCTGTCTGAGTGAGTGGCTCAGGCGCGAGAGACAGATGCAAAAGAGTGCGCCACTTTGCCTGGCTCAAGCCCATTGGCTTAAGACGCTCGTCCAGTTTTTGCCGCCAGGCGCGAGCCGTGCCGTGTAGCAACGGGCCAATTGTTTCCCAGTCAGACATGGTGCAGGCTAAATTGGTTAGCATGCTAACCAATTCCGATTTGCCAGACTGTCAATCTTTATGGCCCGACCTCGAAGAGAGTCACCCCGCGCTTGCGATAATCCGTGATGCGAGCGAGTCGATGCGTCCGCCTCGGTGCCCACTGTTGCGTAGTGGTTGCTTCGTGCTCGCCTTCCGTCTCCACAAGAAAATAATGTGTATCCCGCGGCAGGTTCGTCATCTCGGTCGCGTAGATCAATGGTGCTTTCACGTAAAACAGCACCGGTTGATAATCCGGATCCACCGCGTAGAGCGTCTCGCCCGCCGGCACCAGGGCATTAATTTCCGCCGCCGCCTTTTTTACCTGCTGTCTGTTTCTCAAAACGAACGCAGCAAGCGGATACCCAATTCCACCGATCACGAGTCCAAGTCCGACAAAGGCTGCCACCACCCTAGTCCACACTCGTTCGCTCCCCAACTGCATTCGCTGAGGCCATTGCCATGCATTGCCGACATAACTCATGGCAAGCAACCATGAGGCTGGAACCAATGCCGGCATGCTGTATCGGGGTAGCGCGCCGGGCACGAGGTTGACGGCGACAAACGGACCGACAATTCCCCAGGTAAGAGCGCGCGCTAGTCGCCGCTGTAGTTCATCTTGGAATCGCGTAAACCGCACGAATGGGAACAGGATGACCCAAGGCAGAAAATAGACGAGAGCGCGCGGAACATTTTGGATCCAACTCGAAAAATTGAAATTGCTCGCGCTAAACCGGCCGCTGAATTGAGCCGACCACTTACGCAGCGCCACTTGCATAGTGGTGCTCTGGAGAAACGGAATCGCCCAGGCTGCGAAAATTCCGAACATAATGGCGAGCGCGGTGAAGTGCGCGGGATGGATAAGCAAACGCCAATTCTTTGTTTGCCACAGGACGGCGAAGACGATTCCATAAAAAAATACGAGATGAAGCGGGCCTTTCGCCAACAAGGCCAACCCGAGGAAGATCGATGTTGGCAACCAAATGAGCCATGGGGATCTTTTTTGCGAGACAAAACCCAACCAAAAAATGATCGCGAGACCGGAGAGTGAAATGTAGAGCCCTTCGATTTCGATCAATCGACCTTTTTCTATCATGCCGATATTCGTCAGCCAAATGAGCGCCGCGGTTATCGATCCGCTGGGGCCGAGACTGGCGCGCGCGACCGTAACAAATGCGATTGCGACCGTAAGTACGGAAAGCGCGGACGGCAGCCGGGCTGTCCATTCATTGCGAATCCCAAATACTTTGAAAGACGATGCCACTAGCCAGTTCACCAGCGGCGGCTTGCGGAAGTAGGCGGTGCTTCCCACTCGCGGAACGATGTAATCGCCGGTCTCGATCATCCGGACCGCCGGCAAAATCCGCCGTCCTTCTTCTCCTTTGATTGCGAGAGAGCCAAGTGCGGGAAGGTAAATCGCCGCCCAAATTAACAGGACAATCAATAAACTTTTAGGCTGCGAAATCATCGGGTTGTTGGATGTTCGATGTTGACTCTTTAAGGTCAACTCAAACCGAGCCGCAGCTTGACGAAGCGGCAGGCGAAGCTAAGTTATCTTTCTAGTCCGCGCGCTGATCGGAGTGGGAACCGGTGTCCCACTCTTTTTAGTCTGCGGGCTAGATGTTTTTATGAACGCAGAATTTATAGCCATGCTCGATTACCTTGAGCGAGAGCGCGGGATCAAACGCGAAATCCTGCTCGAAGCGGTCTCGAACGCGCTGCTTTCGGCCTCAAAGAAGAGTGTTGGTGCGTCGCGCGACCTGCGCATCGATATCAATCCGAAGACCGGTGAAATTCGCGCGCTGGCAAATTTGCTGGTGGCCGATCATGTCAGCAATCCACAGGACGAGATCGAGCTTTCAAGAGCCCGCAAGATCAAACCGGACGCAAGTATCGGTGACACGGTCGAGGTGGAAGTGACACCGCGAAATTTCGGCCGCATTGCCGCACAGACTGCCAAGCAAGCGATGATGCAGCGAATTCGCCAAGTCGAAAAGGAAATGATTTACGAGGAGTTCAAAGATCGCGCAGGCGAAATCGTCAGCGGAACGGTGCGTCGTTTTGATCGCTCCGACGTCATTCTCGACCTTGGGAAATTTGAGGCCATCATGCCCCAGCGTGAACGCGTGGTCGTCGAAGATTACAATGTCGGCGACCGGCTCCGCGCCTACGTGGTCGCGGTGGAAAACGGCATTCGCGGCCCCGAGATCATCGTTTCGCGTAGCCATCCGAATTTCGTGCGCCGTCTTTTTGAATTAGAGGTGAGCGAAATCGCCGATGGCACAGTCGAGATTCGCGGCATCGCCCGGGAAGCGGGTTATCGGACGAAAATCGCCGTCTGGAGCGCGAACGAAAAAGTGGATCCGGTGGGCGCCTGCGTAGGCATGCGCGGCTCACGGGTTAAAAATATTGTCCGCGAACTGAACAATGAAAAGGTCGATATAATTCGCTGGAGCTCCGACCCAAAGGAATTTGTGCTCGAAGCGCTTAAACCTGCCAAAGTCAAGAACTTGGTGTTCGATACCGAGAAGAAGAGTGTGCAGATCTCCGTCGATGAAGACCAGCTTTCGCTCGCGATCGGAAAAAAAGGACAAAATGCGCGTTTAACCTCGCGGCTCACCGGCTGGGAAATTAACATCGGCAAGGACATTTCGGCCACAACCGCTGTCGAACAAAAAGTGGCGCAGGCGGCGCAGACACTCGCCGGTGCCCTGCCAATTACCGAAGAGCAGGCACTAATACTTGTGAAATCCGGGTTTACGAATTTGGAAGGATTACGCGACGCGGATGTCCAGGATTTTGTGGACATACTCGCGGTGGACGAAACGAAGGCGCGCGAGATTCACGAGGCGGTCCATCAACAAGAGGTCGCGCAGTAAATATGGCTCTGGTTTAACCCGCTCGAGCCATGAGCGCAATTTTAGAAGAACCACAATGGCAACGAAGACGAGCAGCAAGACCGCGGCGCGCAAACCGGTCGCGCGCAAACCTGCTCCTGCCCACAAGCGGGCCGCGCCAAAGGCCAAGGTTTCGAAGAGAAAACTAGAGGCTCACAGCGAGTCCCATGCGCGTGCAGCCACGCCGGCGCAAACGCAGCCAGCATCAGCAAAAACCGCGCCGACGTCACGACATGAGGTCGAGAGCGTGTCGCTGATTGACAAAAAAAAGGGCCACAAAAAAGCTGAGGAAGGTGAAGCAAAACCGAAGCGTCAGGTTCTGCCCCCCATTTCACGGATTCGAGCTTCGTTGGAAACGCCGGTTGCTCCCTCAAAGGCGATAGCCCCGGCAAAGCCGCAACCAGCGCCAGCAGAACGGCCGAATACCATTGTTGATGGTACAATTGCGCCGTCGGCAGAGGCCGAAGTAGATCTTCAGAAAGTCATCCACATCAAACCGCCAATTATCGTTAGGCAATTGGCAATCGAGCTTGGATTAAAGCCGCATCAACTCATCGCGGAGCTGATGACATTCAACATCTTCGCGAATATCAACCAAACGATCGAGCCGGATATCGCGTCGAAGATCGCCGAGAACCACGGATTCGTCCTGGAGAAAGAACGCCGCGAGAAAGGCGCCGGTGTCCACAAGGTCGAGCAGGTTGTGGTCGCGCCCCCTCCGCCCGTCATTGAAAAGGAAGAGGAACTCAAGCCGCGCGGTCCCATCATTACGTTCATGGGACATGTGGACCACGGCAAGACTTCGCTGATGGATGCGATTCGCAAAACGCGGGTGGCCGCAGGCGAAGCTGGCGGAATTACACAGCACATCGGCGCTTATAGCGTCGATCACAACGGAACGAAAATCACGTTTATCGACACCCCGGGCCACGCCGCTTTCACCGCGATGCGCGCACGTGGTGCTAACGTGACCGACATCGTCGTGCTGGTAATCGCGGCGGATGATGGCATCATGCCGCAAACAATAGAGGCGATTAATCACGCCAAGGCCGCGCCCCATGTGAAAATCATGGTCGCGCTTAACAAGGTCGATCTCCCCTCGGCCAACATCGACAGGGTGAAAAAACAATTGCAAGAGCGCGAGCTCACGCCGGAGGATTGGGGAGGCGAAACGATCGTTTGTCCCGTCTCCGCCACGAAAGGCACCGGTATCGATCACCTGCTCGAGATGATGACGCTGCAAGCGGAAGTGATGGAACTTAAAGCATCGCCCAGTGCCACTCCGCGCGGCACAGTAATTGAAGCGCAAATCGAAGCAGGGCGTGGTCCCACCGCCACCGTTATCGTGCAAATGGGAATGTTAAAGATCGGCGATCCTTTCATTTGCGGCGATTACAGTGGCAAAGTGAAATCGCTCCTGGACGATCGCGGCCAACCGATCAAGAAAGCTGGTCCCTCTACCCCGGTGAAAGTCCTCGGTTTCACGGGGCTGCCAAACGCGGGCGATGAACTTCTCGTCATGGACTCGGAACGCTCGGCAAAAACTCTGGGTGAGGAACGTTTGCTCGCGAAGCGCGCGGATAAGTTGACCGTGCCACAACGCGCCACGCTTGAGAGCCTACTCGAAGCGGCCGACGGGAAAAAGGTTTTACGCATCGTTTTGAAATGTGACGCGCAAGGCTCGCTCGAGGCATTGGTCGGTGCACTGGAACAGATCGAAAGTAAAAAGATCGACTTGGAAATCATTCACTCAGCCGTCGGGCCCATTTCTGAATCGGACATTTTGTTGGCGAGCGCATCGAACGCGGTCGTGGTTGGCTTTAATGTGAAGGTCGAGAACATGGCCGTTTCCGCGGCAAGACGGGAGGGTGTCCAAGTCAAGCTTTACAGCATCATTTACGAACTGCTCGATCAAATCAAAGAAGCGATGGCCGGTTTGCTCGAGCCCGAACATCGAGAGACGGTGATCGGGCATGCCGAAGTGAAACAGGTTTTCGAACTGAGCAAGGGTATTGTTGCCGGCTGTCTCGTCACCGATGGTCGCATAGCCCGCGCCGCGCGCGCCCGGGTGGTGCGGAAACGACAGCCAGTTTACGACGGCGGGATTTCGACGCTGCGCCGTTTTCAGGATGACGTGAAAGAGGTGCGTTCAGGCCTTGAATGCGGCATCAAGCTCGGCGATTTCAGCGAATATCAAGTGGGCGACATTATTGAGTGCTACCAACTTGAAGCGATCGCCCAGAAACTCTAAAGAAAAAGTTGAGAGTCGGTAGTTGAGAGCTGAGAGATTGGTAATTACCCGTTCTTTTTCTCAACCATCAACACTCAGCTCTCAACTGCTCCAAACATGAAACACCGAATGCTACGCGTAAACGAGCTCTTGAAACGAGAACTGAGCGGAATCATCGCGCGTGAAATAAGTTTCGCAGGCGCCCTCGTCACTATCAACCATGTCGATGTCAGCGCGGATCTAAAGAATGCGCATGTATTTGTCAGCGTTCTTGGACCTGATCTCGGCGAGTGTGTCATAAGCAAACTCGCGTCTCATCGTGCAACTTTGCAAGCTGAGCTGGCCCGTCATGTCACTATGAAATACACGCCGCATCTCATTTTTCATCTCGATGATTCCATCGAACGCGGCGCCCGCGTCATTGAAATTCTGCAAGAGATCGAAACGCCACGCAGCGATCACGAGTGAGCGCGGCACGATCCAAACTCGACCAAATCGGACGGGTATTGCGGGAGAATGAGCGTTTCGCGGTCTTAAGTCACGTTCGCCCCGATGGCGACGCGCTTGGCAGCCAGCTCGCGCTCGCACTTTCGCTTCAGCAGCTCGGGAAGAAAGTTCGGGTGTGGAATGAAGATGGAATGCTTGAGAAGTATTCCTTCCTGCCGCGCGGGGATTTATTAACCAAGCCGCCCCACACTGCCGAAGATGTCGATGCTGCGATCGCGCTGGATACGGCAATTCAAAATCGACTCGGAACAGCATTTACGGCCGTTCGCTCAGCGAAAATTTGGATCAACATCGATCATCATCTGAGCAACCCAGGCTACGGTGACCTTGTTCATGTCGATCCAACCGCGCCCGCTACCGGACAAATTATTTTTGACCTGATCAAAAGTCAGGATTTCCCATTTGATCGCGAGATCGCCGAAAATCTTTACGCTGCTATCTCCACCGACACTGGATCCTTTCAATATCCTAAAACGAGCGCACGCACTTTCGAGGTTGCGGCGGAGCTCGTCTGCACCGGCATTGACGTTGGACAGTTAAGCCAGCAGCTCTATGAGAATTATCCACGACGCCGAGTGGAACTACTGCGAGAACTGCTGCGCACTATGCGTTTCGAACGTGACGGCCGTGTCGCAAGTTTTAGCCTGTCCTTACAGACGGCCGCGGAGCTGCAGGTTCTTCCGGAAGACAATGAAGGCTTAATCGATCACCTTCGCGCGATCCGCGGCGTTATCGTCGCCGTCTTTTTCGAAGAACTGGCCGACGGCAAAGTGCGGGTCAGCATGCGCTCGAAAAGTGATGCCGTTGATGTCTGTGCCATCTGTCAGAAATTTGGCGGCGGGGGGCATACCCTCGCGGCGGGCGCACGCGTGCGCGGAACACTCGCCGAAGTCGAAAGGAACGTTCTGGAGGAAATTTGTGACGTCGTTAAGTCCCACTCTTGATGGCGTCCTGCTCGTGGACAAGGCCGAAGGGATGACTTCGCATGACGTCGTCGCGCTAGTCCGCCGGAAGCTCGAGATAAAAAAAGTGGGCCATTGCGGAACCCTCGACCCGATTGCAACCGGTTTGCTTCTCTTGACGATTGGACGCGGAACAAAGGTCCAGGATTTGCTCATGAGCGAAGATAAGGAATATGCTGGCACCCTTACACTCGGCATCACGACCAGCACGCAAGATCGACAAGGCAAAATCGTGAACCAGCGCGAGGTGCCGCCGCTCGATGAACCCGCGATTCGTGGAGCGTTCGAAAAATTCCGAGGCGATTTCTATCAAATGCCCCCGATGGTGTCAGCGAAAAAGCACGCTGGCGTTCCCCTTTATAAACTGGCGCGGCAAGGACGAGTCGTCGAGCGCGAGCCACGACTCGTCCATGTCTACCGCTACGGCATTAATTGCATCGCGCTTCCAGAAATCGACTTCAACGTCGTTTGCAGCAAAGGCTTTTATGTCCGCACGTACGTTCACGACATCGGTGAGGAGCTCGGTTGTGGCGCGCATCTAAAATCGCTTCGGCGCCTAAAGTCCGGACGCTTCGATATCGATCAAGCAATCGGCGTTTTGCAAATTAAAGATGCTTCGCGTGAGGAGATTCTGAGCCGAATCCTTAGCCTTCCGGAAGTTTCGCGCATGCGCGGTGCGTAGATTGAGAATGGAAGTCCTTCGTTCAATCGTGGATCTGGAGAGTCTGCGCGGGCCACTTTTCCTGGCGATTGGAGTTTTCGACGGCGTGCATCTTGGACATCAAGCTGTGATTTCCACCGCTACGCGTCACGCCGGTTCGGCGGATGGAGCCCCGCTCGTTGTGACGTTTGATCCGCACCCGGTCAAAGTGCTGCGTCCGCACAATGCGCCTCATCTGCTCACTGCCACGCAACACAAAATTGCTTTAATTCGTGACTTGGGAGTGGAACATCTCCTCGTAATCAACTTCGACAAAAAATTCGCCGCCACTTCGCCAGAGAAGTTTGTCGAAGAACTCCTCGCACATTCAAGACCGCTGCGCGAAGTCTGCGTTGGCCACGAATGGTCGTTTGGGAAAGATCGACGCGGGAATCTCGATCTTCTCAAAAGACTTGGCGCACAATTTGATTTCAATGTGGTCGGAATTCCACCCGTGCTCGTAAGTGGCGAAGTGGTTAGCAGCACCGCCATCCGGCAGGCGGTGGAAAAAGGCGACTTCCCGAAAGCAGCGGAAATGCTCGGTCGTGAGTACACCATTCTCGGCATGGTTACGCGCGGCGACAATCTTGGAAAAAAAATCGGATTTCCAACTGCGAACCTGAGCGCGCACAGCGAGCAGTTTCCACCAAACGGCGTTTATCTCGCCAAAGCATGGATCCGCGGCGTTTCATATCACGGTGTCATCAATCTTGGTTATCGCCCGACAGTTAGCAGCGGCAAATCCGAACGCGTGCTTGAAATTCATCTACTCGACTTTAATCGCGACATTTATGGCGAAGATGTCGAGGTGCAATTCGTGAGCTACCTGAGGCCGGAAAAGAAATTCGACAATGTCGATGCGCTCGCCCGTCAGATCGCACTTGACGTCCAACAGGCCCGCGAGTTGTGCGGGGCATAACTGAGACTCCGGTTCAAAATCGCAATCCGGCAAGATCTCGCACCTCTGGCGTCTTGCGGATAGCAAAGATGACAGCGAAGGCGCCAATCACCAGGCCGCAACCGAACGCGAACACGAGCAACAGCCAAATCGGGAAGTTCGACAACTGGACCATGCCTTCGCGGACAAAGCGGCCGCCGCCGGAAAGCAGGTAGGCAACTCCGCTTCCGAGTACTGTCACGCCGAGCAGAACCATTGCACGCAGCCATCGCGGTTCGCGCCGCGCTACCGGCAACTTGGCCATAACGCGGGCGGTAAATCCCTCGTCGTCGATATACGGCGCCGCTTCGCGTAATTGTCGATCTAGCGTGTCGTCGTCGATCATTGTGTTTATTATATCAATTTGGTCCCCACGCGGCCAGTGTGCGCTTCAGTTTCTCGCGGCCGCGCAAAACGTTGGTCTTCACGGTGCCAAGCGGAATATCGAGGACGCGCGCGGCCTCATCATGCGACAATCCGTTTTGGCAGCAAAGCACCACGGCGGTGCGCTCGTGCAATGGAAGTAAACTCAGCGCATGCATAAGATCGTGTATCAAACCGGGATCAACAGTCCGCGGATCGTGCTCGGCTTGCAATTGCTTCTCATCCACGCCGACAAGCTCTTTGCGGCGGCGCGCATCCTCGCGAAAACAGTTGTAAGCGATTCGGTAAAGCCATGTGGAAAAGCGCGCTTCACCACGAAAACTCCGGATGTTCTTGTAAGCGCGGAGAAAAGTTTCCTGCGCCAGATCGTCGG